>WNGF01010667.1_pt1 | contig 17757 bp, 20 predicted proteins | sample 5400641 | NCBI WGS metagenome assembly WNGF01 (sample SAMN13153371, study PRJNA577476) | soil metagenome | isolation source: 80 cm soil or saprolite under grassland replicate 2 | place: USA:California | collected 2016-06-15
TCGCCGGGCTTGCGATGACGCCGGCGAGCAGCATTCCGATCGCCGCGAGTATCGCCTGCCTGCCGATGGTGGATAGATTCACCGCGGTCCCCCTGCCCTGGCCCCGTCGCGGCATATTAGGGGCGATCGGCGCGGCGGCAAGCGAAACCGATGCGCGAGGCACGCACCTCTCAGCGCCGCTTGGCCCGCTCGCCGGCCATCACCAGCTGTTCGCGGATCCCGGGCTCCATCGCCGAATGGCCGGCATCGGGCACGATGATGTATTCGGCCTCGGGCCAGGCGCGGGCCAATTCGTCGGCGCTGCGGATCGGACAGACCATGTCGTAGCGCCCTTGCACGATCACCGCCGGCAGGTGGCGGATCGCGTCGATCCGTGTCACCAGGTCGCGCTCCGGCGGAAACATATGCCAGGTGAAATAATGCGCTTCGAGGCGCGCCAGCCCGAGGGCTAGCCGGTCTTCGCCGAAGGCGGCGATCGTCTCCGGATTGGGCAGCAGGGTCGAGCAGGCGCCCTCATAGACGCTCCAGGCGCGCGCCGCCGGCAAGTGGATGCGCGGGTCGGGGTCGATCAGCCGGTGATAATATGCGGCAAGCAGGTCGCCACGCTCGTCCTCCGGCAGAAAGCCGGCGAAAGCGCGCCAGGCCTCGGGAAACACCGTGCGGGCGCCATAGAGGAACCAGTCGATTTCGGATGCCCGGCACAGGAAGATGCCGCGCAGGATCAGCCCCGAGACCCGTTCTGGGTGGCTCTCGGCGTAATTCAGCGCCAGGGTCGAGCCCCAGGAGCCGCCAAAGATCAGCCATTCGGGGATGCCGAGTTCCTGCCGCAACCGCTCGATATCGCCGACCAGATGGTCGGGCGAATTGTCGCGGGTCTCGCCGAGCGGGGTCGAACGGCCGCCGCCGCGCTGATCGAAGATGACGATCCGCCAATAGGCGGGGTCGAAGAACCGCCGGTGCACGGCGGTGGCGCCGGCCCCGGGGCCGCCATGGAGAAACAGCAAGGGCGCGCCATGCGGGTTTCCCGATTCCTCCCAGTACATCACGTGCCGCGCATCGAGCCGCAGCCGGCCGCTGCGGTAGGGTTCGATCGGCGGGAAGAGATCGCGGCGGTCGCTCATGGTCCCGCCAGTGTAGAAGCGCCGCCGCGATTGCGGTAGCGCCGAGCGAGCGGCGCCGGTGCGGCTAGAACACGTCCTCGGGCTGTGACATCATGCCGGCCAAAACCGGCGGAGGACGCCCATGCCGCTGACCACGGAGCAGCTCACGGCCTTCGACGAGGAAGGCTATCTGTTTCTGCCCGACTGCTTTTCCGATGCGGAAGTCGCGGCGCTGCGCCGCGACGCCGAGCTGATCTACCACTCCGGCCGTCCGGAAGTGTGGCGCGAGAAATCGGGGGCGCCGCGCACCGCCTTCGCGGCGCATACCTACAATGAGGGATTTCGCCTGCTCGGCGCCCATCCGCGCCTGATCGAGCCGGTCGAGCAATTGTTCGGCGAACAGCTCTACATGCATCAATTCAAGGTCAACGCCAAGGCGGCCTTCGATGGCGACGTCTGGCAATGGCACCAGGATTACGGCACCTGGGCGCGCGACGACGGCATGCCGGAGCCGCGGGCGATGAACATCTCGGTATTCCTCGATGAGGTGATGCCGATCAACGGCCCCCTGATGTTCATCCCGCGCAGCCACAAGCACGGCGTGCTGCCGGCCGGGCATGACGAGGCGACGACCTCCTACCCGCTTTGGACGCTCGACCACGAGACGATCACCCGGCTGGTCGATGCCGCCGGCCCCCATGGCGGCATCGTCGCGCCGACCGGCAAGCCCGGCGCGGTCTTGATGTTCCACGGCAACCTGGTGCACGCCTCGACCGCCAACATCACCCCCTACCCGCGCAAGATCGTCTACCTGACCTTGTGCGCGGTCTCGAATTACATCCGGAAGCCGACCCGGCCGGATTGGATCGCGCATCGCGACTTCACCCCCATAGAGGCGGTCGCCGACGACGCGCTGCTGCAATACGCGCGCAGCCATCGGATCGCGGCGGAGTAGTTGGTACATGCCCCTCACCCTGTCCCTCTCCCCGCAGGCGGGGCGAGGGAACGCAGCTGCGAGGAAATGAATCATTGCCCATCGGTTTTCCCGGCATGGATGCAGGCTCTCCCTCTCCCCGCAGGCGGGGAGAGGGCCGGGGTGAGGGGCCATACCGGTGAAGAACAGATAAGAGGACCGTCGTCATGGCCCTGAAGCGCATGGTGCTGCAGCTCGGCATGGGCACCGACATCCGCGGCGCGGATTATACCAAGGCGGCGGTGCGCGCGCTGCGCGACGCGCTTTGGCACAATTCGCTGAGCGTCGCCGACGCGGTCGGCCTCGATGTCGATGCGATGCAGGTCGAGGTGACGATCGGCGCGCCGCGCCCCGATCTGGTCGACAAGGAGGCGGTTCTGGCGGTATTGCCGCACGGCACCGGCACGGTGCGGGTCGTTGAGGGCGGCCTCGAGATCGCCAACGACGCCGGCACCAGCAAGACCGTCGTCGCCAATGCCGCCGCGGTCGTGCGGCTCGACATAGCGGAGGGCCGGCGATGACCTTGAAGCGCGTCATTACCGAATTCGGCACCGGCAACGATTTGCATGGCGGCGATTACACCAAGGCGGCGGTGCGCGCGGTCGAGGATGCGATCCATCACAGCTCGCTGAGCCTCATGCGCAGCCTCGCGGTGGATGCGCGGACGATGCAGGTCGAGGTGACGGTCGGGGTGCAGCAGCCGGGCCAGGTGGATGTCGCGGCAGTCAAGGCGGCGCTGCCGCATGGCCAGGTCACCGTGAAACCCGTCAAGCGCGGTCTCGACATTCCCGACGATGACGGCCGCGACGCCGCGATCATCGCCACCGCGGCGGTGACGGTCAGGATCGATCTGGGCTGAGCGGCGGCGTGCCCTGGCCGCGTTAGCCGGCGACGCCGGCGATCTTTCTTTCGAGGCGATCGGCGACCCGGCGGTATTTCCGGGCGAGATGAGCGAGCAGTTGCCGCGCGGCCGAAAGCCGGGCGCACTCGGCCATCTGCTGTAGGCGGGCGGCGTCCATGCGGTAATAGGTTACCCGTTCCCGCGTCGACCAGGTTGCCGGTTCTCGGTGCATTCGAAAATCCCGTGTGCGCCCCGAATTTCGGCAACTCTACGGGAATTTAGTAAAAAGACCGTTAGCCGATAGAGCCCGCGAGGAGCACTCTAGCCGCGCACCGCCCGTCCCGGGCGATAGCTGTGGGCCGGCTCCTCCGCATAGGCGCGGCGACGCGGAATCCGCCGCACCATCGCCTCATAGGCGGGCCAGGCGGCGATGAATTGCTGCAGCAGCTCTTCCGGCAGATCGAGACCGGCTTTCTTGACCATCGCGCGGACCTCCTCGGGGGTCGAAGGCGGCAGATGGCTGAGGTCGCTGCGCTTGTCGTCGGTCATCGCCGCTGCTCCTGCGCTCGGCTTCCCCGGAATGGTGATCCCGCGGTTGATCCCGTGGTTGATCCCCCGGGCAAAGCCGATCATGGTTGGGCAATTAAAACCGAGATCGGGAGAGAACGCGATGCTGATCGTCGATTCGCAGATCCACATCTGGAAAGACTCGAAGATGTCGGCGCATCACCGGCAGATCCCGACCTATTCCGAGGACGATGCGCTGAAGGAGATGGCCGAGGCCGGGGTCGACGCCGCGGTCCTCCATCCGCCCTCGACGCTCGGCGAGGCGATGAACGCGCTCGCCGTCGAGGCGGTGAAGCATCATCCCGACAAGTTCTGCATCCTCGGCAATTTCGATCTGCAGGCGCCGAATAAGGAGGAGATCGTCCGCAACTGGCGGCAGCGGCCGGGCATGCTCGGCTTCCGCTTCACCTTCAACCAGCCGCACCAGCAGAGCTGGTGGACCGATGGCAGCCTCGACTGGTTCTGGGCCGCCTGCGAGCGCGAGAAGGTGCCGATCGGCCTCTTGGCGGGCGGTCATATGGCGGCGCTCGACCGGATCGCGGAGCGGCATCCCGGGCTCAAATTGCACATCGACCACCACGGCCGTGGCGGTGGCGGCGGCGCCGGCACCGACGATGCTGCCTTCGCCAACTTGCCGGAGATGCTGGCGCTCGCCAAATACCCCAATGTCGCGGTCAAGCTCTCGGGCGCGCCGAGCTATTCGAGCCAGCCCTACCCCTATCGCAACATCCACAAATACATCCAGCAGATCTTCGACGCCTTCGGCCCAGAGCGTTGCTTCTGGGGCACCGACATCACCCGCATGCCGTGCAGCTATCGGCAATGCGTGACGATGTTCACCGAGGAATTGCCCTGGCTCAAGGGCAAGGACCTCGAACTCGTCATGGGCCGCGCGGTGTGCGAGTGGATTGGCTGGAAGCACCCGGCGCTGGCAAAATAGCGGCCGCGGGGAGTGCGCATCGCGCTCGCCCGTATTACGATGGCGGCGCTCGGGCCGCGGAACACGGCGGGGTTGACGATGCGGGCGATCACTAGCGGCGCGATGGGCTTGGCGATGATCCTTGGATTATCGGCCTGCACCAACCCCTACGACCCGGCGCAGCGCTTTGTCGGCGGCGGCCTGCTCGGCGCCGCCACCGGCGCCGCGATCGGCGCGGCGGCGGGCGGCGGTCACGGCGCGGCGCTGGGGGCGGCGATCGGCGGCGCGACCGGCGCGATCGGCGGCCTGGCGACGACGCCGGCGGCGGGGGCCTATTACCAGCCTTACCCGGGCTCTTACGGCGGCGGATATCCTGGCTATTACGGCGGCTACCCACAGCAGGGCTATTACGGCGGTTATCCGCAGCAGGGCTATGCCGGCGGCTATCCGCAGCAGGGCTATGCCGGCGGGTACCCGTGGCAGGAGTATTATGGCGACTACGGCGCGCCGGGCGCCTACGCCCCGCCATACGAGTACTGAAGCCCGCCGCTCGCGGGATGGCGCAATGCGCGCCGTCCCGCCCGGCGCAGAGGAGGAAAACGGTGACTGACAGGCTGATCTCCTGCGACGACCATATGGACCTGTCGCAATTGCCGGTGGACCTCTGGACGACGCGGTTGCCGGCCGCCTTGCGCGAGCGCGCGCCGCGCGTCGAGGAACACGACGGCCAGGCGGTGTGGATCTGCGACGGCAAGGTTTGGGGCCGCTGGGACGGCAAGCCGCCGGTGCCAACCACCGGCCCGGCGCGGCCGGTCAAGCCGATCTACAACGCCTTCGACCGCGCCGGCGTCTTCGACCAGAGCGCGCGCCGGCCGGCGGTCGCCGAATTGCGGCTCGCCGACATGGACAGCAACCATATCCAGACCCAGGTGATCTTCGGCCCGATCTTCCAGATCTCGACCGACGACCCGGTGCTGCGCGAGGCCTGCTACAGCGTCTATAACGACTGGCTGCTCGAATTCTGCGGCGCCGCGCCCGACCGGCTGATCGGCGTGCCGATGCTGCCGGAAACACCGGCCGGCGCGCTGACCGAATTACGCCGGCTGATCGCCAAGCGCGAGGTGCGACAGGTCATCTGATGATCGCCAACATCAATCCCAAGCTCGACGACCCGGCCTGGGAACCGCTGTGGCAGGCGCTCGAAGAGAGCGGCATCATCCTGTCCTGGCACATCACGGTGTTCCCGCCGGTCCCCGGCAGCCGCGCCGCGGGCAAGGCGGCGAGCGTCTTCGAGAATACCAAGGGGTTCCTCAACAACTTCCTCGAGCCGTTTGTCGATTTGTTCGCCTGGGGCATCCTCGAACGCCATCCGAAGCTCAAGATGGTGATGGCGGAGGCCGGCACTGGCTGGCTGCCCTGGCTGGTGCAGGAGCTCGACTACCGCCACTGGCGGCTGTGGGAAGCCAAGGAATTCTGGGCCGACAAGGGCGGCGCCGCCCTCGAAACCAAGCCGAGCGAACTCTTCAAGCGCCAGATCTACGCGACCTTCCAGGAAGATTACGCGGCGATGGCGCTGATCCCGTTCTTCGGCGACGGCCATCTGTTATGGGCGTCGGACTATCCGCACCCCGACAGCGTCTGGCCCAATTCGCTCGCCGCGATCGAACGCCAGATGCAGAACCTGTCATCCGAGATGCGCAAGAAGCTGACCCACGACAACGCCGCCGCGCTGTACGGGCTGGCATAAAGCCCCTCTCCCGCACTGCGGGAGAGGGAGGGGCCCGCGGCGAAAGCCGTGGGAGGGTGAAGGTCTTCCGTCGCTGACACCCTCACCCGGCTCGCCCTTCGGGCTCGCCACCCTCTCCCGCATCGCGGGAGTGGGGATTTTTAAGACTCAGAAGAACGCGAGGGTGCGGATCTCGATGCTTTCGCGCGGCCGGGCATGCGGCGGAGCGTTCGGGTCGGCGAAGGCGGTGTGCGCGGTCCAGCGGGCGCGGCCGTCGCGCAATGATTCGTAGACCTTGAACACCAGCGCCTCGTCCGGCCGCATCCGCGGGAACCAATACCAGCGCTGCCCCGGATCGTAGGTGATCGCATAGGTCTGCCCGACCCGGCCGGGGTAATGGCGCTCGTTGACCACCAGCGACTCGGGCGACACGCTTTGTGCGTCGCAGATCGCCAGCGGGTGGCTCTCGACCGGATGGTTGATCGGCCGCCACACCTGGATGATCGCGAAGCGGCGCTTCAATAGCTCCTCCGCCGCCTCGCCCATCACATCGCGCACCCGCTGCGGCCCCGACCATTCGGTGTAGTCGTTATGGACGCGGCTGACGATGTCGCGGATCTTGCGGGTCTCGCGCTGCTCCTCGCTGGCGGTGCGCAGGGTGTGATCGAACACGACGACCCGTTTGGCGCCACTGACCCCTCTTATCAGCGCCTCGCATTCCGGGTAGTAGACCCGGCGGATCTCGTCCTCCTCGTCGAAATTACCGACCTTCGTCATGTGATCGACAAAGCGGAAGCCCTCGCGCTCGAACTCGAAGCGGTCGGCGAGCGGCCGACCGTTATGGATCGCGACCCGATGGGTTTCGCTGCTGCCGCCGCTGCGGCTGTCGCGCCCGCCCGGTTCGGCGACTTGCGTCACCGGCTTCTCGCCGGTGTCGGCAAGATAATTGAGGCTCGCCTCGATCGTGTCCGGGGCGGTGTCGAGCTCGGCAATGTCGGCCATCACGGTTCCTCCGCAGCGCGTCCTGGGATGATAGGTATGCCCGGCCGCCGCGACAACCGGGGCGGGTTGGGTCAGTCACCACAGAGACACAGAGGGCCTGCGTCGGACCGCCGGCGTCCCGCCGGCATGCCGGCCAGAGGCCGGCGGTCCAAAATCCGTTCTTCTCCGTGACCTCCATGCCTCCGTGGTGAAACTTCGACGACGGCGATCACACCACGCCGTTTTCCCGCAATTTCGTGACTTCGTCGGGGTCGACGCCGCACAGTTCCGACAATAATGCGGCGGTGTGCTCGCCGAGCAGGGGCGGCCGGGTCACCACGACCGGGGAATCCGACAGTTTGACCGGGCAGCCGACGGTTTTGTAGGTGCCGCGGTTCGGGTAATCGACATCGACGATCATCTCGCGCGCCTTCAAATGCGGGGCGGCCAGTACCTCGCCAGTGTCCTGCACCGCGCCGCACGGCACCCCGGCATCGCCCAAGAGGCGCATCGCCTCGTGCTTGGTCCGCCCGCGCGTCCACTCCTCGACGATCGCGTTCAGCGCCGCCCGGTTCTCCCAGCGCGCCGCCTCGCTGTCGAAGCGCGGATCCTCGGCCAGTTCGGGCCGGCCGATCGCCTCGACAAACGTCCGCCACATCTGCGGCTGCGCATTGATGAAGACATAGTCGTTCGGCCCGCCCGGCGCGCAGGGGTAGACCGTGCTCGGCACCACCTGGCCCATCTGGTTGCCGCGGCGCGGCATCGGCCGGCCGGAGCGCTGATGGTCGCGCAGGCTGACCCGGATGATGTTGACGACCGCGTCCTGCATCGACACCTCGACATGCTGGCCGCGGCCCGTGGCGTGACGCTGCTGCAAGGCGGCGAGGATGCCGATCGCCATATGCATGCCGGTGCCGCTGTCGCCGATCGCCGGCACGACAAAGGTTGGCGGGTTTTCCGGAAATCCGGTGATGCTCATCGCGCCGCCCATCGCCTGGGCGATCGGCTCGTAGCTCTTGAAGTCGCGATAGGGGCCGTAAGTGCCAAAGCCCTTGATCGTCGCGTAGATCAGCCGTGGATTGATTTTCGCGAGCGCATCGTAGCCTAGGCCCAGCCGGTCGAGCGCGCCCGGCCCGAAATTCTCCAGGAGCACGTCGGACTTGGCGATGACCTCGCGGAACAACCGCTTGCCGTCCTCGGTCTTCAGATTGAGGGTCAGGCTGCGCTTGTTGGCGTTGAACAACAGGAAGAACAGGCTGTCGCTGTCCTTGATGTCGCGCATGTTGCGGCGCGCGACATCGCCACCCTTCGGCTCCTCCAGCTTGATCACATCGGCGCCGAGAAAGGCCAGGATCTGGGCACAGGCAGGGCCCGCCTGGTTGTGTGTCATGTCGATGACTCTGATTCCGGATAGCGCCTGGCTCATTCTTTCCCTCCCGCGAGCGATCGTCCGGGCAGGTTAAGCGAGCCATCGCCGGTCGTATATGGCGGAACGGCCGCTGCGGGTGGCAGCCGCGTATCGCCCCAGCGGGTGATGCGGCGAGATGCCACATCGATGCGCGATACGCCTCACCAGCAATAATTCACCTGTTACCTTGCTCTTCTCATGTATTAGACATGATTACTGCTGCACAGCTGCGCGCCGCCCGCGGCCTGATTGGCATCGACCAGCGGCGGCTGGCCGAACTGTCGGGGCTGTCCGTCCCGACGATCCAGCGCATGGAGGCAAGCGAAGGGGTGATCCGCGGCAACGTCGATTCGCTGATGAAGCTGATCGACGCTCTTGATGCGGCCGGCATCGAGCTGATCGCCGACGGAGGGGTCAGCGCTGGAGGCGGCCGCGGCATCCGCCTCAAAAAGGGATAATCACCCGCTGTGGCCGAGTTCCTCGCTGCGATTCTGCTGCTGGTGTTGGGCGGGACAATCGCGGTCGTCCTTCGCTCAAAAGCGGGACCGAGCCAGCTAGCCGGGCAGGCGGGCGCAATGGGCGGCTGCGTGATCGGGCTGGCTGGGGCGGTTCGCGTACTCGTTTCGGTGCAACCTGAGAGCGTGTCGGCCGCATCGTTCATGCCGGGTGGCGCGATCCACCTGCAAATCGACACGCTGGCGGCGTTTTTCCTGCTTCCCGTTTTTGGCTTGTCGATCCTCACCGCGATTTACGGCGGCAGCTACATGAGCAGCCACGGCGAGCGGCGCGGGACCGCGGCAAGCTGGTTTCATTTGAACCTGCTGACGGCGGGCATGGCCGCGGTCGTCGCCGCGCATGACGGGCTGCTGTTTCTGCTGGCCTGGGAGATCATGGCATTGAGCCCATTCTTCCTGGTTATTTTTGACGACCGGCAGGAGGGCGTGCGGCATGCCGCTTGGACGTATCTGGCGGCAACCCATCTCGGGACGGCGTTTCTTCTGGTGCTTTTCGTGCTGCTCGGCGGCCTCGCGGGCAGCTCCGATTTCGACGCTTACCGCGTCGCCCTCAACGCCAACCCGACCCTGTGCTCTGTCGTGTTTGTTCTGGCGCTGATCGGCTTCGGTTCGAAGGCCGGCATCGTTCCGGCGCATGTCTGGCTGCCGGAAGCGCATCCAGTCGCGCCCAGCCATGCCTCCGCACTGATGTCCGGCGCGATGATCAAGATCGGCATCTACGGTCTCGTTCGGGTCCTGACGCTCCTCGGGACGCCGCAGCCGTGGTGGGGCTGGACTCTCATTGTGATCGGTGCATCGAGCGGCGTTCTCGGCGTGCTGTTTGCGCTGGCGCAGCACGATCTGAAGCGCCTGCTCGCCTATCACAGCGTCGAAAACATCGGAATCATCCTGCTCGGCATCGGCATCGGGGTGCTCGGGCTGGCGACCGGCATGCCGGCGCTCGCGGTGATCGGCTTCGCCGCTGGGCTGCTGCACGTCGTCAATCACAGCATCTTCAAGGGGCTGCTGTTTCTCGGCGCCGGCGCGGTGCAGCACGGTGCGCACAGCCTCGAGCTCGAGGAACTCGGCGGCCTGCTGAAGCGCATGCCGTGGACCGGAACCGCGTTTCTGATCGGCGCCGCGGCGATCGTCGGTTTGCCGCCGCTCAACGGCTTTGTCAGCGAGTTCCTGCTGTTCTACGCCGGTTTTACGGCGGTCATGCAGCCGGCCGCCAGCATCGCACTGGCGGGGCTGGTGGCGATCATCATCATGGGGCTGATCAGCGGGCTCGCCGCCGCGTGTTTCCGGTCGTCGTATCGGCGCTGGCCGATGTGCTTGCGGCCGCCACGGGCGCGGCCCCCGGCAGCATCCGATCCCAACTCGCGCCGGTTGCGAGCTCTCTGACCATCACCGTCTCGGTGTTCGGTGTCCTGATCTTGCTGGTGTCGGCGGTGTGGCTGTTGCGGGCGCGCCGGCTTGTCTCACGCAGGCTGGGGCGCGGTCCGGTCTGGGGCTGCGGCTACCTGTTCCCCAGTCCGAGAATGCAATACACTGCGTCTTCCTTCGCGCAGCCGTTGATTGCGCAATTCCACCTGTTCGTCAGGAACCGCGAAGCTCTGGCGCCGCCGGAAGGCTACTTCCCGCGCGGCGCTTCCTATTCCAGCGACAGCGGCGATCCCTGGCTACGGCTGCTGTTCGCGCCGACCTTCCGCTGGTTCGATCGCATCGTCAGTCGGCTTAACGTAATCCAGCACGGCCACATTCACGTTTACGTGCTCTATGTCGCGGCAACGCTGGTGGTGTTGCTCGTCTGGGCGACCCTCTGAGAATGTACGGTCTCGGCTCCCTTCTTCCGCCCCTCGTCGCGCTGGTGCTGGCGCCGTTGCTGCCGGGGCTGATCAGCCGCACGAAAGCCTTTATCGCCGGCCGGCGTGGGCCGCCGTTGCTGCAGCCCTATTGGGACATCGCCAAATGTCTCAGGCGCGGCGCGGTGTACGGCAATGTGACCAGTTGGATCTTCCGGTTGGGCCCGGTGGTGAACTTGGCAGCGCTGCTGGCCGCGCTCTTGATCCTCCCATTCGGCGGCATCCAGTCGCCGGTGAGCTTTTCCGGTGATCTGATCGTCCTGGCCGGGCTGCTCGCACTGGGGCGGTTCGCGACGGTACTGGCAGCGCTCGACACCGGCTCCAGCTTCGAGGGGATGGGGGCGAGCCGCGAAGTCCATTTCGCGGCGCTCGCCGAACCCGCCTTTCTGCTGGCATTGGCAGTGCTCGCGCGCGTCACTGGCGCGTTTTCGCTGACGCCGGTCTATCACGCGATCGGCCCGGCCGCTTGGACCGCCGCGCTGCCGACCTTGGCGCTTGTCGCAATGACGTTGCTGATCCTCGCGCTGGTCGAGAACAGCCGCATCCCGGTCGACGACCCGACGACGCATCTCGAACTGACGATGATCCACGAAGTCATGGTGCTCGATCACAGCGGCCCCGATCTCGGCATCATTCAATACGCCGCGGCGCTGAAGCTCTGGGTTCTCGGCTCGCTGCTGGTCGGGCTCGTCGTGCCGTTGCACGGCACTGATCCCGTGCTGGACGGCGCGGCGATGTTGTTCGGCATGGCCCTCCTGTCGTTGGTGATCGGCATGATCGAGTCGGCGATGGCGCGCTATCGCCTAGTGCAGGTACCGCAATTCATCGTCGGCGCCGCGACGCTTTCCGCTGTCGGCTTCATCCTGATCCTGGTCTGAACCGCCGTGTTCGCGCTTCTGGAAACCGTCCACGCACTCGGCCTGCTGAGCTGCTTTGCGCTGCTCGGGACCAGCCGGATCGGCGCCTGCATCCGCTGGCTTTCGTTCCAGGGCATCCTGTTCGGCATCGTGCCGCTGATTGTCCATCAAGGCGGGCTCGGTTGGCGCGCCGGTTTGCTGGCCGCCGGCAACATCGCTCTGAAGGGGGTCGGTTTTCCCTGGCTGCTGCTCCGGCTGCGGGCCCGCGCCGACACCAACCGCGAGGTCCAGCCGTTTGTCAGCTTCGTGATGTCGGTCCTGTGCGGGATCGTCGCATTGGGCTTGTCGGTCTGGCTCGCCTCGGAAATGAAGCCGGCGCTGCGCCAGGCACCGTTCGTGATGCTCGATTCCGCGATCTTCCTGATTCTGGTCGGCCTGTTCCTGATCATCAGCCGGCGCAACGCGCTGATGCAGGTCATCGGTTATCTGGTTCTCGAAAACGGCATTTTTGTGTTCGGGGTGATCACGGTGGTCGCGACGCCGCTGCTGGTCGAGCTCGGCGTATTGCTCGACGCTTTCGTCGGTGTCTTCGTGATGGGGATTGCGATCTATCATATCAATCGCGAGTTCGGCTCGATCGAGGTCGACCGCCTGAGCGCGCTGAAGGGCTGACGCCGTGTTCGCGGATCAATCGATCCTCCTGCTGCTCGCCGTTGCGGTGGCTGGTGCGGCGTGGTCTCTCTTCTTGCCGCGCCCGCGGCAAGTGCTGACCACGATTATTGGGGTCAGCGCGGTGGAGATGGCGCTCGCGATCAACATCTGGACCGCGGTGCTTGACGGCCGGCGCTTTGTGACGGCGGCCGAGCAGTGGTTCTACATCGACGCCTTTTCCGCCTTCCATATCGTCGTTCTGGTCCTCGTCTTTCTGCTGAGTTCCGCATTTGCCGGCGTGTATTTCACCAGCGCGACCGACCACGCCAGCTTCACGCCGCCGGTCGCACGCCGGTTCGGCGCGCTGTGGCTGGGCTCGCTCGCGGCCATGTTGCTTGTACTGGTGTCGAACAATCTCGGCATCATGTGGGTCGGCATGGAGGCGACGACGCTGCTCAGCGCATTCCTGATCTCTCTTTACCCGAACCGGCTCTCGCTCGAGGCGATGTGGAAGTACCTGATCATCTGCTCGATCGGGATCGCCTTTGCCTTTATGGGGACGTTGCTGGCTGCCGCATCGATCCAATCCGGCGGCACGATCGGCTCGGATGCGCTGTTCTGGACGCATCTGGCGTCAGCCGAGGCGCAACTTGACCCGACCTTGATGAAATTCGCCTTTGTCTTCGTGCTCGTCGGTTATGGCACCAAGGCCGGGTTGGCACCGATCCATTCCTGGCTGCCGGACGCGCACAGCCAGGCGCCGGCGCCGGTATCGGCGATGTTTTCAGGTTTTCTGCTGAACACCGCACTCTATTGCATTATGCGGTTCGTACTGCCGGTGCAACACGCGCTTGGAGATCACTTCGCCAGCGGTTTGCTGACCGCTTTTGGCATCCTGTCGATCCTCGTCGCCGCCGGTTTCATCGTGTTTCAGCGCGACGCGAAGCGGCTGCTCGCCTATCACAGCGTCGAGCATATGGGCATCATCACGCTGGGCTACGGGCTCGGGCCGCTCGGCGCTTTCGCGGCACTGTTTCACACGCTGAACCACTCCGTCTGCAAGTCGTTGGCGTTTTTCGCGGTCGGCCGGCTCGGGCAGCGGTTCGGCAGCCACGACATGCAGGCGATTTCCGGGGCGCTGCGCGCCGACTCTCTATGGGGTACCGCGCTCCTCGTCAGCCTGTTGGCGCTGATCGGCGTCGCGCCCTTCTCGATCTTTATGAGCGAATATCAGCTGTTGGGGGCGGCGGTCGGGGCAAGCGCCTGGCTTGCCCTGGCGCTGTTTCTGGCCGCGAGCGCCGTTGTTTTCGTATCGGCGTTGCGGCATCTGATCGACATGGCGTACGGGACGCCGAGCATAACCGAGCGTGCCAAACCGGACGGCTGGTTGGCGTTGTCGATCGTCGCAGTGGCGACCGCGTTGCTGCTCGTGCTCGGCCTGTGGATGCCGCTGTCGCTGTCGGACGCGATCCGCAGCGCCGCCGCGGTATTGGCGGGCTGAGCACGATGGTTTTCGCGACCACCCGCAACGCCGTTGCGCTACGAACTACGGCGGTTCCGATCCGCGATATCGCCGAATTTCGTCGCGAGGTTCTCGCGCGCATCGGACACAACGGCCGGCTGTTGCTACTTACCGGGCTGCCGGGTGATGGAAACGATATCCGGCTGCTGGCGGCGATTGCCGACGACGCGCGCGGTGACATCCTGCTCTGTTCGACTTTCGTCGCCGCCGCCTACCCGGCGCTGACCCCGGATTGTCCGGCGGCGCATTACTTCGAGCGCGAGATCCATGAGCAATATAGCGTCGAGCCGCAAGGGCATCCCTGGCTGAAGCCGGTGCGGTTCCCCCCGGGTGGCCCGACGATCGGTGAGGCGGATTTCTTTTCGGTTTCTAGCGCCGAGGTCCACGAGGTCGCGGTCGGTCCCGTGCATGCCGGGGTCATCGAGCCCGGCCATTTCCGCTTCAACTGTCATGGCGAGCAGGTGATCCATCTGGAGATCTCGCTGGGCTATCAGCACCGCGGCATCGAGCGGGTGCTGCGCGGCGGACCCGAGCGGCGCAGCCTGTACCTGGCCGAGACGATTGCAGGCGATACGACGGCCGCCCACGCGACGGCTTACTGCCAGCTGCTCGAAGGGCTTGCTGGCTCGGAATGTTCGCCGCGTGCCAACGCGCTGCGAGCCATCGGGATCGAGCTCGAGCGGATCGCCAATCATATCGGCGATCTCGGCGCATTGGCCGGCGATGTCGGGTTTCTGCCGGCCGCCTCCTATTGCGGCCGGCTGCGCGGCGATGTGCTGAACCTGACCGCGGAATTGTGCGGCAGCCGGTTGGGCCGCGGCTGGCTGCGGCCCGGCGGCGTCACCCGCGACATCGGTGCGGACCAGCTTCGCGAGCTGAAGCGGCGTCTCCTCGAGGCTCGACGGGATATGGGTAATGCCGTCGATCTGTTGTGGAAATCGTCGTCGACCCGGTCGCGCTTCGAGAACACGGCGGTGCTGACCCGCGAGGCGGCGGCAGATCTCGGCGCTGTCGGCCCCGCCGCCCGCGCCAGCGGTATCGACGTCGATACGCGGCGAGACTTCCCGGCCGCCCTCTATCGCGACCGCCGCCCTGCCCCCGCGATCGGCGCGACGGGCGATGTCTTCGCCCGGTCCTGGACGACCCGGGCGACGGTCCCGCGGTGTCGACAATCGGGTCTCTCGGACCGAACGCGCTCGTCCTGTCGCTCGTCGAAGGCTGGCGCGGGGAAATCGTCCATCTCGCGACAACAGACGCGGCGGGGCGGTTTTCGCACTACAAGATCGTCGATCCCTCGTTCCGCAATTGGTTCGCCTTGGGGTTCGCGATGCGCGGGCAGCCGATCATGGACTTCCCGCTGTGCAACAAGAGCTTCAACCTATCCTATTGCGGCCATGACCTGTAGTGGACCGCCCTGATGTTCAAGACGCTGTTGGCGCGTGCGCGGCAGGGCTATCGCACCGCCGGTTTCCCGGCGCAGGAGCCGTCAATGCCGGCACTGTTTCGCGGCCGCCCGGAGTTACCCCGGGACGAAGACCCGGCCGCGCTCGCCCGGTGTGTCGAGCTGTGCCCGACCGGCGCTCTGCGTTTGTCGGAGGCCGGGCCGGAAATCGATCTCGGACGCTGCATCTTTTGTGAGACCTGCGTCATCGAATGCCCAAACGGAGCGATCACCTTCACCGGGGATTGGCGGCTCGCATCGTCACGCCGCGACGGGCTGTGTGTCACCGGTGACGATCGTCCCAAAGTCGACGCGCTCGATCGCGAGCTATGGCGTCTGCTCGGCCGCTCGTTGCGCCTGCGCCAGGTCAGCGCCGGCGGCTGCAACGGCTGCGAAGTCGAGGCGAACGCTCTCGGCAACATCGTCTTCGACGCCGGCCGGTTCGGCATCGAGTTCATCGCCTCGCCGCGACACGCCGACGGCATCCTCGTCACCGGCCCGGTCACCGCGAACATGCGGCAAGCGCTGATGATGACGTACGAAGCGGTCGCCGAACCGAAGCTTGTTATTGCCGCCGGAGCCTGCGCGATTTCCGGCGGACTCTTTCGCGATAATGAGGAGGTCTGTAACGGGGTCGAAGATCTGCTTCCGGTCGACTTGTATGTGCCGGGCTGCCCGCCTCACCCGATCACGATCCTCGACGGCCTGTTGCGGCTTTTGGGACGTAACGGCCGGTCGGATTGATAGGCAGAAGCACTCTGTAAATGGCCCTCTCCCGAAACCTGCCGATGTAGCTGGCCCCTGCAGCTCGCGTGGGGTTCACACGCTGGGGTGCTTCGCGCAGGGAGCCTCCGGATCGAAAACAGCCTAACCGCGGCATCTATCGGCCCCGGCAAAATTCGTCAAATCCGCCTCGCTTCCGTGCGTGAGCGACAGTCGCCCGCGAGTGCCGTAACCTGCGGAACTTTTTGACCAGGCGCGGGAATTCAGGCCCGTTCAAACGACTCAATCATCTCGATGATGCGGATGCCGCTAAGGGCTTGGGTCATTTACGTCTCTCCAACTATGGCTCGATCGTTCACGTCGTCTCACCCATTGCAAGGCGCAGGCCCGACAGCAGCAGCTCGCGGTCCGCGGGGTTGCGGTGAGGCAGCGAGATCGGCACGACCTGCGGGGTGATCGCGCGCAGGCGGGCGACGATCGCCCGCGCTTCATCGAGCCGACCCATATCCGCGTAGCAGGCGGCGAGAAAGCGATAAGGCGGCGCGAAGCTTGGATCCTCTTGGATCGCAAGGATCAGTTTCGGCACGGCCTCTTCGAAACGCCGGCTTAAGAAATGCGCGGCACCTATTAGCTGAAACGACGAGCCGACGCGGGCGCGCGGGCTGAGCCGCAGTGCGGTCTCAATATGCTCGATCGCAATGTCCGGCTGGCCCGCCCAAATCCTGAGAATGCCGCTGACATTCCAGCCACGCGCGAAACTCGGGTTGAGCGCGAGGGCGCGGTCGACCAACGCCATCATGGCACCGATGTCTTCCCCAAAAGCGGCTAGCGCATAAGCGGCATCCGCTAAGACGCCCGGGTCACCACCGGCTCCTTCGAGGGCCCGCCTGGCAAAATCAGCGCCCTTTCTCTTCAGCTGGTCGGTCTCTGGATCTTTCCCCTCGCGGTCAAGAAGCTGCCGAAAACAGCAGATCGCCGCCCTGGCGAGTGCGGGTCCATAGCGCTGATCACGCGTGATCGCCTGCTCCAAAAGGCGCAGCGCCTGGGGGATTTGCTTTGCTGACGACCAGAACATCGCGTAAGCGCGCAAATAAAGGTCGTAGGCAGTTAGATCATCGGTCGGCCGGCAGGCCGAGCGGGCAGTCTCGGCCGCCTGTAACGTCGGTTCGATGATTCCGGCGACGCTGACCGCAACGTTGTCCTGAAGCTCGAACACGTCTTCTAGCGAGCCGTCGAAGCGATCGGCCCAGAGATGCGCTCCGGTTCCCGCGTCGAGCAGCTGCCCGGTGATGCGCACCCGGTTGCCGGCCTTGCGCACCGAGCCTTCCAGCACGTAGCGCACGCCCAGTTCGCGGCCGACCCGCTTCACATCGACGCTCTGGCCCTTATAGGTGAAGCTCGAATTGCGGGCGATCACGAACAGCCAGCGGATGCGCGACAGCGCGGTAATGATCTCCTCGACCATGCCGTCGACGAAATATTCCTGCTCAGGATCGCCGCTCATATTCTGGAAGGGCAGCACCGCGATCGACGGCTTGTCGGGCAGCGGCAGCGCGGCGGGTTCGGGCATCTTCTTCTCCTCCGCGAGCACGCGAAAGGCGCGCACCGGCCGGGCGATGTTTTTGACCTGCTGCTCGCCCATATCCTCGAAGGCGATATCGAGCTTGTCGCGTACCTGGTCGCGCACCA
>WNGF01004709.1_pt1 | contig 17753 bp, 15 predicted proteins | sample 5400641 | NCBI WGS metagenome assembly WNGF01 (sample SAMN13153371, study PRJNA577476) | soil metagenome | isolation source: 80 cm soil or saprolite under grassland replicate 2 | place: USA:California | collected 2016-06-15
GCCGGCTGCTTCGTGCGTGACGAGCTGGAGTCCGGTCCCGACCGCCGGGCCGGCTGAGCCGCCGCCGCGCTGAGCGGCCTGCCTGAAGTTCCGCACGTGCCCGTAGGGCATGGACCTGGCGGCCACGGCCTTGCAAGGTCAAAGTCGAGTTGTCGGCCAGCCGCGGGTCCGCCCGAGCGTGGCCGATCGTCAGCCCGAGGATGCCGTGCTGGTGGTTGCTGTGAAAGTTCCGCCTGGGGGGAGGTCCTCGAGCTCGTCGAGGCTCGGCGCCGCGCGGATCGACGGGCTCAGCGTGCCCCACATGGCCAGCACGAGTCCGAAAGCGGCGAACAGGGCGATCGTGGCACGCGCCGACACGGCGCCGAGCAGTACCCCGGCGGCCAGCGGTCCCAGCGGCGCGATCAGCAGCGAGATCGTGCTCCGCATGGACTCAGCACGTCCGAGCAGCCGGTCGGGCGTCATCGCGATCCGGTAGCCGGTGACGACCGAGTCGGTCGACGGGATCGCCAGAGCCGTGGGCAGGATGCCGACGGTCAGCGCGTAGACGTTCGGCCACACCAGGAACAGCGCACAGCCAAGCCACGTCCACAGCTCCAGCAGCAGCACGCCGCGAACCGGGAGGAGCCGGCGGACCAGCGGAGCCACCAGCGAGCCGAGCAGCAGACAGGCGCCGAAGGCCGCGACCAGCGCGCCGACCTCGCCGCCCGACAGCCCCTGCCGCTCGCCCAGAACAATGACCGCGCGAACGAGACGATACCCGCTTTCGCGGGCGAATGGGTCACTGCCAGCACGAGCAGCGGGTAGGCGATCGACGTCGACTGCGTGCCGGCGTTGGAGAGCAGCTGCCCGATCTGGAGCAGCATGAAATCGCGGTTTCGGCGCAGGGGAACGGCGGTCACGCATAGAGGGGAACCGGTCACGGTCCTGGTGGCTCACCCCGGCCCGTCTGCCGCCACGCCTGGATCACCCGACGTACTCGCCAGAGCCCAGGACGCCTGGAATCGATCGGTGCCGCGGCATACTATGCGCCCAGGCTACGTGCGGAATTTCAGGCAGACCGCTCAGCCCGGCCAGGGGACCTGAGGCGAGCGGTGGTAGTTGACCGCCATGGCCGACCAACGCGGCCCCTGCGCCGCCAGGCGGCGCCGGTAGTCGCCCCAGCGCCGTGACGACGCCGGCGACCAGCCAACCTCCGCGATGCCAGGCAGCCTCGGGAAGGCCATGAACTCCATGTCGCCGACGCTGCGGAGCGTCTCGCTCCACAGCTGCGCCTCCACTCCGAGCACGTCCTTCTCGCCGATCCCCTGGAGCAGCGTCGCCGGGTCCCAGTCGTAGGCGTCGCGCACCTCGACGTGCCCGGCCCACTCGAGCCCGAGCCTGGTGCCGGAGTCGTACTTCATGTCCAGGTACACCTTGGACGCCGGCGAAAGCACCAGCTTGCTCCCCCGCTCCGCCGCCTTCCGGACCATGTCGATGCCGCCGCGGGTGTCCCAGTACTGCACCACCGAGGAGGGCTCCAGCTTGGCCTTGGCGGTTTCCTGCCAGCCGACGGCGCGCTTGCCATGCGCCTCCACGATCCGCTGAACCCGCTCGACGAAGGCGACGTAGCGATCGCCGGGGACGGTCTGCGCCTCGTCGCCGCCGATGTGCAGGTAGGGACCGGGAGTCAGCGCGGCGAGCTCGCCGATCACGTCGTCCAGGAACCGGTAGGTCACCGCCTTGTCCAGGCACAGTGAGGTGAAGCCGACGCCGAGCCCGGTGTACAGGTCGGGCGCGCGGTCGTCGCAGTTCAGCTCGGGATAGGAAGAGAGCGCGGCATTGGTGTGCCCGGGCACGTCGACCTCGGGCACGACGGTGATGTAGCGGTCCTGCGCGTACCTGACGATGCTCCGGTAGTCCCGCTTGGTGTAGTAGCCGCCGCGCCCGCCGCCCACCTGGGTGCTCCCCCCATGCGTGCCGAGCCTGGGCCACCGATCGACGGCGATCCGCCACCCCTGGTCGTCGGTCAGATGCAGGTGCAGGACGTTCAGCTTGTAGAGCGAGATGAGATCGATGTAGCGCTTCACCTCGTCCACGGTGAAGAAATGCCTGGCGACGTCGAGGGCGGCGCCGCGCCAGGCGAACCTGGGACGGTCCACGATCCGCACGGCCGGAACGCGCCAGGGGCCGCGCTGGATCGTGGAGGCCTCGATCCGGGCGGGCAGGAGCTGCCGCAGGGTCTGGACTCCCCGGAACAGGCCGTCCGGACCGTGGGCCCGTAGGATCACCGTGGCTCCGGTCGCCTCCAGCTCGTAGCCCTCGTCGCCGAGCTGGCCGTCTCGGGTGATCTCCAGCAGGATGCCGCTGCCCTCGCCCGGACCCCCGACGCTGGCGACTGGCAGCGGGTAGCCGGTCGAGCGGCGCAGCACGGCTGCCAGATAGGCGCCCACGCGGGCGACCGCCGGCGATCCCCGCGGTATCAGGATCCGCGTGGACCTGGCGAGCGCGAACCCCGCGCCGCCGGAACCCCACGCGGACGCCGGCGCAGGGATGACGCGCAGGTCGACCGGTGGCTGCATCGGCGCCTCCCGCGTGGTGGTGTGCGGCTTGGAGGTGCTGGCGGGCCTCCCTGTCGTGCCGGGTTCGGAGCTCGGGCCACGTCGGGCGGGCGAGCTGCTACACGCGCCGACCAAAGCGAGCGCCAGCACGCAGGCGATCATCCCGAACGTCCGGGTCCCGCCCGCGCGAACTCGCAGTGGCCCCGTCGCGCGAAGCAACCGGGAGGCACCCCGTCTCGTCACTGCCGCCAACCCTACCAGTCCACTGCTCCGCGATATCAGCGGTCCGAGGGCCGCACGGTACCGGACCGCGCCCCGGGCGGCCCTGGCGGGGCCCCGGCCTTCGTTGTCTTCGTTGTTGCCGCCTTGAGAGGGATAGCGCTGTGCAGGCGGACTGTGCGATTCGCGCGAGGCCCCTGGGGATCAACCCGGGGGCCTCGCGGGCCGGCGGACGGACCGGGCGGGCCGGGCGGGCCGCTGCCACAGCCCTCCAGGCCGAGTTGGCACGCTCACACCCCTCAGCGGACCATCAGGGTGCCGCGCATGCCGGCGCTGGCGTGGCCCGGGATGGTGCAGACGAACGCGTACGTGCCGGGCGCCACGGTGAAGGTGACGCTGCGCGTGCCACCGACCGGCACGTCGACGTTCGCGCCGAGCTGCTCGATCGTGAAGGTGTGCCAGAAGAGGTCGCGGTTTGCCAGCGACACCGTCACTCGTCCCGGGCGCGCCTCGAGCGAGGTGCTCGAGAACGCGGTGCCTGCCGCCTGGAGGGCGAGCGGCTGGGAACCCTCGGTCGCGGTGGCTCGTGACGGCCCCGCCACACCCACGACCCCGAGCGCCGCGATCAGCAGCGCCGCCGCGCCCGCCGCCACGACGACAGGCCCCCGGCCGTGGGGCGTCCTCTGGCCAAGCGCGGTTACCTCGCCCCGATAGGCGGCGGCACGGCCGGTCGCGGCGGCACGGCCGGTCGCGGCGGCACGGCCGGTCGCGGCGGCACGGCCGGTCGCGGCGGTCCGGCCCGCGGCGGTCCGGCCACGCCGGGCTGCCGCCAGGGCCGCGACCACGGCGACCAGGCCCACCAGCGCCATCACCGCCAGCGATGCCGGCAGCGCGACGCCGCCGAGCGCCTCACCGGCACGAGCGTTGCTGACCGCGGCGGGCAGCATGAACGCCGCCACGTCGATGAACAGCAGCGCCAGCATCACCAGGCCGACCAGCCCGCGCCGCCACCCCGCCAGGAGCGCCGCGACCGCCAGGAGCGCCGCGACCGCCACCGCCTCCATGTCGCCCCGCCCGATCCCGACCGCCGCGAGCACCACCAGGTCCCCCGCCGCGGCGATCCGCGCGAGCCCGCGCCAGCTCAGCCCGCCCCGGGGGCTGAGCGTCGAACTCAGGGTCACGCCGCTGGATTCGGGCGCCGGCTCTCCGCTCCGCATGCCCTGGCGCATCGCCCACCGTCCTCTCTCAGCTCCGGGTACCGGCTGACTCCGCCGCCCTGAGCATCCTCCGCGGGCGTCCCGCCATCGTTACGAGTGCGTCACGGCGCCGGTCAGTTCCGGGGAAGTGCCGGCGGCGTCGTGCCGGCGTCCCTCGACCAGGAGCAGCCGGCCGCGCTCGCGGATCAGCCCGACCCAACGACGCAGCGCCCCATGCGGGGGCCGCCAGCGTCCACAGCAGGTGGCGGGCGACGACCGCGTCGAAGGGACCATGCACCGGCGGGTCCCCAGCGTCCCCACGCCCACCCGAGCCTGCACGCCGGCCGTGGTTCAAAATATGCTGAACGAGCCAGACAGACACGAATGAAGATGACATGAGCGCCGACCACGTCACCTTCGCGAAGGAGGCGTTCTTTCGCAATGCCCGCGCCTTCGAGCTCTCGCCAGCGGCCGGCGAGGTGCGCGCGGGCGGCCTTCGTCCGAAGTCCCAGAACCAGGCCGTTGGGGAGCTGACCGAGATGCCATCAGCTGCGGACGAGCCGGCGCGGGCGGGCGCGGACCTCGAAGCGCTCAGCGATCTGTGCACCCCGTGGTGCATCCGGGTGGTCGCCACCTTGCGGATCGCGGAGCGCGTCGCCGCCGGCATCGCCGACGTGGGCGAGCTCGCCAGGGCGGCCGGCTGCGACGCCGAGGCCCTGCACGACGTGCTCGGGCACCTGGTGGGAAAGGGCGTCTTCGAGGAGTCGTCGCCAGGGCGGTTCGCCCTGAACGACACCGCCAGGGAGCTGCTGGACGCCTCGCGGTTCCTCAGCCTGGATGGCATCGGCGGGCGGATGGCCTCTGCGTGGGGAACACTGCTGACCTATGTCCGGACAGGCGCCCCCGGGTACGCCGAGGCCTTCGGGCTGCCGTTCTGGGAGGACCTGGCCGCCCATCCCGACGTCGCGGCGAGCTTCGACGCCCTCATGGGCCTGGCGGGCCATGGCAGGCCCGATCCGGACATCCCGATCAGCGGCGGCTGGGAGCCGGTCCGCACGGTCGTCGACGTCGGCGGCGGGACCGGGGCGATGCTGGCGGAGATCCTCCGCGCCCGTCCCCACGTGCGGGGGACCCTGGTCGACTTCCCGGCGACCGTGGCCCGATCGGCCGAGGTCTTCCAGGCCGCCGGCGTCGCCGACCGGGTGACCACGGTCGGCCAGAGCTTCTTCGACCCGCTGCCGGCGGGCGCCGACGTCTACCTACTGCGGAAGGTCCTCAACGACTGGCCCGACCGGGAGACCACCGAGATCCTGCGCCGCTGCGCCGAGGCGGCTCGGCCCAGCGGCCGCGTCGTGGTCCTCGGCGGGGTGACCGCCGATGAGGTCTCGAGACACCTGGTCATCGAGATGGTCCTGGCCGGGGGCAGGAGCAGCACCCTCTCCGAGTTCGAGGACCTGGCGCGTGCCGCCGGCCTGGAGGTTACGGCCGCCCCGCGGCAGGCATCCGGCGCCCTGGTCGTCGAGTGCCGCCCCACCTGAGAGCCAGGCCGGGTACGGGCGCTTCTCCGAACCGGCATTGCCGGTCCTGATCAGCCTGCTCGACTGCCCCTACCGCCGGGGACGATCACCATTACGCGCCGGCGGCCTGCGTGTCCGTGACGGGCCTGCCCGGAAGGAAGACCCGGAAGGAGGCGCCTCCGCCAGGGCGGTCCTCGACCCAGGCTCGACCGCCGTGGAGGTTGGCGAACTGGGCGACCAGCGCGAGGCCGATTCCCGATCCGGATGCGTGCGGGGCGACGGGGCGCCCCTGATGGAAGGGCTTGAAGATCTGCTCGCGGAACTGCATCGGAACGCCCGCCCCCTCGTCCTCCACGACGAGCAGGGCGCCGTCGGCCACGGCATGGACCCTGACCCAGATGGTGGTGCCGGCCGCGGTGTGCCTGGCCGCATTGACGACGAGGTTCTCGACGATCCGTTCCACCTTGGGCCCGTCCACCGCGATGTGCAGTGGCGCCACGTCCGCCACCACAGGGTGCTCGTCCGAGACGGCGGCCTCCTCCACACTGCGGCGGGTGAGCGCACCGAGGTCGACCATCTGGCGCCGGGGTGTGAGGGTGCCCCTCGCGAGCCGGTCCAGGTCGAGCAGGTCGGAAAGGAGCCGGTCGAGCTTGCGAGCGTTGGTGGAGAGCCGCCGGATCAGATCGCTGACGTCATCGGCTCGCAGGCCGTCCGAGCCCCGCTCCAGCGTGAGCGCGATGCCGAGAACCGACGTCAGCGGGGTACGGAGGTCGTGAGAGACCGCCTGGAGGAAGGTGGTCTTCATCTCGTCCACGGCGCGCAGGTGCTCAGCCGCGGCGCGCTCTCGCTCCAGGGCGGCGGCGAGTTGCTCCGCCACGTCCTGCTCGCGTTCCAGCGCCTCCGCGAGGCGGCTCGCCGTCTGGCGGGTCGCGGTGACGTCGGTCAGGATTCCCTGCCAGAACAGCGGCTTTCCGGCAGCATCCCGGACCAGCACCGCCTCGTCGCGGACCCAGCGCACCTCGCCGCCACGGGTGCATATCCGGTACTCGCCGAGGAACGGCTCACCGGTCTCGTTGGTCCGCTCGCACTCGGCCTTGACCCACCCGGCGTCGTCTGGGTGCACCCACCTGTCCCAGAGGTCCGGGATCCCGATGCAATCCGCCGCGCGCTCGCCGAGCAGCGCCTCGATCTGCGGGCTGATGTAGGTGAACGGATTCGGTGACCACGGGCTGATGGTGTAGACGACCGCGGGCAGGCGCTCCAGCAGTGCCTGGAAGCCCGCCTCGACGTCGGCCAGCCGCTGCTCGAGCATGCGATGCGAGCCCACGTCCTGCTGGGTCGAGACCCATTGCGTGATCTGGCCGCCCTCGTCGTACAGCGGCGCCACCTGCCAGCGCGCGACGTACTCCGTGCCGTCCTTGCGGTAGCTGACCGTCTCCCTGGTCCAGGGCGTCCCTGACTCCAGCCAGGCGCTGATCGCCTGGTACACGGAGGCGGCCGCTTCTGGACACTGCACGATGCGCAGCGAGCCGCCGACCAGCTCCTCGACCGGATAGCCGGTGAGCTCGCAGAACGCCCTGTTGGCGTGGACGATCCGCGGGCCCTGGCGGTCGAGGTCGGTGGTGCTGATCACCACCGCGTCGGGGACCGCCTCCAGCGCGGCCCACAGGTGCTGGCTCTGCTGGGCCAGTGCGGGGTCGGCCAGCGTGTGGGCGTGGAGGCCGCTCCGCAGCTCGATCTCGTCCATCGCCAACCCGGCCAGGTCGGTGAGGCTCGTTACGTCGTCCTCCGTCCAGTCCCGCGGTCGCCGATCGGCGACGCAGAGCGATCCCAGGACGTGGCCCGACGAGGCGACCAACGGGACGCCGAGGTAGGCGACCGCCCCGAGCTCGGCCATGAACCGGTTGTCGCTGCCAAGCGGGTCCCAGCGGACGTCGCTGATGACCAGCGGTTGCCGGGTCGTCACCAGGTGCCGGCAGATCGACTGCGAGACGGGCGTCTCCCTGGTCGAGGCCCACGGCTCGGGCACGCCGAAGGACGCCTTGAAGAACTGGCGGTCCCGATCCATCAGCGACATCAGGGCGATCGGCGTGCCCTCCACGCGGGCGGCCAGCCGGACCAGCCGGTCGAACACCGCCTCGGTCGGACTGTCGAGCATGTTGGTCTGGCGCAGGGCAGCGAGCCGGCCCGGGTCAGCCAGCACGCTGGTCAGGCTTGAGCTCATGTTGCGGAATCTCCCTTCGGCAGACGCCGCACAAGTGTCACAAGCAGAGCAGACGTTCTGCAACCGCTGGCTGGGCAGCTTTGCGGAGTGCTACCCGGCACGAATACTCACGAGCAACCGCATGCCACCCATTCCGGGCGTCACCAGCGATGACCGCAAGGGCAAGCCATCCTACGGCAGGTCGACAAGCCTTGCGGCACGCTCCGCGGCGGCTCACGATCGGGCTGCTGTTTTGGCCGGCCGGCCCGCGCCGGCGGAGCGAGGAGCCGAGCTATGGACGTACGCACCGTCGTGGCCAAGGTCGCCGGCCAGGCGGCAGCCAGTGTCGTCCCGTTCTCCGGTGTGGCTGTCGAGGCCGTCGTGTCCGATCTGCTCAAGATTCAGGACGAGCAGCTGACGATCTTGCGGAAGCTCGAGGGCAATGTGCAGCGACTGGCCGACGCCCCCTGGCAATCAGCCATCATGCACCTCCGCGACGCGGCGATCCCGGGTCGGCATCCCGAGCAGGCGCGCCGGTCCCTCCAGCTCGCGGCCGACAAGCTCCACGACGCGATTCCCTTGCAGCAGGCCGAGTCTCCGAGCCGGGCGGATGCCCGCCTGCTGCTCGCGGTCGTCTTCGCTGTGCTCGGGGACAACCCGGCGTCGCGACATCACGCCGTGATCGCCTACCGCGAGGCACGGACCGCGGCCTGGTGGATGCTCAACACCGAAGGCAAACTGCCGCACGATGCCCGGTTGAGCAGGCTGGCCACGATCAGTGCCTGGTACGACGACGCCGAGTGGGTCGCGGCGCTCCTGGGCGACCCGGAAGCGCCAAGCGTGGAGCCGGGAAACGAGCTCGTTCCGCAAGATCAGATCCCGCGCTCCCCGGGCCAGCCGCGGCTCCAACCCCATTCCGTTGAGGCGCGGGTCCGGTGGCGCGACGGAGCTCCGCTGGACTTCCTGTACGTCGCGTACGCGCAACAGGTCAGACACCTCACGGGCCGGCTGTCGGTGCACCAGTTCATCGGCCACTCCCTCGAGCAGGTGCTGGATGGCGAACCCGAGCCACTTCCCTCACCGTTCGAATGGCAGATCATGGACGAGCAGCGCATGGGGTACTTCACCGGCATGGAGGAATGACCCCGCGCCGGTCCGGGCGGGACTCCTGTGACTGCGAAGGGGAGACGATGAGCACCTTCACCGATGCCGAAGTCGAATATCTGAACAGCCAGCCGCTCGGTCGCTTGGCGACGGTCGGCCCCGACGGCAGGCCGCACGTCATGCCGGTGGGGATCTTCTACGACCCCGAGACCGAGACCGTCGTGATCGGCGGTTCCGGTGACATGGCCGCGAGCAAGAAGTTCCGCGACGCGCGGCGCCGGCCGGACGTGGCGTTGGTCGTCGACGACCTCGCGGCCGTCGACCCGTGGACGCCGCGCGGCATCGAGATCCGCGGGCGGGCGGAGACGCACGCCGACGGTGGCGAGGAGGTCGGCAGGCGCCTCGGCGCCGGGTTCCGGTTCAATCCCGCATGGATACGCGTCCGTCCGCGGCGGATCCTGGCATGGGGCATCGACGGCGGCCCGTACAGGCTGGCCGCGCGCGACGTGGGGTGAACCCATGCCGCTCCCCGACGGACGCCGCTCGAGCCTGCGAGCCGACTGCGAACGCTGCTTTGGGCTGTGCTGTGTCGTCCCGGCGTTTTCCGCCTCAGCGGATTTCGCCATCGACAAGGCCGCCGGGCGGCCGTGTCCCAATCTGCGACCGGACTTCCGCTGCGGCATTCACGACCGCCTCAGGCAGAAGGGCTTCCCCGGGTGTGCCGTTTACGACTGCTTCGGCGCGGGGCAAAAGGTCGCCCAGGTCACTTTCGGTGGGCAGGACTGGCGACGTGCGCCGGGAATCGCACAGCGGATGTTCCAGGCGTTCACGATCATGCGGCAGCTCCACGAACTGCTCTGGTACCTGAGCGAGGCGCTGGCGTTGCCACCTGCCCGCTCGCTGCACGATGAGCTTCGCCTCGCTCTCGACGAGACCGAACGCCTGACCAATCTCGGTCCTGACGCGCTCGTGGAGCTGGACATGACAACCGTCCGGCGGGACGCCAATTCCCTCCTCCTCCGCGCGAGCGAATTTGCGCGCGCCAGGGCCCGGCACCGGAACATCGACCGCAGAGGAGCCGACCTCATCGGGGCCAACCTCCAGGACGCGGACCTGAGGGGCGCCAACCTGCGAGGGGCTTATCTTCTCGGAGCCGACCTCAGAGGCGCTGACCTGAGAATGGCCGATGTCATCGGGGCCGACTTCAGAGGCGCCGATCTCGGCGGAGCCGACCTGACCGGGAGCATCTTCCTCACCCAGTCCCAGGTCGACTCAGCCAGAGGCGATCTCCGCACCGAGTTGCCGCCATCGATCACCCGCCCGGCTCATTGGCCGCGTTCATGACTTCCGTCACGCCGGCGATCCAGGTCGCCCACGAGCATGGACGGGTCAACGAGGTTCGATGCCGTTCGTGGTCATGATCGAGTCCTCGGGTCCTGGCACGCATTGCGGCAACGTCGGGACGATCAGCCAGCGCAGCTCCAGCGTGTCGTCGGTGGTGGCGCCTTGCGTACGATCCCAGCGCGGCAGGATCAGCAGCTGGTCACCACTTGGTATCGCGTCGGGGTGGATGGTGAACACCGAGCCATCGTCGGGCTCGCCGGACTGCTGGGCATGGTCGATCCACGGGGCCTGGGAGCGTAGGTAGGCGGCCAAGGCGTGGGGGTCGTTCGCCAACTCCGGATGCTGGCGCATGTCGAAATGCAAGGTCGAATAGGCCGGGTCGGACCGGACGGGGGTGCGGCACTGCCCAGGCGCCGAGTACAGCATCACGGCGGCGCGGACTCCGGCCTGCCGCAGCTGCGCATTGAGGGCGTCCGGGTCATGCAGCTGGCGCCAGCGAACAGTCACGTCCACGGTGCCGTCCGCGTTCCTGGTGACGGCGTAGGCGGCCGAGGACACCTGGCCGTCCGACCAGGGCATCGCGACGACGCCGGCTACCGCGGTCACCGCCATCGCGGCGACGAGGGCCCCGGCAATCGCCAGACGGCGTCCGCGACGGTGGCGGGTCCGGTTGGGCTGGGCCAGGCTGTGGTCGCCGGCCGAGCCCAGGATCTGGGTCAGCATCGCCAGCGCGTGCGGGTCCGTCCCCAGGAGGTCGACCGGCGTCGCGGCGGCCGGGTCGGCGTTTCGTAGCCGGGACAGTGCGGTGTCGAGGGTCGTGGTCATGTGGTCACCTGTCCTTCCGGTAGCGGAGGCCGCGGGGACGCGAGTCGCTCGTCGCCTTCGAGGTCGAGGGAGTCAGCTGCCGCCAGGCGGTGGGCGAACCGTCGCCGGGCGCGGTGCAGCCGTACCTTGGCGGCGGTGCGTGAGCAGCCCAGCACGGCAGCGACCTCGGACAGGTCGAGCCGTTCCCATTCGGTCAGGCGCAATACTTCCTGGTCCGTCTGCGACAGTGATTCCAGCACCCCGCGTACCCGTATCCGCTCGGCGATCACCGTGGCGTGGTCACCCGCGACCGTGCGATCGGCGGCGATGTCATCGCGGGTGTGCTGGCCGAGTCTGTCCCTGCGCTGCCTGGCCCGCAGCTCGTTGGCGATCACGTTCCGCGCGGTCGCATACAGCCAGGCCCTGGCGTGTTGCGGGGAGATCTCGGGCAGCCGGCGCCAGGCGATGAGGAAGGTCTCCGCGACGACATCGCCGGCGGCGTCGATCCCGACACGGCGTTGGGCGAAGCGCAACAGCTCCCCGTAGTGGTCCGAAAAGAGCCGCTCAAAGCGGCCTCGCGCCTCCGTCTCCACCGAAGTTGATCTCATGTACTGAAGATGTCCGCTGAACGGCGAACGGTTACACCCCCGGGGAGGCCGCTCGCCCGGCGCGGAAGCGCGCTCCCACGAGGCTGATCCTGGCCGACGAGGCCGCCGCCCCCGGCTCCGAGGGCGGCGGCCTGTCGAGTCCCGACTAGGGCGCCTTGAAGGCCAGCACGCGCACTCCCGCCGCGGCGAGGTCGCCTGCGAGCGCAGCTGCGAACGGGTGGTCGTCTCCGGTGAGCCCGCCCGGGTTGGCGACCAGGAAGGTGGTCTTGGAACCGGTCTGCCGCACCGTGTACGTGGCGCCGTAGCGGCCAAGCAGCGCCCTGACCGCATCAGCGCTTGTTGAGCCGACGCTGATGCGCAGCGGCGACTCGAGTGCGGCGATCGACGCCGCGGCGGAGCGGGCCGCCTTCTCCGACCCGGCACGCGCGGCCGACCCGGCACGGGCGGCGACGCCGGCGAACGCGTCCGGCCCGAACACCGCATTCCAGAGCACCTTCTGCATCCCGACGGTCCAGGCGCGGAAGTTCGGGTCAGTCGAAGAGAGAATGACGCTGCCCGCGCCGACCGGCTCGTCGATCACGGCCGCCGTCCCTCCCAGTTCCTCCTCGCCGCGGGCGAAGCCGGAGACGAAGAAGTCGGCGCTCGCCGCTGCCGGGTAGCGCAGCGCGACGTGGCTTGGGTCCGAAGCCCGCATGACGACGTCGTAGTCGTAGAAGACCCAGTTGAACGGACCGACATCGGCGGCGAGCGGGCTCGACTCGTCCGTCAGGACCCGGATCAGCGTGCCGGCGATGTCCGACTTCGGCTCACTCAGAAGCGCCGTTGTGATGCCGAGGCGAGCGGCGAGGTCCGCCCCGCCACGCCAGCCGACGTAGCGCCCGCCGCGGTTCACCCAGTCGACCAGCGCGCGCCGCCCGGCGGGCCCAAGCGCGTTCGAGGCGACGGTCGACACCCCATTCGGCACCAGCAGCACGTCCACGCCGGCCAGCGCTCCGCCTGCGATCTGGGACGAGGTCACGCGCTGGTAGGGCAGATGCCAGACCTGCTCGAGCAGGTAGCGGAGCCAACCCGCCGACTCGAACGCCGAGGTCCCCGACGACATCTGATAGAGGGCGACCGAGGGCGCCGGCGACGGCAGCGCCGGAGCTGGCGGCTCGGGCAACAGCGGCACGGGCTCGGCGACCGGGTCGAGCGCGGCGCCGGAGCGACCGCCGCTGACGTTGAAGAGCAGCGGGTTGCTCCAGCCGCTCACGTCGTAGAAGTAGGGGAAGGGAACGTAGGTGTCCTCGTTGAGCATGGACTGGATCCAGTGCTTCTGCCGCTGGGCCATCGGGATCCAGTACGTGCCGACCGGAAGGGTGGTGGCCGCCTCCGGCCGGCCGTAGGCGCGGAAGTCGGGCACTGTGAGCGGAGCCGTGAGGCGATGGACCTCGACGTCCATGCGCTGTAGCCGCCGCACCAGCGCTTGCACCTGGTTCACCTTGCTCGGGTCGTCGGCGCGGAAAAAGTAATGGCGGACGGGCTCGGTGGGGACGGGCAGCTGGACGGTATTGCCCTTGTCGTTCACCTCGTTGGGCTCGAGCTGGCCGTCCACCCCCTGCCGGTACGCCTCTGTCCACTCGTCGTGCCAGCGACGCAGGATGCTGGCCTTGTTCAGCGCGGCCTGCGAGACGGAGACCCAGTGGGTCACGTAGTGCTCGTAGGTCCGCTGGGCGATCGGGTCGAAGTTCGCCTTTTCGAACGTCATGCCGGCCCCGCCGAATCCGGTTGCCGGAACGATGTCGCCGTAGACCATGGCAAAGAAATCGAACACCTTGTCCGTAAAGTACTGGATGTGCTGGCGGTCGAACTCGGCGGCGAGCGCTCCACCGTAGAGGTTGTCCTGCCAGTCCATCGACGCGGCCGTGACCTCGTGGTAGGTCGGGTCGGCGGTGGGTGGGAAGAAGTAGTGGTTCCCGCCCATCTCGTGTGCGTCGACGTAGAGAACTCCCGGGTACTGGCGCAGGAGCTCGAGCTTGGTGTCGGTCTCCCGCTGGGTGCGGGCGAACCAGTCGCGGTTCATGTCGAACCCGTACGAGTTCTGGCGAGTGTTCGCCTCACGGCCGTCCGGATTCTGCGTCGGGATGATCCCGACAAGCACGTTGTCGAGGATCTGCCGCGCGGCGCAATCATCGCGGTCGGCAAGCTCGTAGAGGACCCGCAGCTCCGCGTCGGTCGGACTCTCCTCGCCGCCGTGCACGTTCCCCATGAGCCACAGGACGGCGGGTGAGCGGCGAGCGATGTCCGCTGCCTGCTGGTCGCTCGTGGCCGGGTCACGCAGCGTGCGCGCCGCCTCCTGGATATCCGCCAGCCCTTCGGGTGTGACGTTCTCCGGCCTTCCGACGAGCGTGTACCGGATCGGCCGCCCTTGCGGAGTCGTGCCCAGCGTGCCACTGACGACACGCGCGCTGGCGGCGTCGACGGCATCGACGTATGCGTCCGACTCGGCTGCGGTGACCTCCCGGGAGCCGAGCGCGAAGCCAAGCACCTGCTCGGCGGTGGGCACCTCGCCTCGGAAGCTCGGCGGCGTCTGCATCGGGTCGCAGGACGCTACCCGGACATCGGCCATCGAGCGGGCGGGCGCGGCCAGCACCAGGGTCAGGATCAGGGCGGCTATGGCGGCGATCGGGGATCGGCTCCTCATCAGGGCTCCTTCCCACGCGCGGGCAATGATCACCCAGGCGCCTCTCACGGACCTCTCACTGTCTTCTTAGGGCTCCGCCGAAACCGCGTCAATCCCCAAAAGCCACCCCGACGACCAGCTCATCACCAGCTTCCCCGCCCTGGGAGAGCGCACCGGCGCCCGCGTGCTCCCCCGAGATCGGCGACGACTCGGGATGCTTCACCACTGCCTGGCCGCTCGCCAACCTACGGGGGAGACATCCCACGAGGAGTGCGTGGGCGGTGCAGATTGGTTGCTTTGCGGCCGTCGGAGAACTGCACGCCAAGGCGCACGAATCGGTCGCTGGTGGGTTCGTAGGTCATCAGGCGCTGCGTGCTCGCTGTGCTCCGCTAACTGGGGTCTTTGGGGCGGCCCGCATCAGAGGTTCCGGGGTCAAGCCGTGATGTCCGGTTCATGAGTATCGATGTGGTGAGTGCCCTCGTGTCCACGCAGGAGTGTAGGTTTATGGCCATGGAGACCATGATTGAGGTCGAGGGCGTGAGCAAGGCGTTCGGGTCGGTCAAGGCCCTGGTCGATGTGGACCTCCAGGCTGAGGCGGGACGCGTGCTCGGCTTGCTCGGCCCGAACGGTGCTGGCAAGACCACGCTGGTGCGAATCCTGACCACGCTGTTGTCGCCCGACCAGGGGCGGGCACGGGTCGCCGGGCTCGACGCGGTGAGGGATGCGGCTGCGCTGCGGTCGGTGATCGGGCTCGCTGGCCAGTACGCCGCCGTCGACGAGATGCTCACTGGGCGGGAAAACCTGGAGCTCGTCGGACGCCTCTACCACCTCGATCGGACGGAACGGCGGACGCGAGCCGAGCAGGTGCTGGAGCGGTTCTTGCTGACGGAAGCCGCCGACCGGCTGGTGAGGACCTACTCCGGCGGGATGCGGCGGCGCCTGGACTTGGGCGCCAGCCTGGTCGGCCAGCCGCCGGTGCTCATCCTGGACGAGCCCACCAGCGGGCTCGACCCCCGTTCGCGGATGGAGCTGTGGCAGTTCATCGAGGATCTGGTCGCCGACGGCACGACCGTGCTGTTGACCACGCAGTACCTGGAGGAGGCTGACCGGCTCGCCCACCGGATCGTGGTGATCGACCTGGGCCGGGTGATCGCCGAGGGTACCTCGGACGAGCTCAAGGATCAGATGGGCGGTGACGTGCTCGAGCTGCGGGTTACCGACCTGGCGCAACTGCAGAAGGCTGCCGCCATCCTCGCCGGGCTCGGCCAGGGTCAGCCCCAGAGCGACCCGGACCAGCGTCGGGTCACGGTTCCGGCCAAGGGCGGCGCGGCGACGCTGGTGGCGGCGGCCCGTGGTCTGGACGACGCCGGTATCGGGCTGGACGACCTCGGTCTGCGGCGACCCTCGCTGGACGACGTCTTCCTGTCGTTGACCGGGCAGCGACCGAGCGTTGCCCCCGCCCAGGCGGTGGACGCCGACGGGTCCCGCCGCTCCAGGAGGTCAGCATGACCGCCCCCACTGTCACGTCGAGGGGCCGACCCGCGGTTGGCCCCTCGATGACCCCGACCATTGCGCTGGGCGACATCGCGGCCATCACCAAGCGGAACCTGCTGCGGATCCTGCGCACGCCGCAGTTGCTGGTGTTCTCCAGCATCCAGCCGGTGATGTTCGTCCTGCTGTTTCGCTATGTCTTCGGTGGCGCCATCCCCATCCCGGGCATCAGCTACGTCGACTACCTGATCCCAGGGATCTTCGTGCAGACCACCCTGTTCGGAGGCGCCGCCGCCGCCGTCGGCCTCGCGCAGGACCTCAAAGGCGGCATCATCGACCGGTTCCGCTCACTGCCGATGGCCCGCTCGGCCGTGCTCGCCGGCCGGACCTTCGCCGACCTGGGCCGTAACGTCGTCGTGACAGCGCTCATGGTCACCGTCGGCGTCGCGGTCGGGTTCCGCTTCCACGGTGGGTTCGCCTCCGGGGTGGCAGCCCTGCTGCTGGTACTGGCCTTCGGGTACGCGTTCTCATGGATGTTCGCCACCATCGGCCTGCTGGTGAAGGACCCCGAGACAGCACAGATCGCCGGGTTCATTCCCATGTTCCCGTTGGTGTTCGCCAGTTCCGCCTTCGTGCCGGTCCAGTCGATGCCGGGCTGGCTCCAGGCCTTCGCCAATGTCCAGCCCGTCAGCGTCACCGTCAACGCCGTCCGCGCGCTGACCCAGGGCGCTCCGGCCTACCACTGGCTCTGGCAATCGCTCGCCTGGACAATCGGAATCCTCGTCGTGTTCATCCCACTGGCGGTCCGGCAGTACCGGAGGACCTGATCCGCGACCCCGATCACCGTGACGCGGTGAGGCAGGTTCCGCACGGGGTTGACATGTGACCACGACCGGTGGATCGACAAGTACACCGAGCACCACGTGTCGGCGCTGGTCGACCTCAAGACCGAACTGGAGGAGCAACCATGACCACCACCTCGACGGAGACCACCACGACCGTGCAGGTCTACCGGGTGTACATCAGGGCCGCCCGCGAGAAGGTGTGGGACGCGATCACCAAGCCAGAGTGGACCGAACGCTACCTGTACGAGTCGCGGGTGGAATACGACCTGCGTCCGGGCGGCAGCTACCGGGGGTTCCCGAGCGAGATGATGAAGGCGCACGGCGCCGAGCTGGGCCGGCCGATCCCAGATGTGCTCGTCGATGGCGAGGTCATCGAGGCTGACCCGCCACGCAAGCTGGTCCAGACCTGGCGGATGCTCATGGACCCGACCATGGCGGCGGAGGGCTTCACACGCCTCACCTGGGAGCTGGAGGAGATCCAGGGCGGCGTGACCAAGCTCACGGTGGTCCACGACCTCGAAGGCGCGCCGCTGCTCGCGACGCTGGTCAGCGGGGGCATGGAGAGCCAGGGCGCCGGCGGTGGGTGGAACGAGATCCTCAGCGGACTCAAGACCCTGCTGGAGACCGGACAGCCCCTCCGACACTGACAGAGCCACCGGCGGAGACCCGGCCCACGCTGGGTCTCCGCCGGCGGCGTCCCGCGTTACCCACCTTTGCCGCCCCGTTCCAGGAGCTGCCTCAGCGTGTCGAGGTTCGCCGCCACCGCGTTCTTGACGCGGGAGGCCGCCAGCGGCGCGACCAGGGTCAACAGACCCGACGACTCGAGCTCCACGGCGTTGGTCAGGGTTGTCCCGCCCCCGGTGGGGTCCAGCAGATAGCCGATCCTCGCGCGGAAGGGCCCGATCTGGCCCTGCACCTCCAGCCGGCGAGGCGGCTCGAAGGCGGTCACCTCGAAGCCCTTTTCGCTGCTGCTTGGTACCGAGCGGGTCTGGCGGTAGGTGGTCCCGACCCCCACCGGTCCCGGGGAGACCTTCCTGGTCTCGACGATCGCGTAGTTCCACTTGGGGATGTTTTCGAAGTCGGCGAGGAATGCGAAGACGTCCTCGACCGGTCTTCGGATCGTCACCGTGTTCTCGAACGAAGCCATGGTCGCCTCCAGATTCAGCTCTCGAGGAGCCGCTGGGCCGCGGTCGGATCGTGCGCCGGCAGGATGACCAGGTCGG
>WNGF01004710.1_pt1 | contig 17752 bp, 19 predicted proteins | sample 5400641 | NCBI WGS metagenome assembly WNGF01 (sample SAMN13153371, study PRJNA577476) | soil metagenome | isolation source: 80 cm soil or saprolite under grassland replicate 2 | place: USA:California | collected 2016-06-15
GTGTCCGAGGGGGGACTTGAACCCCCACGCCCTATGCGGGCACTAGCACCTCAAGCTAGCGCGTCTGCCATTCCGCCACTCGGACATGCGTTCGGCCGGACGCGAGTCCGCCACCCGCCGCGTCGCACGGACGTCAACTGTACACGGCCCGCGCTTGATCATGCGATGGGGCCGCACGAGGCCCGCGCGCCGTGCTTGAAGCGGTCCGATCGGGGTACCACCAGGGCATGGAGCGGATTCCCGACAGCGACCTGCCAGACACCGAGCGGGCCACCGCGCCGGCTGAGAACCCGGACCTGGAAGACCCGGACTTCGCCGACGAGCACACCGACCTCACCTTCGCCGACGATGACCACGGCGGGCCGGAGCGCGTGCCCGAGCCGGAGAGCCCACGCGGGTACAGCGGCATGGACGCTTAGTCCAGACGAACGCCGGTCCACAGTGGATGATGGCGGTTACACCTGGCGGGATGTGGCTACACCCAGGACGGTGTCGGCAAGAAACAGGACGGTGTCGGCAAGAAAGAGGAACGTCCGGAGCAAGAGCACCGCGCGGCGGGCGGCAACCGCTACAGCGCCGCGATCGCCGACTCGTCCAGCACGTCGAGCAGGTGCGCCGGGGTGTCGTAGACCTGAACGGCACCCGCCTCTCGCAGCTCCGCCTCTGGGATTCCGCCACATGTCAGGCCGATGCACGGAACGTCGAGACGCCTAGCCGCCGCCACATCCCAGACCGAGTCGCCGACCATCACCACTCGGTCCGGCGCCAGGCCGGACTGCTCTAACGCCGCGACCAAAATGTCTGGATCCGGCTTGCTCGACGGGGCATCCGCTGAGCTCGTCGCCGCTGTGATCACGTCGTCGGCGTCCAGCGCCCGGCACAGCGCGGCCAGCTCGCGCTCCTCGGCGGAGGACGCAAGCACCACCGCCAGGCCGCGCTTAGCACAGGCACGCAGCAGGTCGGCCGCGCCGGGCAGGGGGCGCAGCCGCTCCCAGTAGGTGGCGTACAAGCTGGCATGGGCATCCCGCATCAGGTCGTCGTGCCCTTTGTCACGATCCTGACCGAGCAGGTGGTCGAGGATCTTGTCCGACCCCATCCCGATCGCCCGGTGGATGCGTGCCATCGGCACGTCGAAGCCGCCCTGACCGAAGGCCTCCCACCAGGTCACCGTGTGCAGGTACGGCGTGTCGACCAAAGTGCCGTCCACGTCGAAGAGAACGCCCGCTGCCATGCCGAGGCAGTACCCCAAGGGGCAGCACCGCACACCCCAGGATGGCAAGCTCGGCGTGTGCGTATGGACCGGGTATGGCTGCGCTACCGGCGCGGACCGTGGGTGCTGCGCGAGGTCGACCTCGACCTTCCGGCCGGCGCGGTCGTGGTGCTGCTCGGCCGCAACGGTGCCGGCAAGTCGACCCTGCTGGCCGCCGCGGCCGGGTTGCTGCGCCCGGCACGCGGCCGGATCACTGGCCGCCCGGAGCACGTCGGCCTGGCGCTGGAACGCTTCCCCACCGACCAGCCCTTCACCGTACGGGAGTACCTCACCGGCGCTGGCCGCATGCGGGGGCCTCACCAGGGAAGTGGCGCACCGGCAGGCGCAGGCTTGGATCGAGCGGCTCACCCTCGGCTCCTTCAGCCACGTCCGCCTCGGCAGCTCTCCAAGGGGACCGCCCAGAAGGTCGGGCTCGCGCAGGCGCTGCTCGCACCGCCCGGCCTGCTCGTGCTCGACGAGCCGGCCGAGGGGCTCGACACGCCGACCCGCGAGCAGCTTCCCCTCATCGTGACCGAACGGGCCGCCGCCGGTTCGACCGTCCTGGTCAGCGATCACCTGGACGAGCTGACGAAGCTGCCCGGCGCGCTCCAGTTGCGCATCGCCGACGCGGCAGTCGAGGTGGCGGAGCAATCGGTCGACGAGCAGCCCGAAGGGCCGAGGACTTGACCGCGCTGATCCGGATGCGGCTGGCCGGGTTCCTACGCACGGGCCGCCCGTTGGGACCCGGCGTGGCCGTCCTGGCGGTGCTGGGCATCCTCTACGGCGGCGGGCAGGCGGCGGCCGGCGAGGCGTACGGCGTGTCAGCGGTGGTGCTCTTCCCGGTGCTGGCCTGGCACACGAAGCTGCTACTGGACACCGAGCCCGACGGCCAGCGCCGGCTGGCCCGAGTCACCCTGAGCTCGGCGGGAAAGGAGGCGGCTGCCGGGCTCGCGGCGGCGCTCACGTCAGCGGTACCCCTGCTGCTTGTCGCACTTGTCCTGCCCTGGCTGATCGGGGGCGTCCGTGGACCGCGGACCCCGACCGAGCCGAGCCTCGCCGCCGGCCTCCTGGCCGGCGTCTGGGCCCACCTGGTCGTGCTGCCGCCGGCGCTCGCCCTCGGCGCGCTGGCCAGCCGCGCGATCTCGGGCAGCTTCGGGCGCGGCGCGACGGTGCTGCTGGCCGGCGTGGTCGGTGCCATCGTGGTACAGACCAGGCATTCGTCGCTGTCCTGGCTCGGCCCTCCGCTGATCTCGACCGCCCGAGCGACCGCCGAGGGCCTGCGAACCCCGACGGCGATCGCGATCGCCGCGCAGGCGCTGGCGTGGACGGCCCTCGCGGTCGCCGGATACGGCTGGCTGCGCCGGGATCGTCCGTGACTGTCGACATAGGAGTGCCTTAAATCTTTCTTAGTTGTAACACGGTCCACAGTAGACAGCGCAAGACTGGCCGAAGTGGTCGAGGGGTGGGGGCATCCGAGCATGGCTGACTGGCAGGAGGACGACCCGGTCCACGAGCCGACCGGCACGACAGCCCGCGCCGGCACGACAGCGTCGGCTGACACGACAGGGCCGGCTGACTCGACAGCGCGCACGCACGCCCAGCGCCTCCGCAGCCGTGCCCGCAGCGCGGCGCTCGGCTGGCTACGCGCCGGGCGCCCCGAAGTGCACCGTATGCTGCACAACCGCCGCCAGGTCCTGATGACGCTTGGCACCGGCGCGGTCGCGCTCGGCGGGCTCGGCTCGACCGCGGCGGTCCTGCTGAGCGACGGCGCGGCAAACGCCGGCGGCGGCCACCGGCGCGGCGACGGCTCGCCACGCGACGCGGGCGCTTTCTCCGACCGCGACGCGAGCTACGTCCACGGCATGGGCGACCTCAACGACCTGGGCGCCAGCGGGGTCGCCGACACGCCGTCACAGGCCGCCGCTATGGCGCTTCGGGCCACTCCCAAGCAGGCCACGCCGCTCAGCCGTGACCCGGTGCTGCACCTGTTGCGGCGGGCCACGTTCGGCACGACCGCGGCCGACGTCGCCGCCGTACGCAAGATGGGGCTCGACGCCTGGATCGAGCAGCAGCTCAACCCGGCGTCCATCGCCGACCCGGTGGCCGACCAGATGCTCGCCGTCTTCCCGACCGTCGCGATGAGCATCGCCGAGCTGCGCGCCCGCGAGGACGACAACCAGGATCCGATGTACGAGCTAGGCCGCGCCACCATCGGTCGCCAGATCTGGAGCAGCCGCCAGCTGTACGAGGTGGTCGTCGACTTCTGGTCCAACCACCTCAACGTCACCAACCCCTTCGACGGCGGCCAGGACAGCCGCGGCCCCTACGACCGCGACGTGATCCGCGCCCACGCGTTCGGCCGTTTCGAGGACATGCTGCTCGCCTCGGCGCGGCACCCGGCGATGCTGCGCTACCTGGACAACGCCGACTCCGACCGGCGCAACGTCAACGAGAACTACGGCCGCGAGCTGCTGGAGCTGCACAGCGTCGGGATCGACGGCGGGTACACCGAAAAGGACGTGCGCAACAGCGCGTACATCATGACGGGGCGCACGATCGACCGCAACGGAGCCTTCGTCTACCAGCCCCGCCGGCACTGGACCGGTCCGGTCAAGGTGCTCGACTTCGCCCACACCAACAAGAACGCAAGCGAAGGGCTCGCGCTCGGCGACGCGTACGTACGCTATCTGGCCGGGCATCCGTCTACGGCCAACAACATCGCGCGCAAGCTGGCGGTCCGGTTCGTCTGCGACAACCCGCCCAAGCCGCTCGTGGCGCGGCTGACCAAGACGTACCTCGACAACGGCACCGCGATCCTGCCGATGTTGCGGATACTGTTCCGCTCGCTGGAGTTCTGGGTCGCCGTTGGCCTCAAGACGCGCCGCCCGCTGGAGAACCTGGTCGCCACGAGCCGGGTCCTGGAGGTGGCACCCGGGGCGAAGACCGCCGACGCCCTGGAGGACCTCTACCGGCTGGCGCGCAACCTCGGCAACGCGCCGCTGGCGTGGGCGGCCCCCAACGGGTACCCAGACGTGGCGGCCGCCTGGACCTCGGCTAACGGCATGCTCGCGACCTGGAACGCGCACCGCTCGATCCTGCAAGGCCGCCACCGCGGCCTGACCTACCGCAAGCCGGAACAGCTCATGGGCGCGCCGCCCCCGACAGTGGGCGCGTTCGTCGATGTACTGGCCAGCCGCCTGGTGTTCCAGCCCCTTGCGCCGGGCGAGCGGCAGGCGCTGCTGACGTTCCTGGGCGCGGCCGACGGCGCCAAGACCCGCGACGCCACGCTGGGCGGCAAGCTGGGCGCGCTCGCGCCGCTGGTCCTCGACTCCATCTACCACGCCCTGCGGTGAGGCGCCCCATGAGCGAGCGGAGCGAGGAGCCGGCATGAGCGAGCGGACGACACCCCAGCCACGGACCCGGGCCGGGCTGGTCAGGCACGGACCGAACGCCGCCGAGGCCGCGATCCGCCTGCAGGCCGAGGAGGTCGCGGCCGCCCTGGCCGCCCAGCGCGACAAGTGGCGCAAGGGCTTCACCCGCCGGCGGGTCATCGCGGGCGCCGGGGCGGTCGGCGTGGCGGCGCTGGGCACCCAGCTCGTCACGACCCGGGTGGCTTTCGGGGATCCGGCGACCACCAAGCGCACCCTCGTCGTCGTCTTCCTGCGCGGCGGCATGGACGGGCTGTCGGTGGTCGTACCGGCTAGCGACCCGAACCTGTACCGCGCCCGGCCCAACATCGCCGTACCGGCGGCCGCGCTGCTGCCGGCCGGCCGCGGCTTCGGGCTGCATCCTGCGCTGGCTCCGCTGCAGCCGTTCTGGGCGGCCGGCCAGGTGGCGGCCGTCCACGCGGTCGCCTCGCCCGACGCCAGCCGCAGCCACTTCCAGGCGCAGGACTGCCTGGAGCGAGGGGCCGCCTCGCTGGCCGTCCACAGTGGATGGTTGGACCGGGTCCTGGAGGCGCTCGGCCCCGGCACCACGTTCCGGGCCATCTCGGAGAGTTCGTCGCTGCCCCGCTCGCTGGTCGGCAGCCAGAACAAGCTTGTGCTGGACGGCGTCGAGAACTTCCGGCTCGATGTCTCCGACGGTGCGCGCGAGCGGACGATCGAGGCGTTGCGGGGGCTCTACACCGGCTTGAACCATCCGGTGGCGCTGCAGGCCGAGGTCACCCTGCAGTCGCTGGCGTCGGCGCGGCGGATCGCCGGCACACCGGCCGCCGGGACCGCCAACTACCCGGGCGGCGGCTTCGCCGACAACCTGCGCGACATCGCCCGGCTCATCAAGAGCGGCGCCGGCCTGCGCGTGGCGGCCGTCGACCTCGGCGGCTGGGACATGCACACCAACCTCGGCCGGGTCGACGGCGGCGAGATGCGCAACAACCTGTCCGACCTGGCCAACGCGCTGGCCGCGTTCGCCACCGACCTCGGACCGGCGCTGAACGACGTGACGCTGGTGACGATGACCGAGTTCGGCCGGCGGGTGCAGGAGAACGGCAACGCCGGCACCGACCACGGCCACGGCGGGGTGATGCTGCTGCTCGGCGGCGGCATGAATGGCGGCCGGGTGCACGGCGCCTGGCCGGGGCTCGCCCCGAGCGCCCTCGACCAGGGCGACGTGGCCGGCGCCAACGACTACCGCACCGTGCTCAGCGATGCGCTCACCAGACGGATGGGAATCGCCAACGTCGCCCCCATCTTCCCCGGCCACACCTACAAGGAGATAGGCATCTTCCGTTAAGTCGGCGCTCGCCTCCGCCAGCGCCGACCGACGACGCGCACCGGCGGGCGGCGTCTGGACTGAGGAGGAGCGAAGCGACGACGAGGGAAGACGGCGCCTAAAGAGCCGGTGCGCCGCGCGAGCGCAGGCGAGCGCCAACTAACTCTGCGTGCAGACTGAGGTGGCGGCCGACAACGGCTCGCCCGGATACACGGCGGCCACGATCAGGCAGTACTCCCGGCCCGGCTCGGCCGGGCCCAGCACGTACTCCCGCGTGCCGGCGGGGAGCGTCGCGACGACCCGCGGGGGGCGCCCGTCCTCGGCCACGGCCACCACGATCGGCGCCGGACCGGCCGGCGGATCGAGCCAGCTCACTGTGATCGTCCGGCCGGTGTTGTCCAGGCGTACGTCGGACGGCACGCGCTCCGAGTGCGACGCGGGCTGCACCTCCGCCGGCGCCCGCGGGCGCATCCCGGCCGCGACCGCGACGAACCCGACGGCCAGCGCGAACAACGCGGCCAGCGCGGCCATCACGGCCCGCGGTGGTCGTCGTCCCGTGGGGGTACGCACGAAAGCCGCGCCCGGCAACGCCGACACCGGGGCGGAAGGCATGGCCGGCTCCACCGTGACGAGCCGGCGCTCCACGGCCGCGGTCAACGGGTGGTTCTCCCCGAATCGGGCCAGGCACCCGGCGTGGGCGACGGTCAGCAGGCGCCGGGCGCCCGCCAAGTCGCCGGCTGCCAGCTCCAGCTGCGCCAGCTCGAAGCCGATCCGGATGGTGTCCGGGTCCTCGGTGCCGTACGCCCGGCGGTGCACCGCGTATGCGGCGCCGAGCAGGCTGTGGGCGGTGGCGGCGTCACCGCGGTCGCGGTACAGCAGCGCCAGGTTGGCCCGGGCCAGCCGGACCGCTCGACCCGCCGGCCCGTCCTCGTTCACCCGCCCGTCGAGGATGCGCCGGTACAACCGCTCGGCAGCCGGCAGGTCACCGAGGTCGTGCAGGACCCGGGCGAGGACGGCGAGCGCGCGGACGGTCGCCGGGTGCGTCTCGCCGTACCGTCCGGCGCAGTCGACGACCAGCGCCGCCGCGATGCGCCGCGCTTGCGCCAGATCACCAAGCTCGCGCAGCACCTCGGCGAGCATGCGCCGCGCGGTGGCGACTGCCAGCCCGGAATCGCCGCTCTCGCCCAGCGCCGCGAGCAGCTCGTCGCGGGCCGCTTCGAACTCGCACCGCTCCTGCCGGCTGGCTGCTTCGGCCAGCCGGTCGGCGAGGTCCACCCGGCTGTGCTGGCCCACGCCGCGAAGCCTAGGCGGATGGGTGACCTAACGGAAGGGCCTGTGTTCGTACGGTGAAAGCCGGTTCGCGCCCACCGTGGAGCGCTCGATCCCGCTACGGTACGACCCGTGACCGGATCAGCCGCGCCACCCGGCCGGCACGAGCGGCGGCGGAGCCTACCCGTCCCCCGGCTCGACGGCATCACGATCCCGGCGTGGGGCGCGGCTTGGGGCCGGGCCCCAAGCCGCGCCCCACGCCCGGCCTGGGGCCCGGCCGACCTGCTGCGCTGGCGCCAGCGAGGGCTGCGGCTGGCGGGCATCATCGCCGCGCTGGCGCTGCTCGGCACGCTGAGCGCCACGGTGACGGCCGTGGTCCAGCGCACCACGGGCACGACGCTGACCGAGGGCCGCGCGGTCGACCGGACCGAGGAGCACCTGCGCAAGACCCAGGCGGGTGTTGGCCTGCCGATGCGGCTGGATACCGAGATCAAGCGCAAGACGCCGTGCGGGGACTCGGCCGGGCGGACCGGGCGGGAACGCATCGAGCACCGGTACTGGGTACGCGATGTCGGCATTCCCAACGCCGACGTGTTCAACGCATTCCGGCGGTACTGGCTGGGTCACGGGTACGCGGTCACCAAGGACGACGTGTCCGGCACCGGGATCCTGACGGTGCGCTCCGCGGGCGACGACTACATGCTCACCCTGAGCCAGAACCCGAAGGGGGAGCTGACCTTCGCGATCGTCTCCCCGTGCACGGTCGAGGAGCGCCGCTAGCGGTTCTTCAGGCTTTACCATCGTCCCGTGACTTCGGGGGCGCTGGCGGACGCCGTACGGGTGTCCAACGTGGACGATGAGCGGCAGGCCGGCCCGGAGGCGGTACCGGAGATCGTCCGGCGCCGGCTGACCCCGTACGGCAACGGCGGGAGGCGCTCCTGGCTGGTGACCGCCACGGTGGTGTTCGTCGCCGGCGTACTGCGCCTGGTCGGCATCACCCATCCACGCGGCCTGATGTTCGACGAGATCTACTACGCGGCCGAAGCCAGGGCGATGCTCGAGCACGGCGTCGAGTGGAAGGACGGCGCCGCCGAGTTCGTGGTGCATCCACCGCTGGGCAAGTGGCTGATCGGCCTGGGCGAGCTGGTGTTCGGGTACAACGAGCTGGGCTGGCGGATCGCCGCGGCCATCGCCGGCACCCTGTCGGTGCTGATCCTGGTCCGGGTCGCGCAGCGGATGTTCGGCTCAACCGTCCTCGCCGGTACGGCCGGACTGTTGCTGGCGCTCGACGGCATGCACTTCGTGCTCTCCCGGACCGCGCTGCTGGACATCTTCCTGATGCTGTTCGTGCTGGCCGCGTTCGCCTGCCTGGTGGCCGACCGGGACCACCGGCGCCGGCACGCGCTGGCGGCGCTGGAGGCCGGCCGAGAGCCGGTCGGGTCCGGCCCGGCTGCCATAACCTGGCGGCTGGCCGCTGCCGTCTTGACCGGCTGCGCCTGCGCCGTCAAGTGGAGCGGCGTGTGGGCCCTGCTGCTCATGGCCACGCTGGTCATCTGGTGGGAGATCAGTCTTCGGCGATCGCTAGGCACCCGGCTCCCGTGGCGGTACGGGCTCACCGCCGGCGCCGCCTGGACCCTGGCGTTCGCCACCGTCGCGGGCGCGACCTACCTCGCCTCCTGGACCGGCTGGTTCCTCACCGACGACGGGTTCGACCGGCACTGGCTCGCCCTGCACGGCAGGTCCGAACCGCCGGTGCTCGGCCCGCTGGTGAACCTGTGGCAGTACCACCGGGAGGCGTTCCGGTTCCACACAACCCTCACCACGAAGCATCCGTACCAGTCCTGGCCCTGGCAGTGGCTGCTGCTGGGCCGGCCCGTGCTGTTCTACTCCGACTTCGCCACCAAGAGCTGCGGCGCGGACAGCTGCGCCTCGGAGGTGCTGCTGCTGGGCACCCCGCCGCTGTGGTGGTCGTTCCTGCCCGCCCTGACCGCGTTGACCTGGCTGGGCATCGCCCGGCGGGACTGGCGGGCCGGCGCGATCGGGCTCGCCGCGGCCGCCGGCATCGTGCCGTGGTTCGCCTACGAGCTGGACATGCGCACGATGTACAACTTCTACGCGTTGCCCGCCGAGCCGTTCCTTGTGCTGGCAGTGGTGTACGTGCTGGGCGCCCTCGTCGGTCCCGCGCTCCCCTTGGGCGAGGCGCCGGACCGGCGGCTGGTCGGCGTGGCGGTCGCCGCGCTGTACGTCGGCCTCGTCGCGCTGGCATTCGCGTACTTCTATCCGATCTACACCGGAAACGTCATCGCGTACGCCGACTGGTGGGCCCGCATGTGGCTGGGCATGCGCTGGGTGTGACGCGTCGTCAGAGCAGCTTCTCGTACACCGCCAGGTACTCGTGCACCATGCGGTCGGCGGAGAAGCGACGCACGGCGGTTTCGCGTACCTTCGCCCGGTCGAACCGCAGCAGCGCGGGCAGCGCGTCGACCGCGGCGCCGACGCTGTCCACGAGCGTCCCGGTCACGCCCTCGTCGATCACCTCGGGCATCGAGCCGCGCGGGTACGCCAGCACCGGCGTACCGCAGACCATCGCCTCCACGACGGCCAGCCCGAACGGCTCGGCGAACCCGATCGGGTGCAGCAGCACGGCGGCCTCGCCCAGCACCCGCGCCCGTTCGGCCGGCCCGATGTTGCCCAGGTACTGCACGCGCTCGCCGTCGATGTGCGGCACCACCGCTTCCTCGTGGTACCGCTCGTCGTGCACCGGGCCGCAGATCCACAGCGGGCGCCCGGCCCGCTTGGCGATCTCGATCGCCTCGGCGGTGCCCTTGTCCGGATGGATGCGCCCGAACGCGACCAGCGCCTCGCCCGGCTCTGCGGTGAACGGGAACTGCGAGACGTCGATGCCGTGGTGGATGGTCGCGACGTAGGACAGCTCGGGCGCGCGGTCGGCGTCGGAGATGGACACGTACGCCGAGCGGGCGCGCTGGTAGGCCGGCAGGATGCCGCGGCTGCTGAACCCGTGGATCGTGGTGAGCAGGGGTGCCTGGCAGAACTGGCTCATCGCCAACGGCAGCCAGTCCAGGTTGCTGTGAACCAGGTCGAAGTCGCCGCTGCGGGCGAAGCAGTGGGCGATGTGTAACGCCTCCCAGATCCGGCCATCGAGGTCGGTGTCCTCGTTGTACGGCCGGGGACAGACGCCCTCCACGCGAGCCGCGGTGCCGGAGTCGAGCGTGGCGAACAGCGTCACGTCGACCCCGCGCGCGACAAGGCCGTCAGCCAGCAGCGCGACAATCTGCTCCCACGGGCCATACGCGCGCGGCGGTGTGCGCCAGGCGATCGATCCGAGCAACGCCACCCTCATGCCCATAGCCAACCATGCGCGGGTCAGCCGCGCAGCGGCGCCTTGGCGAACTCGGCGATGCCGTCGGCGAAGCCGATCCGCGCGGCGAAGCCCAGCTCGCACCGGGCCCGCCGCGGCGAGGCGACCACGTGTCGCACGTCGCCGGCCCGGAACTGCCCGGTCACGACCGGGTCCGGGCCGCCGAAGGCCGCCGACAGCGCCGTCGCCATCTCCCCCACCGTGCGCGGCATGCCCGAGGCGATGTTGTACGCCCGCAGCCCCGGCTCGGTGTCGCCGTTGGTGTCGCCGTTGCCGGAGCCGGTCGCGGCCAGCGCCGCGAGGTTGGCCGCCGCCACGTCCCGCACGTGCACGAAGTCCCGCCGTTGCCGGCCGTCCTCGAAGACCCGGGGCGGCTCGCCCCGCTCCAGAGCCGAGCGGAAGATCGCCGCCACCCCGCTGTACGGCGTGTCGCGCGGCATCCGTGGCCCGTACACGTTGTGGTACCGCAGCGCAATTGCGTGGGCTCCCGTGGCCCGCGCCCAGGCGTCGCTCAGGTGCTCCTGGGCGAGCTTGGTGGCGGCGTAGATGCTGCGCGGCTTGAGCGGTGCGTCCTCGTCGACCGTGTGCGGGGCCAGCTCGGCGCCGCAGCGCGGGCAGGTGGGCTCGAAGCGGCCTTCCGCCAGCCGGGCGAGCGGGCGTGGCTCCGGCAGCACCGATCCGTGCGTGGCACAGCGGTAGGCGCCCTCGCCGTAGACCACCATCGAGCTGGCGAGCACCAGCCGGCGTACTCCGGTCCGGGCCATCTGGGCCAGCAGCACCGCGGTACCCAGGTCGTTGCAGCCGGCGTACTCGGCGGCGTCGGTCACGTCGACGCCAAGCCCCACCATGGCCGCCTGGTGGACCACGGCGTCCACGCCACGCAGCGCCGACGCCACCGCTCCGGCGTCGCGTACGTCGCCCACCACCAGCGGGTGTCCGTCCAGATAGGACGGTACCGCGCCGGCGTGGGCCGCCGGGTGCAACGCGTCGAAGAGCACGACCTCGTGGCCGGCGTCGGTCAGGGCCTCGGCGGCATGCGAGCCGATGAAGCCGGCGGCGCCGGTGAGCAGTACCCGCACGGTGTCCTCCTACCAGTCGAGCCGGGTCGTGGCGGCCACCAGCAGCGCCCAGCCGACCTGGGCACCGAGCCACCACCGGTTTCCGACGAGCCCAGCCAACGGCAGCAGCCACACCGCGAACGGCAGGTAGATGCGTTCCACCTCGCCCTTGGACAAGCCGGTCGCGATGGCCACGACGACGGACAGCGCGGCAGCGGCCGGGATCGCGAGCCACCACCGCCGCTCCCGAACCGCCACGGGCAGGGCCGCGAGCACCGCGGGGCCGACCGCGGCGGAGAGCGCCGCCACGTTGGCGAACACGAAGTACGCGGCCGGCCGGTCGAGCCAACCGCCGCCCTCCACCACCCGCCGGACCGTCAGGTGCAGGCCGTCGAGCCACCAGAAGCCGGCGAGCGCGAACGCCGCCACGACCGCGGCCACGCCGAGCGCTGCCGCGGCTACGACGCGGGCGGCGTCGACCAGCCTGCTGGCCGTCACCGCGACGACGGCCAGCGCCAGCGTCGCGAGCAGGGTCAGGCCGTAGGACAGGAACAAGCAGGCGCCGAGGGCGAGCCCGCCTGCCGCGCCAAGCGCCGCCGTCGCGGCGGCGCGCCGGGCGGCGCCCGCGTAGGCCAGGGCGCACAGCCCAGCGGCCGAAACGCCGGTGTACAGCGCGTCGGCGCTCGTCGCGATCCAGAGCGCCGCCGGAGCCGCCGCGACGAACGGTGCGGCCCGGCGGGCCAGCGGCTCCCCGCCGGCGAGGCGGACGGTCGCGAGCACCGACGGCGCGGCACTCGCCCCGGCGCCGATGCACAGCGCCGCCGCCCAGCCCGGCCCGGCGAGCCCGGCCCGGGCCAGCAGCACGAACACCAGCGTGGCCAGCGGTGGGTGGCCGGCCACGTGGGTCGTCCACACTGGACCGTGACCGGTCGACACGATGTACCAGGTGAACGTGCGCAGGTAGGTCCGCACGCCCATCGCGTCGATGCGGGCCACCTCGAACAGGTACTCGTGCGGGCTGGTCAGCGGAGCGGCGATAGACCCTGGCCCGCCGACCAGGGCCAGCGCCACCGCCCAGGCGACCGCGCCGAGGTACGCCGCGACGAGCAACCGCCGCCACGGCAACGTGTCCGCCAGCCGGCCGGCCGAATGCACCAGCGCCGCCGCGAGGACCAACGCCGGCACCAGCCAGACCGCCAGGTGCAGCGTGTAGTGCCCGTTGAGCGGGTACGCGCTGCCCAGGTGCAACCGGTACCCGTGGTGGCTGAGCCACCAGCCCGCGATCACGCAGCCACCGAACAGCGCGGCGCCCGCGCCGACCGTCCACCGCGAGGCCGCCGTCATGCGTCCGACCGTAAGGCGGCGCCCCGGTAGCGCGCGCGGCACGTTCGCGTTTCGTAAGAAGCACCCGGCTCCAGGCTGGGTAGCGTCCCGATCGTGATCGATGTCGTGCTGCCGTGTCTGAACGAAGCCGAAACGCTGCCGTGGGTGCTGCGTCGCCTGCCGTCGGGGTACCGGGCGATCGTCGCGGACAACGGCTCGACCGATGGTTCGGCCCGGATCGCCGCGGACCACGGGGCCGTGGTGGTACCGGTGCCCCAGCGGGGCTTCGGGGCGGCCGCCCATGCCGGTCTGCTCGCCGCGACCGCGGAAGTCGTCTGCTTCCTCGACGCCGACGGTTCGTTCGACCCGGCGCAGCTGCCCCGCGTGGTCGTGCCGGTCGCGGCCGGCACCGCGGATCTCGTGCTCGGCCGGCGCCGGCCGACCCGCTGGCGCGCCTGGCCGGTGCACGCCAGAGCCGCGAACGCCGTGCTCGCCAGGCGGCTGCGTCGCGCGCTGGGCGTGCCGGTACACGACATCGGGCCGATGCGTGCCGCGCGCCGGACCGCTCTCCTGGCACTCGACCTGCGGGACCGCCGTTTCGGGTACCCGCTGGAGATGGTGGTCAAGGCGGCCCGCGCCGGCTGGCGGGTCGCCGAGGTCGACATCGACTACGCGCCACGCGCGGGCGGTCGATCCAAGGTCACCGGTACCGTCCGCGGCACGGCCCGGACCGTGCGCGACATGGCGAAGGTGCTCGCCCGGTGAACATCCAGCTCCTGCTCATCGCGAAGGCGCCGGTGCCCGGGCGGGTCAAGACGCGGCTCTGCCCGCCCTGCACGCCACCCCAGGCGGCCGCCATCGCCGATGCCGCGCTGCGCGACACCATCGACGTGCTCAGCGCCGCGCCGGCCATCGGCCGTACCGCCGTCCTCAGTGGACAGTACCGGATGCCGGCCGGATGGTGCGTCGTGGCGCAACGCGGCCGCGGTCTGGACGAGCGGCTGGCCAACGGCTTTCACGACACCGCGCGGGCGCGCACCGCGAGCGTGCTGGTCGGCATGGACACCCCGCAGCTGACCACCGCCCTGCTGGACGCGGCGAGCGAGGCGCTCGACAGCGCCGACGCGGTGCTGGGGCCGGCCGACGACGGTGGGTGGTGGTGCCTCGGGCTGCGGCGGCCGGCCGACGCGCGGGTGCTGTGCGGGGTACCGATGTCGACGCCGTACACCGGCCGAGCCACGGCCGACGCGCTGCGGCGACACGGGCTGCGCGTGGTCACGCTGCCGGCGCTGCGCGACGTGGACACCGCCGAGGACGCCTACGCGGTGGCGGCCGACCGTCCACATGGGAGGTTCGCCGCCGCGGTACGCGACCACCTGCCCGGAGCGGCGCGATGAGAGAGCCGCTGGCCATCTACGCCACCGCGCTGCGCCGGGCGGCGGCCGGCGGCGGCGCTCGGCTCCACCTGGTCGGTCCCGGCGGCACCACAGTGCGCCGGGTCGACCCGGCGATCTGGTGCGGCGACCTGCGCCCCGGCGAGGGGCGGTGGCGGCACGCCCTGCTGGTCGATGGCAACATCGGCATCGGCGGCGACCCGGCGCGGCTGCTGCGGCGGTGCCGGCAGCTCGTCGGTACCGCCGGCGCGCTCCTGGTCGAGGTGGAGCCGCCGGGCGTGGCGAGCTGGCGCGGCGAGCTCGCGCTGGCCGATGGCGTGCTGGTGAGCACCACGTTCCCATGGGCCTTCGTCGGGGCGGACGCTTTGGCGGCGCTCGCCGCAACGGCTGCGCTGCGGGTGCTCGAGCGGTGGACGGAGGCGAAACGATGGTTCGCCACCCTTGGCGCCGCGTGAGCGCGTTGCTCAGGCGCCCGCTGCCGGCCCCACCGGAAGCCTTGCGGCGCGGGCCGTGGCGCGCCGGTGCCTTCTCCTCGCGGCTTCGCTCGACCCGGCTCACCAGCCACCTCGGCGTCGCGCTGGGCGTCGCGGTCGGGATCTGCTTCGTCACGGGGTACCTGAGCCACGCGATCCAGCACCCGCCGTGGTGGTTCTCGTGGCCGTCCCGGCCGGTCAGCGTGTACCGGATGACGCAGGGCCTGCACGTCGCCACCGGGCTCGCGGCGGTACCGCTGCTGGCGGCGAAGCTCTGGTCGGTGTACCCGCGCCTGTTCACCTGGCCGCCGGCCCGCGACCTGGCGCACGCGCTGGAACGGCTGAGCATCGCGGTCCTGGTATCCGCCACGCTGTTCCAGCTCGTGACCGGGGTCTTCAACATCTCCCTCTGGTATGCCCCGATGCCGTTCTTCTTCACCGCGGCGCACTACTGGACTGAGCAGGCGCGGGCTACTGGGCGCGGTCGCCGCCACCGCGGCCATGGTGACGCTCGCGACAGTCGGCCAGACGCTGCCCGCACTGCGGCGGCTGTCGCTGCTCGCCCCGAGGGACCCGAGGGTGGGACCGCAGGGGCTCCCGGTCAACAAGAGCGCCGTGGCGGCCGGCGTCGGCCGGGTCGACCCGGCGTACCGGCTCGTCGTCGAGGGTCCACATCGGACAGTGTTGCTGTCGCTGGCCGACCTGGCGGCCCTGCCGCAGCACACGGTCTCCTTGCCGATCACCTGTGTCGAGGGGTGGAGCGCCGACGCCGTCTGGTCGGGCGTACGGATGCGGGACCTGGTCGCCGCGGTGGACGGCGGTCCCGGAGACCCGGTAGTGGTGGAGTCGCTTGAGCCCAAGGGTCGTTATCGGACGTCGGTCCTGGATCCGTCGCATGCCCAGGATCCGCTTACGCTGCTGGCGCTGCGCCTACACGGCGAGCCGTTACACCTCGACCACGGGTACCCGTGCCGCCTCATCGCGCCGAACCGCCCCGGCGTGCTGCAGACCAAGTGGGTCGGCCGCCTCACCGTCGGCGGTGCTCCATGAAGCGGCGCTGGCTCCTCGGTGGCGCCGGCTGCCTGCTCATGGGGTACGCCGTGCTCGGCGCGCTGGCCGACCCGGACGTCAACCCGCCCGGCCACCTCGCGTTCCTCGCCGCGGTCCTGGTCGGTCACGACGCTGTGCTGATGCCATTGGCGATCGGCGTGGGTGTGCTGCTGGGCCGGTTCGCCGGGCGGGTGCGCACCGTGCTGCAGGCGGCCCTGTTCGTCAGCGCGGTGATCACGTTCATCACGTTGCCGTTGGTACTCGGTCCCGGCCGCTCGGCCGACAACCCGTCGGCGCTGCCGAAGGACTACGGCCGCGGCCTGCGCCTCGTCCTCGCGGCGATATGGCTGGGGGCCGCGGCAGCCCTGGCGCTCCGACGATTCCGGCGCGCGTCGCCGCCCACCGGCTGAGGTCCGTCAGGACGCGTCCTTCTCGGCCTGGTCGATCGCGAACGCCAGCTCCGCGAACGTGTAGCCACCCTGGTGACGTTCGCCGTTGATGAAGAACGTGGGTGTGCCGTTGACGCCGCTGTGGACACCACCGATGAAGTCGGAGCGAACCTTGTGGAGGTGCCGGTGGGTGCGGATCTCCTCGGCGATCGCCTCGCTGTCGAGGCCCAGCCGTTCGAGACCGGTCATCAGCGACTCCGGGTCAAGCTCGGACTGGTGGTCGAACAGCCAGTCGTGCACCTGCCAGAAGCGGCCCTGCGCCCCGGCCGCCTCGGCGGCCTCGGCGGCCAGTTCCGCGTACGGATGGACGTTCGTCAACGGGAAGTGGCGGAACACGAACAGCAGGCTACCGCCCCGCCGGCGCAGCAACTCATGCACGACCGGATGGGCCATCCCGCAGTACGGGCATTGGTAGTCGCCGTACTCCACCAGCTGGACCGGAGCGTCCCGCGGGCCGAGCATGTGGTCCTGGTCGTTCACTGGTACCGCGAGCCGCCCTCCGGCGCTCTGCAACGGGGTCGTCATGATCTCACCGGTCGCTGTCCGGTCGGTTGGCCTGTCGCCGCATCGCGGCCTCCTGGTTCATGTCCGGCGCTGACCGGCCCTGCGCGGTGGGAACCGGCTGCATCTGGGCGCCCTGGCGCTGGGCCGACATGGCCTCCAGCGCGTTGAGAATCCCGTCCGCACCCGGGTTGATGCCCCGCGGGGAAAGGTAGCTCCAGAACACGACCCCATCGGGGTCGATGACATACAACGCCCGCTCCTCGACGCCGCTGCGGTCGTCGTACGCGCCGTACCGCTCACCGACGCTGCCCTTGGGCTGGAAGTCCGCCAGCAGGGGGAAGCGGATGCCGCGGTGCTCGGCGAACGCGCGGTGACACCACACGCCGTCAACGGAGATGCCCAACGGGATCGCGTCCGCCCCGCAGGTCCGACAGGGACAGACCCTGGTCCGGGGTGGTGGGCAGGGCGAAGTCCGGAGCGGGTTGGCCCGGGGACAGCAGGTTTCCATCGCTAGGCATGCTCGCATCGTCGTCCCAAACGGGGTGAACACGTGTCGCCCCGATGGGGTGGCACCCGCCCCGACCCCGACGTCGACCCGCGGCCGGCGTGAGCCGTGCGCGCTCGCATGATCGCGCGTAGCCTCAGCCGTGACGCCTGTTGACTGCTGGAGGTGCGTCATGGGACGACGAACGGCAGTCGGTTTGGTGGGGGTGGTCGTTTCGACGTTAGCGGCTGTCAGCTATTCGGGGACAGCTGCTGCGTCGGTGCCGGGTGCGGATGCCCGGCTGAGTAACGACGCCCCGGGAACCGGCGGCTATGTCAGCAACTACACGATGGTCACCGGCGTGCCGTACACGGACGAGGTCCTGACGGCATGCTCGCGGAGCCGAG
>WNGF01010732.1_pt1 | contig 17750 bp, 16 predicted proteins | sample 5400641 | NCBI WGS metagenome assembly WNGF01 (sample SAMN13153371, study PRJNA577476) | soil metagenome | isolation source: 80 cm soil or saprolite under grassland replicate 2 | place: USA:California | collected 2016-06-15
CTCAAGGACCGCGGCAGCAAATTGGACGAGAGCGCAGCGCTTCTGCACCGGCTCTGGACGGAAGAGGATGTCACCCATCATGGCAGACATTACCGGGTGGACAATGTCACGGTCGCGCCCCGTCCGGTGCAGCGGCCACGACCGCCCATCTGGTTTGGCGCGTGGGCCGAGCCAGCGCTTCGCCGAGCCGCGCGTCTGGGCGACGCCTGGTTCGTCGGGCCGTCGGCCAATCTCGACGAGATTGCACCCTGCGCACGGATGTATCGAAAAGCGTGCGCGGAGAATGGCAGAGACGAAGGTGAAGTTGATTTGTTTCGCTACGTGTTCGTGGCGCGAAGCAAGAACGAGGCGATCAGCGCGGCGGGAGGCCCTTTTATTCAGGCGTTTGAAAGAATGTACTTCCGCTGGCCGCATCCGGTCGTCAAGCGGCCTCAGGGACAACTCACGATCGAGCGGCTCGCTCACGATCGGATTATTCTAGGCGATGCGAAAACATGCGTCGATGAAATCAACCGGTTTCGCAGTGAATTAAATGTGAAGCATCTCGTCTGCCGGTTCTCGGTCCCGGGTATTCCGCGTGAAGCCTGCGAAACGTCCCTTGACCTATTCACACGCGAAGTCATGCCGGCGCTCCGCGAGGACGCGGTGTGATGCGGCTGTAATTGTCGCGTCAATTGCGAAGAAAGAACGGAATCTCACCGCGGAGGCGCGGAGAGCGCCGGGAGGATTTTATAAAATTCTTTGTTCTCTGCGAACTCTGCGTCTCTGCGGTAAATTCTTCTCTTCTATTCTTTGGCTTCGGTGCGCCCGTTGTTAGTGCCAGCCGGGGAAGTAATCTTCCAGCCTGATGTTCTCTGACCCCGGAACTCGGATTTCCTCGGGATAGTTTGCCTTACGAGTGGCATCGATTCCCATCTTGGTAACCAGATGAGATCCTGCCGCCGGATCATAAGACGCGGGATCCAGCGGCGAACCTTTGGCGTGAGTGACCATGAACATATCCGTGTCGGCCCGCACTCGCGTGGCAATGGCGTGCAGCACTTCCTCGTCGTTGAGGATATTGACATCCTGATCCACCACGACGACATATTTGAGAAATGGGTCCGCGGCGAATGCCGCCATCGCGGCATTTTTGGGCTCGCCTTCGATGATCTTCTCGATGGATAAATAGCAAATGAAACGGCACCTCCCTGAGGCAGGCACGTGGACCGCCCGGACTTTGGGCGACGCCATCTTCACCGTCTTCATGATCGTCGTGGACCGGACGATGCCTGAGAGAAGCAGGTTATCGGCATGACCGACGAAGCTCGATTGGTACAGCGCGTTGCGGCGCATGGTGATCGCCTTGACCTGAACGATCGGGTTGTTCCGCTGCGGTCCGTAAGTTCCCGGGTATTCGCCGAAGGGAGCTTCCGGCTTGCGCAGCTTGGGGAGAATTTCGCATTCGAGCACGATCTCGGCGTGGGCCGGCACTTCCAAATCCAACGTCCGGCAGGGCACCAGCTCCACGGGCTCGCCCATGATTCCGCCCGCGACGGAGAATTCGTCCGTCTCCAGAGAAGTAAAAGACAGGCAGCCGACGTAAAACGCCGGGTGATGGCCGATCGCCACCGCCATCGGCGTGGGTCGATTTTGTCTCTCGTACGTCTGCCAAATGTAGTGGCCGTGCGCCGTTTCGGAGAGCTGGATGCCGAAGGTATCGGGAGAATGGACCATGAGCCGGTAAATGCCGGCGTTGCGCACCCCCGAGTCCGGATCCCGCATGATACCAAAGCCTGCGGTTATGTAACGGCCAGCATCCTTCTCATGGTAAGTCAGAATGGGAAGGCGGGTTACGTCGACATCTTTCCCGGTAAAGACCACCTCTTGCACGGGCGCTGCTTTGACAACGACGGGTGGTTTCGGACGATCCTCGCGCGCGGAGTACTCGCGGATGAATTCTGCGAGCGTTCCGTTTTTAAGTCCGATCGCTCGGAACAGGCGCCGAGGGTCAGCATGAACATTCGTCACGACGGGTAAAGCCGAGCCTTTAACCTGCTCGAAGATGACGACCGGAAACTTTCGCTCCTGTTCCAATTTGGCGAGAACGCCCGTCACCTCGAAGTGTGGATCAACTTCTTTCTTGACCCGAAGTACTTGATCCGGCTCGTCCAATTCAAGCTCGCTTAGAAATCCTCTTAAGTCTTTGGCCACGGGACACTTCCTTCAAATCCTAAATCCGAATATCGAAATCCGAAACAATCATGAATTCCTAAATCCGAAACGAATCCCAAAAATTGTTTTGGAACGTTGTCTTTTATCTTTGATCATTGAAGTGTTTCGAATTTCGGATTTCGAGTTTCGAGTGTTTCCGTAATCTTTAATACCTAGTGCCTTCCGCTTTCTTTACGATTAAAAATTCGAGCTGCTGCTTGTCACTTTAAGAAGCCCAGGTCCAGAGCGTTTTGGATACTGATCTTTTGCTGCATGCCGTTATTCGCGAACCATTGTGCCTGATCCGCCAGATTGTCTACGAGTACCTTGCCACTCGGATCTTGATACGGCGGAATCGCAGCCTGAATTACTTTGGCAGGTACCTTGGTGTATTTTTCCAGAATCGCCGCGATCTCAGGATCCTCTGGGCAACAGGTCTGCGCTCCTTGATGAATTTGCCCGAATAGATGATGACGCCGACTTGGACCGGTCCCAAACCTTTGACCTGATCCGGCGTGCGAAAACGAACGGCGACCCCGCGCTCTGCGAAGCGGGCGGCCCAGGGCTCGACGGCATAGGCGGCGTCGATGGCTTTGGTCTCAAAAGCCGTCACCTGGCTGGGAGCATCCAGAAAAGTCAGCTCAACATCGTTGATGGTGAGCCCGACTTCTTCGGCCATCTTGCCCACGAGGTAGTGCTGAATGTTGCCCTTGGCGAGTATCGCGATTTTTTTCCCCTTGAGATCTCTGAAAGTTTTCACTTGTCCTGAGTCGACCAAATCTTTGCGCACCGCGAGAAGTGAAAAGCCGTATCCTTCCCTGGCTTGGCCCTTGTCCGCTACGATCCGAAACGGCGCTTGCTGCGCGACGGCGTTAAAAAGTCCGGCGCTCGCGGACCCAACCGAAACTTCCAGCTCGCCCGCAACCAGCGCGGGAACTTGTTTTGCCGCCGAGGCGAAGTTGGTGATATCCGTAGTGACACCCTGCTCCTTGAAGAATCCCTTCTCGACGGCGATATAAACTGCGGCGTTGGAGATTGCCGCCAGATCTCCAAGCTTCACGGTTTCCGACTGCGCTCGGCCCAGCGAAGGCACCAGAACGACAAGCGCGATGGTTAAGGCCACGTGCAGAAACTTTGTGCTTGTCACTTTTTCCCTGGCCATATTTTCCTCCTGAGAAGTTGATATCGTTTCCGGTGCCGCTGTGGAGTCAGACTTGAACCGCATCTATCACGGCCATTCCGCAGGGTCAATTCAGTATTTCCTTTTGTTCAATCCGTTTAAACCGTTCAAGCAGTTCAAGCCGTTTAGGTCCTTATCTGACGATTTGAACGAATTGAACTACTTGAACGATTTGAACTCCTTTTAGGTGCGCTTCCAGGGGCACATTACACGTTCGAGCCACTGAAGAGTCCAGCTGCTCAAGATGCCGAGGATGCCGAAGGCGATGGTGCAAGCAAACACCTGCTTTACGAGAAGTAACTGGTACGATTCCCAGAGCAGGAATCCCAGTCCTGCCTTGGTAGCCTCGATCTCCGTGATGAAAACCAGGATCAACGCCATCCCGGCTCCCAGCCTGAGGCCGGTGAAGATATTAGGTAAAGCTCCTGGAATCACGACTTTGGTGAAGATCTGTCGTTGGTTTGCACCGAGGTCCCGGGCGGCCTTGAGGAGCACCGGGTCAATCGCTTTCACGCCGGTGACTGTGTTGATGAGGACCAGAAACACTACACCAATCATGATGGTCATCACCTTCGAGGTTTCACCGAGACCAAACCAGAGGATAAAGAGGGGAAAGAGCGCCGACTTCGGGATAGGATAGAGCGCGCCGACGAGCGGATCGACGGCATCTTCGAGGGCGCGGAACCACCCGACCAAGAGCCCTAACGCAATTCCGAGCAGTGAGCCGTAAATAAATCCCTGCAGCACTCGATGGAGACTCACGGCGATCGCCCAAGGCAAACGACCGTCTACCGTCAATTCGACCATGGTGCGAAGAACTGAAGCCGGCGCGGGAACAAGCAGTTGATTGACTTCGCCGAGCCGCACCACGCCCTCCCACATCAAGAGGAAAACGATCGGAGAAATGATTCGTAGCGGGCGATAGCGTTTCCACAGAGACTTCATAAATCCTCCGCGACCTCACGTTGGGGTAATGGAGTGCTGGAGTATTGGAGTAATGGGTTCAATTCCCAGACTTCATTACTAAGATACTCTTCCGCACTCCGGTTGATTTACCCATCACTCCGAAAAAAATTAGTTGCAGGCTGCTCAAAAAGACCTCAGAGGCGAGGCGCGCGAAGATCGATGAGCGGAGGCGTACTTTTGTACGTTGACGCGAAATCGATCGAGCGCAACGAAGCATATGAGTTTTTTTCAGCAGCCTGCCTACGTGAGCCCCTCTGCTTTGAGAGACCGCTCCACCTCATCGCGGATTTGCTCCGAAAGGTATTCGAGCAGTTCAACCTCGCCACGACCCGTAATGCTCCGCGGCCTGGGAAGCCGGACCGGCACGATTTCCTTTATACGGCCTGGTCGCGCCGTAAAAAGGACCACGCGGTCACCGAGCAGAACCGCCTCATCCAGGCCATGGGTCACATAGATGAAGGTCCGTTTGGTCTCTTGCCAAATGCGCACGAGCTCTGCTTGCAGCACCTTGCGGGTTTGGGCATCCAGTGAAGCGAGTGGCTCGTCAAAAAGTAAAATGGCCGGATCGTTGGCAAGCGCGCGCGCGAGCGCAACCCTCTGGCGCATGCCGCCCGACAGCTCGTGCGGGTAGCGATGTTCGAAGCCGCGCAAATGAACTAACTCGATCAGCTTCTGAGCATTGGCTTCGCGCTGGGCCCTTGGCACGCTTCTCACTTCGGGACCAAAGACGATATTTTCCAGAACCGTGCGCCAGGGAAAGAGCGCGAATTCCTGAAACACCATCCCGGTTTGCTTCTGACCGTCTACGGATCTACTGACGTCGACCGTGCCGCTCGCGGGTTCCTCCAATCCCGCAATGATCTGGAGGAGAGTGGATTTGCCGCAGCCCGACGGTCCAACGAAAACCAAGAACTCGCCTTGCTCGACCTCCAAACTGATGCCGCCGAGGGCTACCACCTGTTCTTTGGTTCGCTCGATGTGCCACACCTTGGCGATATCTTTAAGGCGCAAAATAGTTGCCATTATCGATCCGACTTTGACCGAGGCGCTCCGCCGCCCACAGGACGGCGGCAACAATATTTTGATAACCCGTGCAGCGGCACAGGTTGCCGCTCAATCGCTCGCGTATCTCGTCTTCAGAAGGAGACGGATTTTCGTTGAGAAACTCATAGAGAGTCATGAGAAAACCTGGCGTGCAAAAGCCGCATTGGAAACCCAACTTTTCTAAAAAGCCTTGCTGGATCGGATGAAGCGGGTCGCCATTTTTGGCCTTCGCCGCCAGTCCCTCGACCGTGAGGATCGTTGCACCGTTCGCCTGCACGGCGAGGAGCAAACACGAACGGACGGTCTCGCCGTTAAACAGAATGGTGCAGCTACCGCATACTCCTTGTTCGCAGCCCAGATGAGTCCCGGTCAGTCCAAGCTGGTCGCGCAGGAAATCAGCCAGCGACAGTCGAGGCTCGACAAGGCCCTCATAGCGTTTTTCGTTGACAGTGATCTCGATCGTGCGCTTGCTGCTCATCATAACCGCCGGTCGCGGCAGACTTGAACTGCCCTCTTGAGAACTCGAGCCGTCAATACTGCGGCCACGTGTTTCCGATAGGCGCTTGACGCATGAATATCCCCAGGCGGGTCGAGGAAGTCTTCGACAAGCGCCGCTGCATCTAGCATCGCATCGGCGTTAGGTTCTCGTCCTATCAAAGCGCGTTCCGCTTTGCGCGCCCGCACAGCGGTCGGCGCCACTCCGAAAAGCGCGAGACGCGCATCCACTATTTTGCCGGCGTCATCAAGCTCGACGATGGCGACGACGCCGGCAATGGCAAAGTCACCATGGCGCCGTGTGACCTCTTCCAGCGCGTAACCCGAGGACGGTCGAACGATCGGGAAAACGATCTCCCGAAGGATTTCGTCGGGGGCAAGAGCGGTGGTTAAGTAATCAATGAAAAATTCCTCGGCTGGGATAGTGCGATCTATGCCATCGCGAGCAACCTCGAACTTGGCATCGAGGGCTAAAGCCACTGCGGGAAGCTCGGCCGCAGGATCGGCATGGACCAGGCTTCCACCGATCGTGCCGCGATGGCGGATGGCGACATGGCCGATATGTCGGATCGCCTCGGCGAGTATGGGGCACCTCTCCCGCACTGAATCGCGCTCGACCCTGCGTTGTCGTGTCATCGCGCCAATCGATAGACCTTCCGCAGTTTCACGGATGCCCTCGAGGCCGGAGATGCCGTTCAGATCGATGAGAATTTTCGGCTTGGTTAGGCGTAGGTTTAATAGCGGCATCAAGCTTTGCCCACCGGCCAAAATCCTGGCGTCCGGGATACTTTGTTGCAAAGCCGCTAAAGCTTCCTCAACGCTGTGAGGTGCGACGTATTCAAACGGTGCCGGCTTCAACGTTAACCTCTTTGCGAGTCAGAAGCTGCAGGACTCGGTCCGGAGTCAGAGGAATTTCATTCACCCGCGGCGCGAACGGAACGAGCGCATCCGCCAAAGCATTGGCAATCGCCGCCGGTGGCGCGATGGCACCGCCCTCACCGAGTCCTTTGACGCCCAAAGGATTGAGCGGTGAAGGCGACTCCAAGTGCACCGTCTTTATGTTCGGCACCTCCATCGCGCCGGGCAAAAGGTAGTTTACGAAACTACCGCTGAGCAATTGTCCGTTTTGATCGTAAGCGATCTCTTCATAAAGCGCCGCGCCGATCCCCTGAGCGACACCGCCGTGGATTTGCCCATCCACCAGCAGCGGATTGATCAGTCTCCCGGCATCGTGGGCGACGACATAGTCGAGTAATTTGATTATCCCTGTGTCGATTTCTACCTCGATGACGGCAAGGTGGGCCGCATTGGCCCAGGTGACTGTCGGCGGCACAAAATAAAAAGTCGCTTCAAGACCCGGTTCTAAACCCTCGGGCAGCTTCGAGGCCCACCCGGGTACCGCCGCGCGAGCCAACTCGCTGAAAGAGAGGGCTCGTTGCGGCAATCCCCGGATAGAAACTTTTCCTTCACCCAACTCCAAATCATCGGGGTTGGCTTCGAGAAGGTGCGCGGCGAGCCGCAGCACCTTTTCCTTCAGGCGTGCCGAGGCCCCGTAAATGGCGGAGCCGACATTGACTGTGCTGCGGCTGCCAAAGGTGCCGCAGCCGAATGCAATCGATGCGGTATCGCCCGCGACGAGGCTAACTTTATCCAGGGTCACCCCCCAGAGGTCAGCCGCGATCTGCGCGAAGACGGTTTCGTGACCTTGACCGTGCCCGGTCGCGCCGGTGGCAATGATGAGCTGGCCGGATGGGTCAATGCGCACTTGTGCGCCCTCGAAAGAACCGACGCCCGTCCCTTCGACGTAACAGCCGATGCCGATGCCGAGATAGCGCCCTTGTTCGCGCAGCTCCTGTTGCCGCTTTCGAAGCTCATTGTAACCTGCGGTCTCCAGCGCCTGCGTCAGGGTCTCAGGATAATTCCCGCTGTCGTAGCAAATAGGCTCGCCGTCGCGGTACAAGATTCCCGCGTGATAGGGCATCTCCTCCGGCTGAACGAAATTGCGGCGGCGCACCGCAACGGGATCGAGTCCCAAGCGCGCCGCAATAATGTCGATCAAGCGCTCCATGACAAATACGGCTTCAGGTCGTCCGGCACCGCGATAAGGCGCGTTGGGCACCTTGTTGGTTGAAACGCACGTGCCGGTCACTGAGAAGTTAGGAATTTTGTAAGGGCCCTGAAGATGGGCGGCCGTGTTGTACGCGTCGGTGAGGCCCATCGGATTGTAGGCGCCGTTGTCCAACAGGAATCGATCGCGAAATGCCAAGATATGGCCTTCTTCATCAAACGCACACTCGACGTCGTGGAGTTGGTCACGGCCGTGCGCCGTGCTGATGAAGTGTTCGCTGCGATCCTCGATCCATTTCACCGGGCGGCCTAACTGAAGCGCCAGGAAAGGGACAAGAATTTCCTCCGGATAGACGAATACCTTGGGGCCGAATCCGCCGCCGATATCCGGCGCAATCACGCGGACGGTTTCTTCGGGAAGATTCAGCTGTGCCGCAATTTGCCGCCGAACCAGATGAGGCATCTGCGTCGAGGACCAGACGGTAAGAATGTTTGTTTTGGGCTCGACCCAGGCAACAACGCCGCGGCCTTCGAGAGGCGCGGCGCAATAGCGGTGGTGGCGGAAGCGCTCGCGCAACGTATGGGGCGCAGCACCCAGCGCCCCATCGACGTTGCCCTTTTCGATGCTGAAGCTGAATACAACATTATTGTTCGATCCCTTGTGGACCAGCGTCGCGCGCGCTTGAAGAGACTCTTCAGGATCAACGACAACCGGCAACCCTTCATATTCGACCACAATCGCATCGGCAGCGTCTTCCGCCTTGGGGCGATCCTCGGCGACGACGATCGCGACCGGCTCACCGACATAGTGAACTTTTCCCTGTGCCAAAGCCGTCGGGCGAGGACCCTGCAGCACGGGTTTCACCCCTTCCAGCCAGCGAGCCGGGTGGATCTCGAAGCTTTCCGGAAACGCGGATATTCGGCCTTCGATCTCCCGCCCGGTCCACACTCCAACGATCCCGTCGAGGCGAAGAGCCTCCTTGACGTCGACAGCGCGGATGCGGGCGTGCGCGTGCATGCTCCGCAAGAGTGTGGCATGCAGCATGTTCGGCAGGCGAACATCGCTGACGTACATGCCGTTTCCAGTAATGAAGCGACTCGATTTATCTGGTTTGACGCTGCGGCCGATGAATCCGGTTGAAGTCGAAGCCATTCGGGCTTACCTGTTCGTGGCGCGCATTTGCCCTACCGCGCGGCCCTTTGCACAAAGCTGAAATCAAAAACCTGGCTCGGTGAAACTTCTTTGACGGCGGCGCCAAGAGTTTTCTGGGTGAATTCGATGGCGCCTTTCATCCAATTTTCATCGACCGATCCATCGACCGATTGGCGTGTCAGATAAAGATCGTAGAGCTGGTCGATCAACGCAGGGTCCTTGATGCCCAAGTACCCGGGCATGATTTTTATCATCTCAGCGCGGTTTTTCATGGAGAACTGGAGGGCTTTGATGGTCGCCTTTACGAGGGCCAAGACCTCTGCCGGGTTGGTTTTTATTTTTTCGTCGGTAACGCCGATCCCGCCGTTCGCATAAGTGGCCATGTAATCCCCGGAATAAGCAAGGCGGTTGAAGCCGTCGCGTTGGAGCATGAAGTTTCTTGGCGGAGTGAGAAGTGCAGCAGCGATCCGTCCGGTTCGAAACGCGATTACCGTTTCTTCTTGGGCGCCGACGATGAGCGTCGTGACATCCTTATTCGGCGCAAGACCGTTTTTTTGCAAAATGATTTGCATCATCAGATCATTGGAGCCGCCCCGCGATGAAATGCCGACGACCTTGCCTTTTAAGTCCTGAATCGACTTGAGCTGCGGCTTGGAGATAAGTTCGAACTGTGGCTTGGACGAAGAAATGAAAACGAGTTTGACCGGCAGACCACGCACGGCAGCGGCAATCGTCGAACCGGAGGCCGAAGTATAATCGACCGAGCCGCCCAAAAGCGCCTGCATGCCTACCGCGCCGCGGATAAGGATCATTTCGACATCGAGTCCCTCTTCACGGTAGAATCCTTTGAGCTGGGCGACTTTGAAGGGTAGCTCGGAAACGGAAATCCCCGTCGTAGAAAACCTAACTTTCTTCAGTTGCGCCGAAAGCGGAGACACTCCGATCAGCAAAAAGAAAATGACAAGAAACTCGACATATTTAATTCTCATACCGACCCCTTTGAATCCTGAGCTGTCGAATAAGCTTCTTGCCTAAAACATTTTGAACAGTTTGAGTGGTTCAAAACGTTTAAATTGTTTGTTATCTGGTTGGGTCAATTCGGCGCAGGTTGCTGCGTAAACGCGATCGATAGTCGTCTCAAAGTCCCTCATTCTCGCATGCTTTTAGCGGGAATCCAGGTGAAACTCTGACTGGACTCCAATAATGACCTTCGGGCGATACGCCCTTGCCTAATTTCTTATCGATGTTTTTTGTAACGTTCAGTTGACTTGCAAGATCTCTCGAACCTTGTGCGAGATTTCTTCGCGCGGAAATGTGAAGCGTTCTTTGTCGGCGTCGGTGAAATAATCCGTGATTGCCCGATCGTAGCTGGATCGCGCGCGAATCCGGCCGAGCCAGTGGGCGACATGGGGCCGGTTCGACCAAAGTCCATCCATCGCTACCATCTCGGCGCGATTGACGTACGAAGTCGCCGCCAGGTCCGCCAACGTGTAACTCTCGCCGACGAGATAAGACGATCGGCTGAGCGCCGCTTCCATCTCACCGATGTATTTGTCGTAATTCTTGACCGCGTGCGCCACATGCGGCGCGGCGATTCCCTGTGTGACTGAAAGCCGTTGCCGTTCGCGGTAAGCCGGATCGGGTATGCTCTTGAAGCGTGCCTCCAGTTCCTCGGGTGTTCTTTTGAGGAGCCCTTGACGAAAGGCAATCGCGAAGGTGACGGTCGAACATGCTGCGTGCAGGTAATCGTCGATCTTTTTCATCCACAGCCGCACTTGCGCCCGTTGAAACGGATCAGACGGCATGAGCGGCTGGTCGGGAAATGATTCATCGAGATATTCGATGATCAACGTCGATTCGATAATAACCCGGCCGGCATGCACCAAGGTCGGCACGACGCCGTTGGGGTTGAGCTGCAAGTATTCGGGACGGTGCTGGTCGCCGCGATGAAGATCGAGAATCTCGCCGTCCCACTCGAGTCCTTTCTCGTGCAGCGCGAGTCTTGCCTTGATCGCGCACACCGAGGTCGTGCCGTGATATAGGTAGAGCATTTTCGTCTCCATCAATTTCGTTTCATAGCCTCCTTAATGTAACCTGATTTCTCCAGCCTTTCGATGAATGAACTATCGACTATCTCGGCGGCCTTGAGCTTGGCCATGCGCGGATTCGTCCTTAATAATGCGTCGATCATGTTCTGCACTCCCGCCAGCGGCACGTTCGGCACCTTGGTTTTGGCATGGATCTCCAAAGTCGCGTCGTACATGACTTGAATGCTTTGCGGCGTCGAGAGCTTTAAGCGCCGCGCGAGCACACTCTTGACCGCTTTCTCATTGGCTGGATTAGGCAGAAACGCAAAGCCGTCGATGGTGCCCTTGAGAAAAGAGTCGACGAGCTGAGGACTCTCTTTGGCAAATTTACGCGAGGTGACAAGCACCGTATTCAGATAAGGAGCATCAGTCTTGGTCAGGTCGGCGAGTACCGTGAACCCTTTCTCTTTTGCCGCCTGCCCGAATCCCGGCTCCAAGGGCGTCGCATCGACTCTGCCGGTCGCAAGCGCCGCCACTCGATCCGGCTGGGTGCCGACCTGCATGATCGCAATCTTGTCTCGGACCGGATCCAAGCCGAGAGTTTGCAGCGCCACCTCGGCGGCAAGATGACTACCGGAGCCGAAGGTGCTGATCGCCACTCTCTTTCCTTTCAGATCGGCGGGCTGGCGCACTTGAGGTAAAACCCAAAACTGATACGGCAGAATATGGATCGTCCCCGCGAGGATCACGAGATCGGCTCCCGCGCTAACGGCCGCCGCCGTGGGACCGACGCTGGTGGAAGCTAGCTTGGCCTCTCCAGCGATCAGTGCCTGCGACGTTACCGATCCGCTCCCGGTAAAAACGGATGTTACGTCGAGCCCGTGCTTTTTATAAAAGCCCTGGTCTTCACCGAGCCAAACACTCGTATGCGTCGATATCAATCCCGCATAGGCAACCAAAAGCTTCTTTGAACCTTCCTGAGCACCCGCAGGACGACCAGCGGCCGTCATAAAGACGACAGCCAACAAGACTCCGCCAATTATCTTTTGCCGCATCTTGAACTTCTCCTTTCTAGCCGTGGAGCAGTCAGTTTCGACACGATAAGAAGCAGTCCTTTTCGCTTTCAGTGCTGCCGTAAATTTCTGTGGAATACAGGGGGCGAACATGCTGCGAGTCAGCCCATATTGAAGCCAGCGGATCAAAGAATTAGGACACACTGCCCACTTTCGGCGTTGTCGCCGTGCTAATCCCAAATCCGTTCCGGCAGCGGCAGGCCGGAAAGATCGTCAGCGGTGAGCCTGCCGTTCGGCTCAAGACCGAAGCGCTCGAGCACGGCGATGAGCTGGCGGACGTGTTGAGCTGAGTGCCACGTCGAGCGCTCGAACAGCTGATGCATCGGCGGCGTACCGTAGAAGGTCTTGACTTTCTGCCGGCAAGACTTGTCTTCGAGCTGAGACCACCAGCTCTCGATTCGTTCGACAATGCTGTCGCCGTAGGCTGCGATTTCTTCTCCGGTAATGCAGCTTCCGTCTTCGGGCGGCACATTGGCATTGTTCGCCCAGTATTCGAAAGATGTGGTGGCTCAAGAGCCGGATCGAGCGATCGCGGTTGTCGATCGCACGCTCGCCGAGTCGGGGGTTGGGAATCTGGCGGATGTAGCGTTGCGCCGCGCGCAATACGGTGATCCATTTTTCGACCAGTATTGCGGGAGGAAGCGGAGTGTGACCGGTTCCCTGCAAGCCGACAAATTCGGCGACGTCCTCCAGGTTCTGGCAGAAGATGTACTGTCCACCTTTTGCCAGCACGGGCACGGTCTGCACTCCGAGGCTAAGCAACTGCTCTCGTCCTATCGGGTCGTTTAAAACGTCGAGGGTGGAAAAGTCGATGCCTTTTTTCGAAAGAAACTCTTTCGTTCTAAGGCAACTGCTTCAGCCGGGTTGGGTGAACAAGACGAATCGGTCATTCATGTTTTCCATCGTCATGTCGCCTCATAAGGAACCGTTAAACTGGGCGGAACCTATCAACCGCGGCTTCGGGTGTCAATCAGCACGGCGGTTCCATTTCATTTCAGCAATGCGCTAACGGAGGGGTAGACCCCCGTGTCTGCCCTCTCGGACGGGCGACCACACAGGGTCGCCCCTACAAGTATTTCTGAAATTGAACCACCACCCATCGTAGCTGTCAGCATTCTATGGGAATGGCGTAGGATGCGGTGACCGAAGGGAACCGCATCACTCATCATTTGGGAACCGTACGGGTGCCGCCGGAAATTTCTCAAGACGGAGAAATCTTCAGCAGCTTTCTTGCGTTGTCTTCCAGGATTACGTGCTTTTCGATTTCCGAGCAAGGCAACGCTTCAATTTTCTCGACGCCCTGCCAATCGCCTAGTATGTAAGGAAAGTCGGTGCCGAGCATCAAGTGTTCGGCGCCGACTTTGCGGCGAAGAAAATCGAGAGTGTCAACGTCGTAAACCAGTGTATCGAAATAGAGGTTTTTCAGATAAGCGCTCGGTACGGCGGTGCACCGTGGCGAGTTGGGCCGGTCGGCGCGCCGCGTTGCCTGTTTTCCAGTAAGAAATTCTCGATCAAATCTACTCACATGATAAGGAAAAAATCCGCCGCCGTGGCACGTGCAGAGTTTTAAATTGGGAAAACGGTCGAACACCCCGCTGTAAATAAGAATCCCGAGTGAAAGGGTGGTGTCAGCCGGATTGCCGCAGACTAAACGAAGCCCAAAGGAACCCATGAGCTCGGTTCCTGCTGGATTGTCAGGGTGCATGAAGACGAGCACGTCCAGTTCCTGCGCCTTGGCCCAAAAAGGATCGAAGTCCTCGCTGTCGTAGTAACGGTGATTGACGTTGGTGGGTATATAAGCGCCGCGAAAGTCGAGCTCAGTGACCGCGTGCTCTAGCACTTTTGCCGCGCGCTCCGGCTCCTGGATCGGCACCGCGGCCATCGCGGTGAATCGATCTGGATATTTCTTGAGGAATTCTTTGACGCACTCGTTGTAGATGCTGCACCAACTCTCCGCCTGTTCGCCTCGTAGATCATAACCGAGAAGTTGCGTGCTCGGATCGACCGCCGCCAGCGCAATTTTGCCCTTCTCCATCATCGCCAGCCGTGGCTCCACATCGGTCAGGCCTTGCGACAACGGATACCTTGGACCGCCGTTGAAGCAAAAATGGATCGTTCCATCCTTATCTTCCGTGACCTCGATACCAAGCGATTTACTGTGCCTCCTGCCTTCGTCGATCACCTGCTCCGGAACGTAGTGATGATGAATATCGATGGCGCCCATGAATAGAGTTCCAGGTTCAACGTTCAAGATTCAATGTTCAAAGATTCGGAAGATGCCGTGTGCGGAAACTTGGAACTTTGAACTCGAATGGTCGCCCTCATGAAACCGTGTCGTCATTTCTCCTTGGTGCAACAATAAATCCAGCCGGCTCTACTTGTCGAACAGGCCGCTCTTTTCCAGCTCGACCAAATATCTCCGATCGATCATGTCCTGCGGCTTGATCGATTTCGCGCGCGGATCTGCCGGCGCGATCTCATCGAGCGAAGCTTGCAGCGCCGCGTCGCTTATTTCCAGACGGCGCTCGAGCGCGGGAATCTCCGACTGGTACGCCGCATCGAGAACCTTGGTATCGGTGATGCGCAGATATTTGCCCAATACCTTGTACACGAGCTTTTTATCGGTGTGGAGAATTCTCGAAGACTCGGCCATGACGCGCATGAATCTGCCGATCACCGGTCCCCGTTTGCCGATCACTGAACGTAGCGTAACGAATTGCGCGGCGCCGTAGGGAATGCGCATTTCAGGACCGTTGATCACGTAGCGATATCCGCTCGCCGCGGCGGCCGAGTCACCGGGAGCAACCAGCCCCGCCGCGTCGAGATTGCCACTTAAAAGCGCCGCCAGTGTCTCAGGCCCTCCACCGGTCTGGATGGTTTGAATGTCCTTGCTCGCATCCATCCCCAGACGCTTCAGCGCCTGGATCACGAAATAGTGCGTGTTGCCGCCGAACCGCCCGACGCCGACTTTTTTGCCTTTGAGATCCTCGGGCCGCTTGATGTCTGGCTTACCGAGCACGCTGTGAGTCAGGATGTTTTTGATGCCGCCGATAAAAACCAAATCCGTGAAGCCTTGAACGTAGGCACGAACATTACCCGCAGCGCCAGTGACGCCAATCTCCGCGTCGCCGTTCAACGTGGCCGCGGTAGCGATCGGCGACGAGGGAATAAAGACCAGGCGAAAGTCTAAATCGTATTTCTTGAAGAGGCCGGCTTCCTGTGCGATCCAGGGCATCGACTGCGACATGACCTGCGCCGAGTGGAGTCCGGTAAGCCTGTCGACGGCGGACGTCCGATCTGCGAAGAATGTCAGCGAGCCAAATACCAAAAGCGTGAGTGCAAGAGCACATAGCAAACTGCGAGCATTCGTCCGCATGAGTTTTCTCTCCTCTAGTAGTTTGGCAATCAAAGTTTACCTTGAGCCGCGGGCTGCTGCGCGATTCGTTCCGTCAGATCCTTCTTCGAGACTTTGCCGAACGGGGACAAGGGAAATTCATCGAGGATTTCCAGACGCTCAGGCAGTTTATGCTTGGCGATCTCTTCGTTCATGAGAAATAAGACGAGCTGTTGCAAAGTCAAAGAGCCGCCGGCGCGCAGGATCACGCACGCGCACATGCGCTCACCGAGAATGGGATCGGGCATCGGCACACAGGCGACGTTTTGCACCGATGGATGGATGAGAATGAGATTTTCGATTTCCTCCGCGCTGATCTTCTCGCCGCCGCGGTTGATCAGATCCTTTTTACGCCCTTCGACCATGTAGTTTCCCGAGGGATGAAGCCGCATCAAATCGCCGGACCGATAAAAGCCATCCGAGGTGAACGCCCGCGCGTTGTATTCCGGCACGCCGAAATAGCCGCGCAGCGTGTACGGCCCGCGGGCGAGCAACTCGCCGATGTCGCCAGGCGCGACCTCATTGTCGTCGTCATCCACCAATCGCACCTCGTCGTCGGGACTGAGCGGTCTGCCGACCGTTTCCATCCTCACATCTTCGGGGTCGTTCAAGCGAACGAACATCAGCATGCCTTCGGCCATGCCGAAATTCTCCTGCACGGTGACGCTCGGAATCAATTCCTTGGTGCGCCTTCGCACCTCGGGCTGGAGGCGCTGGCCGCCACTCTGGATCACCCGCAGCGAAGACAAGTCGAAACTTGCCGCCGTGCAATAGATAACCTTGCAAGCCGGGACACGCGAGCGGCAGATTGTGGGCCAAGGGCAGTACGTCCAGAAAAACTCCGTCCGGGCCGACTCCGGTCACGGCCGAGGCGATTTTGGAATTGTAGAGGTAATCATTATGCGTGCGCGGTATCAGCTTGGGAATGCCGGTGGTTCCGCCGGATAATTGAAACACCGCGGGATCCTCCGGATCGATGCTGATTTTCGTGAGATCGGCCGGCGAATGTTTGCTCGGCCGCTCGACCAATTCACTCAAGGAAAGAAACCCTTCCGGCGCGTCGCCCAGTATGATTCCAAACCCAAGCGACTTACTCGCGTCGCGAATTCTCGTGACCATCTCGCGGTAGTCGAAATCCCTCGCTCGATCCGGCGTGGCGCAGGCCACCGCTCCTGACAGCTCCGCGAATTGGTTCATTTCCCGATAGCGATGCGTCGGCAACGCCATGATCGGGATACAGCCGAGCTTTTGCACGGCAAAATAGAGATAGGCAAATTCGACGACATTCGGCAGCTGCACGACCACCCGGTCGAGCGGTTTGAAGCCTTCATCGAGCAGATTCAGCGCGAGGCGAGTAGCGCGCTCATTGAGTTGAGCATAGGTGATCGACTTTTCACCATCGATGATCGACACTCGATCGGCGTAACTCTCGAAAACTTCTTCGAAAGTATCGCGCAGCGAACGATCTTCCCAATAACCCTTGGCGCGGTATCGCGCGGCAAATTCTTCAGGAAATCGAACGACGCCTTCTAACATTCATCTCCTCGCTGCGCTCGTCGAGTTCACGTCGTTCAAAGGGTTCAAAAAGTTCAAGACGTTTGAAAACGACCTGAACGCATTGAACATTCTAAAGCACTTGAACCTCCGAAAACGATTTGAACGACTGGAACAATTGGAACGTCTGGAACGGTTTTCATAGTTTACGTTGTGCTCGAAAATCCCCCATCGACGATGATGATCTCGCCGGTCACGAAGCGGTTATGCAAAATTAGACTCAGCATGCTGTCGGCAACGTCGTCCTCCGTGCAGCAGCGTTTGAGCGGCGTGTATTTTGCGCGCCGCGCCATCAAGCCTTCGTAGTTTTCCGCCAACGTCCGTTTCATCCACTCGCCCTCAATCCATCCGGGAGTTTGCTTGCGGCATAAGGCAACGGCTGCGCGCTCGGGCGGAGACCCGCGATGCTGCATGTGTTGACGATGCATCCGTTGGGCGATTTCTTGAGCAATGGCGCGGCGGCGCGAGTAACGAGGAACAAACCCAGCACATTGACGGCGAAGACTCGATTCCAAGCGTCGACAGTCATTTCTTCGAGGTTCTTCGGCTCGACGTCGACCGTGGTGCCGGCGTTGTTGATCAACACGTCGAGCCGGCCGAATTC
>WNGF01014280.1_pt1 | contig 17750 bp, 12 predicted proteins | sample 5400641 | NCBI WGS metagenome assembly WNGF01 (sample SAMN13153371, study PRJNA577476) | soil metagenome | isolation source: 80 cm soil or saprolite under grassland replicate 2 | place: USA:California | collected 2016-06-15
CGCGCGCTGGCACTGGGCCTTCACGGCGCGGCCCCGCTCGGCGGACCGTGGTCATCGAATCCCGACCGCCGGATCGTCGATCCCCGTCACTGGGACGACCACAAAATGCTCTCGGGTCTGCACGAGATGATGGGATCCCACGATGCCGCTGCGGCGCATCGCCGGATGGCGGCCGCTGGTGCCGCCGTGCTACCATCGTGAGTCCTATTTCATTGGTCTTTTCTGAAGTTTTTGTTCTAGCATTTTTTTGGAGTTGCGATGTCCGGCCACTCAAAATGGCACACGATTAAACACAAGAAGGGCGCGGCCGACGCCAAGCGCGGGAAGATTTTCACGCGCATCATCAAGGAACTGACGGTCGCCGCGCGCAACGGCGGCGGCGATGCGGACAGCAACCCGCGGCTCCGCACGATCATCGCGGAAGCGAAGTCGGTCAACATGCCGGCCGACAATATCAAGCGCGCCATCCAGCGCGGCACCGGCGAGCTTCCCGGCGTCTCGTACGAAGAAATCACTTACGAGGCCTACGGTCCCGGCGGCGTCGCGATCATGATCGAGACCCTGACGGACAACAAGAACCGCACGGTCGGCGAAATGCGCCACACGCTGACCAAATATGGCGGGAATCTCGGCGAAGCCAACAGTGTCGCCTGGATGTTCGAAAAGAAGGGCTACATCGTCATCGAAAAGAGCAAGGCGGACGAGGAGAAGCTCCTGGCGGCGGCGATCGACGCGGGCGCGGACGACCTGCAGGATGACGACGACAACTGGGAAGTCGTGTCGTCGCCGGAGACGTATCCTCCCGTGCTCGAAGCGGTGAAAGCGCTCGGCATCGAGCCGGCTGCCGCCGAGATCGCGCTGCTCCCGAAGAACTACATCAAGCTCGAAGGCAAGGCCGCGCAGCAGATGATCAGGTTGATGGAAGCCCTCGAGGAGCACGAAGACACGAAAAAGGTCTGGACGAACGCCGATATCGAGGAAAAGGAGATCGAGGCCTCGTTGGCGTGAAGATATTCGGGATCGATCCCGGCTCCGAGCGCACGGGTTACGGCTGCGTCGAGACCGACGGCCGCCGCCACCGTCTTGTCATCTGCGGAGCGCTTTCCGCTCCCGCCCACACTGCTTTCCCCGAACGGCTGCACGTCATCCACGCGGGCCTCGTCGCGCTGATCGCGGAGTGCCGGCCCGACTGCGTCGCCATCGAGAACATCTTTCACGCAAAGAACGTCCGCAGCGCGTTGCGGCTCGGCCACGCGCGCGGCGTTGCGCTGCTCGCCGCGTCCGGTGCGGGCGTCCCGATCATCGAATACAGTCCCGCGGAGATCAAACGTGCCGTCGTCGGCTTTGGCCGCGCCGAGAAGCAACAGGTCGGGCAGATGGTCAAGCTGCTACTCGGGCTCGAGGCGCCGCCGGCGTCGCTCGATGCTTCGGATGCGATCGCCGTGGCGATCTGCCACATTCACAGCGCCACCGGTTCGATTGCCGCTGCAGCAAGCCCTCGTGAAGGCGGGTCAAAGCTGACCAGCTGGCGACAGTATCGTCCCGCGGCAAAATGATCGCGCGGCTCAGCGGGACGGTCATCGAGAAACACCCGAACAGGATCATCGTCGACGTCAACGGCGTCGGCTACGAGGTGCTCGTGCCGCTGTCGACGTTCTACGGGCTCGGCGACGCCGGCGCCTCGGTTGCGCTGCGGGTCCACACGCACGTGCGCGAGGACATCATCGCCCTCTACGGATTTGGGTCCACGCTCGAGCAGGAACTCTTCGAACGCCTGATCTCGATCAGCGGTATCGGACCCAAGCTCGCGCTGGCCGTTCTGTCCGGCATCGACACCGGCGAGCTCGTTCGCGCCATCCGTTCCCAGGACGTCGCGCGCCTCACGCGGATCCCCGGCGTCGGCAAGAAGACAGCCGAACGCATCGGTCTCGAACTGAAGGATCGCATGCCGCAACCCGCGGCGACTTCGGCCACGGGCGAAGCCGTATCGGGTGTGGACGGCATCAAGGCCGATCTGTTGTCTGCGCTCACGAACCTGGGTTACAACCAGGCGGTGGCCGAAAAGGCAGTAGATTTTGCAATCAAGAAGACGCCTGAAGCCGGTTTCGAAGAACTGCTGCGCGACATCCTGCGCGGCATGACGCGCGCATGATCTTTCACCACAGAGCCACAAAGGCCACAGAGACGCACAGAGCGTCAAGCGAAGATCAGCGCGGGCCGTCCCCTGTGTCGACGCGGCCGACCTTCGGCCGGCCTCGGGGAGGTCAGCCGCGCGCGCAAATACGAGCCGTGCCTTCGTTTATTTGCGCGCGCGCCTGACCTCCTGCCGCGCGAAGCGCGGCGCGTCGACCGCGAGTACGTCGGCCCGCGGCACAGCATGACTTGTGGCACTGCTCTGCGCCCACTGCTTGTCGGCGCCCTCTGCGAAAAATCGTACGTCTCTGCTGTGTGTCTTTGTGTCCTCCGCGGCTCTGTGTTGTACGTTCTCCGCGAACTCAATCACCTCCGCCGCCTCGATGACTGACGATCGCCTCGTAAACGCCGCCTCGCAAGACGACGACGTCCAGTACGAGGCGGGGCTGCGGCCGCGATCGCTCGATGAATACATCGGCCAGGATCGCGTGCGGGAGCAGCTCCAGGTATCAATCGCGGCGGCTCGCCAACGTGGCGAGGCGCTCGACCACGTGCTGCTGTATGGGCCTCCAGGACTTGGAAAGACAACGCTCGCGGGCGTGATCGCGCACGAGCTGGGCGTGCCGATTCGTCCGACTGCGGGGCCCGTGATCGAGAAGCCCGGCGATCTTGCGGCGATGCTGTCGAACCTGCAGGCACGCGAAGTGCTGTTCATCGACGAGATCCACCGGATGAGCCCCGCGATCGAAGAGATCCTCTATCCCGCGATGGAAGATTACGAGCTCGACATCATGATCGGGCAGGGTCCGAGCGCGCGATCGGTGAAGGTCCCCCTGCAGCGGTTCACGCTCGTCGGGGCCACAACGCGGACAGGGCTGCTGACATCGCCGCTGCGCGCGCGGTTCGGGATCGTCCATCGCCTCGACTTCTACACGAATAGCGACATCCTCGAGATCGTGATCAGGTCGGCGCGGATCCTCGGCGTGCCGATCGATGCCGACGCGGCGCGCGAGATCGCGCGACGCTCGCGTGGCACGCCCCGCGTGGCCAACCGGTTGTTGCGCAGGGTGCGTGATTACGCGCAGGTGCGCGCCGATGGAAGGATTACGGCGGACGTCGCGGCAAAGGCGTTGAAGATGCTCGAGGTGGACGAGCAGGGCTTCGACGAAGTCGATCGACGGCTGCCGTACGCCGCGCGGACGCGTCGCGACCGCGAAGGCCTACGAGTACTTCGGCCTGCCTCCTATCGATCGCGACACGCGCCTCTGGTAAATACCGGCGGCGTCTGCAGCCTCCAGCGCCCGGCCGGGAAGGTCGATGTCCTTTCGTTTCCAGCTCGTGAAGCGATAGCCTGCTCTCCGGAGCCGCGCTGCCGAAGAATCGCTCGCCGTTCCCCTGCTGGTCGAAAATCTGGATGCGCTGATTCTGCCGATCCGCGACGTAGATGTGCTCCAGGTCCATGCCGACGCCGATCGGATATTCGAACTCGCCGAGTTCGTTGCCACCGGATAGATGACCCGCCATCGGCAAACGGGGTATCTTACAGTTAAGCTCCTACACGTCAACAGTTCTGGAGAGTCTAAGTTACCCAATTCTTCTTAGGATTATGTCCTTTGAGCCTGCCAGATGAGTCAGCCGCGTCAACTGCGCCCCGTCAAAATCTCCGGGCTTTCGACCTACGTTCCACCGAAAGTCCTGACCAATGCGGATTTAGAAAAGCTCGTCAATACCACGGACGAGTGGATTCTTCAGCGCACAGGGATCCGCGAACGGCACATTGCTGAGCCCGGTGTACCGACATCCGATCTCGCAAAGGTCGCCGCAGAAGGCGCGTTGAAGGAAGCCGGCATCACGGCGGATCAGCTCGGGTTCATCGTCGTAGGCACGTCGACGCCGGACACGATCTTTCCCAGCACCGCGTGCATGCTGCAGACGAAGCTCGGCGCGAGCGGTGCGTGGGGCTTCGATCTGGGCGCCGCGTGTTCGGGCTTCACCTATGCGCTCACGACGGCGATGCAGATGGTTGCGACCGGCGCGCACGATCACGCGCTTGCGGTCGGCGCGGACGTGATGTCGAGCATCATTGATTACACCGACCGCACGACCTGCGTGCTGTTCGGTGACGGCGCAGGCGCGGTCGTCGTCAGTGTTGCGGAAGAAGGAGAGCCGCACATCATCGACTTCGCGCACGTGATTGATGGCAGCGGCGGCCCCGCGCTGTGCATGCCGGCCGGCGGCAGCAAAATGCCGGCGTCCCTCGAGACCGTCGAGAAACGGCTGCACTACGTGAAGCAGGAAGGGGCGACGGTCTTTAAATTCGCGGTGAAGAACACCGAGGAGATCGCGCGGCGTCTCCTGGAGCGTAATGGAATGGATCCGTCGCAGATCGATCTCTTCGTGTCCCACCAGGCCAACCGCCGAATCATCGAAGCCGCGGCGGAACGGCTCGGCCTCGGGCCGGAGAAAGTGATCATCAATCTCGAGATGTACGGGAACACGACCGCGGGCACGATCCCACTCGCGCTCGCCGACGCGCGGCGGCAGGGACGGATCAAAAAAGGGGACCTCGTGCTGCTCGCGTCCGTTGGCGCGGGCTTTACGGTCGGAGCCGTACTACTTCGCTGGTCGCTGTAACCATGGGTCGACGGCGGGCTCGGAAGGAAACGGGACGCATCTTCCTCCTCTCGCCGGCGAACTGCTCAGGCCCGCGCGCGAAGATCATTCTGTCCGACCGCGCGCAATTCGATCTTGCCGTACGGCTGCGAAGCAGCCGCGGAGTTGCGATCGGCGAGGCGTTCGCCTTTGTCAGCGGCCTGTATTTCAAAGGCAAGCTCGCCTACGCGCTCGCATTTGCAAGACCCCCTGAACCTGGCGCGGAGCTCGCCGGCAGTGGTGCGCTGGTCATCACGCCGACCGCAGGCCTGCGTCCGGTCGAGACCGCCATCACCGCTGACGCATTGAAGGCATTCGCGGGTGTCGACATTGCGGCCAACGATCCGCGCTACCGGCGTCCGCTGCTCGCCAGTGCGAAGGCGCTCGCAGAAGAGATCGGCGAGGATTGCGAAGTCGTGCTGCTGGGCAGCATTGCCTCCACGAAATACGTCGACGTGCTGACCGAGGTCTTCGCGGAACGGTTGAAGTTTCCGATCGACTTCGTCGGCCGCGGGGACATGAGCCGCGGCGGTCTGCTGCTGCGGTGCGCGCGATCCGGCGAGGAACTTCCTTATGTTCCGGTGAAAGGCGCGGTGCGACACGGGCCGCGGCCGCCGAAGCTGACCCCGATCAAGGGGATCCTGAAGTGAAAATCCCCACGGCTGGTTCGGAAAAGGTGCGCGCCGACAGCAAGGACGTGCAGCTCACGAACCTCGAGAAGCCCTTCTGGCCGGAACTCGGGATCACGAAGGGGGACTTGATCCAGTACTACGCGGACGTGGCGCCACTGCTACTGCCGCACATCCGCGATCGCGCGATGGTGATGAAGCGCTACCCGCACGGCGCCGCCGGTGAGTTCTTCTTCATGAAGCGCGCGCCTTCGCCGCGGCCCGACTGGATCAAGACCTGCCGCATCCCGCACGACTCCGGCAATGTCATCGATTTTCCGATCGTTGGCGACCTGCCCTCTCTCCTCTGGGTGATCAATCTCGGATGCATTGACCTGAACCAGTGGTACGCCACGTGTGACGACGTCGATCGTCCGGACTACCTGCACTTCGATCTCGATCCGGGCAGCGCGATCTGGGAGCAAGTGCTCGAAACATCGCTCATCGTGCACGAAGCCCTCACGACGCTGAAGATGCGGGCATATGCGAAGACGACGGGATCGAAGGGCATCCACGTCTACGTGCCGATCGTGCGGGGACCGATTCAGAAACAGGTCTGGACGTTCGCCAAGGCGCTCGCGCAGGAGCTCGCCGGACGCCATCCGCGTTTGATGACATCCGAGTATCTCGTCGCGAAGCGGCCGAAGGGACGCGTGCTGGTGGATTACAACCAGAACGCGTGGGGGCGGACGCTCGCGTCGGTGTACTCGGTGCGCCCGCATCCGCGCGCGTGCGTCTCGACGCCCATCACCTGGAAAGAGGTGGACAAAGGCGTCCGCATCGAGGATTTTCGTCTCGACAACGTCCGCACCCGGTTCAAGAAAACGGGGGACCTGTTCAAGCCGCTGCTGCAGAAAACCGGCCGGACCGACCTTCGCAAATACTTGTAGCCGCGCCTCGCGACCCGGCCAACAATTCCCGCCACGTTTCCCGCAGTTCAAGGAGTTTTCGTATGTTTGCGGTTGCCGCCCGCGGCTGGCGAGGGTCGTCCTCGCCTTGTGCGCCGCCGTGATGTTCGTGTCGCCCGCCTCGGTCCCACGGCGCAAAGCGCGCCCGCGGCCACACCGGGCCCCGTCGCGCCGAATTTCGAGCTCGCTTCGCGCTGGACGTCGTCGAAGGTCGGCAAGCTGGTGTTCGACACGAGCGTGGCGCCGCGCTGGCTGCAGTCGGGCGATCGGTTCTGGTACACCTACCAGGCTCGCGACGGCCGCCGGTTCTTCCTCGTGGATCCGCTCAAGAAAGCCAGCGCGCCACTGTGGTCTACTGTTTACGCTCTACTGCAACCAAGAGAGCGACCGGCAACAAGTCGAACGTCTGGCCCACAAACAGCCAGGATCCCGACGCCGCCGTCACGGGTTTGACGGCGGCGCCGGTGATCGCGTCGGTGAAGGTCAGCGCCGCGAGGCCCGGCGGGAGCATGATGCGCGACGTGCGCCACATGTCGCCCAGGGGCAAGGGCCGTTCTGCTGATAGGAGTGCAAAAGCCAGGTGTGGCGCGACGGCAATGACCGCGCGGCCGCCAGGCGAGAGTCGCGCGAACGCAACCGCGCGCCCTTCAACAGTCGGTTCCACATCGAGCGGAAGGTAATCCCCTTCGAGGAAGACGTCCGTCATCTGCGCGCGAAGGCGCAGGCCAGCAGTCGTGACCAGGAGCTTGACCGCGCCGTTACTCCAGTTCTGCGTGAACGCCTTGATTCGCGCGGCGCGCTCGTCCACCGGCAGGCCGAGCACCGCCTCGACTTCTTCGAGCAACGCTCGCCGGACATCGAAATCCACCGGTCGCCGGTTGTCGGGATCCACCAGGTTGAAATCCCAGAGCTCCGAGCCCTGGTAGAAGTCCGGAACTCCGGGAGACGCAATTTTCAGCAGCGTCTGCGCCAACGAGTTGACGAGACCGCCACGCGCTATGCGTTGCTGGAACGGGATGAAGGCGGGCAGGAATCTGTCGGCGCCGGGGCCTGATAACGCGCGCTCGACGAATGTCGAGACGGCGCGCTCGTAGCCATCGTTCGGATTGATCCAGCTCGAATGGAGCTTCGCTTCCTTGACCGCCTTGATCATGTACTGCTGCAGGCGCTCAACGAGATCGTCCACCGGGCGGTCCGCGTCGGGCCAGATGCCGAGCAGCGCCTGATAAAAGCGATACTCGTCGTTCCTGTCGGGTGCCGGCTCGCCGTCGACGAGTGTGCGGAGATTCTTGTTGGTTCGCATCCACTTCGCCGCCTCGCGCTCCCACTCGCCGGGTATTTCAGACAGGACGTTAATTCGTGCGCGCACGTCCTCGCCAAGCTTCGTGTCGTGCGTTGACGTGGCGATCATCTCGTAGGGCCACTCCTGGCGGCGAAGCAGGTTCAACGCATGGAAGTCGGATGCCGGCAACCCGAACCGGGAAGGATCGCCGCCGACTTCATTGAGCGAGATGAGCACGTTGTTGCGATAGAACCCCGTGTCCTCGAGTCCTTTCGCCTGCAGCGGCCCCGTGTACTGCTGGAATTTCATCGCGAACCGGAGCCGCGCGGCCGCTTCCTCTGCGTCGACAGGCGGATAGCCTTCACGCCGTTCCTGTCCCGAAACCGGCACGTCGGAAGGATCGCGGGGAAACATCACCTCGCGGAAGAAATCGAAGATCGTCGGGTCCATTGCGGGGTTGCGCCGCCGCGCGCGAACGATGGCGCGCTCCAGCGCCGCCCGGTCGTCTGGCGCCCATCCCTGCTCGTTCACGTAAGTGCGATACACAGGAAAGCACGCGACCACTTCGACGAGCATGTCGCGGACGCTGTTCAGCGTGAAGTCGCGAGACTTGCGGTTGGTCTCGCCGATCCGATCCAGCATGTGCGCGAGCACCGTGAGCTCGCTCGCCATCGACGTGTCCATGATCAGCCGTTTGGTTTCGTACAGCAGGTCGTCGAAACTCTGCGTCCGGCCGGTGAGCTTCGCGTAAGTGCGCCGCATGCGCCGCGCGTGGCCCGGCTGCACGAACAGACCGTTCACCTGGTTGAGGAAGTTGTAGCCGGTCGTGCCATGGACGCACCACCCGGACGGCAACCGCTCCCGTCCGGACAGGATCTTCTCGCAGACGACGTAGAGCGTGCGCGAACCGGGACGGCGCTCCCTGCTCCACGCCTGGACCGCCAGCGATTGCAGCATTTCGAAGTACTTTGCAGGATCGAAGAGGCCGTCGGGGTGATCGATGCGCACGCCAGTCACGCGCTCCTCTTGCAGCAGCGTCGCGAGGAGCCTGTGAATTGCCGCGAATACATGCTCGTCTTCGACCCGCAGACCGGCGAGAGAGTTCACATCGAAGAAGCGCCGGTAGTTGATCTCGTGCGCCGCCGTCCGCCAGTACGAAAGCCTGAACGCCTGCGCTTCCAGCAGTTCGTGCAGGCGATCGAACGACCGCGGGTCTCCAGGCGTGCCGTTGAATTCCGCGATCACCCTCGCCGCGGCATCGGGGGCCATCTCGGCGAGCCCCTGCAGCTCCGGAATATCCCGCGGGTTGATGGGGAGACGGTGATCGAAGTACTTCAGTACGAGCTGGCCGTCGATCAGATTCAGCTGCAGCTCGCCGCGATCGAGCACGTTGCCGTACTGATCCCCCAGGATCGGCAGCAGGAGCTTGCGGCGCAGTTCCGTCTTGAACGGGTTCCAGTCGATGTCGAAGAAACGCGCCGACGGAGCCTCGGGACCATTCGCCAGCACCTCGCGCCACCACGGATTGGTCGCCGTACTGATCCCCATGTGGTTCGGCACGAAGTCGACGATGTGCTGCATGCCTGCTGCACGCACCGAATCCGTGAAGGCCGTGTGGGCTTCGGCGCCGCCCACTTCCGGGTTAATCACGTTGTGATTCGTGACGTCGTATCCGTGCGTGCTCCCGGGCTCGGCGGCGAAATACGGCGACGTATACACCGCGTCGATCCCGAGCCGCTGAAGGTAGGGAACGATCTCCCGCGCCGAGACGAGGGTGAACCGCGCATGCACCTGCAATCGATAGGTGCTTGCAGGAACGAAGCGGGGCCGCTTCATCTACGTGCGCTCCGCGACGACGAGCGCGCCGGGACGCGCGAATTCGATCGCGCCATCAGCCGGATGGATGCGGGCGGGGCGCGGATCGCCCGCAAACGCCGCGTCTTCAGTGTCGAGCAACGTGGCCTGCGCGTTCGCCATGGCGGGCACTTTCACCAACCCGCATCCGCGAAGTCTGACGACGACGAGCGCAGAACCGGCATCTTCGCTGCCGCGGCGGAAGACGACCGTGTCGCCGCCTATTGATTGCGCGTCGGCATCGCACGCATCGCTCGCGCGCATGAACGCGTACTCCCGGCGGAGCCGCAGCAATGCGCGATGAAGCGCGAGCACGCGCGCGTGATCCGGACGATCGAGCTCGTCCCAGCGCAGGCGGCTTGCCTCGAATGTGCTCTCCGCTTGTGGATTGGGAACACGCCGCGCGCCTTCTGCGGTCGCGAACTGCGGAAATGCCTTGAACTCCTGCCGTCGACCGTGGAAGACGAGATCCCCGAGAGAAGTTTCGAAGTCGGTGAAGAACTGAAATGGCGCCGACGTCGCCCATTCCTGACCCATGAAGAGCAGAGGGGTCATGGGCGCGGTGAGCAGCACCGTCACGGCGGCACGCCACGATGCGGCATCGATCGTGTGGTGCAGCCGATCGCCGAGCGCGCGGTTGCCGACCTGATCGTGGTTCTGGACGCAGACGATCGCCTTGCGCAGCGGGACGCTGGAGGGATCCGTCCCGCGGGCGCCGCGCTGGTGCACGGAATGTTGGCCGACGAAGAGCCAGCCCTGGCGCAGCGTCGCGGCCAGTTCCGCCGCGGTACCCTCGTAATCGACGTAGTAGCCGTGGCTGTCACCGCCGACCATCCGGCGCACGACGTGATGAAAATCGTCCGCCCACACGCCATCGAGATTCCAGCCGCCGTGGTCCGGCGCATTCAGCATCGTCGACAGGTTGCGATGATCCTCCGCATACACGACCGGCGGCGGATCCGTGCTGGCGTGGACGGCTTCCGCAAGCTCTGCGACAAAGTGGCGGTCGCGCGAGTCGTGGAGCGAATGCGTCGCGTCGAGCCGCAGTCCGTCCATGTGGTACTCGTCGACCCAGTGCAGCGCGTTGTCCGTGAGGAACGCGCGCACGCCGCTGCTTCCCTCGTCGTCGAGGTTGACGGCGTCCCCCCATGGCGTGGAGTGCTTGTCGGTCAGAAACAAGGGGCTCAGCTCGGGGAGGTACGCGCCTTCCGGTCCGAGATGGTTGTAGACCACGTCGAGGATCACGCCGATGCCATGAGCGTGCGCGGTGTCGACGAGCGCGCGGAGGTCGTCGGGACTTCCGTACCCATGCGCGGGCGCGAACATCGCGACGCCGTCGTAGCCCCAGTTGCGGCGCCCGGCGAAGTCCGCGACGGGCATCAGTTCGATCGCGGTTATCCCGAGGTTGCGAAGATGGGGAAGTCTGGCTGCAGCGCCACGAAAGGTGCCTTCCGGGGAGAACGTCCCGACGTGCAGCTCGTAGATGACCGCGCGCCGCGGATCGAGGCCGTTCCACGCGGCATCCGTCCACGCAAACGCGCGCGGGTCGATCACCTCGGACCAGCCGTGCACGCCGTCGGGCAGGAAGCGTCCGGCGGGATCGGGGCGCGGCGGCCCGCCATCGACCGCGAACGCGTAGTGGTCGCCCGTCCTCGTGTCGGGGACGAGGAGCTCCCAGATCCCGGGGTCAGGTCTGCGTTTCGCCCCTTCCGGGTGCCCGGTCTGCGGGTCATCGATGCCCGCAGACCTGGCACCCCGCAGGGGCGAAACGCAGACCTGACCCCCGGGACGCCGCAGATGCAGATCCACCCCCGATGCGGTGGGGGCCCACACGCGAAACCGGACGCCCCCATTGGCGAGCGGGACGGCGCCGAACACCGGCTCACGAGGCGTGCGGGTCATGAAAGAAGATCCGCGAGGCCGCGCAGCGGAATCCGGACCCAGTCCGGCCGGTTGTTCAACTCGTAGTTCAGCTCGTACAGCGCCTTGTCGATTAAATAGAGATCGAGCAGCGTTCCACGCTGAACGCGATCGGCGGGCAGCAACGGCGCGTCGCCGGCGGCTGCGAGGTATCCCTTCAGGAACGCCGCCCCTGCCCATCGCGCCCAGACCTGCGCCCACGAATCGAGACGCTCGAAATCCGGGGCTTCGCGGCGTGAGCCATGTGCCGCGCGTGAAGTGCCTGCTCCGCTTGTTCGACCGCGCTTCGCGAGCTGGACGCAACGTCCTGCGGCAGCGTCGCCGCGCGGCCGCCGAGCAACTCTGAGGCCCGCCGCGCCTGGCCGATCGCATCCGCCAGCAGGCGCGCGTAGTCGTCGCGCGCAAACGGTTCCGGTGCGAACGCCTGGGTCCGCGTGTCGCTTGCCAGCGCGATGTGCAGTTCCGCGGTGCGGCGGCCGAGCATCTGCGCGCTGTCGATATAGGCGCCCGACACCTCGCGGATCGCTTGCGGCGTCAGCATGGCCGCGAGATCCAGCAGCGGCTCCGGGCCGAGCAGGTCGATGATGGCCCCCGGGCTTTCGTACTCGAGCCACGCCGCCACCTGCGGCGAGCGCCTGAACGCCGTGTGCGCCGTCAGGTGCTCGCCGATCTCGACGTCCGGGTTTGGTCCGTCTTCAATGCGCCTGAACAGCTTGACGATCAGCCGGTCGCCGAACGCGAGAGACGAGTTGCTCTGCTCGGCGCCGATCCGGCGCATGGCGAGAGGTCCATCTCCACGCAGTTGTTCGTACGGATCCGTACGGCGCGGGCGCAGCACGCCGCGTTTCAGCGGAATCGATTCAAGCTTGTCGAACGATTCGAGCAGCGCAGCGCCGTATCGCTCGTCCACCGTCGCATCGATCACCACGCCTTTTCTTGCGCCCGTCAGCCGTGCGAGGGCGAGCTGCGGCGCGGACGCCATCGTCGCATCGACATGGGCGCCCTTGGCCGCGCCGAGCGGAAGGAAATAGCGCTCGCGGCCGCCGTCCTGGTAATCCACCTCGACGATCGTCGCGAACAGTGGATCGGAACCGCGGCGGACGGGACCCCAGTCGAGGAAATGCGCCGCGCGGATCGGCCGAGCCTTGCCGCCGAACCATCGCTGCCGCTGGAGGAATGGCACGAGCGACTCGCGCTCGATCAGCGTCCGGACGTTGCCGTCCAGCAGCGTGTCCCATGCGACGCCCATGAAGAACGCCGGCAGCGACGCCCTGATGTCGTCGGAGGACGTCCCCGCGTCGGACAGGCGTTGCCCGGTAATCGACGACGGCTGCGCCTGCAGGCGGAACCAGTAGAAGTTGTAACCGGGGAGAGTGAGGAAATACGGCACCTCGCCGATGCGCGGAAACTCCGTCAGGCCGAGCATTTCGACCGGCGTCATGCCTTTGAATCTCGACAGATCCAGTTCCACCGGCTGCACCGTGCGTGAGAGATTCGCCACACACAGCACAGTTTCTCCTTCGAAGGCGCGCACGTACGTCAGGATCTTGCGATTGGCGCTCGGGACAAATTCGAGCGTACCGCGGCCGAACACCTTCAACTGCTTGCGCAGCGCGATCAACCGCTTCATCCAGTTCAGGAGCGAGAACGGGGAACGTTCCTGCGCCTCGACGTTGATCGCCTGGTAGCCATAGACGGGGTCCATGATCGGCGGCGCGTAGAGCTGCGCCGGATCGGTGCGCGAGAAGCCGGCGTTGCGATCGCTGGTCCACTGCATCGGCGTGCGAACACCGTTGCGGTCGCCGAGATAGATGTTGTCCCCCATGCCGATCTCGTCGCCGTAATAGATGACGGGCGTCCCCGGAAACGAGAACAGCAGCGAGTGCAGCAGTTCGATTTGCCTGCGGCTGTTTTCGACGAGCGGCGCGAGCCGCCGCCGGATGCCGACGTTGATGCGCATCCGCGGATCGGCTGCGTACGCCTGGTACATGTAGTCGCGCTCTTCGTCCGTCACCATTTCGAGCGTCAGCTCGTCGTGATTCCGCAGGAAGAGTCCCCACTGGGAGTTCTCGGGGATCTCCGGCGTCTGCCGCAGGATCTCGGTAATCGGGTGGCGGTCTTCCTGGCGCAGCGCCATGAAGATGCGAGGCATGAGCGGAAAGTGGAATGCCATGTGGCATTCGTCGCCGTCGCCGAAGTACGGCCGCACGTCCGCCGGCCACTGGTTCGCTTCCGCGATCAGCATCCGGTCGTTGTAGCGCTCGTCCATCGCGCGGCGGATCTTCCTGAGGATCGCGTGCGTTTCTTCGAGGTTCTCGCAGATCGTCCCTTCGCGTTCGATCAGGTACGGCACCGCGTCGAGCCGCAGCCCGTCGACGCCGCGATCGACCCAGACGTTCATCGTCTTGAGAACCGCGTCGAGCACGTTCGGATTGTCGAAGTTCAGATCCGGCTGGTGATGGAAGAAGCGATGCCAGTAGTACGCCCCGGCCGCGTCGTCCCACGACCAGTTCGACGTCTCGCTGTCGGTGAAGATGATGCGGACGCCCTGGTACTTCTGCTTCGTCTCGCTCCAGACGTAGAACTCGCGTTCGGGCGATCCCGCGGGAGCACGTCGCGCGGCCTGGAACCACGGATGCTGATCGGACGTGTGATTGATAACGAGCTCGGTGATGACGCGGATCCCGCGCCTGTGCGCTTCGTCCATGAAGCGCTCGAAGTCCTGAATCGTGCCGTAGCTGGGATGGACGCCCTCATAGTCCGCGATGTCGTACCCGTCGTCGCGCAGCGGCGAGGGATAGAAGGGCAGCAGCCACAGCGCGTTGATGCCGAGCGCCTGCAGGTAATCCAGCTTGCTCGTGAGCCCCGGGAAATCACCGATCCCGTCGTTATTGCTGTCGAAAAAGGCGCGGACATGCGCCTCGTAGATGATCGCGTCTTTAAACCAATCACTCATTGGCGTCGACGGGCTCCGGCAGCCGCAGCGCGAGCACGTGGGCGACGCGCGACTGCGGATCGAGGCGCACGTAATTCCACTCGCCGCGCCACGTATAGGTTTCTTCCCACAGGAGATCTTCCGCTTCGACGATCGAATCGAGCGGCAGCTTCCAGTCAAATAACGGCAGCTTGACGTGGCCGTGCTGCATGTTCAGGGGATCCAGATTGACGATAACCAGGATCGGATCGGTGTCATCGGGCGCGCGCTTCGAGTAGCAAATCAACTGCGGGTTATCGGTTTCGTGAAACTCGAGGCCGCGATCGAACTGCAGTGACGGATGCGCGCGGCGGATGCCGTTGATCCTCGCGATCAGCTCGCTGAGGCTATCGGCCTGCTGGAAATCCCGGGGCTTGATCTGGTATTTCTCCGAGTCCAGGTACTCTTCGCTGCCTTCCTTTACCGGCACGTTCTCGCAGAGCTCGAACCCGCTGTAGATCCCGTAGTTCGCGCCGAGCGTTGCCGCGAGCACCAGGCGCACTTCAAACGCGGGACGGCCCCCCTTCTGCAGGTACTCGTGAAGGATGTCGGGCGTGTTCGCAAACAGGTTGGGACGCATGTAGTCACGCACGTCCGTCCCGGTGAGCTCGGTGAAGTACTCCTCGAGTTCGTCCTTGGTATTCCGCCATGTGAAGTACGAGTACGACTGCGAGAAGCCGATCTTCGCGAGGTGCCGCATGATCTTCGGCCGCGTGAACGCTTCGGCAAGGAAAATCGTTTCGGGATGCGCGCGGCGAATGTCGCCAAGCGCCCATTCCCAGAACCCGAATGGCTTTGTGTGCGGATTGTCGACGCGGAAGATCGCGACGCCGCGCCCGATCCAGAACTCGATCACCCGCTTCAGTTCGAGCCAGAGCGCCGGCCAATCGTCGGACTCGAAATCGAATGGATAGATGTCCTGGTATTTCTTCGGCGGGTTCTCCGCGTACTTGATGGTTCCGTCAGGACGATGGCGGAACCAGGCCGGGTGCTCCTTCACGTACGGATGATCCGGTGACGCCTGGTACGCGATATCGAGGGCGATCTCGAGTCCGTGTTTCTTCGCGGCCTTCACGAACTTCTCGAAATCGGCCAGCGTGCCGAGTCCGGGATCGATTGCCGTGTGCCCCCCTTCTTCCGCACCAATCGCCCACGGGCTCCCCGGATCGCCAGGCTCGGGCGTCAGCGCGTTGTTGCGCCCCTTGCGGAAGCTGCGGCCGATCGGGTGAATGGGCGCGAGATACAGCACGTCGAATCCCATCGCGGCGACGTACGGAAGGAGCCGCTGCGCCTCGGCGAACGTGGCGCTTCGCGTAGGGTCGGTTCCCGCGGAGCGCGGGAACATTTCGTACCAGGCGCCGAAACGCGCGCGCTCACGTTCGACAATCACGGAGAGCACGCGCGCGTACCGTGTTCCTGCGCTGCGGCCGGCATCCTTCGGCAGCAGCTTCTCTTCGAGCCGCTCGCTGGTGACGTCCTGGCCGGCGGCGATCTTCTTTTCGAGTCCCTGCCTCCACGTCTCGCGACGATCGACCCAGCCCTCGATCGTGAACTCGTACTCGACGACCACGTCTTCGCCGACGGTCCGCTTCGCGGGATACCGCCCCTCGTCCACCTGCGGCGTGACGCCTTCGACGATGACGCGCCGCAACAACTGCGAGTCAAGCTCTCGGCGCGGCGTAACAGTCGCCGGCCTCGCTACCTTCTTCGCCAATCTTCACTCACCCTCGTCATCGGCCCGCCGTAGATCGTTGTGCCGATTGTTCAATCGCAAGACCGCCATCGATCGTCCCGGTAACTCGTAGCGATCGCCGCCTTGTAACCGCCGTCCCGGCTGACACGGGTTCGCCGTGTCGAGGAGCGAGTCCCATCGTTCGGTCGGCGCGGTCGGCGGCAGCACGAACGCGATCGTCTGGTCCCCGGCGTTCAGGTTCAGCAGCAGCGTGTCTCCAAGGATCCGCTCGCCGCGTTCGTTCACTTCCTGGATGGCATCCCCGTCCAGCCGGACGCCCAGCGCGCGGACGTCGGGCGCGTTCCACATCTCGTCGGTCATCTCCGCGCCGGCGGGATCGAGCCACGCGATGTCGAGGACGTCCGCGCCGCGGATGCCGCGCCCCTGGAAGAATTTGCGCCGCCGCAGCACCGGGTGATCTTTCCAGAGCCGGATCAACCGGCGCGTGAAATTCAGGAACGCGATCCGCTCCGGCGTCAGCGTCCAGTCCGTCCAGCTGATCTCGCTGTCGTGGCAGTACGCGTTGTTGTTGCCGCGCTGCGTCCGACACAGCTCGTCGCCGCCGCTGATCATCGGCACGCCGACCGACAGCAGCAGCGTCGCCATGAAGTTGCGCCGCTGGCACGCGCGCAGTTCGCCTACGCGCTGGTTGTCGGTCTCTCCCTCGACGCCGCAATTCCAGCTGAGATTGTGCCGTTCGCCGTCCGCGTTGTGTTCGCCGTTGGCCTCGTTGTGCTTGTCGTTGTAGCTCACGAGATCCGCGAGGGTGAAGCCGTCGTGCGCGGTGATGAAGTTGATGCTGGCGTAGGGCCGTCGTCCGCTCTGCTCGTACAAGTCGCTGCTTCCCGCCAGGCGCGTGGCCAGCTCTGAGAGCGCGCCGCCGTCCCCGCGCCAGAAGCGCCGGACCGCGTCGCGGTACTTGCCGTTCCACTCCGTCCATTTCGTCGGAAAGTTCCCGACCTGATAACCCCCTTCGCCGAGGTCCCATGGCTCGGCGATCAACTTGACCTGCGAAAGGATTGGATCCTGGTGGATGATGTCAAAGAACGCGCCAAGCTTGTCGACAGCATGCAACTCACGAGCCAGCGCGCTCGCGAGATCGAAGCGGAACCCGTCGACGTGCATCTCGGTCACCCAGTAGCGCAGGCTGTCCATGATCAGCTGGAGCACGCGCGGGCTTCGCATGTTCAGCGTGTTGCCGCATCCCGTGAAGTCTTCGTAATAGCGCCGCGCGTGCGGCTGCAGCCGGTAGTAGGTCGCGTTGTCGATGCCGCGCAGCGACACCGTCGGTCCGAGATGATTCCCCTCCGACGTGTGGTTGTAGACGACGTCGAGGATGACCTCGAGTCCGGCGGCGTGCAGCGCGCGCACCATCATCTTGAACTCGCGAACCGATTCGAGCGGCGACGTCGCCGCCGCGGCGTACCGCGAGTCGGGCGCGAAATACGCGAGCGTGTTGTAGCCCCAGTAATTGCGGAGTCCCCGCTGCACGAGGTGCCAGTCGTCGCTGTGATGGTGAACGGGCATCAACTCGACCGCGGTCACGCCGAGCGACACGAGATGATGAATCGCCGGCTCGGACGCGAGGCCGAGATACGTGCCGCGCAAGGCTTCCGGGATTTCAGGG
>WNGF01013043.1_pt1 | contig 17748 bp, 15 predicted proteins | sample 5400641 | NCBI WGS metagenome assembly WNGF01 (sample SAMN13153371, study PRJNA577476) | soil metagenome | isolation source: 80 cm soil or saprolite under grassland replicate 2 | place: USA:California | collected 2016-06-15
AAATGTTCCTCTGGAAAAGCTTTTGAAGCTTCCCGCCTCCGCAAGCACCGAGCAGGAGTTTGTTTGGCTTTATCGAGGAGAGATTCGCGGCAATCCCATAATCAACCGGAGCGAAATCGAGACTGGTGCTTTTTTCCCTCCGGCCATCATCGATGGTTGGGTCGCAGCACGACCGGAGAATTTCGCACCCGGATTTATTGAATGCTGGAAGGCCTATCGGGGGAAAAAGGGCGCCAACAGCGATAAGCTTACTTGAACCCGATAAATCTCCGCTGAGGCAGCCGGCGCAAGGTCGCGCGCTTGAATTTCCGTGCGGCACGCCTCGCTGCCTCCTTCCCACCGTAGATGCTGTCGCTAAACATCCTTGTAACCACCTGATTGCCGCGAAGGAAATGGACCTGAAAACCATGCGTCTGTCTCTTCGCGCGCCGTTTTGTGTCGATGCGCCGAATGTTCGGTTCCGAATCAGGGTTGGGGCGTCTTCGCATAAGAACCAGTTAACGAGAAGTTATCTAAATAATTCAGGCAATCAATGACCCATGGTCGAGGCACCGCCGCGCCGGAATGTTTCTGGCGAAGGAAGGTTCCAGCCGCTCCATTTTTGGTCGTATTCCGCGGTAGGTAACAGCACGTAACAAGGATGCCGCCGCGCGCGCAACCACGTGATTAACTTCACGAGGTTTGCTTTCGCCATCGTCGTACAGCCTGTGGTCGGCCGATTAACACCACGCCGAATATGGAAAAAAATCGCGCTCCCTGCCCCGGGCACTGGCGGATCGGAATTATGCCGGATCTCAATGAGCCAGTGATAGGCGAAATCGCCCGAGCGCATTTTTTCGTGCGTGTAATTGTCGGGCGGATTCTTGGGATCAATCACGATATGACGATTATAATTCGGCGATTGCGGGTCATCGCTCCACACGTCCGCTTCCGTCACGTGGTGGTACGGATAGTCGGCTCCGGGAGGCAACTGCGTGTCGTATCCGAAAACCTTCCCGATCTCGAATACTCCGGCAGGCGCTCGTCCATCTCGCTCCTTTTTCCGAAGACCGGGCTCGTTTTGTCCGGCAAGGCCTGTTCCCCAGGCAACTCCATTTTTTCCAAACAGCACCGGTAAAGGTCCGCTCACGGCTTCCCAATTTCCGCCCGGCGATCGGGAGCCACGGCAACAATAAGTTGAGTGCAGTCCTCCGGAACTCCTTCAGCGTACACATTGTTTCCCAGCACGGCCAACCAACAAATCAGTGATCGATATAAAATCGACATAAACCCTCCACAAGAATGCATTCTACTAATTCCGTGACTCTCCCGCCATGACCCCGGGAAAATGGATGAATTATTCAATTCTCCTGGCCTCTATCGCCGCGGTATCGGATGGCAAAAACTTTGTACCCCAAAGCCAAAGCACTCCAGCCACCAGCATCATCGCCGACACGACAAGAAAGGCGGCGTTCATGTTTGTACGATCGGCCACGACGCCGATCAATGGCGGAGCAGCCGCGTCTCCCAGCGCGTGAATAATTAAAATATTAAGGGCGAAGGCGGTGGCTCGAACCGAGGGATCCGTAACATTGGCGAGCGCGGTATTTGAGGGGCCGGTGTTAAAAAAGAGAAAGAAGATCGCGATGAACATCATCACCCATGCTGCCGGAAACGGGGTAAAGAGCATGGCGACCGAAAATGGAAAGGCGATCATGATTCCGATTCCTGAGACGAGAAAATAGGAGCCGGCGAAGCGTTTGCGCAGGAAATCACCCGTAAATCCCCCCAACAGCGTCGCCGTTAAGCCCGCGAAGACGAGGATGCCACCAAAAATAATCCGGCTGCTTGGCGGCAGACCGCGATATTGGAGATAGCCAGGGACCCAAAACGCCATGCCGCCGATTGCAAACGTGAGCGCGGTCATTGCCAGCGTGTTCAAAACGTACGATCGGATGCGCACAAGGCCGAGGTAATCGCGCAGAGTCGCTCGACGTTGCTGCTTCAATCTTTCAATTTGTTCGCGCGGATCGCGCCGGATAAAACAGGCAAGACCGAGCAACACACCGGGTGGCGCGACCGCAAAAAATGCCGTCTGCCAACCCCAATGTGAAGTGACAAACCCACCGATGGCATAGCCAATCGCGCTGCCGACCGGAAGTGCGACATAAAAATACGAAAGCGCCCGGCCACGCACCGCCAGGGGAAATAAGTCGGAAATGATGGTTGGCGCGGCCGGCCCGTAGCCCCCTTCACCCACTCCGACGAAGAGCCGCATCGTTAACAGCAACGCAAACGTACTCACGATTCCCGATGCCGCTGTCGCCGCGCTCCACAAAATCACGCTCGCGCCGATGATGAGCCAGCGCGACATCCGATCAGCCAGCCAGCCAAAGATTGGCGCCGAGATCATGTAGCTAACGAGGAATGCAGTCCCGAGAAGACCTGTTAGAAAATGCGCATTTGGATCGTCCGCTCGGAAGAAATGCGCACGAATTTCCGGCTCGACCGACGCAAGCACCTGCCTGTCGATGTAATTGAAGAGATTGATCGCGAGCAGGAGCCACAACGCCGTTGGGCCGCCGGGTGCAGGACGCGCGTTTGATTGCATCGACAATTGCCGATTGCAGTTTGGCCCGCCTCAATTGTAAATCATAAATGATGGCCACCATGTCCGCCGCCGAGCGCGCACTCTATTTAGTCGGCCGGTTGCTGGCGCGTTGCTTTTATCGAGTCAATGCTCTCGGAATCGACAATTTGCCGGAGGACGGATTTCTTCTTTTGCCCAACCACATCACCTGGGTCGATGCCATCGTTCTGCAGCTCGCTTGCCCGCGCCCCATCCGCTACGTTGTTGACCAGGAATATTATCGGAAACCGATCCTGCACCGCTTGCTGCGAGTGCTGGGTTGTATTCCGATCGATACGCGGCATTCGCATTCCGCGATTCGCGCCGCGACGGAAAAAATCGCGGAGGGCGAGATCGTGTGCGTTTTTCCTGAAGGCCGGCTCGAACGCACAGGAACGCTGTTGCGTTTGCAACGCGGTTACAAACTCATCGCACGCTATGCCAATGCAGCAGTTGTCCCGGTATGGCTCGACCAGCTCTGGGGCTCGATCTTTTCGTTTCAGGGTGGAAAATTTTTCAGGAAATTGCCGAAGCGAATTCCGTACCCTGTCACCGTTGCATTCGGTAACCCGCTCGAAGCGGACGCTGCTGATATCGCGACGGTGCGGGAGGAGTTGCTCAAGCTCGGTGAATTTTGTTTCAGCCGGCGGCCATCGCTGAATCGACATCTTGCCGAACCGTGCATCCGCGGATTGAAGAGAAGACCGTTCGCGACAGCCGTCATCGATGGACTCGATCACAGCACCTTGAGCCGCTCGAAATTGCTCGGAGCCGCCATCGCATTGAGCGATTATCTTCGAAAAGAATTTCCCGACGAAAGGATCGCCATCGTCCTGCCTGCAAGCAAAGGATCGATGGTAGCGAACCTGGCCGTGACGCTGGCGGACAAAGTGCCTGTCGATCTTAATTTCACCATGGGACGGGCGGCGAATGAATCTTGCTGCAAGCGCGCCAGCCTGCGGGTCGCAATTTCGGCCACCCAATTCATGGAACGGCTCAAGGATTTTCCGTGGCCGGAACGCGTTCTCAAGCTGGACGAACTGATGCCGCGGATGAAACGCCAGATTTTTTTCCAGTGGATGATGTCGATTCTCCTTCCCGCGCGTTTGCTTTTGCGGCTTTTGAAAATTCCAAAAGAGGGCGGGCACAAGGAAGCAGTTCTGCTTTTTACAAGCGGCAGCACCGGCGAGCCAAAAGGTGCCGTGATCAGCCATCGCAACGTTGTCGGAAATGTCTCGCAGTTCCGGCAATTGCTTGACGCGACGAAGGACGACGCCATTCTCGCGTCGCTCCCGTTTTTTCACACCTTCGGATCAACTGTTACGCTTTGGTATCCGATCATCGAAGGTGTGCGCATTGTCACTTATCCAAATCCGCTGGAAGCGACGAAGAACGCGGCATTGATTGAACGATATAAACTAACGCTCCTGCTGGCGACGCCCACTTTCCTGCGCGGTTATCTGCGCAAAGTGGAACCGGACAAACTGCGCAGTTTGCGGCTCGTGATCACCGGCGCGGAAAAACTGCCCCTCGAACTCGCGAAGAATTTTGAGGAACGCTTCAAACAAAGAGTCTTCGAGGGTTACGGCCTAACCGAGACTTCGCCGGTGGTAAGCGTAAATCTGCCCGAACCGCAATCAACCAAACCGGGCGAACAAGTGCAACCCTCGAGTCAGTTGGGCTCGGTTGGAAAAATGGCCCCCGGAATCGCAGCGGAAATTCGCCATCCCGAGACGGGCGCCAAATTATCTTTGCACGAAAGCGGAATGCTTTGGCTGCGGGGCGTAAACATTTTCGAAGGTTATCTGCACGATGCCGAACGCACTGGGGATGTGCTGCAAGATGGCTGGCTCAATACCGGCGACCTCGGCCGGTTCGACGAAGACGGATTTCTTTACATCGAAGGACGGCTATCGCGTTTTTCAAAGATCGGCGGGGAAATGGTGCCGCATGAGACGATCGAAGATAAGATCGTAGATTCACTCGATCTCTCTGGCAGAGATGAACGCACCATCGCGATTGTGGGGGTGCAGGACGAAGCCAAAGGCGAAGCGCTGGTGCTATTGAGCGCCGTAGATATCGATCTTGCGGAGCTGCGCAGCAAACTTCACGATGCCGGCGTCCCAAACTTGTGGATTCCAAAACAAGTCCAGCGTGTCGAATCCATTCCGGTCCTTGCCTCCGGCAAACTCGATCTCAAAAAATGCAATGAGCTTGCGGAAAATGACGAATGAGGAATGACGAAGGACGGAAGAATGACCCGCCTTCACGCAGCTTCGGCGCGGCAGGCGAAATCCAAACCATAAAAAGCGTTGATTGCGCGCTTCAGCCAGTTGAGGGTTGTGCCTTCCTTCGTCATTCGTCATTCGTCATTCGTGCTTCGTCATTCTAGTCATTCGTCATCGGCCATTCATTCCGCATTCCACCGGCTTGCGAATCGCACAGCAGCAATTTTTATGAAGCTGCTCTTTGGCTGCGTGGCGCGAGTCTATGTTTTGCGGCGCGGAAATTCGAATCTCGCCGGTGGATTTCTGCTGGCGTCAAATCACATCAGCCATTTCGATCCGTTTATCATTTCGTCGGTCGTGCGGCGCAAAATCGATTGGATGGCCATGGCAGAATTCTTTCCGCTTCCGCTGCTCGGTTTTTTTTTGCGGGCCGTCGATGCATTTCCGGCGGAACGAAATCGCGCAGATCGCAAAACCATCCGAACCGCAATTGAGCGGCTGAAGCAAGGACGGATCGTAGGCCTTTTTCCCGAAGGCGGCATTCGCGACGGCGCACGTTCGCTGCTGGAGGGCGCCGCGCTGCGGCCGGGCGCATCGACACTTGCGCATATCGCCGGAGTTCCAATTCTGCCGTGCGTGATCGTCGGCAGCGATCGCCTCTACTCAAAGAGCCGCTGGCTGCCGCTGCGGCGCACGCCGATCTGGATCGCTTTTGGTGATCCGATCCCGCATTTTCCCGATCTCGAAAAATCTGCCGCGCGTGCGTGCATCGAGCACGAATTGGCCCACGCGTTTAAACTTCTCTACGCTGAGTTACGCGAGAAGTTTTCGCTCACATCGGACGACTTGCCACAGCCGCCGCGGGAACGCTTTGGACTGCGCGGACATGTCCGCGCTCTCAAAAGCGCCGATCCCGTCATTGCGGGGCCGCACTCCAAAACTGCTCGTTTTGCCGCAAGCGGTGTCGATTGGCTCATGTGCGCATCGATCAACCTCCTTCAGTTGCGTCACAGGCTGCACGCGCGCAGTCGTGAGGAAATGGAGCGCTATGTGACGACATGCGAGAAGCTCACCGCCGAAGACTATTACGCCGTGCCGAACGGCGCAGAAATTGCCACCGTAATCTCCGATCGACCCGGCGCCACAATTACATGGCAGAGTCCGATCGATACAAAGTTTCCAGCGAACAACGTCGCGCGTGCTGATTTTTTTTCGTGTGCGCAGGGCTGGCGTGCGCCGACCGTTCTCATGTTGCACGCGCTCATGTCCGCGAGCCACATCGGATATCGTCGCTACGCGGCGCGCTTTAATAAACTGGGATGGAACGCGTGCTTCGTTCATCTCCCATATCACTATTCACGTGTCCCACGCGGCCATTGGAACGGGGAGCTCGCTATCACTGCCGATCTCATCCGCAACGCAGAGGGGCTGCGTCAGGGCGTGATCGAGTTGCGCCAACTGATGGCAATATTGCGCGAGCGCGGCTGCACTGAGTTTGGCGTGCTCGGCACTAGTTATGGCGGATGGATCGGTGCCCTGCTGGCGATGGTGGAGCGCGATTTCCGTTTCGTAGCGTTGATGGCGCCGATTGTGAATGTTGAGCATGCGATCTGGGAGAGCCCGGCGACGAGATTCATGAGGCGCGAATTGCACCGGGCAAACATCGAACCATCTCTTATTGCCCGGCATTTTCACCTGAGTTCTCCAATGCATAATCTCCCGCTATGCGATGCGGACCGCGTGCTCTTTGTCGCCGGCGAATTCGACTTGATCGCGCGACCCGACGATGTTGAGAAAATCCACGGACATTGGTGCGGCTCAGAGCTGCTGCGCGTGCCGCAAGGACATTTCGGTTATCGCATGTTACGCGAAACAATCGCGCGATTGAAGGAGCGCGGATTATAGATGTCGACTTCGCATTTAGTTTCGCGAATCCGACGGAGGCGACTTGATTCCAAGAAATTCCAGACTTGGTCCAAGGTCGCTGAACGCTGCTTCCGCAAGAACATTGTGACCTTCGGCGGATGCATGCCAGCCGTCCACTGGATGGAGCAATTCCGCGCGGCTCAAATCAGCTGTCGCTAAGGCATCCGAATAACGCACCTGCACATTCACATTGTCCGCAAGGGCGCGGTTCAATTCGCTTACCATCGCGCGCAGTTCCTTATTCACCATCGCGCCAAGACGAATCAAATTCGACCGGTAAGCTGGCCGAAAGGAGGTGAAATATTTGTAGGCGGTTTCAAGATGCGGGTACCGAATCGGGTCTTGCGTTCGAAGGCGCTCTGCGATTTCGCGCCCTTTGAAGTACGCCTCGAAATTGACGAGACCATACACCACGATCGCAACCCGGTGACGCTGCATTCGCGCGCCCTCAATCAGCCGCCGCATCTGTCGCGCGAAATTTTCTCGACTCCGCGGACTTTGCCACGCCCAATCGATGTTGTTGTGTCCGATTGCGATCAGAACCAGATCGGGAAAGCGCTCCGCCGCCAGCAATTCGCCAATTTGTCCGGAAAAATTGCGCGTCCGAAGAATTCTGCGAAAAAAATTCTGCCGTTCGCACTCGCGATCTACTAGGGCGCCGATGCCCGCGTATTCCATCGCGACAAATGGGCTCAACGTCTCCAGCCTCTTGCAAACGCTCCGAATGCTCACGGACGAAAAATCGGTGTCGAGAAACCAGTTGTTGCCACAACAAGTGCGGGCACGCCAAAATGTGCTCAGAACCGACGAGACATACATGCCGGTGCAAACGCTGTCGCCGATCATGGCAACGTGCGGCAGTCGCGCGACCAGTTCAGCCCAGGTAATCTTCCGATTCCGGTAGGCGAGATAATCAGGATGAAACCGCGACTCTGGCTCGGCTATACGCTCCAGAACGTTCGCACTGATCACCCGAACAGGCTTCTTCATGAGTTCCCTCAATCCAACCAATCCATCGCCCTGAGCAATCGTCGGAACTCCGGGTCGTCGGTCCAAAGCTCGGGCAACCAGTCACCGATTGGCTGGCGTTTCCACCATGCTTTGTCGCCCAACGGGGCAAACTCATAACGATAAAGTCGTGCCCGAATGTAATGAGGCGGCGCGTCAGGGAACGGATTGTTGGCCAGGAGCGAAAGCGTAGCGCGATCGTTGTGCAAAAGTTTCCAGACGAAATGCAGTGTCCATGGGTATTCGGCGGGTGATGCCATGGCCGCGAACCAGATTTGCCAGTCGATTCGCGGTTGATACGGCGCGACGAACGGCGGTCGCCGGTCTGGATTCCCCGGCTTGGCTTTGAATTCGTATTCCTTCCATCTGGTGTCGCCTGTGATCAATGCGTCATCGGTTCCCTCAAAAATAATTTCGAGACGTTCACGCCCCACGCTACCAAATGCCCCATAAGTGTTTACGAGGTCGAGCGGATCATAGGAGTAATTCATCAGTTGCCGCCCGGAAACGAGATTGAGCACCGGTGCAATGCTCAGATACGCAACCAGAATCGACAGCGCGACGGTGATCGCCGCGCCGATTCGAGACGGTTTGGATTCCTGCGCGGCCCGCTCCGCCCGTCGAACCAACGCCTTCGGCAAAAGGCGTCGAAGGAACGTGTCGTCGAAGCAGGCGAGGAAAGGAATGATCGTCAGATAATTCAGAAAGGAAAGATTCCCGCTGATGATGAGAAAGATTTGAAATGTGACCAGCAGTACTCCTGCGATGTGCCGCGCGGTCCGTGGACCGAACGAAAACCATGGCACGACGAGTTCGACGAAGTGGTTCCAGGCCGTCTCCAACTTGAGCGACCAATGCGGCGAAAAATGCAGATAACGACTGATCGGATTGGGGATCGGCTGCGTTTCGTAGTGATAGTAAAGGCAGGTCAGATCGCGCCAGCAGGAGTCGCCGCGAAGCTTGATCAGCCCGGCACCAATCATGATGCGAAACCCGAGCCAGCGAAAAAGCCAGAAAACGAGGATCGGCGGACGGCATTTCGGGAATGGGCGGCCATCGATCAATGGGCAAAGAAAGATCGACAAAAACCCGGTCTCAAGCAGTTGAATCTCCCAGCCGTAGCCGTACCAGATTTGGCCGATATGAACAATCGACATGTACATCGCCCAGAGAATCGTGAGAAGGAGCGCATTCGCATACCCGCCAAGAACGACCAGCGACAAACCGAAACCTGCCCAGGCAAAGATCGACAGTGTGTTGTCTGAGATTCCAAACCAAAAGAGCGTCGGGACTTGCAACATGCCGGCCGTTCGCGAACCGAGCTCGGTTTGGATAAGGCTAAGGAAATGGTTCGCTGGTGTTAATCCATGCTCGCCCACCAAGGGGACGAGCTGCTGGGCGGCAACGAGAAACGCAACCGCATAAACGAGACCCAGCAGTCGCAGAATAACAAATCGCGTCAACCAATAGGAGTTTCCGCGTGCGAAAAGCTTATCGAGGATGTTTTCGTCATTCATGGCATCGACATTGGCGAGCGTGTGCCTCAAAGGTTCAACGCTCAACATAGATTGTTCAACCAACGCGCGATCCGAAACTCCGGCATCAGCTTGCCAGCGCGCGAAAGAAATTGCCAAGGGGGGGAATTGAACCCCCCGACCAACCCCGAATGCTTTCGTGGCTGCTCTACCGCTGCAAGTGATAGATTGCTAGCTTCGGATTCTTCTTTCGCTTTAGCGCACTTTCAATCCTTCGCGCCTCAGGTAGCGTCGGGACCTCTTTCTTGGCGATAATTTCAAGCTTCTCCCTAAGGCGCTTCGTCGTCGCGGTATGCCCACGCAAATGCTGGGCGTAGCGAGTATCAAGATCAACCGCTGAACAATGTAATGTCGACCAGAAGATCCGCGCAGAATGTAAACCCAAGGCATACAAAAGAAACTGCCAGGGGGGAGAATTGAACTCCCGACCAAGGGCTTATGAGTCCCCTGCTCTACCGCTGAGCTACCCTGGCGCTAATTTTCTCTCGATTATAATAAACCACCCCGCACCGACCAACCCGAATGCTTTCGGGGCTGCTCTACCCCGACATTCGTCGGGGCGGGCCGCTGAGCTACCCTGGCGTCGCGACGAAAAGATTCGACGGCGCGTCGCGACATGTCAACGGAGCGTAAACTTACTGTTTCGCCTTCGGAATGTACGCGGCGAGATCTTTTTCATGGCCACAAAACGCGGCCATGAAACAGACTCCGCCATGCTCCGTGACAGCCCCAACCCAGCCTTCTTGATGAACATACTGCCACCCGGGAAACCGCAACACGGCCCCCGATTTGACGTCCCTCTCCGCTGGAAAGAGAAAAAATTGCATGCGTTTCTCGGCGACCCAGATTTGGGCGACGCGTTGTGACTGATCGTCCTCAAAAACGCGGCAGCCAATCGTGTGAAAATCGGCAAACTCCGGGGGCACGTCGTAATGTTCCAGCCCGTGTTTCATAAAAAACAAATCACTCAAAGTCCCCGCCTCGGCGTTCACCGGATCGAGAACGACCGATCGGGTCGAGCCGGCGATTGTCAACAATTTCCGCGCGGTCGCCGAACCCGGAAAATCATTTAGGCGTGCAACAAACTGAAAGACGAGCACCCCGGCGATTACGACAAGAGCGATCCCGACCGCGAGAACGGCTGGGTTACGCAGGGTTTTTTTCCATGTCCATTTGGAAGGCGAAAAGAGGTCTTTAGTAGAGAACCATTCGGCAGTGGCCGGCGGGATGGGGATAATACGAACTAATTCGGCCACCGCCCGATCAAAGCTCTGTTGATTCGCAAATTCGTTCGAATCACTCGCACGGAAGACGGCTGAGCGCATCGAACGATCCCGGATGCGCTCCTTGCCGATCGGCGCGCAATTCAGGAGCGCTCGCTTGCGACGCGATAACCGCGGCGTTTTCATACTTTCGTCTTTTCAGGAAGCATGGCATCCAGCCATGCTTGAAATTGTCGTCGTCCCAGCGCGAGTAAACGCGAAAGCTCGCTTAGCTTGAGTTCCGCCAACTCGAGAATTTCGCGGTAATCGAATTCATCGAGATAAAAAAGGGCAAGCGCCGTCCTCTGAGGATCTGGCGCAGCGGAAATCCAAATTGCCAGTTGGGTGGGGTCAAGCTGCGCAATTTGTGACGAAGCCGCTGAAGTGATATCACGCTCCTCCAACTGGAGAGGCTCGGCTTGTAAGTCGGTTTCGCCTGCTTCCAAACAACGCCAGCGCGCGTCGCGGAAAATCCAAAATCGCTGGTTTGGCAGTTCCCCATGAGCGGCGCGCAGAGCCGCCTCACGCAAGGTTGTCTCAAAAATTTCCTGTGCTTTGCGTGGATCGCCCAGCATCAAAAAACAAAAGCGATAAAGCTGCGGTAAATTTTGTTTCGGAGCGGCCACGCTGATTTTTCAAAGCGGAACGTTACGCGCCTCGACCCGGAGGACAAGCATTTGTAGCCGCTTTCCTACGGGAAGCACGTCGCTGATGTGTTTAACAACCACCTGCCGCGCCGCCCACAGGGCGGCCGCTACAGTCTCTCCAAACGGCGCGCTACTTCTTGGGCGTTCTCTCGACTGTTGAAAGCGGAAACGCGGAAATATCCTTCGCCTTGGGCACCAAAGCCCGCGCCGGGCGTGATAACCACGTTTAAGTCGCGCAGCAAGCGATCGAACATTTGCCAGCTTGTCATGCCATCGGGCGTTTTCACCCAAATGTAAGGCGCGTTAACGCCGCCGAAAACCGTCATGCCAGCTTCGGCCACAGCTTCGCGCAAGATTTTTGCGTTGCCCATGTAATGATCAATCAATACGCGAATCTGTTGCCGTCCTTCCGGAGTATAAAGCGCGGCCGCGCCACGCTGCACCGGATAACTCAAGCTGTTCGCCTTGGTGCTCCAGCGTCGATGCCAAAGATGATGCAGTGGCATTCTTTTTCCTGACTCCGTTCGCGCAAGCAATGATTTTGGCATGACCGTAAACCCGCAGCGCACGCCAGTGAAACCGCCATTCTTGGAAAAACTGCGTAATTCCACCGCGCAATCGCGCGCGCCCGGAATTTCGAAAATCGAGCGCGGAATATTTGGTTGAGAAACATACGCTTCATAAGCAGCGTCATAAAGGAGCAGCGCCTCGTGTTCCTGCGCAAAATCGATCCAGCGCGAAAGCTGTTCGCGAGATGCAACCGCTCCGGTGGGGTTATTGGGAAAACAAAGATAAACCAGATCGACGTGTTCTCGCGGCGGTTCGGGAACGAATACGTTGTCAACGATGCACGGCAGATAAAGAAGACCCTCGTAGCTGCCGTCTGACTTCGCCGGACCACTGTGTCCCGCCATGACGTTGGTATCGACATAGACCGGATAGACCGGGTCCGGGACTGCGACTTTGTTTTGGTCGCCGAGAATATCGAGGATGTACCCGCAATCGCATTTCGATCCGTCCGAGACAAAAATCTCATCATCGGCAATCTCGATATTGCGGTCGCGATAATCGTGTTGCGCGATTGTCGATCTTAGAAATTCGTAACCTTGCTCGGGACCGTAGCCGCGAAAGGTTTCACGTTTCCCGAGTTCATCTACCGCCTGCTTCATCGCGTCGATCGCCACGGGTGGGAGCGGCTCCGTGACATCGCCGATTCCGCAGCGAATCAAACGTTTGCTCGCTTCGGGATTCGCCTCGCAAAACTCGCGGACACGGCGCGCAACCTCCGGAAACAGATATCCAGCCTGAAGCTTGAGATAATTTTCGTTTAGATACGCCATTTCTTCTGCGATCGTCGGACCGTACAAGGTTAGCGGCGGTCACAGACCGCCGCTACCAGGAAGAATTTGCTGGCGCGAATCAGTAAGCCTTTCCGACCGCGTCCCAGTTTACTACATTCCACCACGCCTTAAGGTAATCAGGCCGGCGGTTTTGATACTTGAGATAATAAGCGTGCTCCCAAACGTCGACACCAAGAATCGGAGTGTTTCCATCCATAAGCGGACTGTCCTGATTCGGGGTGGAAATAATTTCAAGCTTCTCACTCTTGTTTTTGATGAGCCACGCCCAGCCACTGCCGAAACGGCCCACCCCGGCAGCTGCAAGTTTCTCTTTGAAATCATCAAAACTGCCAAAGGTGGATTTGATGTCATCGGCAAGTTTGCCTTTCGGCTCGCCACCTGCGTCTGGCCCCATGATTTTCCAGAAGAAGGAATGATTGGCATGGCCACCGCCGTTGTTTCGCACGACTGTCCGAATATCTTCCGGAACAGCGCTTAAATCGCTGATCAAATCCTCGACCGATTTCTTTTCCAGATCGGCCTTGCCTTTGATCGCCTTGTTAACGTTGTCTATGTAAGCTTGGTGATGCTTGGTGTGATGGATTTCCATCGTGCGCGCGTCGATGTGCGGCTCCAGAGCATCGTAGGCGTAGGGTAATTTTGGTAATTCGTAAGCCATAATGTGTAAAATTAGATCGAAACGCTGCTAACGACAGGATTTATTTTTCTCGCGAGAAAGACGCTGAATCTTCGGGGCTAGCTGCGATTCACCGAACCGCCGGGATGGCGCGTGATCGGCATCCGACCAGGGCGACTGAAGGTCAATCGCCCCTACCCATCGCAGCGATAAAAACTCGGACGATGTCCGAGACCGCTGCGATAATTCACATAGGTCGCCAGAGCAAGCAGCGGAAAATTCTGGCGGTACATGTCGTATTTCAAATAAAAGACGCGCGGAAACCCGGTGCCGGTAATTTGCTCTTCATCCCATGAGCCGTCCGGTTTTTGCGAGCCCAGCAAGAAACGCAAGCCCCGCTGAATACTCGGCCGATCGAGATCGCCGCACGCACAGATGGCCATCACTGCCCATGCCGTTTGCGATGCTGTGCTCTCGCCGATGCCTTTGGTCGCCGGGTTGTCGTAGGTCTCGCATGTCTCGCCCCAGCCCCCATCGCTATTCTGACAGCTCTCGAGCCAATCGCGCCCGCGCAAGATCCAGTCCTGCGTCATGTCCTGGCCGATCGCGCGCAAGCCGCGCAGCACTTGCCAGGTACCATAGATGTAATTGACGCCCCACCGGCCGTACCAGGAACCGTCATCGTCTTGCGTGTCGATCAAATATTGGACGGCGTCGCGGACGCACTTCGCTTTGGCGTCGAAACCAATGTAACCGAACAATTCCAGTGTGCGCGCGGTCAGGTCACTGCACGTTGGATCGAGAATCGCATTGTGATCGGCAAACGGCATGTCTTCCAGCCACGGCGTCGTCACGTTCTTGTCAAACGCTGCCCAACCACCATCGCGACATTGGAAACTCAGCTGCCAACCAAGCGCGCGGCGAAAGATCTCGTTGAGTGATTGTGGATCGTTCGGCCGCACCAGCCGCAATGCCATTAGCACCATCGCCGTGTCATCGGTATCTGGGTAATAAATGTTGTTATACTCGAACGCCCACCCGCTCGCTTCCGGATGAGAATTGTTTACCGCCCAATCTCCGCGAATACGCACTTCCTCGTTGATCAGCCAATCGGCGGCCCTTTGCAGCGCGGGATGCTCCGGGGAAACGCCGGATTCCGCCAGCGAGATGATGTTGATCGCAGTGTCCCAAATAGGCGACAGACATGGTTGTATGCGAAAATCGTCGGGATCGTCGACAAAGAGTTCGGCGAAATCTTTTTCCGCTTTGGCGTAAACGGGATTTGTTTTCGAGTAACCAAGAGCGCGTAACGCGATCAGGCAGTTCAGCATCGCCGGATACACCGCCGCGAGGCTGTCGCTCCCCTCGCCAATTCGTTCGACTATCCACCGCTCCGCTTTTTCAAGCGCTCGCCGGCGCAGCGGGCGAAACCCGAGCGGATGCAGGAATTTCAGAACATCTTCGACTCGCAAAAAGAAATTGCGCCAGGTCCAGAAGCGTTCGCTCCGAGGAAGTCGCAAATCGCCTTGCTCAGTGCCGATGGGATAAAGCTCGTGCAATTGCTTTTCGCCGGGCAACACGCGAGTCGGTTTAAAATGGTTGATGATAGCCAGCGGCACGAGCATGGCCCGGCTCCATGACGACATTTTGTAAATGTGAAACGGCGCCCAGCTCGGAAGGAGGACCATTTCCGCAGGGATCGTCGGCAAATATTTCCATGGAAATTGTCCCAGGAGCGCAAGATAAAGCTTGCTGAAGGTATTCATCTGAGGAATACCGCCGAGGCGCATGATGTTAGAGCGCGCTTCATGCATGAATGGCGCGTCCGCCGAGCAGCCAGCTAGTTTCAACGCAAAATATGCTTTCACGGAAGCGTTAATCTCGCTCGGGCCGCCGTGATAAATATTCCAGCCGCCATCCAAAAGCTGCCGTTTCAAAATGTGCTGGACGCAACGCCGCTGCAATTGCCCATCAACTTCGCCGCACCAGTGCATGAAAAGGACGTAATCGGAGCAGAGTGTGCTATCAACCATCAGCTCGCCGCACCAATGCCCGTCGGTCTTCTGTTGCCGCAAGAGATTTTCTTGCGCGCGCTGGATGGCTTCCGAAATCTCGGCGTCGCTGGCGGAATATGACTGCGCGAGATCGGGTCGTGCGCTTGGCAAAGAAATTACGTCAGAGGACCTGTTCATGCTCGATCTTGGACCTGTCGATCCATTAACTGCTCGAAGTTATGATGCCTGCGCTGAAGCTTCGGCATTCTTTCCCGTGAGATGTCCGTTTCCAGAACTCACGCCGTTATACGCAAGAACTTCGCTGCCACGGCCGGTCGGTTTCGGTTTCGGGCCGAAATTGAATTTTACCGTTTTCCACGTGTCGCCGCGCTGGGCTTGCAGGCCCAAGGTTGCAGTCGGCTCGTACCCGCAGTGCACCATGCAGTTTTCGCAACGACTGTCGCGCGCTACGCCGTTCACAACGCCGTACCGGTCCCACTCGGTTTTTTCGAGAAGTTCCGCATAGGTCGAATAGTGACCGTCGGTCATGAGATAGCAGGGACCCTTCCAGCCGCGAATGTTTCGGGTCGGAATTGCCCAGGCTGAACAGGTTAAATCGCGCTTGCCGCCGAGAAATTCAAAATAAACCGGCGTCCCAAAAAATGTGTATCGATTCATCCATTCCTCGATTTTTTGGAATTTCTGAATGGTCATCGCGCGGGTGAGAAAGAAATTTGCCGGACGCAAATTGAGCCGCTTGACCATGTCTTTCTTGGCGGCGTCGTACTCGTATCCGGGAGTAATCGTGTGGCCATCCACGCCGAGATCGGAAAGGTAATCGAACATCTGCTCGATCTCCTGCATGTCGGTTTCTTTGTGGTGGCGACTTGGTAGCCGAGCAGCTTGGCCATCTTGATCGCAAGGATGCACTCCTTGAAAACGCCTTCGCGCTCCACGATGAGATCGTGCGTGCGCTCGAGCCCGTCGAGGTGAACGTTCCAGTACATCCAGCCTGTCGGTCCGATCGTCGGCTTGGCCACATCCTTTGGGCCTTTCCGAATCTCCGCTGCATCTTTCTCGGTCATCAAATTCGCGCCGAGCAATGCCGCAATTTTTGCTTCGACAAACTCCGGCTGAATCGGCAATTGCGACGCAAGCCACTCGCGCATTTTCTTGCGCATGAACATGGCGTTGGTGCAGATGTAAACGATCCGTTTTTGCTCGAGCAACCCTTCCACCAGCGCTTCGATATGCGGGTAAATCAACGGTTCGCCGCCGCAGATCGAGATCATCGGCGCGTCGCACTCGACCGCCGCCCCGAGGCAATCCTCCAGGCTCATCATATCCTTCAGAGAGGTGGAGTATTCGCGAATCCGCCCGCAACCGGTGCACGTCAGGTTGCAAGTGTGCAACGGCTCAAGTTGGAGCACCGTGGCGAACTTCTTCGTGCCACGCAACTTATGCCCGATCATGTAGGCCGCGATTTTCGCCGTGAGCGGGAGTGGAAATCTCATAAAAGCGAGGATAGTAACAAGACCTGCTGGCGTGTCAACCGGCCGCCTGAGGAAGAAACGCGGAGCCTTTTGGTTGGAAGTCCGCAAAATCTTCCCCAACATCGCCCGGAGCGCAATGGTTCAAATGATTTCGTTTCTCGCCTAGATTGTGTCCGTATGTATCGACAATCGGATCAGCCGACTCCATGCCAGCCGCGCCGGATCAAACTGACGGCGATCGCGGCAAGAAGGAGCGCGATTATTTTCGAAACGCCGCGCAACCCCTGTTGGCCTATCCAGCGGGTGAACTGGTCGGCATTCCAGAACGCGATCCCGACCAGCGCGAGATTTAACACGAGCGAGACCAGTGTAAATACCAGGCCGACCGTATCGACCAGAATAAGCAGCGCAGTCAGTAGCGCTGGCCCGGCGATCAGAGGCATCCCGAGCGGAACAACGCCAAATTCGTTGCCGCCTCCGCGATCCTGTGGCCCAAGACTGAGCAATTCGCGGCCTGCCAGCCCAAGCAGAATAAGACCGCCCGCGACTTGAAAATCCGCCACCGTGATCCCAAGCGCAGCGAAGATGATTTTGCCAAGAAAGATAAAACCGATCGCGATGCCGAGGGCCGTGATAATTCCCAGGAGCGCCTGCCGCTTTCGCTGTTCACGCGAAACGCTCGTGCCAAGGCCTAAAAAAATCGCAACGAGCCCTATCGGGTCGATGGCGACAAAGACTGGGATAAAGGCGAGGAAGAATTTCTCGATCATCATGGCGCGGACATCCCCTCTAAACCTGAGCTTCACACTTCTATGAAATCCACGTTTCTTTGCCTGCCAGTAATCCTTGTCGCTTTGAATTCAAATCTTTCGGCCGCTCAACTGAAGACGGTCGATGATTTCCGCGCTGCGGCGGCGAAGGCAAACGCGGCCCTAACGGTTCCCGATTGGGAACAAACACCGGAAGCGGTCGAGGCTTCCATGAAAGATGCGATCGCCAAAGCGAACACTGCGCTGGATCAGATCGGCGCCCAGGACTTGGGCGAAGTTACGTTTAAGAGCACCGTCGTT
>WNGF01013025.1_pt1 | contig 17744 bp, 16 predicted proteins | sample 5400641 | NCBI WGS metagenome assembly WNGF01 (sample SAMN13153371, study PRJNA577476) | soil metagenome | isolation source: 80 cm soil or saprolite under grassland replicate 2 | place: USA:California | collected 2016-06-15
TCACGACCGGCATCATCACTTGGACGCCCGCAAACTGAAGCCCAAGCCGACGGACGCCGTTCGCGCTGCTCCTGTCGAAGCGCGTGGCAACTGACCCAATCGAGCCGAAGCCAGGAGGAGCGGGCCGGTAGCAGTGGGCGGTCCAACACGCCCGCACTGCCACCACTCAACACCACCGCCTCGAAGAGCTTGAATCCCAGCATCCATCACGCTTCCCAGGCTTCCGGCATCGGGCTAGGCGCACGCGCATGCGTCAGCCGATACCAGCGGTCCGACGCCGGCGCGAGCAACCGACAGGAGGTGTGTGACTGTGGCGTTCTTGCTGGGACACTTCGACGTTGGGGACTACGACGCCTGGAAGCAGATGTTCGACTCAGATCCGGCGGGGCGCAAAGAAGCTGCCAAGGGCCACACAATCTCCCGCAGCGTCGATAACCCGAGCGATGTCTTCGTACGGGTCGAGTTCGCATCGGTAGATGAGGCGAAGTCTTTCCGGGAGCGCTTGCTGGGCTCGGGAGCACTGGACAACGTTGATGTGAAGACACAGCCGACCGTCGTCGAGGTCGCGGACGAGGCCACCTATTAGGGACGCCGGCGGGCGCGGCTAGCGTCACCTCGTTCGGCAACATCCTGAGGTAGCACCGGGGTACGCACCTGTCGGGTGCACAAAGTCGATCGTGAGGCGCGATGCGGAGCAGGAGGCCGGTTGGCCAACAGGCCGGGTAGCCTCGGCGCTTCCGTCCTCGGAGGTTGCTCGTGGTCGTGTCGTTCGTCTACGTCGTCGCCTGCCGGTTGCTCGCGCTCGTCGTGTTGCTCGCGCGCAGTGGCGTATCGCTGCTCGGCCTGCGGCTACCAGACCAAGAATCAACTCCTCCAGATCATCGGGACGGGCGCACGACTCTACGACGACATGCCCGCCCCTGACCCGAAACCGAGTTAACGCACCCCACACGCGATTCGCGAACCCATGCGTCTTGCGGCGCGACCAGCGTAGCGTGTTCAGTGCAGGAGCTTGTCGGCTGCGATGAGCAGGCCGTTGCCCTTCTTCGCATAGCCCGCGGCGAGCCGCGCGTCCTTCGCCGCCGCGGCTCGATGGTGCGCGAGCCGCGCCCGTCCGGCAAGCGCCCACGCGCGTCCGACGAGCGCGTAGTCATGGAAGGCCGCCAGCGCGAGCTTCTTCGCACGGCGGCCGCGCGCGGTCGAGGGCGACGTCGAGGAAAGCGCGCGCCCGGCACGAAGCGCGTCGGCGCGGAAGTTCAGCGCCCTCGCCGTCAGCCGGCGCGGGTGCCGGTTCGCCGCGCTGAGGCCGATGCCGCGGGCGTCGAGTCCGATCCGGTGCGACCATGTTCCCAACGCGCTGCGAAGCGACGCGTCACTCGCGTCTGCAGTTCCGGGAACGATGAGCGCGAGCGCCAACGCCAACGCGAGGCCGGCGCAGCAGCGCGCGGCTCTAGCGACCGCCGTCGTCGCTGCCTTGGTCGTTGCCCTGGTCGTCGCACTGGTCGTCGTCGGCCTGCGCGCCCTGCTGCTCGTCCGCACCCTGCGCATCGCCGGCCTCGTCGTCGGCCTGCTCGCTCGAGGCCTCCTGCTCGACGTCGCCCGCCGCCTGGGAGACTTCGTCGGCCGCCTCCTGCTCGTTGTCGCCGGCCTGCTGAGCGGAGCAGTCAGCCGCGAGGCTCTGCGTCGGCCCGGGGCCGTCCGCGACTGCCACGCCGACGCCGACCGTCAGCGCAAGCGCTGCGATGACCACACAGAAGATCCGCAAGCTCATCGAAGTCCTTCCCGTCGGCGGCCCCACCCGGGCCTGTGCTCACAAAAGAACCCGCTCGCCCCCCAAACTTGCGTGGCGGCGCGTCCACGGCCACAAGGTAGCCGAACTTGGCGGCTTGTCCAGCAGCTCGAGCTAGGCAGCCGGGGCGCCACCGAGGTAGAGCCCCCCAACGCGGATCGCGTGGGTACACAAATTCAGCTCGGCCGCCCAAAACAGCGATCTGCAGCAGGATCGTATTTATGCACCCCACACCGTCTGCCCCCGCTGCGTCCTTGTCGAACGTCGAGCAGCGACTCGACCAAGCGGCGTGGATCAAATGCGCCCGCGACGCAACGATGTGCCGACGCCGGACCGGACTCCAGGGCAAGAGCCTGCGGATCCGCAGCTGCGGTGCTCTCGCGCCCCTGCGGCGGGAGTTCGGCCCGGCGAGCCCCGTGATGAGCGGTCTCATTCCCTAGATCTCGTCCTTGCTTTCCTCGCGGTCGGTTGGCAGCGTTTCGTTCTTCCGGAGCGGCGGCGGCTGATCCGCGGCGACCGAGCGAATCCGCCCGCTCTCGCTGTCCCTCGATCTCGCTGAGTAGCGGGGCACGCCGATCGGGGCTCAGGCCGGGGACGACGTGTTGACGCACTCGGTAGCAATCGTTCCGCTCGCGAACATCGCCGCGACGCGCACGTCGAGAGCACGGCAGCCTGGCCGCCGATCCCTCGATTCGGCCGCTGGAACGCCGCCTGAAAAGGGTCGGGCCGGACAGGCTGCGGCACCCCGTCCGGCCCGATGCGACCGCAGTCTCCAGCGGTCAGAGGATTCCCATTTGTTGTGATGCCGCGCAGCTGTGCTTCTTGCGCGACCCCCGACATTAAGCCGAGACACCAAGCCCATCGTCGGTTGATCTCGATCCAGCGTGCGGATGTCGCCGTTTGTTGGAAGCAGCTATGGCGGCAGCGGCCGCCGCCACCGCTGTTGGATGAGAATGCGGCGGCTGTCCGGTAGACGCCGATCGCACTTGACGCCGCGAGCTCGTTTGGAAGCATGGCGCGGGGGCCTGCGGAACCATTGACTGCCGCTTCGAGCGCGTATCTCAGACTCGTACTCGGGAGGCCCCTCCGGACTGCGTTCTGTCACCGCCTTGGAAGGAGGAGGGATGGATGTCCTTGTTGAGCGCTGCGCGGGTCTTGATGTGCACCGCGATAGCGTGATGGCGACGGTGCGGCTGCCGGGCGAGCGCAGCCGCCAGCGCGAGCAGCACACGCGTGGCTTCGGCTCGACGATCGCTGAGCTGCACGCGCTCGGCGACTGGCTGCAGGGCTTCGGGGTGACCCTGGTCGGGATGGAGGCGACCGGGATCTACTGGCGCACCGTCTTCGACGCGCTCGAGCCGCGTTTTCGGTGCTGGCTTTTGAACGCCCGCCATCTGCGCAACGTCCCCGGCCGCAAGAGCGACGTGATCGACTCGGCCTGGATCTGTCAGCTCGTCGAGCACGGGTTGGTGCGGCCGAGCTTCGTGCCGCCGCCGGAGATCCGGCGGCTGCGCGACCTCACCCGCCTGCGCAAGGCGCAGATCGAGGAGCGGACACGGGCGATCCAGCGCCTGGAGAAGGTGCTGCAGGCCGCCGGGATCAAGCTGACCAGCGTCGCCTCGCAGGCCTACTCGGTCTCGGCGCGGGCGATGCTCGAGGCCCTGCTGGGCGGGGTCACCGACCCGGCCGAGCTGGCCGAGCTCGCGCGTGGCAGGCTCCGCTTGAAGATCCCGCAGCTGCGCGAGGCGCTCGCGCACCGCTTCGATCTCGCCCATCACGGCGTTCTCGTCGTGCAGCTGCTCACCCACATCGACAGCCTCGACCTCGCGATCGAAACCCTCGATCAACGCATCGCCCACGTCACAGAGCCGATGGCCGAGCTGATCGAGCTCCTCTGCACGATCCCCGGCGTCAAGCTGCGCACGGCGCAGGTACTGATCGCCGAGTGCGGCAGCGACATGTCGGTCTTCCCGACCGTCGGCCACTTCGCCTCCTGGGCCGGGATCTGCCCCGGCACCAACACCTCGGGCGGCAAGCGCTACTCCGGCAAGACGCGGCCAGGCTCCAAATGGCTGCGGCAAGCGCTGAGCGAGTCAGCGCAGGCTGCCGCGCGCAGCAAGGGCACCTACCTTGCCTCCCACTACTGGCAGATCCGCGGCCGCCGCGGCACGCCAAAGGCGATTGGCGCCACCCGGCACGACATCCTCGTCGCCTACTACCACATCGTCCGCGACCGTGTGCCCTACCGCGAGCTCGGCCCGGACTGGCTCGCTCGCCGCTACTCGCCCGAGCACCGCGCCCGCCGGCTCGTCCGCCAGCTCGAGGCACTCGGCTTCAACGTCAGCATGGAGGCCGCCGCCTGAGCTGAGCCCTGCGCGACCACCTTCGCCCCTCGGGCCTCCGGCCCGAACGCTCGCGCGTGGTCCCAACCGCTCCCTGACCCCGCCGCGATTCACATCTCAGTGCGACACCGCGAGGCGGTCATCACCCGGGTAGAAGGGCCTGGCGTGACGATCGGCAGAATTGCGGCGTGGAACCCGATGAGCGACCTTGCAGGTGCGATGCTTCAAACCACCGGATGGATTTACGTAGCCGACGCGGCCGGCTCCGCCTACATTCGAGCGTATCTCCGACCTCCGCAATCTCCTACGCCGGACAGCCGATCTCCTCCTATCGTTCAAAATCCACTTCGGAGGCCGACTGCCCTGACCCGCTTATACAGTCGGACACCCTCTGCGCGGCCGCACCGCGCCCTCCTTCGCGCCTAGGGGAAGCCGACGAACGAGCCGCCCCTGCGGAACTTTCGGCCGACGGCGTCGTACTCCCATGCGAGGCCGTGCACCGCGTCGACCGGGACTGTCCACGTCTGCGTGCCGACGAACTTCGCCGTCGTCCGCCGCCGCCACGCGCTGCTCGCGAGCCGGAATCCCGTCTTGCGCGAGCTGTCCGTGACGAGGACGGTGTAAGTCCCGTGCTCCAACCCGTACACCCGCGCGCCATCCGCGGTCGTCAGCGTCGCACGGCCGTGCGAGTCGACGCCGCCGTGCAGCGGCAGCGGCCGGGTCAGCCCGAGCGCGTCGAGGTACCCGCCGGCGGTGAACGGTGCGGACACGCACGTCGGCTCACCGAGATTCGGGTACATCTCGACCTGCACGACGGGGTGCGTCGTGCCGGTCGCGTTGTAGGCCGCGATCACCTGCCCGGCCGCCGGATCGTTGTACGTGTTCTCGCCCAGCGCAATCGAGCCGCTGACTCCCTCCTCACGGAGGATCAGGTCCGCCTCTGCCAAGTCCTGCGCGGCATAGGAGGGTCGATGCTCGATGTCGAGGCCCCACCAGTGCGGCAGCGGGTCGCCGGTCGCGCGCAGCGCGCGGATCAGGCCGTGCAGACGAGTGTCGTCACCGTTCGGCACCGGGATTGTCTCGATCGAGGTCACGAACACGTCATCTGCTCCGTGCGCGGCCACGTAGTCGTGATAAAGCCGCGCGATGAACGTCCGCGTCTCGTCGTGATTGGGGTCGTAGTCCGCCGGCGGGCCCTCCGCATACAGGTCGAAGTGCGACTGTGCCGGGCCATACTGCTTCGTCACCGCGTGCACGTCCTGGACGAACCGCCAGTCGGCGTCGTAGAGCGACGGGTCCCATGGGAACGGCGACACGTTGGGCCACCCGACCGACCACGGTGACGGGCTGTTGGGGCCGTAGGGGACAAATGCAATCGTCACGTCTGTGAATCCGGCCAGGCGCGCGTCCGTGACGTAGCGGATGATGCGGCTCCGAAACGGCTCGACCAGCGCGCCGGTCGGTACGAGGATCGCGCCGCCGCCCGTGTTCAAGGCCGCCGCCGCCGGGCTGCTCGTGTAGTTGATCGTCAGCCGCAGCGAGCTCAGCCCCGAGGTGCGCATCGCGGACATCTGCTCGAGTTCGAGGCTCGCGTCGGGGTCGTCCTTCTGGAAGTCGGCGTTCGGCGCGTCGCAAGCAGTCACGTAGTAGTCGGCACCGAGCAGCGGCGTCGTCGCGGTGTCGAGCGGATGGGCCGAAGCTGCGGTCGCCGCCGCCAAAACGACCCCGGCCCCTATGGCGAGGCGACCGGCCATGCCTGGATCGTACGCTCCTGCGAGACGAATTCCCTCGCCCGGTCACGGTTGAACGACTGACGGCCGCCGATGCCGGCTTATGGGGTGGCTCATTCGGCTCGTCCGTTTTCACGGAATGGGCTGTGACGTTCCGACGAACGCACCGCCCGCCGGAGCACCTCCTCGACGACTGGGGCAGCAGCGAGTTCACGTCGTCTTTCCACCAGACCGCGACGGCCGACGCCACTGAAGAAAGCTGGGGCGAATGCCGATAACCAGCAGGCGGCACATGCGCGTTCGCGTCTCACCTCCTGCGGTAGCAAAAGCCCTGCGCGACACCTTCCGCTCGCAGGGCCTCCTCAGCCTGGTCCACGAGCCGGGGGTTGTCGAGGTCCACGATCCCCGCGCAGCGAGCGACCGCGAGGCGCGGCTTGCGATCACGAGCGCGATCGGCAAATGGAAGACGCTCTTCCCGCAAGGCGATGCCCGGCTCGTCGATTACCGCGATTGATTAGAGATCGGATGAGGCTGCTCGTCTCAGCCTTGTTCTCGCACACGCTGTCACTACGAATGTCGCGGTTTGGTGGAACAGCGACAAGCGCACCAGCTGTTTAAAAGGCCTGCAAATGCGGGCCTTTTTCCTGCGCCCTAATAGCGGTGTCGCTCAGAGGCGAGCCCAGCTGCGGTGCTCCGTCGCAACGCTACCGCTAGTGGCGAGAGGACGCTTCGCCTGGCGAAGGCGGTGTGAGGTCGAGTGCCCAGCAGTAGAAGCTCAGTTCGTCGATGTCCTGTTCGACGAGGGCCGTCAGCGTGGCGCCGCCGCCGTGTCCCGAGTCCCGGAGCGGCAGCAGGAGATAAGGGCCCCCTTGGGTGGCTTCGGCCTGGAGCCTGGCGACCATCTTGAGCGGGTCGTGCGGCGGCGCGTTCCGGTCATTCAGCGCCGGCACGAACGCCATCACGGGATAGCGGCGATCGGCTCGGATGTTGTGGTACGGCGAGTATCCGGCGAGATACGCCGCCTCGACGGGATCGTCGGGCGAGCCGTATTCGACGGTCGCGGCGCTCAGGAAGCTGAATTTCGGAAACTGCAGCATGTCGAGGGTGGGCGTGCGGCTGTAAACCGCGCCGAAGGTCTCGGGTGCTTGCATGGCGGTGGCGGCGACGAGCAAACCGCCGTTGCTGTTGCCGCGCGAGATGAGCATGGCGGGCGTGGTGTAGCCCGCCGAGACAAGCCATCGCGCCGCAGCGATGTAGTCGTCGAAGGCGTTTTGCCGTCGCGTCTTGATTGCCGCCTCGTGCCAGGCGCGGCCGTATTCGCCGCCGCCTCGGATGTTGGGGTACGCGAGCACGCCGCCCAGCTTCAGCCAAGCGGCGTTGAGCGCCGCAAAGGTCGGCTGCACCGGGATGTTGAAGCCGCCGTAGCCGCTCAGCCTGACGGGCCGGCGACCGTCGCGAGGCGTGTCTTTGCGGTGGATGATGAACATCGACACCTGCGTGCCGTCGCGCGACTCGTACCAGGCCTGGTCGGTCACATAGGCGGATGCGTCGAGTCCGACGTCGGGTACGTGGTACGGGGTCAGGCGGTCAGCTTCGTAGTCGTACCGATAGACCGACTGCGGCTGCACATACGACGTGAAGTCCACCCACACCTCGTCGCCGCCCCAGGCGCCGTTGACGCCGCTGATGACGCCACCTCCTGAGGTGTGATTCACCGAGCCGAGTGCGGGCAGCGCCAACTCGCGGAGGTAGGTGCCGTCTTCGGCGTAGATGCGCACGCGATGCGACGCCGCCTGCGAGTAGACGGCGTAGAGCCGGCCGCCGACGCCAGTGACTGTCTGCAGCGTGTCCGAACTTTCGGGGATGAGCGTCTGCCACTCGGTCGGTGCCGTCAGCGGCGCGACGCAGAGACGGCCGCGAGGCGCGTCGAGATCCGTGTGGACGAGCAGCGAGTCGCCGATCACCTGCACGTAATTGACAGACCGCATGTCGGGAGCCACCGGCAGCAACGCGTCGTCGTCGAGCCGCAGCAGGTAGACGACGTTCGCGTGCACGAAGTCCCACTTGTAGAGCACGGCGAAGCGGTCGCACTCGCTGACTCTGACGGAGCACCAGTACTCCTTCACATCGTCGTCGCCGAAGATCCGGCGGGCTGGCGCGCCCGACCCGAGCCGGTGCTCGTAGATTGCGTGCCACCACGCCTCGTCCCCTGCGGGCACCTCGCCCGGGTCGGGGCACGCCGCATAGAAGAACCCTGACGCGTCGGGTCGCCAAGCCACCGACAGGTGGTCGGTACCGCGCGGCCGGTCGGGAAGCAGCCGCCCCGCCTCGACGTCGAGCACGTGGATCACCGCGGTGTGGGTGCCGGTGCCGCCCACAGCTTTTCCGAACGCGACCAGCGCGCCGTCGGGCGACGGCACGGCGAACACCAACTCCTCGTCGCTCGCCCACGTGTTGGGGTCGACCACCGTCTCGAGCGGCGCGTCTTTGCCGCGCCGCAGCATGAACTTGAGCTTCTCCTCGCTCGCGTCCGCCTGCCAGAGGAATTCGAGTCCGTTCGCACCGGCCGCAATCGGCGGCGACAGCCGCGCACAACGCCGTGAACGAGCGACCTCCGCCCGCAGCCAGTCGCGCCCCGGCACCGCGCTCAGCACTGAACGCGTGACGGCCTCCTGCGCCGCGAGCCACGCCTGCGTCTCCGGATCGTCAAGCCGCTCCAGCCAGGCGTAAGGATCGTCAAACCGCCTACCGTGCAACGTGTAGCCGCTATCTGGATCGCGACGCGTCGTGGGAAATTCCAAGGCCCGGCTCAGCTTCTTCATCGAGTGATCCTCCGGTCGGCGCCGCGACCAGCTTATTGCCCTTTGCCTCGTTTGACCTCGGACGCCACTAGAGCTGCCGGACCTCTGTGAAGCGGTAAACGACGCCGTCGGGGAAATGTGTCCAAATCCTGCCCCCGCTATAAACCTGCGACCGTGCGAACGTTTGTCGCATAGAGGAGCGTGTCGTCTTTCCGCCACGACATCACGAGCACGACGAACCCTCTTGAGGAGTCGGCCGTGGCTCCGGCGAAGCCTTGAAGCGGCGTTTCTCACAGTGAGCAGTTTCAAACCCAAGATACAAGGGTAGGCCCAGCGCCCAATCGTTCTGGAACGGAGCTGAGCGCTCGACACCGACAGGGCGAGAGCGGCCGCGCGGGACCGATTCCCGAGCGAGAAGTGGTGTCGAGCTCTCCCCGCCATCCGAGATCACGCCTATAAGGGATCGGAGATGCGCCGGATCGAGTTGGATGCTCTCCTCGGTTGTCTCGTCTGCGGGATCCCGCGCTGTGATGCCGAGCTGGATGTCTACGGGCGGTGGTGCGTCGACCGGGACGGCTGCTCGCGGCGGTGGCTCGAAGGGCGAAAGAGTTCCCCGCACCGGCTGGCGTTTCGTCTGCCACCTGAACCGACTTTCGGCTCTTGCCTTCCTACAGCCGGTCCGGAAGGTTTCTCTCGGGGCTGAGTTCCCGACCCCCTTTCGGGAGTCAATCCTCCGTCCCGGGCTTCCTACTCCGCTGCCCCGTGCGGGGCGAGCGGAACATACCGAACGCATCGAGCGGCGCTTGGGGGTCCCGATTCGTGGCGCTCGGAAAGAGCGAGATTTTCGCTCTTCGGCCTCAGCAGAAAGAACGCCGTGGGGGACGCGGCCGTCGCAGTCGAAGTGGGAGTAGTCTCGTCGATGATCTCGGGCCGGTGCCCCGCGAGGGGTTGCCCGGCTGCGCATACAGCGTCGTGGATGCCCTTCGGAATGCCTCGGCTATTCGGGCGGGCCTTCTCCCTTGGCCGCCGAGCGGTCGAAGAGCAGCATGAGCCGGTCAGCCGGATCGTCCTTCGGATCTGACGGCTCGAACGGCAAACGCGTAACAACCCGCACGGTCCCTAACTCCGGGTACTCCACTACCTCGGGCGTGACTTTGGTGGAGAGCATCAGGTAACGAGCGGGTCCGCTCGAACGGTTCGCGAGCGTGTGGGCGCCGCGCCGCCCACGCGGGAAGGCGACGACGTCGCCGGGCGCGAGCTCTCGTTCGCCCTCCAGCGTCCGCAGTGTCGGTCTTCCCAATACAACCACGACGAGTTCTTCGATCCCGTGGTGGACGTGCAGCGGCATCCCATGGGCACCAGGCGCGAGTTCATAGAGCGTCCCTCCGAGCTGCTCCGCGCCGGAGTTGCGCGCCACGGGCTCACCGCGCAGCGCGCCGCGCTCGAAGGTGAATTCATCCGCGAAGATGTTTGGCTGCCGTTCCACTGACGGCATCCTGGCAGAGACGCGCCGGGACGGGCCTTCTCCCTCGCCATGTTTGAGCTTGAACCGCTCATCCTGAAAACACCGCTTCAACGCTTTGCCGGAGCCACAACCGGCCTCCTTAAGAAGGGTTAGTCGTCCTCGTGATGTCGTCTTCTGGCGGAAAGACGACAGTCGCTTGAGAGCACATGCCCGCAGCGTGATCTTCAAGGTGGGCTTGTGCCTAGTGACGCTGATCCCGGCTGGCGCGGTATCCTCTCGCTCTTCCGAGCACCGCGAGCGCGCCCAGGAGGGCCTTCTGAGCGCGCACCGGCGGGCGCGAAAGGTAGAAGAACTCCTCTGGGTATTCGCGCTGGATGACCGCCAGCTCCAGGATGCTGGGCGCGCCCCAGCGCCGCTTCGACCCCGCGTTCGCCGCTCGCCAGAGCTCGCGCAGATACGCCTCCATTCGCAGGGCGGGCCGCAGCTGCAGGAGAAAGCGCGCCTCGTCCGGCCCGTCGTTTCGGAGGTTGTGCGACGTACTCGGGGGCAATACGCGGGGCGATCCCGGGGTCAACAGCTCCTCCCTGCCGGCCACCCGGAGGCGCAGCGTGCCCGACACGATTTCGAAGCGCTCCTCCTGGCGCAGGTGGATGTGGTCCGGACCTGTCCAGTCACCGGGCTCGACGAGGAACTCGACCTCGAAGAGCTCGCCGTTCGTCTCGCTGCCCGTCCGGAGGATCGTGCCGCGCATGCCGACCGCCGGGTTGGCGATCAGCCGGGAGGGGTCGTCACGCTGCGGGATAGCGGCTGGCGGGACGTTCACGGAGCCAAGCATAGGTTCGTTGCGCTCGCTTGACTCCAGAAACGCTCCATCTCTGGTCAGGGCTGGCGCGATAGGCATCGCCCGGGTTGGGTTGGTGCCAGTTCTTGAGTTGAGCGTGCAGCGCACACTCGTTGAGCGTCCCGATCGCCGGGATTCGGACTACGTTTCAACGTTTCGCGGCGATGAGCGTCGGCGGCGCGATGTCGTTGCCCTGTCTGCGCTGGACAACGTTCAACGTTTCCAACCTCAAGAGGGCATGGCGGTGGATATGACCGCGAGCGTTAGAGGCGCACGAGACCGCCTTGATGACGCAAAACGTTCAGCCGAACACGCGGAACGCGCCGACGCCGTCATCCTGGCTGTTGACCTCCTGAAGGTCGGCACTACACCGCCCCTCGGTGCGGATGGACAACACCCCGGCCGAGCCGCACCCGGGCAAACGGGGCGAGCGTGCCAGGGAACCCGGGGCGCAACGAGATTCAATCGGCTGCTGCTCAGAGGTCCTGCAGCATGAGCCTCCCTCGGGTGACGGCGTTCGCGGCTGGGTGGGCGCGAGCGCTGTCCGGCTCGGCCGGAAGAGCCGAGTCATTCGCGAGAGCTAATCGACGGGTCGGAAGGCGTGCCTGAGGTCGAATTGTCCGACCTTGCGGCCGAGGACAACGCCGGCGACGCCCGAGAAGCGGTAGTGCAGCCCCGCCCAGAGTCGGGCGCCGACGATCTCGTGGCGGAGGTCGTTGGGCATGTCGAAGTGCCGCACCGCGTTCAGGTTCCCGGCCGGCCCAGCGGGGTCGAACCCGTGGATATCGCGGCCGATCTGGTTGGTGCCGAGGAAGGTGCTGAACACCTCGGCCATCGCCGACGTAATCACGCCGTGCGCGGCCGGGTATTCCGGGTGGTTGGGCGTCGTCAAAAGCGGGCGCCACCCCGTTTGCTCGACCGTCGCCGGGTTACCATCATCGTAACCAGGTACAGGACCGAAGCCGTCCGCGGTGACGGCGGAGGGATCGATCGCGGTGACCGGCCGCCAGAACTAACTTTCGCCTCCGATCGGACACCAGTCGCCGCGCTTCTCAGGTCCGGCGGATGGAGCCTTTATGGAGCCCCGTGGTTGCAACCGGTGGCAATCAGCAGCAAATCGGCCCGCCCTCGAAACCGCAAAACAAGCGAAATCCGTTGCCACCGGCTGCCACGGGTTGCCTGAGACGTTCCATGGTGAGCAGGGCGTCTGCCATGGGCTGCCACCCGTTGCGCGAGGTCCCCTCCCTGCGAAGGAGGGGGTCGACACCTATTCGTGACGGCTGGTTACTCTCTTGCCGGTGCAGCCCGGGCACGGGCACTGGTCGCAACCGCAGCCGGTGCATGCCTCGCGGATCATGCAGAGATTCTATAGCGGCCGGCGCCGGTCGAGGTGGCGGCCGCCCGCGCCGTCACGACGAATCCCAAAAGACCCTGAGGATCATGGCCGGGCGAAGGCGGGTGCCGCAGAAGCAGCCACCCCGGCAGTCCAACCGTGTTTTCAGGTTTCACGCGCGCGCGCGTTTACCAGACCGTGCTTTGCTTCGCAAGCTGAGTGAACGCGATTTCCGAGATGCTTTGGGAGAAATGGCGAGATACGTCGAGCTGAGGAGGCACACCGACGCCGACGGGGACGTCCTGACGCAGGAGGGTGTGCGCGCGGCGACCGAGATCGGAGCGCGTCTGCGCGGCGGCTACGACCTGCTCGTCTCCACGGGTGCGCAGCGTGCGACTCAGACGCTCGCCTGCTTTCTCGCCGCGCGCGGCGAGCGGGTCGCGGGCGGAGTCATCGTCGAGGCAGGCTTGCGCTCCGGGAGAGAAGATCGCTGGCGCGAAGCGTACGAGAAGGCAGGAAACGGGGAGCTCGATGCACTGCGCACTGCGGATCCCGAGCTCGTCGATGAGGACTCGGCAGCCCTGGGTGCGGCGCTCGGGCGCGTGCTCGACGCGCTCGCCGACGGGGGTCGCGCCCTGGTCGTCGGGCACAGCCCGACAAACGAAGCGGCCGTGCTCTGGCTCACCGGCCAGATCGTGGGCCCGATCTCCAAGGGAGCGGGCGTCCTCCTCGTCGCCGACGATCGGAGCTATCGGCTGGAGATCCTGGACTAAGCCGGGACGGTAAGAACGATCTTTCCGCGCGCGTGCCCAGACTCGCACAGTGCGTGTGCCCGCGGGACATCGGCTAGCTCGAACTCCTCCGCGATCTCGACGCGCACCGCGCCGGACGCGACCAAGTTGGCGATCCGCGCGAGCTGCACAGGGCTTGGTCTCATGATCAGGGGCTTCACCCAGCAGCGGCAATCTTGCGGCGGCTTCTCGGGCGGATACGCGATCGTGACGAGCGTGCCGCCCTCGCGAAGCGCGGGAAGCAGTGACGCGGTTGTCGCTCCGCCCACGGTGTCCAGCGCGAGATCGACGCCGCCTACGGCGTCCGCAACGTCACCGCGCGTGTAGTCGATGAATTCGTCAGCGCCGAGGCTCAGGACGAACTCCCGGTTGTGCGACGATCCTGTGCCGATCACGTGGGCACCGGCGTGCTTGGCGAACTGCACGGCGAGATGGCCGACGCCGCCGGCGGCGCCTGCAATCAGCAGTGTCTGCCGTGGTTCGAGGCGGCCGCGGTCGAACAGCGCTTGCCACGCGGTCATCCCGGACACGGGCAGCGCCGCCGCCTGCGCGTGGCTCAGGCCCTCGGGCTTGATGAGCGCGATCGCCGTCGCGGAGGCGGTGGCGTACTCGGCGTAGCCGCCGCTCGTGGTGATCCCGAATACGTCGTCTCCGGGGACGAAGCCGTCCGCCCTCGAGACCTCCACGGTTCCGGAGACGTCCTCGCCGAGCACCGCGGGAAGCTGTCGCTCGACGAGACCGCGGCGGTACTTCCAATCGACCGGGTTGATCGAGGCGGCTTGCACCCTGATCACTATTTCGCCCTCGCCCGGCTCAGGCCGCTCGACATCCTCGATTCGCAGCACGTCCGCGTCTCCAGTCGCACGTATGACCACGGCCCTCAACGCGCCTCCCTAGTCGTCAGTGCTCGATGACCGTGTGAAGTCCCGGATGATCTGCGCGAGCCGCGCGGGCTGGTCCAGAGGGATGAGCGTGTAGCTGTCCGGTATCTCGACCAGCCGTCCCTGGGGGAGGAGTTCGGCGAGGCGGTGACCGTGGTCGGGCGGCATGACTCGGTCTTCGCTCGCCCAGACAACGAGGGCGGGGCGGTCGTAGGCGGGCAGGCGCTCGGCCGCGTCGAGCATGAGGTGTCTCTCTGCGGCGGCCGCGCGCAGGACTCGGACGGTGTCGCGGCGAATCTCGCGCTGCTGCAGGACCGGCTTCATCCATCGCGCGGTGGCGGCGTCCCCTCGCTTCGTCAGCCACCCGAACGCGATCGGGAGCCGGCGCACAGGCCGCAGGCGCATCTGCTGCATGAACAGGCCGAACAGTGCGGGCGGGAGCTTCCCAGTGAGCACCAGTGTCTTCCCGGTCAGGCCCGGAGGGAAGTTGTCGAACGCGTCGCAGGAGGCGAGAACGATCCGGCTGACGCGGGTGGCGCCGTCGCCGACGAGCAGCTGAACAAGCGCGCCGCCGGTGTCGTTGCCGACGACGGTGGCGCCCCGCAGCTCGAGGCGGTCGAGGAGCTCACTTACGAGCCGCGCGATCCCGCGCAGCGACAGGTCTGCGTCGGCGTGCATCGCGTGGCGGTGCGCCCCCAGCGGCAGCGTCGGCGCCACGCATCTGTGATCGACGGAGAGGTCGGCCATCACGTCATCCCACAGGGAGGCGTCCATCAGGAGTCCGTGCAGCAGCACGAGCGTCGGTCCTTCGCCGCCCGTGTCCTCGTAGTCGATCGTCCCGGCTGATAGCTCGATCTGGCTCATGGTCATCCTCTCGGTTGGCGCCCGGAACTCAGGGGACCAGGCGGTTTGTGGTCTCGTGGGCGAGTTCGCGCCGCCAGGCTGCCCGCTGATGTGCGTCCTCGGATGCGTCAACATCGATCCGATCGTGCTCGCGACGGCAGCCGTTCGCATCGTGGGCGACCCCAGAACCGAACCGAAGTGTTTTGATCAGCGCAACCGCGAGCGGGAACGTGCGCCCGGGGAAACGAAGCTAAGCGCGAGCCGGTTCGGCGAGCGCGGCCGCAAGCTGCGAGCGCGAGCTGATTGCCAGCTTGCGGTAGATGCTCGTGAGGTGGACTTCGACCGTCCTCTGGGTGACAAAGAGCGCTTGTGCGATCTCGCGGTTCGTTGGGCCTTCGGCCGCCATCTCGGCGATGCGCCGTTCGCTGGGCGTCAGCGACTCGACCCCGCTCAAGGCAACGCGGCGAGGGCGTGCGCCAGTGGCGAGAAGCTCGCTCTCGGCGCGTGCGGCGAGGATCGTGGCGCCGCAGATCGTCGCGAGCTCGACCGCGTGGCGAAGCTGCTCCCGGGCCTCGGAGCGGCGGTTGGCTCGACGAAGCGCCGCTCCCAGCTCGGTGCGCGCCTTCGCCTGCTCGAGCTTGGCCGGCGACTCGCTTAGCACATGCACCGCTTCCTCGAGCAGGGTGAGCCCGCGCGCGCCGCCCTCGGCGAGCCCGGCTGCGCGCAGGGCCGCGCCGAGCGCGCGGGGGGCGCCCCAGGTGCGCGCCAGGTCGAGCTCCTCCGCGACCAGCCGGCGTGCTTCGTCCTGCCGGCCGAGCTGGAGCAGGGCAAGCGCCGCCGGCGAGCGCCAGGCGATGAAGGCCGGGTTGCGGCTGCCGACCGACTCGAAGCGGCGTCCGGCGTCGAGTATCTCGGCGACGCCGCCCGCCAAGTCGCCGCGCAGGATGCGCAGACGCGCGCTGCTGTCGCCGAGGTAGAGCAGACGAGCGCTGTCGGGGAGCGACTCGCCGCCCTCGGCGCGGGCCAGCGCGGCCGCGGCGTCGTCGAGCTTTCCCTGCTCCATCAGGGCGTCGGCGAGAAAGGCGGCGGCGTGGCCCGCGAAGCGAGCAGACGCCCCCCACGATTCGCCGGCGGCGAGGGCTTCCCTGGCCTCCGCTTCCGCCTCGCCCAGGTCGCCTCGCCAGACGAGCGTCTGCGCGCGGAAGACCTTCACGGCGGCAAAGGCGAAGGTCGATCCGCGCCGGTGCGCCTCCGCGAGCGCGTCGTCGTAGGTCACGAGCACCTCGTCGAGGTCGGCCATCGCCAGCACGGTGGTGGCCGGGACGAACGCTGCACCGACGCCGAGGCTCTTGGCCAGCGCGCCGCCCGCGAGTGCTCGGCGCGCCAGGGGAACGGCCTCGGCGGCCGGCGCGCCCGCCCGTGCGTCGTGGTAAGCAAGCAGCGAGAGGAGCAGCTTCTCGCCGACGGTCTGATCGTCAGGCCGGTTGCGGACGTGCTCCAGCCGCTCGAGGCCCGCGCGGTGGTGCGATGGCGCGAACAGGTTGTTGGTGATCAGTCCAGCCTCGAGCAGACGTTCGAGCTCGACGTCGGCGCCTCCCAGCTCTTCCAGCGCTTGCGTGTAGACGGCGTCGGACTCCGCGCCGCGGAGGAGGAAGAGTTGGTGACCGAGCAGGAGAGCGGTCTCGGCTCTGCCCATCGGACCCTCGATCAGCTCGCGCGCCGCTTGCAGATGCTCGATCGCGGCGTCGCCGTCCACGAACGTCTCCGCGGAGCCGAGCTCGAGCAACAGCTCAGCACGCTCCGTATCGGGCGGCGGCTCGGCGAGCGCGCGGCGAAGGTAGGCGACGGCGCTCTCCGATGCACCGCGAGCGCGGGCACGATAGGCGGCTTCGCGAAGCGTCGCGACGACCTGGGAATCCGCGGCCGCGGGGCTGCGCAGCAGGTGCGCGGCGACCCGTTCCGGTTCCGCCTCGCCGTTGGCGAGCAAGCGCGCCGCGCGTGCGTGACCGCGGTCTCGCTCGAGCGATGTGAGCCCCTCGTAGACCGCCGCGCGGATCAGCGGATGAACGAACGCAAGCGGCGGCTGCGGGCGCAGCACGTCGGCCCGCGCGAGCGCGTCAGCCGCCTCGGAGGCGGCTTGCTCGTCCAGGCCGGCCAGCGCTGCTGCCTGGCGCGGATCCGCGTCGTCACCCAGGATCGCGACAGCCTGTGCGAGCGTCGTCGCCTCCGATGGAAGCCGGGAGAGGCGAAGCGAGACGGCGCGCGAGCCGGCCCGTCCCCCGAGCTCGCGGAGACGGGGAACGTTCGCCTCGGTCGGGTCGAGACCCTCGGCGGCGATCGCATGCACGAGCTCACGCAGGAGCAGCGGATTGCCGGCCGTCGCTTCCCGGCAGGCGGCGCAGAAGGCGTCGTCGGCGTCCGGCGCGAGGGTCTCGCGCAGGAACAAGGTGGCCGCGTCGGCGCTCAGGGGAGCGGGCCGGACCACGGCCGCCAGCGGATCGGAGACGATCCGACCGAGAAGGCCGGCGTCCCCTCCAGGCTCTTCCGGCCGCAGTCCCGCGACGACCAGGACGGCGAGCTCCTCCATCCGCGGCAGGAGGTAGGCCAGCCAACGCAACGAGGGCAGATCGCACCAGTGCAGGTCATCGAGCGCGAGCAGAAGGGGCCGGCGCGCTGCGAGGTTCGCGGTCAACCAGTAGAGACCGTGCAGCGTCGCCAGGGACGAGTCCGCCGGCGCCGCCTCCCCAACCGCGACTTGGGCGGGATCGAAGAGCGGCGCCGCAAGCGCGGCCGCGCCCGAAAGCAGCTCGGCTCGTTCCTCCTCGCCCAGAGAGGCGAGGAACGGCTCGAAGAGCTGACGCACGACGCCGTACGAAAACGAGCGCTCGAGCTCGGAGCCGCGCGCACCAAGCACCTGCAAGCCGGACT
>WNGF01008213.1_pt1 | contig 17741 bp, 13 predicted proteins | sample 5400641 | NCBI WGS metagenome assembly WNGF01 (sample SAMN13153371, study PRJNA577476) | soil metagenome | isolation source: 80 cm soil or saprolite under grassland replicate 2 | place: USA:California | collected 2016-06-15
TAGTCGCTGGCGAGCACCGCGCGCGCGCGCCCGCCGAGCTTCTCGAGCGTCCGGACGAGCCTTCGCTCGACCGCGGCGGGGAGCGGCTCCAGGGGCGCCCGGTCGAGGCGGATCATCTGCTGGCGACGCGTCGAGCGGCCGCCCGCGAGGATGCGCGTCTTCGCCTCGGTGGGGCGCCGCGCCACGCGCTCGATGCCGGAGACGTCCACGCCGCGCTCCTCGAGCTCGTCGAGGAGCGCGGTGCCGAGCGCATCGTCTCCGACCGCGCCGACCGCGCGGACCTTGACCCCGAGCGCGGCGAGGTTCTGGGCGGCGTTGCCCGCGCCGCCCGGGACGAGCTCGGAGGACTCGTAGCGGACGACGAGGACGGGCGCCTCCCGGCTCACCCGGTCCGTCTCGCCGTAGACGTACTCGTCCGCGACGAAGTCGCCGACCACCACCACCTCGGCGCGCGAGAACGCGGAGAGCAGGCTCGCGAGCGGGGGCAGCTCGGGTTCGCGGAGGCGGCGCACGCCAACGGTCCTACCGCGCGCGGTCCGGGTTGGTCAATTTCGAGCGCAGCCTCATCCGGCTGCGCCTGCGTTCGCGTCGGGCGCATCGGGAGCGGCGGGCGCCGGCTCCGCGGGCCGGGTCTTCCAGCGGCGATGGAGCCAGTACCACTGCTCGGGATGGAGCCGGACGAAGCGCTCCAGGCGGTCGTTCAGGTCCTGCATGAAGACGAGCACGTCGCGTTCGCGATCGCCGGTGTCGGGTGGCTCGAGCGGCCCCTCGAAGACCACCCTGTGGCGCCCGTCGCCGAGCGGGTACGAGACGACGAAGATCACCGCCGCGCCGCTGCGCATCGCGAGCACCGCGGGCGTGGGCGCCGTCGCGGCCGGCACGCCGAAGAAGGTGGGGAACACGGCGTGCCGGAGCGGCTGGTTCTGATCGATGACGTAGCCGAGGAAGCGCCCCCGCTTGATCGCGCGGACGGCCGCGGCGAGGGTCGAGCCCTTCGCCACGACGAGATCCTCGACGCCCGAGCGGCGGCGGAGCGCGCGCCAGAGGTCGTTCGCGCCGGACTTCCCCATCTTTCGCGAGATCATCGTGACCGGCGTGCCGCGCAGCGTGTGCGCCGCGGCGAGCACCTCGAAGTTCCCGAAGTGCGCCGTCGCCGCGATGACGCCCTTCCCGCGCGCCTTCGCCTCCTCGAACTTCTCCCAGCCTTCGTAGACGAAGATCCGCTCGAGCTCCGAGCTGGGCAGGAACGGCACCCGGACGAAGTCCGGGATCATCTGCCCGAGGTTCCGGTACGTGCGCCGCGCGATGTCGCGCCGCTCGACCTCCGTCCGCTCCGGAAACGCGAGCCGCAGGTTCTCGAGCACCACCCGGCGCCGGATTCCGAGGAGCCAGACGAGGCCGCCCACGAGGGCGCCGAAGGCGCTCAGCCACCGGTACGGGATGCGAGCGAGGAGCCTGCCGAGGAAGGACATGTCAGGGCCTCCGCGACGCGCCCGTCGCAGCCGCGGTCGAGGTCGAGGGAGCGGAGGCGAGCGCCGCGTCGAGCGCCGCGTCGAGGCCGTCGCCCCCGGCGATCACCTCCGCGTCGATCCGGAGCGCCCGCACCCGCTCGTGCGCGGCGAACGGCGCGGGAAGCCGGACGGCGTCCTTCTCGGTCGTCACGACGAGCTCGCAGCGGGCCTCGTCGGCCGCGCGGAGCGCGCCCTCGAGCTCCGCCGCCTCGAAGCGGTGGTGATCCGGGAAGACGCGCTCCGCGGCGACGTCGGCGCCGAGGTCGGCGAGCGTCCGCCGGAAGCCGCCGGGGCGGGCGATCCCGGCGAGGAGGAGCACGCGGCGGCCGCGCAGGGCGTCGCGTCCGTACGCGCGCGCGAGGGCGCCGTCCACGACGTCGACGGGGGCGTGCCGCGACTCGACCGGGTCGCGCGCCGTCGCCTCTCGCGCGAGCGCCCGCAGCGCTGCGAGCGACGCGGCGCTCGCCTGGTCCACGCGAGACAGCCAGACGAGCCCTGCGCGGCGCAGCGCCGACCGCGACTCGCGGTTCGGACCCGCGGGGAGGAGCCGGCGGTTCCCGAACGGGTTCGCCGCGTCGAGCACGACGATGTCGAGGTCCCGCGCGAGGGCGCGGTGCTGGAACCCGTCGTCGAGGAGGAGCGCGTCCGCCCCGAGGTCCCGCACGGCGGTGCGGGCGAGCTCGGCGCGCCGCGGACCGCACAGGACCGGGGTCGAGGGCAGTCGCCGAGCGACGAGCGCCGGCTCGTCCCCCCCCTCGGCGGCCCCGAGCAGCAGCCGCGCGCCGTCCGAGACGATCCGGGCGTCGGTCCGGGTCGCGCCGTAGCCGCGCGAGAGGACCGCGACGCGCCGCCCGCGCGCGAGCAGCCGCCGCGCGACCGCGATCGCCGCCGGCGTCTTGCCGGCGCCCCCCACCGCGAGGTTTCCGATGGAGACCACGGGGACGCCGGCGCGCGCGGCGCGCAGGATCCCTGCGCCGTAGAGCGCGCCGCGGAGCGCGACGCCCGCGCGGAACAGGAGCTCCGGCAGGCGGAGCGGCGACGCGAGCAGCGCGAGGCCCGGACGCTCCGACCACCAGATCGCCTCGAGGAGGCCGCTCATCGCCCCAGCAGCTCGCGCGCGCTCGCGAGCACGGCCTCCGGCGCGAGGTCGGACAGGCAACGGTGGTGCCCCTCGGGACAGTAGTCGCCGCCGTGGTTCGAGCACGGCGCGCAGGCGAGCTCGAGGGCGAGGGCGCGCCCCGGGGGCGGCGGACCCCAGCGCGCGGTCGAGGTGGGCCCGAAGAGCGCGAGCGCGGGGGTGCCGACGGCGCTCGCGAGGTGGACCGGACCGGAGTCGCACGCGACGAGGAGCTGGACGCGCGCGATCGCCGCCGCGAGCGCGTCGACCGGCAGGAAGGAGAGGTCCGCGGCCACGGTGGCGCGAGTCGCGGTCCGGAACGCCGCGAACGCGTCGCGGTCGGACGGGCCGCCGCAGAGCACGATCGCGCAGCCCTCCGCGGCGAGGGCGTCCGCCACGGCGGCGAACCGGTCGGCGGGCCAGCGCTTCGTCCCCCAGCGCGCGCCCGGGGCGATCGCGACGGCCGGCGACGGCACGCCCTGGAGCGCGTCGGCGGCGAGCGCGCGCGCCTGCGCAGAGAGCGCGACCTTGACCCGCCCGGGCTCGAAGGTGCCGAGCGGCGCGAGCGCCTCGGCGTAGAGCCGCGTCTGGTGGGCGCGCACGAGCGGCGGGTCGGACCCGAAGAGCGACAGGAAGGCGCGGAGCGCGGTGCGGCGTCGGAACGCGGCGCGCAGCGGCGCGGCCGAGCGGGCGACGACCGCGCTGCGGAGCTTGTTCTGCAGGTCGATCGCGAAGTCGAAGCGGCCGCGCAGCCGGGCGGCGACGGAGAGCGCCGAGTTCGGCCCCTCGCGCGCGAGCCGGTGGACGGCGGCGAGCTCCGGCAGCCCCTCGAGCAGCGGGGCGTAGGGCGCGTCCGTCACCCACTCGATCCGCGCGCGTGGGAAGCGGGCGCGCAGGGGCTCGAGGATCGACGTCGCGAGCACGACGTCGCCGAGGGCGCTGTAGCGGACGACGAGGATCGACGCAGGATCCTTCATGCGGCGGCCTTCCCGCGCGGGAGCATCGCGAGCATGTGCTCGACATTGCGCGCGCTCGCGCCCCGGATCGCGCCGACGGAGCGCCGGGCGAGCGTGCCGAGCTCCTCGATCTGGTCGGGCCGCGAGAGGAGCTCGTCGGCGACCTTGAAGAGCTGGTCGGGGCTCGAGACCTGCAGCCCGCCCCGCCCCTGCAGCACCTGGACCGAGTCCTTGAAGTTCTCCATGTGCGGCCCGAACAGCACCGGCTTTCCCTGCGCCGCCGGCTCGAGCACGTTCTGGCCGCCGCGCGTGACGAAGCTCCCGCCCACGAAGACGAGCGTCGCGAGCCGGTAGGCCGCCGCGAGCTCCCCGATCGTGTCGAGCACGGTCACCTCGGCGTGCCCCGCGGCGGCGCCGCCGCTCCGCAGCCGGACCGGCAGGCCCGCCTCGGCCGCGAGCGCCATGATCCGCCCCGCGCGCTCGACGTACCGCGGCGCGATCACGAGCTGCAGGCCCGGGTGCCGGGCGCGCAGCCTCGCGTGGACGCCGAGCAGGAGCTCCTCCTCGCCCTCGTGCGTCGAGCCGGCCATGAGCACCGGCCGGCGCCCGTCGATTCCCATCTCCACCCGCAGCGTCTCCTCCCGGCCGGCGGCGCCGTCGAGCACGAGCGCGTCGAACTTCGTGTTGCCGGTGACCCAGACGCGGTCCGGCGCGGCGCCGAGCGCGAGCACGCGCTCCGCCTCCTCGTCCGAGCGCATGAGGAAGCAGTCGATGCGGCGGAGCGGGTTCGAGATGGCGCGGAAGAAGGCCCGGTAGCGCGCCATCTTCGCGGGGTTGAAGCGCCCGTTCGTGAGGGCGATCCGGACCCCGGCCTTGCGCGCCGCCCGGATGAGGTTCGGCCAGATCTCGGTGTACTCGAGGACGAGCAGATCCGGCCGGAGCGCCGCGACCGCGCGGCGGGTCGCGCCGAAGAGGTCGTAGGGCGCGTGGACGATCACGTCCGCCTCGGTGAGCTTCTTGCGGGCCATCGCGAGGCCGCTGTTCGTGATCGTCGTGACGAGGATGCAGCAGCCGGGGAGGCGCGCCTTCAGCTCCTTCATCATCGGCTGAAGCGACAGGAGGTCGCCCGCGCTCGCGCCGTGGAGCCAGATCCGCGGGCTCCCGCGCCCGACGTCGAACGAGCGCCGGTAGAACCCCAGGCGAAACGGGATCCCGTGCCGCAGCTTCGGGTGCCAGATCAGCACGGGGAGCGCCACGAGGAAGAGCAGGTAGCTCGCGATCGCGTAGAGGAGGTGCACGTCCGGTCCGTTCTTACTCGATGCCGACCGGGTTCGTGAAGATCCAGGGACGGCCGTCCCACCGGCCCTCGACGCGGTAGTCGCCGGGCGGGCAGACCCCGCCTTCGCAGTCGAAGGGGATCACGGCCGCGCCCGCGCCCGCGGCGGGCGTCCGCTGCGCCACGACGTCCCCGTCGCGCAGCAGCGTGAACCGCGCGAGGGAGAGGTCGGGCGCGTCGAGGTGGAGGTCGAAGCCCCTCCGCCCGCGGGCCCGCACGAGCCGGACCTCGCTCGCGGGCGCGACACCGTCGAACACGCACACCGCCCGCCCGTCGGTGAGCGCGGCGGTGACGCTCCGGACGTCCGCGCCGGCGTCCCCGGAGAGCGCGATGGGCAGGTGCATCGAGAACGCCTCGAAGGCCGCCCGGTAGCTCGGGTACCCGTGGGCGTCCGCGGAGCAGAAGAGGACGCGCGCGGGGCGGCGCGGATCGACGCGCCGCGCGGCGCGCAGCTCCTCGTCGAACCTCCGCCGCTCGGCGTCTCCCTCCTGCAGGGTGAGCACCGCGCGCGCGCGGTCGAACGGGAGCGTCGCCCGAGACGACCTCCATCCCGCGCCAGGCGCCGCGGCCCCATCCGGTGAACGGGCGGGTCGGGTGGAGCGGGTGGGCGATCACCGCCGCGCCACCGAGCGCGGCGATGGCGCCGAGCGGGTCGCCTTCTCGCTCCTCGGGGGTGAGGGCGCGCGACACGCCGAGGGCGGCGACGTGGCCGAACGCGGTCGAGGCCTCCGTCCCCTCGACGACGAGGACGCCGCCGCGCCAGCCCTGCTCCTCCCGGGTCAGCACGTTGTGGTCCGTGACGACGACGAACTGCAGCCCGGCCGCGCGCGCGGCGGCGACGACCTCGTCGAGCGTCCCGCGCCCGTCGCTGCGGGTCGTGTGCACGTGCCACGCGCCGCGCACCTCGCCGCGCGGCGGCGGGGGCCGCGGGGCGCGCTGGGCGAGGACCCGGACGCCGAGCGCGAGCCAGGCGCCGAGCGCGACGACGGCGGCGGCGAGGAGGAGCTTGCGGATCATGCGAGCCACGGCGAGGGCGGGGCGCGGGTCGGCGGGGCCGTCACGCGCGCGCCACCGCCGGCTGCGCCTCGCCCGGCTCGTCTCCCTCGTATACGCGGTGGAGCCGCGCGTACTCGCCGCCGCGGGCCACGAGCTCGTCGTGCGTGCCCGTCTCGACGACACGTCCCCCGGCGATGACGACGATCCGGTCGGCGTTCCGGATCGTGGAGAGCCGGTGTGCGATGACGAGGATCGTGCGCCGCGCCTCGCGCTCGAACGCGACGAGCTTGTCGAGCGCGCGCTGCACCTCGCGCTCCGTCTCCGCGTCGAGCGCGCTCGTCGCCTCGTCGAGGACGAGGATCGGGGCGTCCTTCAGGAACGCGCGCGCGATCGCGATGCGCTGCCGCTGCCCGCCGGAGAGATTGGCCCCCCGCTCCCCGACGATCGTTTCGTAGCCCTGCGGCAGGGCCGCGACGAACTCGTGGGCGTCTGCGAGCCGCGCGGCGCGCTCGACCTCCGCGAGCGGCGCGTCCGGCCGGCCGTACGCGATGTTCGCGCGGACGGTGTCGTTGAACAGGACCGTCTCCTGCGTGACGAGCGCGATCTGCGCCCGGAGGCTCGCGAGCGTCGCGTCGCGCAGGTCCACGCCGTCGAGCGTGACCCGCCCGGCGGTCGGATCCCAGAAGCGCGGCAGGAGGTTCGCCACCGTCGTCTTGCCTCCGCCCGACCCGCCGACGAGCGCGACCACCTCGCCGCGCCGGATCTCGAGGTCGAAGTCCCGCAGGACCGGGCGCTCGCCGTCGTAGGAGAACGCGACCCGCTCGAACCGGACGACCTCGTGGAACGGCGGCAGGATGCGCGTGCCGGCGTCCTCCACCGGGCTCCGCGCGTCGAGCACCTCGAAGATGCGGTCCGACGCGGCGAGCCCCGCGACGGCGGTCTGCCCGACCCGCCCGAGCTGCTTCACCGGCTGATAGAGGAGCATCACCGCGGCGATGAAGGAGAAGAACTTCGCCGGCTCGATCTCGTTCGCGAGGATCCGCCCTCCCACCCACCAGATCGCGGCCGCGATCCCGGCCGCGCCCATCACCTCCATGAGCGGCGACGAGACCGCGCGGGTCCGGAAGCTCCGGCGCATCACGCGCAGGTACCGGTTGATCTGCTCCCCATAGCGCGTCGACTCGAAGCGCTCCATCCCGAACGCCTGCACGACCCGGATCCCGGCGAGCGCCTCCTGGACCATCATCGTGAGCGAGCCCGTGTCCGCCGCGGCCTTCACGGTGAGCGTCTTGAGGCGCCGCGTGAGCCGCAGGACCGGCCAGAGCGTCAGCGGGACGCCGCAGAAGACGACGAGCGACATGCGCCAGTCGAGGATGAAGCAGTTCGCGAGCATGACGACGAGCGTCAACCCGTCGCGCACGTAGGTCGGGAGCGCGCCGGTGACCGCAGCGTCGACCGCCCACACGTCGCCCGCGACGCGCGAGAGCAGGTCGCCGGTGCTGCGGGTCGAGTAGTAGGCGGGCGAGAGCGCGAGCATCTTGTCGAAGAGCGCGCGGCGCAGATCGGCGACGACCCGCTGGCTGACCATCGACATCAGGTAGAACTGGCCGTACGTGGCGAGCCCCTTCACGAGCGCCACCCCGATGATCACGAACGGGAGCGCCGTGAGGATGCTGCGCCGGTCGAGGCGGGCGAGCGTCGCGTCGAAGTCCACCCCCGAGGGCACGAAGTTCCGCAGGGCGCCGAGCGCCTTCACCTGCCCGGTGAAGAGGAACTCGAGCGCGGGGCCGAGGAGGTTCGCGTAGGCGGCGGTCGCGAGGGAGAGCACCACCATGCAGAGGATCGCGGTCGCGATCCGCAGCTTGTAGGGCGCCGCGAAGCGGAGGAGTCGCAGGTAGGTTCGCAAAGCGCGGCCATCCTATGACAGAACCGCTCCGGGGTGCAGGCTGCCGCGCCCCGGCCGGGATCGCGCCCGACCTGCCGGACGGTCAACGGGCCGGACGCTACTCCTCGAGGCCCTTCACCTTCCCGTCCGCGCGCCGCCGCTCGATGATCTTCTGCGCGATGTGGGGCGGGACGGGGTCGTAGTGCGCCGGCTCCATCGTGAAGTAGCCGACGCCCTGGGTGAGCGAGCGGAGGTCCGCGTCGTACGTCATCGCCTCGGCGTGCGGGCAGAGCGCGCGGATGAGGACGCCGCGCGCGAGCGGCTCCATGCCCTGCACCTTCGCGCGCCGACTGTTGAGGTCGCCCATCACGGCCCCGACGTACTCCTCCGGCACGCGCACCTCGAGCTTCATCACCGGCTCGAGCAGGATCGGCCGCGCCTCGAGGACCGCCTTCTTGAACGCCATCGACCCCGCGACCTGGAACGCCATGTCCGAGCTGTCCACGTCGTGGTAGGTGCCGAACGTGAGCTTCGCGAGGAAGTCCACGACGGGGTAGCCGGCGAGCGGCCCGGCGCCGAGCGCGCCGCGGATCCCCTTCTCGACCGAGGGGATGAACTGGCGGGGGATGGAGCCGCCGACGATCGCGTCCTCGAACTCGAAGCCCTCGCCGCGGCCCTTCGGCTGGAGCTCGACGTGCGCGTCGCCGTACTGGCCGTGTCCGCCGGTCTGGCGCTTGAACTTGCCCTGCGCCTTCGCCGTGGCGGTGATGGTCTCGAGGTACGCGGGCGACGGCGGCGCGAGCGAGATCTCGACGCCGTGCTTGCGCTTCACGCGCTCTACCGTGACCTCGATGTGCGCCTGCCCCATGCCCTGGAGCAGCATCTCGCCCGTGTCGGAGGAGCGGGCGAGCTCGAGCGACGGGTCCTCCTCGATGAGCTTGTGGAGCGCGGCGGCCGCCTTGTCGTCGCCGGCCTTCGCGTGGACCGCGTACGACACCGGGCGCGTGTGCTGCGCGAACGGTGAGAGCACCACCGGCGCGTCCCGGTCGCAGAGCGTGTCGCCCGTGTGCGCGTCCTTGAGCTTCAGGAGCACGACGAACTCGCCCGGCCCGGCCTCCTGCACCTCGGCGGTCTGCGCTCCGTCGGTCCGGTAGAAGTGGGTGACGCGCTCCTCGGTGCGGGTGCGCGGGTTCATGAGCGCCATGTCGGGCTTGAGCACGCCGGAGAAGACGCGGACGTAGTCGATGCGCCCGGCGAAGTGATCGATCGTGGTCTTGAACACCTGCCCGGAGAACGGCGCGTCCGGCGCCGCGTTGCGCAAGGTCTCGCGGCCGCCGAGGTCCTTGCCCTTCACCTCGCGCTTCTCCGGGCCGGGGAAGATCTGGACGGCGAGCTCGAGCAGCTCGCGCACCCCGACGCCTGCCTTCGCGCACGCGATCGCGACCGGCAGGAACCTCTGCGCCGCGGCCCCCGCGGCGATGCCGCGGGTGATCTCCTCCGGGGTGAGCGCGCCGCCCTCGAGGTATTTCCCGAGCAGCTCGTCGTCGGACTCGGCCGCGGCCTCGACGAGCGCCGTCCGGAGGCGCTCCGCCTCGGCCTTGAGGTCCGCGGGGACGTCCGCCTCCGTCCACTTCGCGAAGGTCTTCCCGTCGTAGACGTGCGCCTTCATCGCGACGAGGTCCACGAGCCCTTTGCACGTGCCGGGCGGCCCGATCGGCAGCTGCAGGGCGACCGGCTTCAGCTTGAGCGAAGACTCGACGTCGGCGAGCGTCTTCCCGAAGTCGCCCTGCTCGTGGTCGAGCCGCGTCACGACGCAGATCCCGGGGCGGCCGGAGTCGGCGAGGACGTCGTACGCCCGCTCGGCGCGGTGGCGGGCGCCCTCCGCCGCCGAGACGGCGAGGAACGCACCGTCCGTGACCTGCAGCGCCCACTCCACCTCGGTGAGGAACGCGGCGAACCCGGGGCAGTCGAGCACGTGGAATGCGCGGCCGCCCTCCTCGAAGCTCTCCGGGTGGAGCGACAGCGTGAAGTTCCGCTTCTTCTCCTCGGGCTCCGCGTCGAGGCGCGAGGTCGAGCCCTCGGGCGACGCGTGCTTCGCGTCGCCGACGCGCAGGAGCGCCTCGACCAGCGCGGTCTTTCCGGCGCCGTCGGCGCCGAGGATCGAGAAGGTGCGGATCACGCGGGGGCTGGCCATGGGTCGTTCGTCTCCGGGCTGGCGTGAATCGACTCAAAGGATGCACCGGAACCGGGCAGGCGCGCCACGGCTTCTTTCGGCCGGCGCGTGCTTCCCGTCCGGGGCGTCTACCGCCCGCGAGGCGAGCGCAGGGGCAGCCGGATGAGGCTGCCCCGGAGGCGAGCGGGGGGCTCGGGGGGGCGCGAGCCGAGCGCAGCGAGGCGAGTCTCCCGCCGCGCCCGCGAGGCGAGCGCAGGGGCAGCCGGATGAGGCTGCCCCGGAGGCGAGCGGGGGGCTCGGGGGGGCGCGAGCCGAGCGCAGCGAGGCGAGTGTCCCCCCGCTCAGAAGATGCGGGGCAGCCCCTCGCGCAGGCCGTCGAGCATGAACTGCACGGAGACGCCGACGAGGAGGAGGCCCGCCGCGCGCTCGACGATCGCGAGGCCCGTGCGCCCGAGCACACGCTCGGTGCGCGTCGCGCCCGCGAGGACGACGTAGCTCGCTGCGGCGGTCACGGCGATCGCCCCGAGCACCGGCAGGACGTGCCACCACGGCCCCTCTCGCGCGCGCGCCATGAGGACGATCGCGGTCGCGATCGAGCCGGGCCCGGCGAGCAGCGGCATCGCGAGCGGGACGATGGCGATGTCCTCCTTCACCGCGCCCGCCTCGACCTCCTTCTCGGTGATGCGGGTGCGCGACGGCTGCGTCCGGATCATGTCGAGCGCGAGCAGGAGCAGCACGATGCCGCCGGCGATGCGGAACGCGCCGAGGCTGATCCCGAGGAGGCGGAAGATCCAGTGGCCGGCGAGCGCGAACGTCGCGAGGACGACTCCCGCCGTGAGCGCGGCGCGGAGCGCGGTCTCGCGTCGCTCGTCCGGCGAGTGCTCCCGCGTCATGGCGAGGAAGAACGGGACGGCGGAGAGCGGGTCGACGACGAAGAAGATCGCCGAGAGGGAGACGAGCGAGAGGCTGAGGATGTCCGCGGCCACCTCGGCGGAGCGTACCGCGGGGACGGGCCCGCCGGCCACCCGCGCGCGCGGCTCAGGCGGCCCGCGGCCGGCCCGCCGGCGGGCGCGCGGCGCGCGCGAACGGCGAGAACCGCATCGACCAGACCTTGCGCATCGCCTCGAGCACGATCCGCCGCGACATCTTCGACTGGCCGAGCCGCCGATCGGCGAACACGATCGGCACCTCGACCACCCGGAAGCCACGCCGGATCGCACGGAAGGTGAGCTCGATCTGGAAGGCGTAGCCGGTGCACTCGACCGACGGGAGGTCGAGCGCCTCGAGCACCTCGCGCCGGAAGCACTTGAACCCGCCGGTGAGGTCGCGGACGCGGACGCCGAGGATCGTGCGCGCGTACAGGCTTCCGCCGCGCGACACGAGCCTGCGCCCGAGGCCCCAGTTCACCGTCCGTCCACCCGGGACGTACCGTGATCCGAGGACGAGGTCGGCGCCGCGCGCCGCGGCGAGCAGGCTCGGCAGGTGGCGCGGGTCGTGCGAGAAGTCGGCGTCCATCTCGAGGACGAGCCCGTACCCGCGCTCGAGCGCCCAGGCGAAGCCGGCGAGGTACGCGCGGCCGAGCCCCTGCTTGCGCGGCCGGTGGAGCACCTTCACGCGTGCGTCGCGCGCGGCGAGCGCGTCGGCGAGGCGCCCCGTCCCGTCGGGGGAGTCGTCGTCGATGACGAGGACGTCGATGTCGGGGACCGAGGCGTGGATGCCCTCCACGATCGCGGCGAGGTTCTCGCGCTCGTCGTACGTCGGAAGGCAGATCACCGCGCGGCGCGCATCTCCCATGTCGTCACCCCATCGCGCGCGCGACCTCTTCCGCCACCCGCCGCGCCGCCCCCGGCTCGCCGAGGGATGCGCGCACTTCGCGCAACCCCTGGAGCTGCGCCTCACGGGCGACGCGATCCCCGAGCAGCCGCTCGATCTCCGCGGCCATCCGCTCGGGGTTCGCCTCTCGCTGGAGCAGCTCCGGGACGAGCCCCCTACCCGCCAGGATGTTCACCAGCGCGAAGTGGGCAATCCGCACGAGGAGGCGCCCCACGAGGTACGAGAGCCAGGAGAGGCGGTAGACGACCACCATCGGGCGGAGCATGAGCGCGGTCTCGAGCGTGGAGGTCCCGCTCTTCACGAGCGCCGCGTCGCTCGCGCCGACGACCTCCTCGGTCCGCCCGTCGACGAGCTTCACCTCGATCGTGCCGTGGCCCGCGAGGTACGGCGCGAGCTGCTCCCTCGCGAGCGTCGGCGCGACGGGGACGACGAACTGCGCGTCGGCATGGACGGCGCGGATCCGCTCGGCGGCGAGGAGCATGGCCGGGAAGATCCGCCGGAGCTCGCTCGGGCGGCTGCCCGGGACGAGCGCGACCGTGGTGCGGGCCGCCGGGAGCCCGAGCTCCTCGCGGTAGCGCTCCGGCGACCCCGGCGGCGGGCGCTCCGCGAGCGGATGCCCGACGAAGCGTGCCGACACGCCCGTCCCCTCGTAGAAGCGCTCCTCGAACGGGAGGATGCAGAGCATCCGGTCCACGACCTTCGCGATCTTCTTCGCCCGCCCCGGGCGCCACGCCCAGATCGTGGGCGAGACGTAGTAGACGACGGGGATCCCGAGCTTCTTGAGCTTCGTCGCGAGCCGGAGGTTGAAGTCCGGGAGATCGACGAGGAGCGCCGCGCGCGGGCGCCGCTCCGCCGCGGCGCGGCCGAGCGCGCGCAGGATGCCGAGGATGCGCGGGAGGCGGGGGATCACCTCCGCGAACCCCATCACCGAGATGTCCTCGGCCGGCGCGAGCGCCTCGAGACCGGCCTCCCGGAGCCGCGGACCGCCGACCCCGAACGCGCGGACCTCGGGCCGCAGCCGCCGCAGCTCCTCGAGCGCGCGCGCCGCGTGCAGATCGGCGCTCGCCTCGCCGGCGACGATGAGGATCTCCTCCGCCACGCGCGAGGTCATACCACGCGGGGTGGCGCGCGGCGGAGCCCGCCCGCGTGGTAGCGTTCTCCTCGCGCCGCGCGCCGGCGCACCGCCCGTGTCGCTCTTCTCGCGCAAGCCCAGGACCCGCTCCGAGATCGTCGCCGCCGCCGATCGCGCGCGCACCCGCGGCCGGGTGAAGAAGGCGATCGCCGGGTACCGCAAGGCGCTCGAGTCCGACCCCACCGATCCGGCGGTGAACGTGAAGCTCGCGCCGCTGCTCGCGCGCAAGGGCGACGCGGAGGGCGCCGCGACCTGCTTCCGCGTCGCGGCGAAGCGCCACGTCGACCAGGGGTTCACGGACCGGGCCGCGGCGGTGAACCTCGCCGCCACCGCGGTCTTCCCGCTCGTCCCGGGGTTCCGCCTCGAGCTCGCACGGCTCAACGTCATGCGCGGGCGGACCCTCGACGCGGTGAACACGCTGCTCGAAGGCGGCCGCGCGCTCGCGCGCGCGCGGCGGCCCGACCTCGCCGCGGCGCTGCTCGGGCGCGCGCTCGAGATCGAGCCGTGGCACCTCGAGACCTGCCTCGTGCTCGTGCCCGTCCTCGCGCGCAACGGGCACCCCGCCAAGGCGCGCCAGTTCGTGGACGGGCTCCTCGCGCGCACCCGCGGCCCGGCGCGCCGGCGCATCCGCTGGGTCGCCTTCCGCACGTCGCCCGGGGTGCGGACGTTCTGGCGCTGGCTGCGCAACGCTTGACGCGGGGCGCGAGCGGGGCGCCGCGAGCGCCCGCCGCGAAGGTCCTCCGCCCCGGCTCAGCGGCAGCCGAGCGTCCTTCCGGCCTGAGCGGCGCGCTCCGACGCGGCGCCGTTCCCGGGCAGCTCGGCCGCGATCCGGTACGCCCGGCAGGCGGCAGGGACGTCGCCTCCGGCCGCCTCGGCGTCGCCGAGCGCGCGGAAGACGAGCGGATCGAGGCTGCCGAACGCCGCGGCCGCGCGGAACGCTTCGCGGGCGGCGGCGAGCTCACCCTGCTCGACCCGGAGCATCCCGAGGTACTTCAGCGCCTTCGGATTCTGCGGCTCGACCGCGAGCGCGGCCCTGAGGGCCCGCTCGCACCCGGCGTCGTCGCCCGCGAAGAACTCGAGCTGCCCCTTCGTCGCGAGCAGGGTCGCGTCCTTCGGCGAGCGCGTGAGGGCGCGCTCGACCTCGATGCGCGCTTCGCCGCGACGCCCGACCGCGAGCAACGCCGAGACGACGTGCACCCGGATCGCGTCCTCGGACACGGTCAGGTCGCCGCTCGAGGCGCGGGCGCGGAGGAAGCTCGCGAGCGCCTCCTGCGGACGCCCCGCCGCCTGGAGCGCGTGACCGAGCTGTGCGTGGACGCGTGACTTTCCCGGAGCGTTCCGGACGGCGTCGCTCCACAGGCCGAGGGGGGTCCTCCACACCTCGTTGCGGCGCGCCGTGGCGACCGCAGCGGCCGTGAGGAGCGCCACGGCGATGGCGGCTCCGGCGACCGCGGGCTGCCGCGCGACGCGGCGGAGGACGGCGGCGGCCGCCGCTGCGGCGCCGAGGAAGACGCCGAGACACGCGAGGTACACGCGATGCTCGGCCAGCGGATCGAGGAGGGGAACGAGGCTCGAGGACGGGGTGAGCGCGAGCAAGAAGAAGAGCGTCCCGAAGCTCGCGACGCGAGCCGCCGCCGCCCCGTCTCCCTCGCCGGCCCGGAAGCGCCACGCCGCGAGCACCGCGGCGGCTGCGAGCCCGATCAGGAGCACCGCGCCTGCGAGCACGTGGGGCTCGAGGAAGCTCCGGCTGACCCGGAACTCCCAGTCGACGCACTGCCCGGAGGGCCAGAGGAGGAGCCGCAGGTACGTGGGGACGACGCGCAGCTGCGTCGCCGCGTACTCGCCGGCGGACACCCCCGGAACCGAATACCCCGCGTGCGTGGAGCCCGCGGGCCCCGCCACCGTGAGGCCCACAGCGGCGAGCGAGAGCGCGAACGCAGGCAGGGCGGCGGGGATGCGGCGCCACACCCGGCGCAGCGCGGGGTCGGTCTTCTCGCCTCGTGCCGGCAGGATGGCCGCGAACAGGAGCCACGCAGCCGGGAAGGTGGCTGCGACGGGCTTCGCTCCGAGCGCGAGCGCGTGCAGCGCGGTCCCTGCGACGACCAGGGCGGCCCGGCGGCTTCGCGAGCCGGCACGGTCGCGCGCGAGGAACACGACGAACGCGGCGAGGTAGAGCCCCGACGCCAGGGACTCGGCGCGCTGGGTGACGTACTCGACCGACTCCGTCTGCATCGGGTGCAGCGCGAACAGCGCCGCCGCGACGAGCGCGGGTCCGTCCGGGCTCGACAGGCCCGCCCGCTCGAGGGTCGCGCGCGCGAACAGGAACGCGAGTACGACCGCGGCGAGGTGGACGACGAGGTTCGTGAGGTGCCACGCGCGCCTGTGCACGCCGGACGTCGCCGCGTTCAGCGCGAACGTGGCCGCCGTCGTCGGGCGGCCGGAGCGCAGCCAAGCCGTCCCTGCCCCGACGCTCCCGGTCGAGGCGATCGCCTCGGAGATCGCACTCTCGTCGTCGAGTACGAATGCGCCGTCGATCGCGGGAGCGTAGGCCGCCACGGTCGCGGCGCCCACGAGCAAGAGGAGTGCCCAGCGAAACGGCATTCCGGACGAGTTGCGCCGGACCGCCAGCGACTGTCAACTCGGGTCGTGACACACGCAGTGGCCGAGGCGTGCCACTGCGCAGCGCGACGCGGTCGCGGCGCTACGACTGCCCCGCCGACACGAGGATCCAGCGCAGGGCGAAGCCGCCCAGGAGCACGAGCGCCGGGGCGACCGCCGTCGCCGCGAGGTGGAGCCGCCGCTCGAGGAGCTCCATCGCGGTGGGGATGACGAGCCCCGCCACCACGACGAGCGCCCAGAACGGCGCGGTGAACGCCCCCCCGAGCACGAGGTCCGCCGCGGCCCGGCTCGCGGCGCCGCCCGTGCCGAGCCCTACGAGGAAGAAGAGGATGAGCGCGATCTCGAGCCACATCGCGTGGATGTCGGCGCGCGCGAGGAAGGCGCGCTCCTCCGCGCTGATGCCGAGCAGCATCGTGAACGCCGCGCCGCTCGAGATGCCCGACACGAGGAAGAGCGGCCCGAGGAGCGCCGAACCCCAGAGCGCGCGGGCGCCGAGGGCCGAGAGGAGGACCCCGGTGTACCCGCCGAGCCCCACCGCGGCGATCGCCGCCGCCATCCGGAGCCCGCGCGCGTGCCGGAGCGCGAACGCGCGCCCGGATGCGACCGGGCTCGCGAGGACGGGGAGGCGCGCCACGAGCGCCTTCGCGTCCTCGTCCGCGATCGTCGCGAGCCCGAACAGGATCGCGATCGGGAACACGACGAGGAGGATCCAAGCGCCCCACGACATCGGGCTCGTCCAGCGGAACGCGAGGTAGAAGCGGAAGACGTGGAGCTTGTGGGAGAGGTCGAGGAAGAGCGCCCCCATGCCGAGCGCGAGGAGTACCGGCGCGACGAAGGGCAGGAGCCGCGCCGCCCGCGAGCGCGGGCCCGGCCGCGACCAGAGGAGCGCAGAGAGGAACAGCGTCCCCGCCGCCATGCCGCCGAGGAAGAGGTAGACCGGGATCTCCCATCCCCAGACGTGCAGCTGGGGATCGATGAACCGGCTGTGCCGCGCGATGTCGATCTCGTTCATGTGGTGTTCCTCCGCTATCCGCTGCAGCCGCCGCCGCCGGCCTTCCGCTTCGCCGGCGCCGCGCCGCCCGCCGCAGGCGCGGGCGGAGGCGCCGCCTTCATCCCCGTGAGCGCCGCCTGGAGGCCCGCGCGCAGCCGGAAGGTCTCCTGCTCCGCGGCGCCCGCGCCGGGCGCGGGCGGCACGGGCGGCACGAGCGCGAAGCTCCGCCAGGCCTCGAAGCCGCCCTCGAGCACGAGCGCGTTCCCGCGGTAGACGCGGACCTCGGCGGGCGGCTCGCGGAGGTCACCCTCGGCGACGACGACGAGGTCGCGCGCCGGCGAGACGTCCGCGAGCGCGAGGTCCTTCAGCGTGGCGACCGGCGCGCACTCCGCGCCCGGCACCCGACTCGCGGCGCACTGCTCGAGCGGCCGCAGGTCGAGGACCCTGACGTTCCAGGGCTCTGCGAGCACCCGGCGCGCGAGCGCGGGGGCGGTGATCTTCCGCGTCGCCGCGGCGGGGACGGCCGCCGTGCCGACGGGCAGCAGCAGGGTCACGAGCGCGAGCACCCCCATGGCGCCGCAGCCGACGAACACCCAGCGGCGCACGGCCTGCTCCGGGTCCGCAGGCGCCCCGAGCATCCGCTCGACCTTCTCACCGAACAGGAACGCCCCGATCGCGACCGCGACGAGCGCCGCGGCCACGGCGGCTGGAGGCACCCGGAGCAGGTCGTACAGGTAGACGTGCCCGAGCGCGCCGCTCGTCTGGAACCGGGCGAACGGGCCGCGGGTCTCGAGCTCCGCCCACATCAACTGGCCGACGAGGACCCCGGCGTAGGCGAGGAGCGCGTCGAGCTTCCCGGAGGCGATCCCGACGAGCGAGGTCCCCGGGCAGTAGCCGGAGGTGATGATCCCGACACCGATCAGGAACCCGCCGGCGATCATCGGCCACAGGAACGTCTCGCTCGAGACCGAGTCCGCGAGCGCGCGCAGGTCGAGCGCGCCGATGCCGGAGAGCACGACGGTCCCGAGCACCGCCGTCACGATCGCGGTGAACATCACCTTCAGCATCACCATCTCGGTGCCGAAGAACTGGCGCGCGAGCTTGCGCGCGTCGCCGAACCCGGCACGCTCGAGCACGAACCCGAACCCGAACCCGACCGCGACCGCCGCCACCATCGCGACCTGCGGGTTCA
>WNGF01008216.1_pt1 | contig 17735 bp, 15 predicted proteins | sample 5400641 | NCBI WGS metagenome assembly WNGF01 (sample SAMN13153371, study PRJNA577476) | soil metagenome | isolation source: 80 cm soil or saprolite under grassland replicate 2 | place: USA:California | collected 2016-06-15
ACGACAATGTTCAGGAGCGCGAGCGGCAGCATCACCTTCCAACCGAACGCCATCAATTGATCGAAGCGTGGCCGCGGGAGCGTGGCCCGCAGCAGGATGAACCCGCAGATCAACACAAACGTCTTCAATAAAAACCAGACCAGCGGCGGCAGCCACGGCCCCAACCACCCTCCGAAGAACAGCGCCACGGTCAGCGCGGAAATCAGCGTTATGCCCAGGTACTCGCCGACGAAGAACATCCCGAACTTCATGCCCGAATATTCCGAGTGATATCCGGCCACCAGTTCGCTCTCCGCTTCAGGCAGGTCGAACGGCAGCCGGTGCGTCTCGGCGACGCCGGCGACGAGGAAAATCACCAGCCCGAGAAACTGCGGGATGCAAAACCACATACCCCTTTGCGCCTCGACGATCTCGCGCAGGTTGAACGAGCCGGCGAGCATCACCACTCCCATCAGCGACAATCCCATGAAGACTTCGTAGCTCAACATCTGCGCCGCCGCCCGCAGGCCGCCCAACAGCGAATACTTGTTGTCCGAAGCCCACCCGGCCAGGACGACGCTGTAAGCCCCCATCGACGACATCGCCAGAAAGAAGAGCAATCCGACGTTGAGGTCAACCACCACAACGCCCGGCGCGAAAGGGATGACGGCGTAACTGAGCAACGCAGTCACTACGACTATCGCCGGGGCGATGATGAAGACCGGCTTGTCGGCGAAGGGCGGAACCCAATCCTCCTTGGCGAAGATCTTGATCATGTCGGCCAGCACTTGCAGCAAGCCGAAAGGGCCGACGCGGTTCGGCCCATAACGATCCTGCCACAAGGCCAGCAGCCTTCGCTCCAACCAGATCAGGCCGGCGCTGATGGTCATTGCGGCGAACAGCACGCCGACGATGATCAGGAGTGATTGCGCAATCTCATTCATACTCTCGCAGTAGTTGCTCAGGTCTTCCTGCCGCGTCAGCGGCGCCTTGAATTTAGCCGTGGGTTTCAACCCACGGAATGGTCGTCGAATGTTTTCGCGTCGCGTCAGCGACGCCTGAATTCAACCGTCGCTGACGCGACGCGAGAGAAAAACTCACGCTTACCGTGGGTTGAAACCCACGGCTAAATTCAAGGCGCCGCTGACGCGGCGGGGAATCTGAGCGGTTACTCTTTGCAAACAAGTTGCGCGTGTGAGCAACCGCTTGCTTACGCGCGGCGCCGTTCTCAAAGTCACACCGCGTGTGAGCGGCCGGTCGCTCACACGCGTGACACTGTTCCCCATCCCGGCAGAGCCGCCCACGACAATTCGCGCAAGCCGACTGGCAATCCGGCCACGTCTCGAGGCAGCGCCGGATGAAATCTGACGGGCAGGCGGTAGACCGCGCCGTCCAGAACCAGTTCGACCTCTTCTCCTTCGCTCACACGCAGCGCGCCCGCGTCATCGGGATTCAACGCCAGGTAAGGTTGCGGCGCTCTCTCCGCGACGCCGGGCGACAGGGCGCTCAATTCCTCCGAGCCGAAGATGTGATAGAGCGGCGTGACCAGCCACTCGTCGTCGCGAGGTCGAAACGCCGCCGGCGTCTCGTCGAAGTAAGGCGCCTTCTCAACCCGCGACGGCTCGATCAATCGCCGGCCCGGATCGCCGCCGCGCAACGGCCCGCCCACTTCGCTCTGGAACTTGTTGAGCGCTTGCACAGAATTCCAACCCGGCGACCAGAAGCGGGTGATGAGTGGCGATGGCGGCTGGCCATCGTAACCCTCCATCGAGAAGGCGAGCGGAGAGTCCGGGTCATCGGGCGGCTTCGGTTCGTGAACAGTGACGTTGGCCAGTATCGCAGTGCGCCCGCTGTAACGGTGTGGTTGGCGCGGTATTCTCTCGCCCGCGACGCGGAAGCTCGCCGGCGGCGCGATCTTCAAGATCGGCTCAAAGACAGGTAGCTCGCGCGCGATCGACGCCGTGATGTCGTCCAGGTTGCGCCACATCGCGGCCTGCTCTCGCCCGGAGGCGATCATCATGTCGCGCAGCCAGCGCCAGCCCTCACGAACTTCTCCCTCGGTCGCAAAGACTTGATAGAAGCGCTGCGCGCGCCCTTCGTTATTCACCAACGTCCCGTCGCCTTCGGCGAATGTCGAGGCGGGAAGGACCACTTCGGCCTTCGGCGTCATCGCATTGACCAGATGATCAATGACGATCACGTGTCTGGCCGTGCTGAGCAACGCGTCCACGGGCAGCGCGTCGGCCCGACGGTAAAGATCGTTCTCCAAGATGATCACCGTATCAGCCGCTTTCTTCTCGACGGCTTTGAAGACTGCTTCGACGCTCCCGCCGCCGATAAGGCCGACTCCGAGGCTGTTGCATTCGGGCGTCGTGAAGCAGAGTCCCGCGGCGCGGCCGGTCGCGCCGAGCGCCCATGCCACATTGGCCGCCGCTCGCATTACCGCCTCGGAGCCGCAACCGGGGCCGGAGACGACCAGTGGGCGCTCAGCCTCTTTTAGAGCCTGAGCAATACCTTCGGCCAACGCGCGTGCGCGGTCTGACAAACCTGCTACCGGCGGCGCGTCCGCATCGAGCGCTTGCGCGATGGCGAACCCGAGGCGGGCTATGTCGTCGGGCGCGGCGCGGTAGGTTTGAGCGGCTATGTCATCGAGCGCGGCGCCGTCGGGTGTGGCGATGAACACCGGGCCTTGCGCCTGTTGAACGGCCTCGCGCACAGCCGCGTCGTCCCACTCCGGAATCTTCAATTTTTCGGCGATCTTCATCGGCCGCCGCCGCGCCGATTGGCGCAAGGCCAGCGCAAGCATCGGGGCAGTATTCGTCACGTCTTCGCCCAACACCAGGACCGCGTCTGACATCCCCACCTCGAGCAGCGAGGGCGCGCGCGCGCGGCCTTCGCGCAGGATACTGAGCGCGAGCGAGACCAGGCGCGAATCGCGCTCGGACGTCCCGGCGTAGAAGTTTTCCGCCCCGACCAGAGCGCGCAACGCGAAGTTGGCCTCGAGCGAAGCGCGCGGCGAGCCGATGCCGATAACGACGCCGGAGAGCAGCGTCGCCGCGCGTCGCAGCGCTACCTCTCCTGTCACAACCTCCGCCGCGCCGTGTTCGTCGGCGCGCAACAGGGGCTGCCCGATCCGGCGCGAACTGTTGACGAACTCGTAGCCGAAGCGCCCGCGGTCGCACAAAAAGTAGCCGTTCACTTCGTGATGGTAGCGGTTGAGGATTCGCCGCAATTCGCCATACCGCTCGCCGGGAATGGTGTTGCAGCCTATGCCGCAATGCGTACACACCGACGGCGCCGTCTGCAAATCCCATTTGCGGGTGTAATGTTCCTTCAAAGTCTTGTCGGTGAAGACTCCCGTGGGACAGACCTCGACCAGGTTGCCGCTGAATTCGTTCTCCAGGACCCCGTCTTCGTGGCGCCCGAAGTAAACGTCGTCGTGCGCGGCGAAGACGTCGAGGTCGCGCCCGCCAGCGTAGTCGCGGTAGAAGCGGACGCAGCGATAACATTGAATGCAGCGGTTCATCTCGTGGTTGATGAACGGGCCGAGATACTGATTGTGGTAAGTCCGCTTCTTGAAGCGAAAGCGACGGTAGGCGTGCCCGGTCATCACCGTCATATCCTGCAAGTGGCATTCACCGCCCTCGTCGCACACCGGGCAGTCATGCGGATGATTGACCATCAACCATTCGATCACGCTAGCGCGAAACTCCCGCGCTTGCTGATCTTCGATCGAGATTCGCGCGCCGTCAGCGGCCGGCGTCATACAGGCCATAACCAGCTTGCCCTGCGTGTCCTTTTCGTCTTTGAACTGCTTGACGGCGCACTGGCGACAGGCGCCCACAGAACCCAGAGCCGGATGCCAGCAGAAGTAAGGCAGGTCGAACCCCAGCGACAGACAGGCGTGGAGAAGGTTCTGCCCGTCTTCGGCCTGATAAGGTTGATTCTCCACGTAAATCGTCGCCATTGGTGTATGAAAAACACAAAGGATCAAAGGATCAAAGGGACAAAGAGTGGGCCTTTGATCCTTTGACCCTTTGACCCTTTGTGTTGAATTTTTGATTCATCTGTAAGAGCACTTCTTCTCTCGGATGTGCCGTTCAAAATCCTCCCTGAAATATTTCAAGGCGCTTTGCAGCGGCTCCATAGCGCCGGGCGCGAGGGCGCAGAATGTGAAGCCGGGGCCGAGAAACTCCGTATGAAAACGCAGCCTCTTCAGATCGCCCGGCTCTCCTCTGCCTTCTTCGATGGCGCGCAGGATCCGCTCCGTCCACGGCAATCCTTCGCGGCAGGGCGTACACCAGCCGCAGGATTCGCGCGCGAAGAATTGTTCGAGATTGTGCGTCAAACCCACGGGGCATGTCTGGTCGTCCAGGATGATCATCGTGCCCGTGCCCATGCGGCTCCCGGCCTTCTGCACCGAGGCAAAGTCCATTTTCACGTCCAGATGTTCTTCGACCAGGAAGTCGGTCGAAGCGCCGCCAGGTATCGCGCCGCGGAATTTCAACCCGTCGCGCATCCCCCCGGCGTGTTCTTCCAGGATTTCGCGGACGGTCACGCCCATCGGCAATTCCCATGCGCCGGGCCGTTTGACCTTTCCGCTCACGCCGTAAATCTTCGTCCCGCCCTCGTGCGGCGCCAGGCTCAAGCCTTTGAACCATTCGGCCCCGTTGTTGACGATGTGATGGACGTTGCACAACGTCTCGACGTTGTTGACGATGGTCGGCTTGCCCCAGAGTCCGCTCACCTGCGGGTAGGGCGGTTTGGATCGCGGCGTGGCCCGCTTCCCTTCGAGCGCGTTGAGCAGGCCAGTCTCTTCGCCGCACATGTAACGGCCCGCGCTCACGTGCAGACGCATCTCCAGGCTGTAGCCCGACCCGAGAATGTTCTTGCCCAGGTAGCCGCCTGAATAGGCTTCGGCGATGGCTTTTTTCAACCGCTTCTCCGCCAGCCTGTACTCCCAGCGCAGGAAGATGTATGCGACGTCGGCCTGGATGGCGTAGGAGCTGACGATCATGCCTTCGATCAACTGGTGTGGGTCGCCCTCCATCAGGAGGCGATCTTTGAACGTGCCCGGCTCCATCTCGTCGGCGTTGGCGATCAGGTATTTGGGGCGCGGGGCGTCGGCGCCCATCGGCACGAAGCTCCATTTCGAGCCGGTCGGAAAGCCCGCGCCGCCGCGCCCCCGCAGGTTGGAATTCTTGACCAACTCCGTCACCTCCTGCGGCGATAGGTCCCGCAAGGCTCTGCGCACGGATCGGTAGCCGCCCGCCCGTTCGTATTCCTTGAGGCCCGGCGGCTCTCGGTCAGCCCGAATGTTTTTGGTAAGCGGTCTCTCCATAAGATCAGGTTGTAAAAGGTCGCCACGCTGTCCAACTCGTCGGGCGTCATCTCAAGAAACTCGGCCAGGTCGCGGACACTCTCGTCCGACACCCAACCACGGCGCCGTTGAACGATCTTCAGCGCATCAATACAGACGGCGCGTTTCTGCGCGTATTGATGGAGTTCCGCTTCTATCTCTCGTCTCTCTTCTTCAGTCAGCATGGTTATGCACAGGGAGTGGGTAGTGGATAGTGGATAGTGGGTAGTGGGTAGTTTTGATCTCTTGACCGCCCACTGCTCACTATCCACTATCCACTACCCACTCCCCACCTTTAGCGATCTACATCAGCCAATACAAAATCTATGCTGCCCAGGATCGCCAGCAGATCGGGGACCATCGCGCCGCGACTGATCAGCGGGACCATTTGCATGTGGGGGAAAGACGGGGCGCGGATGCGGACGCGATAGGCGCGCGTATTGCCGTCGCTGATCAGGTAATAACCGTTGTCGCCCTTGGTCGCTTCGACGTGCACCAGAGCTTCGCCCGGCGGAATCACCGGCCCCCAACTCACGCCCAGGAAATGCGTGATCAGCGTCTCTATGTCTTGCATCGTGCGTTCTTTAATCGGCGGCGTCGCCAGCGGGTGGTCCGATTTATACGGCCCGGCGGGCATGTCGTTGAGGCATTGCTTGATGATCCGTAGGCTCTGACGCATCTCGGCCACGCGGACGACGGCGCGGTCGTAGCAATCGCCGCGTTCGGCTGTGGGAATGTCGAACTCGAATTGATCGTAGCCGGAATAGGGCCGCTTCTTGCGGAAGTCCCACTCGAATCCACAGGCGCGCAAGCCCGGGCCGGTCACGCCCCACTCGATGGCCTCCTCCAGCGTGTAAGCGCCGACGCCGACGGTGCGCGCTTTGAAGATGCCGTTTTGCATGACCATCTTGTCGTACTCGTCCAGCCTGCGCCTCATATAAGGGATGAAATCGCCGACCAGCTTGTCCCAACCCCGGGGCAGGTCTTGCGCGACGCCGCCGATGCGGAACCAGCTCGGGTGCATGCGCCCGCCGCAGACGGCCTCGACGATGTCGAAGATGCGTTCGCGGTCGGTGAACATGTAGAACACGGGCGAGAGCGCCCCCAGGTCTTGTGCGAAAGTGCCGTACCAGACCAGGTGGCTGGCCAATCGAAAGAATTCCGCCATCATGACGCGGATCACCATCACGCGGTCGGGGACTTCGATCCCGGCCAGCTTCTCGACCGGCAGGACGTAAGCGAGGTTGTTCATCACCCCGCCGAGGTAATCCACTCGGTCGGTGTAAGGGATGTAGGTGTGCCACGACTGGCGCTCGCCCATCTTTTCTGCGCCCCGGTGGTGAAAGCCTATGTCCGGCACGACGTCCAGGATCTCTTCGCCGCTGAGCTGCAACACGAGGCGCAGCACGCCGTGCGTGCCGGGGTGCTGAGGTCCCAGGTTGAGGAACATAAAATCGGTGTCCTCGCCGCCTCGATCGAGTCCCCACTCTTCGGGGCGGAAGAGCATCGCCGACTGCTCGGCGTCTTCTTTCTCTTCGGGCAGACTGAACGGCCCCATCTCGGTGGCGCGCGCCGGGTGTTCTTTGCGCAGTGGATGGCCTTGCCAGGTCGCCGGCATCAGGATGCGCCTCAAATGCGGGTGTCCGTCGAAGGTGACGCCGAACATGTCCCACACCTCGCGCTCATACCAGTCGGCCGAGGGCCAGACGTCGGTGATGGTGTCGAGCGAAGGTCGTTCGCCCGTGAGCGCCACTTTGATCCGCGCGTCCTGGTTGCGCTCGAAGGAGAGCAAGTGATAGACGACCGTGAAGTCGCTCGCGGGTTCGTCGCCGCGATCGGCGCGGACGCGCTCGTCAATGGCCGTCAGGTCATAGAGAAAACGGTACGGCTTCTCCGCCTCCGTTTTGAGATGGCGCAGCATTTCATGCGCTTTTTCCCGAGGCGCCCAGAACGTGGGGATCCCGTCGCGCACGTCGCGCATGGCCTGTGGCCTTACGGACGCTTCGCCGAAGACCTGCTGCAACTCCTGGAAGACCGCGTCACCGTGCATAGGAAACGATGTACCGTAGGTTGTCCAACCTGCGGATGCTCAGTTAGAAATCGTTCGATTGCCGCCAAGGGTTTGATGATGAAGCCTCCGCAGGTTGGACAACCTACGGTACATCGTCAGGGAATGATCAAACCTCGTCGGGAGAGCGTAACGTGGAAGCTTGCCGTCTCTCGGCCCGCTTCAGTTCTTTCATTGAGGGAGGCTCCGGGCGGATCAGGCCTTGCGGGCCGGCGATCCAGCTCAACGGGCGTCGCTCTTTTCCGACGGCCTGTTGGAGCAGTGTCAGTCCTTCCATAAACGCGCTGGGGCTGGGCGGACAGCCCGGGACATAGAGGTCTACCGGAAGAAACTGGTCCACCCCCTGGACGACGCTGTAGATGTCATACATCCCGCCGGAATTGGCGCACGACCCCATCGAGATCACCCAGCGCGGCTCCATCATCTGTTCGTGAAGCCGCTTGATGACCGGCGCCATCTTGATAAAGACCGTGCCCGCGATGACCATCAGGTCGGCCTCCCGCGGCGTCCCGCGAATCACCTCGGCGCCGAACCGCGCGATGTCGTACTTGCTGGTGATACTGGTCGCCATCTCGACGAAACAGCACGAGAGGCCGAAGTTGAAAGGCCAGATAGAATTCTTGCGCCCCCAGGCCAGCAGGTCTTGCAGACGCGTGAGAAGGAGATTACGGCGCGTGGCGTCTTCAAAAGAATCGGAGCCGTTGGTTCCATTGCCATATTTCATATTTCATATGCCATATTTCATATTTCATACGGCATATGAAATATGGGCGCCAAATCACATTTGCCCTGTGACCTGCCGGGTCTTTCTTCCTTTACTTCCCCAATCGAGCGCGCCCAGCCGCCATTCGTAAATCAGGGCGGCGACGAGCACGACGATGAATACCAACACCCCGGCATAACCGACCCACCCCACTTCGCGGAACGCGATTGCCCAGGCGAAAATGAAGACCGCCTCCAGGTCGAAGATCACAAACAGCATCGCGACCAGATAGAACTGAGCGGAGAAGCGCAGACGCGCCGAGCCGGTCGAGACGATGCCCGATTCGTAAGGCTCGCCGGTCGCCCTTGCTCGATGGCGCTGCCCCAGCAGATAGGAGAGTGCGAGCATACCCGCCACCAGCAGGATCACGGCGGTGAAGTAGACCGCCAAAGGCCACAGGGTCACGAGATGGATTGTGGGTATGTTCAAGAGCGGGGGGTGAACAGCTAAAAAATTTGATGATAAATGCGCCCATCTGTGATTAAATACAGATGCGAAAAATCGCCGGTGGTAAGTTACCATCGAAAGCAGATCACTCCAGCATCAGACTTCGCAAAATGGATCAAAATTGCGGTTACTTGGATCAGGCAAATCGCAATGGCGAGATATTTCAACGTCCAAACTGCGGATGTGCAAGTGATGCCGGTTTGGTCGCTACTCTCAAAATGCCTGATTGGAACACCGGAATGCCTCATCTTCGGATGAGAAGATCAGGACGGTGACCGTTCCGGGGCAGACTTTAGAACGCGGCAATGGCCCAAACCAAGTCGCCGCGTCAATCAAAGAACGAAACTGCGACCAGCAAATCAACAAAATCGGTCACGATAAGATGATGGCATGTTTGGCATCATTCTTATGGAACGGACATGGAAAGGACAATATAATTCGCCTCGCTCCGATAGTCGGTACGTAAGCGGACGGATATAAGCGCCTTTGAAAATGTGAGACAGACCATAAGTCTGTCTCACATCACTCAGTCTCCATGTGTTCTGTCTCCGGCTCTTCCTTGATCCACACGGTCTTGATGTTGACGAATTCGCGAATGCCTTCGCGCGAAAGCTCGCGCCCGTAGCCCGAACTCTTCACCCCGCCGAAGGGCAATCGCGGGTCGGACGCGACCATGGCGTTGATGAAGACCAGGCCCGCATCGATCTCATCGATCAGGCGGCTGCGCTCCTCGTCGTCATTGGTCCAGGCGCTGGCGGCCAGGCCGAAGGTCGTGTCGTTGGCAAGGCGGATCGCTTCGTCGAGGTCGCGGACGCGGAAGAGCGAGGCGACCGGGCCGAACATCTCTTCGAGATAGGCCGGCGAATCCGTGGGAATATTTGTGAGAACCGTCGGCGCGAAGTAGTTGCCCGCGCGCATCAGCCGCTCGCCTCCGGTGAGGATGCGGCCGCCCTGCGCCACAGTCTCCTGCACCTGTTCTTCGAGCGTTTCGAGAATATCAACCGTCGCGAGCGGGCCGACGTCAGTCGTCTCGTCCATCGGGTCGCCGACCTTCAGCGATTCCATGCCCTCGACGAACCGGCGCTCGAATTCGTCGGCGATCTCCTCGGCGACGATGAAGCGCTTGGCCGCGATGCATGATTGCCCGTTGTTGATGATTCGCGCCCTGACGGCCGTCTTGGCGGCTTCCTCAATGTCGGCGCTGGGCATGACTATGAAAGGATCGCTCCCGCCCAATTCGAGCACCGTCTTTTTGATTCGCTCGCCCGCCGCGCTCGCCACCGAGCTGCCCGCCGGAGCGCTCCCTGTGAGCGTGACGGCCATGACACGCGGGTTGTCTAGCACGCGCCCGACCTGGTCGGAGCCGATCAGCAGGGTTTGAAACGCGCCTTCGGGGAAGCCCGCGCGCCGGAATATCTCTTCAATCGCGAGGGCGCATTGCGGCACGTTGGAGGCGTGCTTGAGCAGGCAGACGTTGCCCGCCATCAGCGCCGGCGCGGCGAAACGAAAGACCTGCCAGAAAGGGAAGTTCCACGGCATGACGGCGAGCACAGGCCCGAGCGGCTGGTAGCGGACGAAGGCCTGTTTCGGACCCGTCGGAGGCGCCTCGTCGGCTAGAAATTCCGCAGCCTTCTCCGCGTAGAAGCGGCAGCCCCACGCGCATTTCGCGGCCTCTTCGATAGCCGCCCGCAAAGGCTTCCCCATCTCAGTCGTCATCAGGCGGCCGAACACCTCTTTCTCCGCTTCGAGAATTTCCGCGGCGCGCGCCATCATCCGCGCACGCGCGTCCACGGGGATGCGCCGGTAGCGCTGGAAGATCTCGGCCGCTCTCTCGATCTTCTCTTCGACCTGCGACTCTGCGAGCGGCTCGAAAGAGCGCAGCCTCTCGCCGGTCGCCGGGTTGATAGATTGAATTGTCATTGCAGTCCTCCGAGTTTGTTCCGTCTCACTCAAATGAGTCTATGAACAAGGCGCCCGCCGCTCCCGACGTGGCGCCCACCTTGCGTCTTTTAATCGATATGATGCGCTGCGGACCAGATCAGAAACAAATACTAAATGGAACAGAAAGGAGGATAAGATGAATTATTGGATGAATTCGATCATCCCATTCGGCGGAAGGTCGCGTAGGCGCGCCAACCGGGGCGCGATGAATGCGCCGATGATGGGGCTGATGGGAATCGGCGGCCTGGGGTTGGGCGCGGGGCTGATGTTTATATTCGACCCTGACCGGGGTCGACGGCGGCGCGCGCTCGCGCGCGATCAAATGGCGCATGCGGCGCGCATTCTCGCGCGCGCGACTGGCGCCACGTCCCGTGACCTGACGCATCGCATTTACGGGGCAATGGCCGAAAGCGGAAATCTCTTCCGGCGCGAGGAGATTTCGGACGACGTGCTCTCAGATCGCGTACGCGCCCGGATCGGGCGTTCGGTCTCGCACCCGCACGCCATCTCGGTCACGGTCAATAACGGACATGTCAGCTTGAGCGGCCCTGTGCTGGCTCACGAAGCGTCTCGCCTGCTCTCGGGCGTCTCATCGGTGCGCGGCGTCAAGGGGATTGAGAATGTGTTGACCGTTCACACGGAGGCCGAAAACATATCCAGTCTGCAGGGCGGGCGGCCGCGAACCGGCGACCGCTTCGCGCTGATGCAGACCAACTGGTCGCCGACGGCGCGCCTGATCGCCGGGCTCACCGGGGGCGCGTTAATGGCCAATTGTCTGGCGCGCCGCGATCTAGTCAGCGCCGCGCTCGGCACAGTGGGTTTCGGCCTGTTTATGCGCAGCGCGACTAACCTGGAGATGAAAACCCTTCTCGGCGTCGGCCGCGACCGCCAACCGATCAGGGTGCAGAAGACGATCAACATCCACGCGCCGGTCGAGCAGGTTTTCGGTTTCTGGACCGATTACCGGAATTTTCCACGATTCATGTCCAAGGTGCGCGAGGCGCGGCCCACGGGCAATGGCCGCTCACATTGGATAGTATCCGGGCCGGCTGGTCTGCCGATTGAATGGACGGCTGAGATCACCGAGCAGGTCCCGAACAAACTGCTGGCATGGAAGAGCCTGCCCGGCTCGACAGTCAGGCACGGCGGAGTCGTACATTTCGAGCCGGTTCATGAAGGCAGTACGCGAGTCCATGTCGAGATATGCTATCACCCGATCGGCGGGGCGATGGGCCATGCTCTGGCTAAGCTCTTCGGCTCTGACCCGAAGAGCGAAATGGACGCGGACCTTCTGCGGATGAAGACCTTCATCGAGAAGGGATGTCCGCCGCGCGACGCGGCCAACCCACTACCGGCGGGCCGCATGGCGGAGACTTATGGCGCCCCCTCACCTAGGACGGGTGAAGTGACCACGAGGCAGCATGCGCATCTCGCCGGCGGGCCATGACAAGCGTCAGGTGTCAGGTTTCAGGTTCCAGGTGTCAGGTTTCAGGTTGTAAGAGGAACTGACACCTGAAACCTGACACCTGGAACCTGAAACCTGACACCTGAAACCTGACACCTGAAACCTGACACCTGAGGGGGTAAAGATGGCGCGCGATTACGACGATGAGCGCATCCGCAAGAACGTCACTGACCGCATGGTCGATGACACAGATCTCGACGCGTCCGACATCGAGGTCGGCGTGGATGGCGGCGCGGTAACTCTGAGCGGGTCAGTTGACAGCCTCTGGGACAAACGCCGGGCCGAAGACATCGCGAAATCGGTCTTCGGTGTGAGGGTCGTCAACAACAAGTTGCGCGCCAGTATGGCGTCGCAAACCACACCGATTGAGGAGCGTGGATCGAGGATGGAAGATCGAGGATAGAAGATCGAGGATCGAGGATCGAGGATCGGAAATCGAGGACCGAACAACGATATTCGATGCGATCTTCTATCCTCGATCCTCAATCCTCTATCTTCTATCTTCACTTCCGCTTGATCGTGAGCTGATTTCGGACGCTCTTGACGCCGGAAGTCTGACGCGCGATCTCTTCGGCTCTGGCCTTCTCCCGCGCGTTATCGACCTCGCCTGTGATCGTGACCTCGCCGTTCTTCACGTCGACGTTCGTGCCGATGATCCCGTTGGCCACATACTGAGACTTGATGCTAGATAGGATCGCCGCGTCGTTGAACGTCCCTCCGGCGCCGCTCTCTCCTCCTTCGGCGGAGATGTTATTGACGACCTGTCTGACCCCTTGGGTGTTCCGCGCGATCCGTTCGGCCTCGGATTTCTCGGCGGCCGTAGGAACCTTGCCGCTCAAGGTCACCACCCCGTTCGAAGTGTCAACATCAATCTTGGCGGCGCTCGTTGTGGGGTCGGCGGCGAGCTTATTCTTCACCGCAGTGGTGATAGTGGTGTCGCTAGCCGAACGTCTCTCGCAGCAGGCCAAGGAGATGACCAGCGCGGCCGATATAGCTATAAATGAAAGTTTCATTTTCTACCTCCTTTGTATTGTTCGCTTACTCAGCGTTTAGCTCCCGTACATTCAAACCATGACCATCCACACGGCTTCCGGCGCCACACGCGACCCGAATGCGATGTGGATGCAATGTGAGACCTTTAGGGCAATCACAGTGCCAGGCTCAAAGGGATTGCGGATTGCGGATTGCGGATTGCGGATTGCTGAGCTTGTTTGACGCGGACGTGAAATAGAATTGAAAACTGCATCAATCCGCAATCCGCAATCCGCAATCCGCAATCCGCAATCCGCAATCCCCACTGTGGCCCCCTGCTTGCGTCCGAGTGAAAACAGACGCAACAAGGAGGCGATATGGCTACAGCGAAACAGAGGAATACGGCCAGGAAGAACATCAAGAAGGCGCAGGCGGCGTGGCAAGGCATGTCGTCGAGAGAACGCTCTAGGGCGCAACCCGAAGGCCGTGGCAGGGCGAAGCCTGGGACCACAGGAAAAGGCGAGTACTATCACATCGAGGTCAGGCCCAAAAAAGAGTTCACAACTTTTCTCACACAAGACGTGGGCGAAAGGGGTGGCATCCAGCGCGTCGCGGGCAAACGCGGCAGCGGTTCCTGGGACACTCAAAAGTGGCTGATCGGTAAGGACGAGGCGCACGTCGAAGGCGGGAGGCTCGTCCCTGACACTAAAGAGGCGCGCGAGGCGCTGAGGACCTTGGGGTCGAAGCCGACGCACGTCAGCGGTGACCGATTCAAAGCCGCCCCCAGACCGAACGTGCCGGAAAAGAAGAAGCCGACTCCGGCGCAAAAACGGGCGCGATTGACGAACATCAAGAAGGCTCAGGCCGCCCGGGCGAAGGGCTGAGAGAGCGCGGAGGATCGAATGGCGACACCATACCCGAATCGTGATTACGAGCGCCGCCACTGGCGCGACCCCGACGATCATGCGGAAGAACGAGAGGACATGTGGGTCGGGGTCGCCGACAGGGAGCGGCGCAGAAGGCTCGACGACCGCATCCGCGAGAGAGGCTCCGAGCGTCCACTCTGGCCCTCGCTCGACAGGTCCGGCGAGCCGCGCGTGGGCGACGTGATGACGGGCGACGTCTGCACGATCCACTTCAGCGATTCGGTCGAGAACGCGGCGCGCGCAATGGTCAGGCGCGATTGCGGCGCGCTGCCCGTCGTGAATGACAGCGGGCGGCTGATCGGCATGGTCACCGACCGCGACATCGTGACGCGGGTCATCGCTCGCGGACTCGACCCACGCCGCGCCCGTGTTGACGAATGTATGAGCGATCGGGTCTTCGCCTGCTACGAGGAGGACTTGATCGAGAGCTGCCTGTGGCTGATGTCGCGCCATCAGGTCCGGCGCATACCAGTGGTGGACGACCGCGACCGCGTCGTCGGCATCGTCAGCCAGGCCGATCTGGCGCGTCACGCCGGGGCCTTCCCCGGACACGGCGAGCGGCAGGCTTTCGCCGATCTGATGTGCGCCGTCTCCGAACCGACGCCCGCGCCATACCGATGAGCGGAACTGAAGTAGCCACAGAGGTCACAGAGATCACAGAGATTGATTCGGGTCTTACCTCCGTGATCTCTGTGACCTCTGTGGCAAAGTTGGGTGTTGAAAGAAACGACTATGAATTCATCGGGAAGCGAAGCGACAGTCGCGAGCCGCGACTCGGAAAAGACTCTGAAAGAAGTCCGCGAGGCTCTGGAACGCGAGCCGCGTGTCAGATTCGATCGGCATCCGATTCAGATCGCTTTCAACGAGGTTGACGACACCGTCACGCTGCAAGGCGAAGCGCCTGACATCGCGGCCAAGAAGCTGGCGCTGGAATTAACCGCCGCCGTCCCCGGCCTGCGCGGCGTCGTGGACCGGCTCAGAGTGGCGCCGGGCGAGCGGATGAGCGACAAAGAGATACGCAACCACATCCGCGACGCCTTCATCCAGGAGCCGGCGTTCGCGAACTGCGCGATACGTGTGCAGACCAAAGAAGGGGCGGAAACCTTCAACGACCCGGCGGAGAAGCGCGGCGACTTCAGGATCATCGTCGGCGAGGGGATGGCGCTGCAGGAGGGCCGGGACGAAGGGGTGGCGCTGCTCGAAGGCCAGGCCCCCAGCCTCTCGCACAAACGTCTCGCGGGCGCCCTGGCCTGGTGGGTTCCGGGCAGCCGCGACGTGCTCAACTGCCTGGAGATCGTCCCGCCCGAAGATGACAACGACGACGAAATAACCGACGCCGTCAAGATTGTTCTGAGCAAAGATCCGTTCGTGGACGACGTTCAAGTCCTCGTCTCCACGCGCGATCGCGTCGTGACTCTGGAGGGCGCGGTGAGGAGTGAAGGCGAGAAAGACATGGCGGAGTTCGACGCCTGGTTCGTTTTCGGCGTGGACAAGGTGGTCAATAATCTGCAGGTCGTGTGACAGCGGTAGTGGGCAGTGGGTAGTGGATAGTGGATAGTGGATAGTGGATAGTGAAGAGATCAAGACTGCCCACTACCCACTACCCACTACCCACTGCCCACTATTTCCCGCAGGAATAAACGATGCCGACAGAGATCAATCGAGAAGAAGTGCTGACGATGGCGGCCGTCGGCGCGCAGCTCGTCGAAACGCTGCCCGTCGGCCAGTACGAGGAGGAGCGGCTGCCAGGCGCGGTCAGCATTCCGCTGAAAAACCTGGACGGCCGGACGGCGGCTACGCTTGATCGCAACAAGGCTGTGATCGTCTATGGCTACGATTACCAGTGCGACCTGAGCGCGCGCGCGGCGTGGCGGCTCGAAAGTTTCGGGTTTACTCAGGTCTTTCGTTACGCCGCCGGCAAGGCGGATTGGTTCGCCAACGGCCTGCCCCGTGAAGGGAAGCAGGCCGGCGTCCCACACGCCGGCGATCTGGCGCGGACGGACACGCCGACCTGCCATCTGCAAGACCGCGTCGGCGCCGTCTATGACCGCGTCCAGGCTTCGGGTTGGGACATGTGTGTCGTGGTCAATGGCCGGCGTGTCCCGCTCGGCGCGCTGAGTTTGGATGCGATGGTCACAGACCCGAACGCCGCCGCCGAAGAATTGATGGAGCTAGGTCCCACCACTATCCGCCCGAATTGGACTTTCGAAGAGGCGTCGGAATATTTGAAGCGACAGAATCAGGACCGAGTCCTGATCACTACCTCCGATGGCATTCTGATAGGCGTCTACTTTCAGGCCGACGCCGAACGCCGTATGGACAATTTCCGCCGCCAGGTTAAGCGCGCGACTTCCAGGAGTTGATCTAAAAACATGGAACAAGCCAAAGAGGATCGAGGATAGAAGATAGCCTTGCGCGCAACGACGCGGTCTTTCATATTTCATATGCCATATTTCATATCTTATTTGGCATATGAAATATGGCATATGAAATATGAGGGGTATCAACCACACCGAGCCCATACGCATGTTTCTCTGTGGCGATGTGATGACGGGAAGGGGCATTGATCAGGTCTTGCCTCATCCCGGCGACCCGGCGCTGTACGAGTCGTATGTCCGCGACGCGCGCGAATACGCGCAGCTCGCCGAGTTCGCTCACGGCCCGATCCCACGGCCTGTAGGCTTCGACTACATCTGGGGGGACGCGCTCGTAAAGATGGACCCCACCCGGACGGACGTGCGGATCATCAACCTTGAGACCTCCATCACCGAGAGCGATGACTTCTGGCGCGGCAAGCCTGTGCTCTACCGCATGCATCCTCGGAACATCGGCTGCCTGACGGCGGCCCACATCTCCTGCTGCGCCCTTGCCAACAATCACCTAATCGACTGGGGGGAGGAAGGACTTCAAGAGACGCTTCGGACATTGGACGCGGCGGGCATAGCTCACGCCGGGGCGGGGCGCGACGCGTCGGAGGCCGAGCGGGCGGCCGCGCTCGATGTGCCGGGCAAAGGGCGCGTGATGGTCTTCTCGCTCGGCTCGCCTACAAGCGGCGTCCCCCAGGAGTGGGCCGCGACCGGGGATCGGCCCGGCGTCAACCTGCTGGAGGACCTGTCGGAAGAGACGGCGCGTCGCGTCGCAAACCGGATGCTGAAGGGAACGCGGCCCGGCGACGTGATTGTGGCCTCGATCCATTGGGGCGGCAACTGGGGCTACCATGTCCCTGATGAACAGATCAGCTTCGGGCGCCGGCTGATCGATGAGGGCGTCTCGATCGTTCACGGCCACTCGTCCCATCACGTGAAAACCATTGAAGTCTACCGGGAGCGACTGATCCTCTATGGCTGCGGAGATTTCCTGAGCGACTATGAGGGCATCAGTGGCTATGAGCAATTCCGCGGCGACTTGACGCTCATGTACCTGGTGGATGTGGACCCGCGGCAGGGCCGATTGCTGAAAGCGCGATTGGTCCCCATGCAAGTGTAGGGCATTTCGCCGGGTTGGGCGTGGGCATTGTCCCGAAATACCCCACAGGTTTTTGTGTAGGCGCGTCCCGAAATGCCTCACAGTGCAACCATCCGCGAGCGCATAACTATGTTCTTTCGTAATCACGGACACCGTTCCCATCAGACGTTCCCTCTCTAACCTTTGCGGGGTCAATGCTCACAGTAATTGCAGGGGTTGCGAACAGCTAAAAAATTTGATGATAAATGCGCCTATCTGTGATTAAATGCGTATGCGAGAAATCGCCGGTGGTAAGTTACCATCGACAGCAGATCAATCCGACATCAGACTTCGCAAATGGATCAAAATCG
>WNGF01004714.1_pt1 | contig 17734 bp, 9 predicted proteins | sample 5400641 | NCBI WGS metagenome assembly WNGF01 (sample SAMN13153371, study PRJNA577476) | soil metagenome | isolation source: 80 cm soil or saprolite under grassland replicate 2 | place: USA:California | collected 2016-06-15
ATTCCACGGGAGAAGTTAGTGGTCATTACCGGTCTCAGTGGCTCGGGGAAATCCTCGCTGGCTTTCGACACTCTTTATGCCGAGGGGCAACGCCGGTATGTCGAGAGTCTCTCCGCCTATGCGCGGCAATTCCTCGATCGAATGGAAAAGCCAAATGTCGATTTTATCCAGGGACTGTCTCCTGCCATTGCCATCGAGCAGCGCAGCGCCGGCGCCAATCCAAGATCGACAATAGCGACCACCACTGAAATCTACGATTATCTGCGGGTCTTGTTTTCTGCTGTCGGTGAGCCGCATGATCCGCTGACCGGTCGGCTACTGAGCCGGCAAACACCTCAGCAGATTGTCGATCAGATCCTGGCGTACGAAGCGGGGTCCAAAATAATTGTGCTGGCGCCACTGATCGAGAACCAACTAGGCGAGTTCCGCGATGTGATCGAAAAGCTCAAGCGTGAAGGGTTCGTTCGAGCGCGGATAGATGGTCAGCTTATGGAGCTGGATCGCCCCCAGCCAATCCGGCTTAAAAAGACCAGGCGGCATACGATTGAAGCCGTGGTTGATCGGCTGATTATTCGCGACGGAATTCGCGTGCGCCTGACAGATTCAATTGAGACTGCACTCAAATTGGGCGGCAATCGCCTTGGGGTGTTAAGGGAAGTTTCAAAAACCCCCGACGTTCAAGGCTCAATGCTCAAGGCTGAGCATAATGAAATTTGGGAAGAACTCCGTTACTCCACAGATTATGCAAATGCGGAGACCGGATTCACGTTAGGCGATCTAACTCCGAGACACTTTTCTTTTAACAGTCATCTCGGAGCATGCCCGGCTTGCCATGGTCTCGGCACACAGTTGGTCTGCGATCCAGAGCTAATGATTTCCGATCCTGGCAGAACGCTGGCCGAAGGAGCAATCACGCCTTGGCGACGCGGGACAAAGCGGATGCAGGCATACTACCGGCATCTGCAAAAGGCGCTGGTAAAACATTTTCACATCGATGAAGACGTTCCTTTCAGCGATTTGCCAGAACGATTTAAGCAGGCGCTTTACTTCGGCACGAATGAGACGCCGATTGAAATGAGCTTCAGCGATAACGGAGAAAAGAAAGTCGCGAAACCTTTCGAAGGGCTCGTGCCGCAGATGCAGCGGCTTTATGAACAAACCCAGAGCGAATTCACTCGTAACCGCGTTCGCTCTTTTATGACACGCGAACCGTGCAAAGTGTGCAACGGAGCGAGGCTTAAGCCGGAAATCCTTGCGGTCACGATTAAAGATCGAAATCAACGCGAATTGAATATCCACCAGTTCAGCGAACTTACGATCGAAGCGGCCGCCCGGTTTATTGGCGCTCTCGAACTGACTGCGCAGCAACATACCATCGTGACGGATGTGGTGCGTGAAATTCAATCGCGCTTGCAATTCCTCGTTGAAGTTGGGCTCGGTTATCTCACGCTCAATCGGCAGAGCGGAACACTCTCAGGCGGCGAAGCGCAGCGAATTCGATTGGCGACACAGATCGGTTCCGGTCTTGCGGGTGTGCTTTACATTTTGGATGAACCCAGCATTGGGTTACACCAGCGTGACAATGGGCGGTTGCTGGGCACTCTGCGCCGTCTCCGCGATCTCGGCAATTCCGTCATTGTAGTTGAGCACGATGAGGAGACAATCCGAGCGGCCGATCATATTATCGATCTTGGCCCGGGGGCGGGCCCGCGCGGGGGCGAAATCGTGGCACAAGGGAAACTCAAAGACATCGTGTTCGCGAAGAATTCTTTAACCGGCGATTATCTTTCCGGTCGCGCGCGGATCCCCGTTCCCAGGCAGCGCGTTCAACCGCGACTTGGCAATCAGTCCGAAGGCTGGCTAACGGTCGTTGGAGCGACGGAGAACAACTTGAAACAAATTACGGTCTCTTTTCCGCTCGGCTGTTTGACTTGCGTCACTGGCGTCTCCGGCAGCGGGAAGTCCACTCTGGTGGACGATATTCTGCGACGCGTGTTGTTTCGACGTTTTTACAATGCGAAAGAAAAACCGGGCACGCATCGGGCTATTCGTGGAGTGGAACAAATCGACAAGGCGATTGTTATTGATCAAAGTGCCATTGGCCGAACGCCGCGCTCAAACCCCGTCACCTACACGGGGGCATTTACACCAATCCGCGAGCTATTCAGTCAGCTACCTGCGGCGCGGGTGCGGGGTTACGACGCCGGGCGCTTCAGTTTCAATGTTAAAGGGGGTCGCTGCGAAAACTGCGAGGGCGGCGGATTGATTAAAATGGAGATGCACTTTCTGCCGGACGTGTACGTCGAATGCGAAGTGTGCCGTGGGAAGCGGTACAACCGCGAGACACTTGAGATCACCTACAAAGGGAAAAATATCGCCGATGTTCTCGAGCTGACGGTGGATGAGGCAGCGCGCTTTTTTCGTAACGTCCCCAGCATTTCAGACAAGTTAAACTCATTGCTCGATGTAGGTCTCGGTTATTTGCGACTTGGCCAAGCCGGAACAACTCTCTCCGGTGGGGAAGCCCAGCGCGTAAAACTCGCCACAGAGCTTGCTAAAAAGGCAACCGGGCGCACCCTTTACATTCTCGATGAGCCGACGACCGGATTGCATTTCGCCGACATTGAGAAATTGCTTCAAGTGCTGATGAAGCTGCGCAACGCGGGTAATACGGTGATTGTTATTGAACACAATCTCGAGATGATCAAGTGCGCCGACTGGATTATCGATTTGGGACCTGAAGGTGGCGAAGGAGGTGGCGATCTCGTCGGGGCTGGTCCGCCTCAGGAGATCACCGCGCTTCCCTGTAGTCATACGGGACGATATTTGCGGCCAATGCTGGAGAAGAAATGAGCCTGAGAAAAATAGGACTTAGCTGTTTGCTCGGCTTACTCGCGCAGTTCGCCCAGGCGGATATTTCTGCCGAGATTGCTGAAGCGAGCGCGCCGCTAACAGAAGGTGTTCCGGAGGTGGCGGTCGCGCGGTTGCATGCGTTGCTGAATAAAGATTTGCCCGATACGAACTGGCAGATCGTCGCCGAGAAACTTGCCGAGGCCCAGGTGGCTGCAAGAGAACCAGAAGACACTCTCGTTCTGCTAGCAGGACCTCGACTACGCGGATTGCCGTGGGCCAAATTCTGGCGTGCCCAAGCCTTGGCCGCCCTGAACCGATGGGCTGATGCCCTGCCGCTGTACGAGGAGCTGACAAGGGACCGAGGCTCGCCTTTTCATGGAGCAGCCACATTCGGCACGGCGGAGATGCTACGCGCGTTAGGAAAGCGGCAACAAGCTTTGAGAAAACTTGATCTTCTATTCAATGACAAAGAATGGATTACCCGAGCGCAGTTACGAGCAGCCGAACTTTCCATTGAAATTGCCGATGCTCCTAATGCGCGGCGCCTGCTGGCAGAAATGCGGCCGACATTGGTGGCGGAGCGAAGAGAACGGCGGGTGTTGCGCGGGCGACTCGAGCTGATCTTACAGCGGCCAGAGAGAGCAATCGGAATGTTTCAAGCGCTTCTAAAAAGGCCGGAGGGAGCTCCTCATGCCACACTAATTGCGGCGCTCTTCGGCATAGCAGATGCACATGTGCAATTAAAGACGCCAGAAGCTGGAGATGACGTCCTTGAACGATTTATCGACCGTCACCCTGCGGACTCAGATCTCGCGCTGCTCTTCGAAAAATTGGATTCTCTATATCGCGCGGAACACAAGCCGTCGCGCAATGAACTGGAGAAATGGGTGCGCAGGCCGGAACAGCCTCGGCGAACCTCTGCCCGATGGTATCTCGCTAGGATGGAAGTTCGCGCCGGGCGCACGGAACGAGCCCGGCAATTGTTTTCCGATCTGCGACGCACCAGCATCAAATCTCCAGCGATTGCACAAGCTTTGTTGGAGTTTGCACAATTTGAATTGAATGACCGCCATTTCGATGAGGCGATTGCTATTTTGGATGATGCACGTCTGCTGCGTCCCGATCCGGCTTTGCTGACCCGGATCAACTTTTTGTCCGCGAACGTGAATTATCTGGCGAAGCGATTTGACACAGCGACCGCGGCTTTTGAACAGATCGCGTATTCGAATTCACCCTGGACGAAGGTCGCGCTCTTTAATGCATCCAGCGGCTGGCTGCAACTTGGCAATCACGCTCGTTTCCTGGCTGATTACAGTCAGCTGGAGAAGCAAGGCGGTGACGAACAGGCGCGCGCCAATTTACGATTGGAGGAAGGTTTGATGCAGGCGGCCAAGGGCGATAAGACAGCGGCGGCATCGTTGCAGCAGTTCATTCATGATTTTCCCAAAAACCCGCGCGTGTCAGAAGCCTGGGTCGGCCTTGCCGAACTGGCCTTTCACTCTTCGCCGCCGCGGTTCGATGAAGCGCGAAAAAATCTCGCTCGTGCAACGGAGTTGAGGCCAACCGCCGCGGCCGCCGAGCGCGCTGATTATCTCACCATATGGGTAGAGGAATCAGCGCGCGGAGACGAAACCAAAGTCATCGACCTGGCAAAGCGCTTTCTGGAACAGCATGGTCTTTCGCCATTCGCTTCGGAAGTTCGAATGAAATTGGCGGAGCTTTATTACCGGCGCCAGGATTTCGCAAATGCGCAGACGCAGTTTGAACTTATCGCACAACAGAATCCTGACGACTCTCTCGCAGAAAAAGCCCTCTTTTTCGCAGCAGAATCGGCCATGTCGAGCATGGGACAGCATTCGCTAGACCGGGCGATTGTTCTGTTTGATCAGGTCGTGCAAAAAAACGGGGTGCTGCGATGGGCCGCACGCAATGAACAGGCCGTAATCGAGCGCAAGCTGGGCAAGTCGAAGGATGCTCTTGCCTTGTACGATGAGGTATTAAAGAGCGACGCTGCCCCATCCGACAAACGCGAGGCGCTTTGTGGCAAAGGCGACATTTTCTTTGAGGCGGGCGCGACCGACCCTAACAGTTACCAGCGCGCGATTGAAACCTACGACCAACTAGCCTCCGATAAGAACGAGTCGATTGACTGGCGGAACCAGGCGCTCTTCAAAAAGGGATTGTGCCTGGAAAAGAAAAATGATCGAGCCGGTGCCCTTGCGACGTTTTATGAGATATTGGAGAACGAGGCCCGCCCGGATCAGCGGCGCGAACTGTTCTGGTATTTCAAAGCGGGATTTAACGCAGGTCGATTGTTAGAGGAGGATTCAAAGTGGGAATCTGCCGCTGCTATTTACGATAGCCTCGCTGCCGCCGGAGGTAGCCGAAGCGAGGAAGCAAAAGCGCGTCTGAACAATATTCGGCTCGAACATTTCCTCTGGACCGACTGAAGCATTCCTCGCGGAGGGTGGAGGAAGTGGGCTGGCGCAAAAATACGAAGTGGATCCGGGAATAAGCTTGCTTAAATTCCTAATGAGATCAAAATCACGGCATGGGAAGAGGAAGTAGACTCAGTCGCGGGTGTGGCTGGTCGGTCCGAGTTGTAGCCGGGATCTTCGCCCTTGCATTCTGCGCATCAGCATTCGCTGATGATCAAAGCAAGAACGTAGTAGCGCTGCCATCGCAGCCACTGCCTGCTTACACGACAAAGAAAATTTGTTACGTGGTAACGGGTGGCTCGCGCATTCCACAGCGATGCGATCGTCTCTCTGCAATTCCGACCACCGCTCACGCGATGGACATTTACGGTCGTCGTCCGGGCAGATAATAATAGAGTCCGACGATGCTCGCGGGTGATTGCGTGCTGTCAGCACGGCAGCGCGGAGGGAAGATTTTATTTTTTCTGCCGCCAGCCCATCACTGCAGATTCAGCCTGAACCGCGCGGCGAAATTTAAAGCGAGTTCGCGAAAACGCTTACGAAGTCGTCTCGGTGGTCCCGCTCGTTAGGCAAGATTTTGCCGCCGCGATCACTGCCTTGTCGTCATTATCTGTCAGCCCCGCCAAGAAACCGCGAATCCGTCGAAACGATTGACGAAAAAACAGATCGGCGGCAGCGTGGTCGGGTGCAGCTGCGTCGCCGTTTCGCCGGGCGAACTGAATTTCGCTGTCTTGACGGCTTAGGACACAAGTCGATGCAAAGAGATCCATCGCCGCATTCGCAATTCGTTCCTGGACAAGCTGCATATCCAGAATCGGCTCGCGATAAGTAATCAACGCGCGGTTCACGGCGAAATTAAAATGGCGGATCAAGCGTCCGAGCTGGCGCGCATGCCCGCGGAGCTGCTCGCTTTGCACCAGCACATCGGGAACGCGAATGGTCGCGCCAAGCCGGTTCTTCCCAGCGGCCCACGCTTTGCTTATCCGATCACGCGAGGGTTTCATCATCGTGTCGTAAATTTCCTTGAACTCCATGCCCGGCCCGCGCATCCCCACCAGCGCGACGAACGAAGTGAGCACTTCGTTTGCACCTTCGCCGATCTGGTTGATCCGCGCGTCACGCAGCATTCGCTCCAGCGGAAGATCCACAAAGTATGCTGAGCCGCCGTAAATTTGGAACACGTCGTTAATGCATTCCCAAAGCCGCTCAGTGGTGAAGACCTTGAGCATGGCCGTCTCGAGCATGTAATCTTCCAGGCCCCGATCAATGAACGACGCCGTAACCGTCGTCATCGCTTCCATCGCATAAGCGTCGGCCGCGATTCGCGCGATTTTCTTTTTAACCAACTCGAATTCGCCCAGCGTCTTGTTGAATTGTTTCCGCGTATTCGCGTGCTGGATGGCCAGCTCAAGACAGGTCTTGGCCGCGCCGGTGCAACACGCGCCGAAAGTTGTGCGCCCGAAATCCAGTACCGTTAGTGCGACTTTTAGGCCCTTGCCCATGGGGCCGAGAATATTTTCCTTCGGCACTTTGACATCGCGCAATGCGAAACGAGCCGTCGCCGTGCCGCGGATTCCCATTTTGGGCATCCGCGCCTCCAGTATCTCGAATCCCGGCATATCCGGCGTGACCACAAATGCCGTAATCGTCGTTTTATCCGAGCCCGGCACAGGCGTGCGCGCCATGACGGTAAGCTCATGCGCGATCGCGGCGTTCGTGATGTAACGTTTTTCGCCGTTCAAAATAAAGTGCGAGCCATCCTCGCTCAGACGCGCCTGCATCTGCACGTTTGCTGCGTCGGAACCTGCTTCCTTTTCGGTGAGTGCGAATGCGCCCAGCTGCTCGCCGGTCACTAATTTGGGCAACCATTTCTGTTTTTGCTCGTGCGTGCCAAAAAGCAGCAAGGCACGAATTCCAATGGAATGATGTGCATTGACGAAAACCGATGTCGATGCGCAACGCCGCCCAATCTCTTCCAGCACCTTGCAGTTGGCCATCTGCGAGAATCCGCGCCCGCCGTATTCCTTCGGTGCGGTCATGCCGAGCACTCCGATGCGCCCAAGACCATCAATTACCTCGCGCGGTATGTCTGCCTGCCGATCGATCTCCGCAGGATCAAGATGTTCATCCAAAAATTTGCGGAGTTCGGTGAGCGTATCATCCAACTCAGTTCGTTGCGCGGCCGGAATGCGCGGATACGGCATCACCCAATCGGAAACGAAATGTCCCTGGAACAATCCCTTGGCAAAACCCAGCGCCTGCGGGCCTGCAAAAAGCAGTTCCTCAGCTTGTTGAATCTCTTTCTGTCGCTGCGCGTCGAGTTTGTTCATCAAGTCGCCGCCAGAACGGCGGCCACGCATTGTAACCGGACGCGCGCGCGTGTCCAATCACACGCGAACGTGCAGGTAGATCGCGTTCTCTATAGCTTGAAACCAATCGATGTAATCACCGACTGAATTTCCGACCGCGACTACCTCTTCGTCCGTCAATTTTCGCTCCAGCACTTCCTTCGCAACGTCTTGCAGGTCGGCGACGGATATTTCGTAAACAGTTTTTCCAGCTTCGGTTTTCATAAGAGATTGTGATTATTGATAAAAAACGAATTGGCGATGCCAGCGGATTGAGTTGATGTGAGGATGGATTTCCGGCTTTCTTGGTAGGCGAATTCCTGCCCGGTTCTTCGTGAGGGAACGAACAAACTCATAATCGCCCATACGTCCGAAATCTGACGGCAGTTGGAAAAGCTTCGGCGACACCTGAATTTTGTAGTTGTCGCGCAGCGCAAACCAACCGACGTCGAAGGCCCAATGATGAAACCGGCACAATGCGATTCCGTTGAAAAGGTCATCCCGACCGAACGAACCGTGAGGAACGATATGCGCTGCCTCCACTTCCCAGCACAATGAATCTGGCGAATTGATTTTCAATCCACATACGGCACACCGGAAGTCGTAGACTTCAACGACAGCTTGCCGGAAACCGCGAAGTCGCAGCCGTGATTCTCTTATCGTTTTTACGAGCTTCCGAGCCTTATCAAACGGCTGGTAATTTTCAGGTCTAGAAGCAGCGACGAGCTTGTTCACGACCTTCTGAACTTCATACGATTTGATCGGCAGCGATTCCTTTTCTGCAACTCGCACATCAGAAATCCGTAATGCTTCATCGAAACCTCGTTCGGTAAGCATCCATTCTCTTTTTCCAGTTAAGCGAGACGTTTGCGTCGGACGGGAGACCAACCCATCTGACGCGAGCGCATCGGCCGCACGAAAAAGGAGCCGATGCCACAGAAGCGTTTTCTTAAGACGATTTTCCTTTCGATATACCGTTTCCAGAGCAGCAGTGCGTTGAGCGGAATTTAGCTGAAACTGATCGGCAAGTTCAGCGACAACTTCTTCACCAGCCGCAAATTCTTTGACGACTCCACCATGTTTTAAAAGTGTGCGAAGTAGCGCACGCTGAACTTTGCCGCGACTTGGCATCGCTAAGTCGGCGAGCATTCTGCTTTCGTAGCTCATCGCACTAATCACCGAGGGTGGCGAGTCGGTCCCGGAGATTCAAGGCGAATGTCAGACTCACGGCAAAAAGCCGTCGCCCGGCGTTAATACACCGCGCTTTACCCCGAATTTAGTCTGTCAGCTACAGCCCTGGCTAGTGCCGCATTCGGTGCACACGCCGCATGCGCCGGCGCGGATGACTTTGTCGCTGCCGCACACTGAACAGGTGATTCCCATGAAAATGCTGCCGAGTGCGACCATCACGCGGTCCGTGTGGCCGTTTCCATTGCCGCCCTGGTCCGCCGTACTCGTGCGGTCGACGGGGTTTGGCAAATTGCTTGTAATCACGTCGATTACTTGTTTGTCGCCGGTACGCGCTAAATCGGTCACGGGGCGGTTCAGGGCTTTCTTTTCGATTTCGACAATCTCTTTAAGAGGCAAGTCCGGCTGTCCGCGATTGGGCGAGGTGGCCTCCTTATAGCCTTTGATGAACTGGCAAGCCAACCAGCGAAAAACGTAATCGGTGATGCTGGTCGCGTGGTGGATGTCGGGGTTTTTCGTGAATCCGCTCGGCTCGAATCTTTGATACGCGAATTTTTTCACCAGACTCTCCAGCGGCACACCGTACTGCAGGGCGATTGAAGTCAGCGTGCCGACAGTGTCCATCAATCCGCCGATCGTGCTGCCCTCCTTCGACATGGTGATGAAAAGCTCACCCGGTTGTCCGTCTTCGTACAAACCGACGGTGATGTAACCTTCGTGACCGGCAATCTCGAACCGGTGGGTCATAGAATTGCGTGTATCCGGCATGCGATGCCGAACTGGTTGATCAAGCCGGCTGCGCAGCGTTGCCAGTTCTTGTTCCAGTTCGAGGATGCGCTTTTGTAGCGCGTCTCCCTCGGATCCGGCATCACCGATGCCGGCTACAGTACCCATGTCTTTTGTCTTGCGCGTGTTCAACGGCGCAGAGCGCTTGGAACCCTCGCGATAAATTGCGACTGATTTCAAGCCGAGCCGCCAACCTTCGACGTATGTGTTCATGATGTCGTCCACGGTGGCTCCTTCCGGCATGTTAACAGTCTTCGAAATCGCGCCGCTCAGGAATGGCTGGGCCGCAGCCATCATTTTCAGGTGCGCCATGTAATGCAACGCGCGCTCGCCTTTGAACGGTTTGAATGCGCAATCGAAGATCGGCAAGTGCTCAGGCTTCAGGCCAGATGAGATTTTGGATCCGTCGGGGTCGGTGACGTCCTCGATCGTATCGAACGCATCGATGTGCGCGATAATGCGATCGATCTCCTCAGAATTATAACCGAGTTTCTCCAGCGCAGGCTTGACCGTCTGATTGACAATCTTGAGCATGCCGCCACCGGCCAGCAGTTTATATTTTACCAACGCGATGTCTGGCTCGATTCCCGTCGTGTCGCAATCCATCAGGAAACTGATCGTGCCCGTCGGCGCGAGCACGGTCACTTGCGCGTTGCGGTAGCCGTAGCGTTTGCCTAGTTCCGCCGCGCTGTCCCAAACTTTTGCAGCTTCTTCTTTCAAATGCGCGAACTCTTTCGCGTCTGAAATCTCGCGCACCGCGTCACGATGCAGCTCGATTACTTCGAGCGTCGATGCGACGTTGTCTTTGGCGACCGGTTTCGGCACGCCGCTGGCGCGCGCGTCATGATAGCCTGGGAATGGCCCTATCGCCCTGGCCAATCGCGCGCTTTGTTCGTACGCTTCGCCGGTCATGATCGCAGTGATCGCGCCACAGAGCGCGCGGCCTTCCACGCTATCATAACCGTGACCGTAACTCATGATCAGTGAGCCGAGATTCGCGTAGCCAAGCCCGAGTGTGCGAAAAATGTGCGAGTTCTCCGCGATTTCTTTGATGGGGTAACTCGCGTTATCGACGATGATCTCCTGCGCAGTGATGAAGATGCGCACCGCCGCTTTGAATCGCTCGACATCAAAATCACCGTCCGCGGTCTTGAACTTCATCAAATTGAGCGAGGCCAGATTGCAGGCGGTGTTGTCGAGAAAGAGATACTCTGAGCATGGGTTAGTAGAATTTTGCCGGTCTGTGCCCTTGCACGTGTGCCACTTGTGGATCGTGGAATCGAATTGGATTCCGGGATCGCCGCAGATGAATGTGCCCTCGGCAATTTTCCGTAACAACGTTCGCGCATCTTTGCGTTCGCATGGCTGCCCATCCGTCACCCGATGCGTCCACCATTCGCGGCCTTCCAGCGCCGCCTCCATGAATTCGTCGCTCACTCGCACGCTCACGTTTTCGTTTTGATACATGACCGAGCCGTACGCGTCGCCGTTGTAGCTGCCGTCATAACCATGTTCGATTAGTGCCCACGCTTTTTTCTCTTCCTTTTGCTTGGCGTCGATAAACTCTTCGATGTCGGGGTGCCAATCCTTTAGGGTATTCATCTTCGCTGCGCGCCGCGTTTTGCCGCCGCTCTTCACCACGTTCGCAACCTGATCGTAAACTTTCAGGAACGACAGCGGTCCGCTCGGCTTGCCGCCGCCGCTCAATTTTTCTCTTGTCGATCTTAAGGAAGTAAGATCCGTGCCCGTGCCGCTGCCGTACTTAAAGAGCATCGCCTCGCTCATGGCCAGCCGCATAATATCTTCCATCGTATCGTCCACGCTTTGGATAAAGCAGGCGCTTCCCTGTGGATATTCGTATTGCGAGGAAGCTCGCTCCGCTTTGCCCGTCTCACGGTTGTAAAAATAATTGCCGGCGCCCGCGTCCTTACCCACGCCGTATTGATGATACAATCCAACATTGAACCACACCGGCGAGTTAAAGGCACCGTGCTGGTTCAAACACAGCCAGGTCAGTTCGTCGTAGAAAGTCTCCGCCGCTTCTTCATCCGCGAAGTAGCCATCCGCGATCCCACAGTCGGTAATGGTGCGCGTGACCCGATGAATCAGTTGCCGCACTGACATTTCTCGTCCGCCTTTGTACGGATCAGTGCCATTCGCGATATCGCCGTAGAAATATTTTGAGACCGCAATCTTGGTCGCCAAGGCGCTCCAGCTTTTCGGGACTTCGATGTCTTCCTGCTTAAAAATGACCTTGCCGCTGTCGTCATTGATTTCCGCAGTGCGCCGTTCCCATTCGATCTGATCAAAAGGCGCAACGGCAGCGTCGCTGAACGCGCGCTCAAAACGCAGACCGGCATTTTTTGTTTTCTCGGACCTGATCTTGCGGTGCTCAGTTGGCTTAGGCGATCGTTCAAGCGAGGCGGGCGGAATTCCAGGTTTTAATTGAATCATGGCAGTGAGGGAGGGTTGAGGTTCTAATAAAGTGCTAATACTGGTGAACAGCGGCGCCAACAACCTGTGAATACCAGTCAACAACAAGTAATAGCGTGGCTGTCCTTGCGAATATACAATATGCAGTAAGCTGGACGGCCATGGCAAGCCTAAAATTGTAACATTTTTTGCGCAAGATTGGGATTCGCCTTAATCAAGCAGCTCCCTGACCAAAGCGTCGATGTAACGTTCGTCGGTTCCGCAACAGCCGCCCAGAACGGTGAGATCGAACTCTCGCGCGCACGCCAATTCGTCCCGCACCCAAGTCTGAACGTCGGTGGCGGCCAGATGGTTCAGTTTGTCGAGTTCCTCGGGCGAAAGCGGTGAAGCGTTCGCTTTTAATCCGCGAACTCACTTAACTAGATCCCGCTGCGAAGCGCGCAATACCTGCAAAGCAGTTTCCGCGTGCGTGGGATAGAGGCAGCCGATCATGTAGTGATGCGGAACTGGAGAGATCTCAGCATCGATGCGCGCGATCGTTTCCGCCAGTGGCGTTCCGTCGAGCATCGTGCCATCGGGATGCAGTATGGGCGCCAACGCATATAGGCGGCCCGTTTCTGCCATCGCTCGGGCAACGCCATACAGTTCCGAGAATGCCGGAAAAGTTGGCGCGTAGAGAAGATCGACATCGCTCCTAGCGAGGACGTCTGCCTGTTCGCGATGGTAAGCAAAGGCATCTTTCGTGCTCAGTGCTTCGTCAGCTGCGTAACCATCCGAAGCCGGCCGGATAACCCCCGCGAGAATGATCCGCGTACTGACGATCTGCCGTGCTATGTTCCCCAGCAATTCCACCGCAGCGGCGTTCACGCGCTCGGACATTGCTTGTCCATTTACGGCTTGCACGCCACGTGGGCGTCCCAAGCTGGATCGGCAATCGGTATCGAACTGCTACCTCAGCGTAGCTTTCGTAAATGCGCCGAAGGATCGCACGTCCCGGTTCGTCTCGGAGCAGCTTGTAGGCCTCGAAGTCGCTAATCGAGCGTCCGAATTCATAAATGATCCGCGTCTCAATTCCGCCGTCGGTGAGTGTGATCTCCATCGCCATTTAACGCTGGCGTGATGCCTTGGCTTTGCAAATTCAGACTTGGCCTGACAATTGCGCATCGTGAAATAACACCGACAATGTCGACCGATTGGAAGGGTGGCTGAGTCCGGTTTAAGGCACTCGACTCGAAATCGAGCGTGGGGAAACCCACCGTGGGTTCGAATCCCACCCCTTCCGGTTGCCTCTTGGAACGGCGACGAGCCAAAAGCATGACAGTACTGCATAACAAATACATGGAAATCCGCTAAAGACTCGTGGCCGACTATTGCGCTAGCGCTATCGTTGTTCAGTTGTGTGACTGGCGAAAAGATGTGGCAGCTCCATCCCCGCATGACAAAAGCATAGGTCGTCGCGGTGCTCGGCAGGCCAGACGGATATAAGCAGATCGAAGCACATGAAGTCTATCGTTACTCAAATCGGCTTTCGAGTGGCTGGGCTTGGGATCGTGCCGATTACAACGTCGTGTTCAAGAACGACCGCGCGTGAAGATCATTCGGAAAGGCCGGGCGGAACTAAGCTTCAATTCGCGGTGACTAACCGTCGCTCGGGCCGATATGGAAATACTTCCAGAATCTGGCCCTCTCGAAGCTTCCGTTGCACGCTGCGCCAGAAATCCGGATGAAATAAATCCGCGTGCTGTTCGAGCAGCGCGGCACGCGCCGATCCGGGCAGGCGCAGAAAATTGGGAAATTCTTCGAGAAACACGTCATTCTCGCGCACGGAGAACCACGGCTCGGCCGATATCTCTTCCTCGTACGTGCTGGCCTGCGGCAGATCGCGAAAATTGCAATCGGTTAGAAAACAAAGGTCGTCGTAATCGTAGAAGACGACCCGGCCCCGCCGGGTGACGCCGAAGTTTTTGGTCAACAGATCGCCCGGAAAAATGTTCGACACGGCCAGATCCTTGATGGCCTGGCCGTAATCGCGAGCGGCGGCTGCACTCTGAGTCGCATCGGCTTCGGCGAAGAAAATGTTAAGCGGACGAATGCGACGCTCGACGTAAGCATGAGCGATGACGACATCGTCGCCTTCCAGTCGCACCGTCTTTCCGGCCGCGCGGAGCAAATCTTCCAGGAGGGCCGGCTCGAATCGGTTCCGTCTGATGCGGAGGTGCTCGAACTCGTGCGCTTCCACCAAACGTCCGGCGCGATCGTGCTCGAAGACCAGCTTGTAACGGCGCATCACCTCCTTTGGAGTGGTATCCTTGGGAAAATCGAATCGATCCTTGATCACCTTAAAAACGACGTCGTAGCTGGGCAAAGTGAAGACGAGCATGACCATTCCGGGCGTGCCTTCGGCCGTTTTGAAACGGTCGGCCGAGGCGTTCAGTTGCGCGATGAAATCGCGATAAAACTCCGTTTTGGCATGTCGGTTAAAACCGATTTCGTTGTAGAGATCGGCTAAACGTTTGCGCGGCATCAGCTGGCGCAAGGAATGCACCAGGGCGTGCGGACAATCGGCCCTTACTCGAAAATACGCACGCGTGTATGAGAAAAGAATCGACAAATCCGCTTCGCCGAAGAGCACGGCATCGAGCGTGATGCCGCGTTCACCTGCATAGCGCTGACAAAAGGCCAGAGGCAACCCGACGCCATCCTCACCATCGCGAATCGCGCGACCGACAATGTAGGCGCCGTGGCCCCGATAAAAAGCGCGGTTGATCATTTCGAGGCGCACCTTGGAATCTCTCTGGCCAGCACCGGAAAATTCCGTCTCGACTCGCTCCGCCGCCAGCCGCACCGAGACACCGAGCTCGTTCCAGCATTCGACTGCGAATCCGCCCGCTTCAGGGTCGGTTAGCGCCGCCGAGATCAATTCCAGAAGGGGGGCTCCGGAATAAATTCGACGAGCATCGAGAGGAGAACTTGTCGGGGGCGCGTCGAAATCGGAATCGACAAATTCGATTGCTTGATCCACGCCTTCGGTTGCAAAAACGCGCCGGGTGAGTGAGTTGAAAAAACTTTCTCCAATCTCCCAGGCTCGAGATTGCGCGACGAAAGAGGAATAAACGGCTTTGATCGCGATCCAGACGTTGCGTTCGCGCAAGCGCGGGCCCATCAGATCCGTTATCTGTGTCGTTAGGTTCGCCAGCACGTTGCCATAAAGATGAAGCCTCTCGCCCGAATCCGCGTAGCTTCCCTTCAGATCATGAGCCAGAAAACGCTCGCGAGCGCGGTGAGTAATTTCATCAAAACGCCCTTGGTAATTGGCGAAGGCGTGCTGTGCGGCCTCTGCGCAAAGCGCGGCCAAGCGGCTGTCTGTTAAAGCCGCGGCTGCCGACGAAGCCGTCTCTGCGCGCTTCAATGAAACTGTTCGTGTTCGGTTGAACCTCGCAACGCCGTGGTGGAGGATAGACCGACGGCGATAACCTGAGCGACGTCGTCGAAGTAGCCCGTGCCCACTTCGTGCTGATGCTTAGTCGCACTGTATCCATGCTTGTCGGCCGCGAACTCCGCCTCTTGCAGTTCCGCATACGCCTCCATTCCTCGATCGCGACAGCCTTGCGCGAGTTGAAACATGCTGTAATTGAGCGCGTGGAAACCGGCCAGGGTAACGAATTGGAATTTGTAGCCCATCGCCCCCAGTTCACGTTGAAACTTTGCGATACGTCCGCTATCGAGATGCAAGATTATCACTTCTTGTATTGGAGCAAGAAAGAATCAAGATCTATAACATGCGCCATTTCCGGAAGAACGTGAAGATTGAGGAGGGGTCAAGAGCATTCGACGAATGCAGCGGTTTAGTTCAACGCGCGTTTATCCGCAATGGGTCCAGATCCCTCAGCAGCATAAGTTTTGGGGTGCGAGATGGAGATGATTCGAAGACTCGATTACCGCGACGGCGTGCTTGAGGCGTACCCCGAGGTCTACACTCCTACGGCGCTTGAGGCGTTGGAGGTTCTGTCGCCGCTCAACCGTGACCGGCATGACCTGATGGCAAGGCGCATCGCGCGGCGACTGACGCGGGAGCGCGGCCGGCAGCGCATTTCCTTCCTCGATCCCCAGGCGCTGATTCCGCGCACGGGCATCCGCGTTCAGGACGCCCGCGACGGAAACTTCGACGGGAGCGAGATCCCGCCCGATCTGATGCGCCAGTGGATCCAAGGCACCGGGCCGGCCGCTCGGCCACGGGCGAGCACCGAGAGCGGCCTGCGCAACATCGCTTACGCTCTGCTCTCGGGCGCTGACGGCTGGATGTTCGATGGCGAGGACGCCCTCGGGCAGGTCGATACCATGTCGCTTGACAACCAGCGCAACCTCCAGCTCGCGATCGCGAAAGACCCACGCTTCCTGCGTGTCGCCGAAGAAGTCTCCGCCGAGATGAACCGGTGGGCGCAAGGCTTTTTCGGGAGACCCATCGTCGTCGACTGGCGCCAACAGCTCGACTTCACCACCAAGATCTTCCGCGCGCGCGGTCTGCACCTCGACGACCGCCACGTGCGCGAGAAGGACGGCACCGGCTTCTCTGCTTCGATCGTCGATCTCACGCTCTACGTGGTCAACAACCACCAGCGCCTACGCGACTCGGGGGCATCGATCGTCCTCTACCTGCCGAAGATCCAGACCGCCGAGGAGGCAGCGCTGTGGAATGACCTGCTCGCGGCGCTCGAGCAGCACCTCGGGCTATCGCTAGGCGCGATCAAGGCCTACGTCCTCGTCGAGCAGATCGAGGCATCCTTCCAGCTGATGGAGATCCGCGCCGTCCTCGGCCGCCACTTCGTCGGCTTCAACACTGGGCGGTGGGACTACATCAACAGTGTCGCCGACGCGATGGTGTGGGACCCGGGCTTCGTCAACCCCAATATCGACGCCATCGGCATGACCTACGGCTACATGCGCAATTACGAGGACCGTGTGCGCCGGGCCGTGAACACCCCCGATCGGAACGGCCGCCGCGCTCTGTGGCAGGGCGGTATGGAGCCCAACATCCCGGTCGGCTCCGCGGCGGGCGTCGCCGCAGGCATGCGCAGGGCGAAGGCAGGCGGGGAGCGCGAGCAACTCGCGGGGGCGAGCGGCAAGTGGGTGGCGCACTGGAAGATGGTGCACATCGTGCGGCCGGTATGGGAGGAGGTCGGCGCGGACAACCAGCTAGAACGCAAGTTCCCGCCACTCACCTATACGCACGAGGACGCCGACGGGCTGGTACTGCTCGAGCCGGCGCCGCGCACCGTCCGGGGCGCCCGCGACTTGCTGAGTGTCGCCCTGCAGTACGGCAACGCCTTCGAGCAGGGTTTCCAGGCCGCGGCGCTCAAGCCGGCGGACTTTTTCGGCAACGACGACGTGCTCTATTTAATGGAGGACATGGCGACTGGCGAGATCCGGGTCAGCATCCTCTGGGAATGGCTGCACAAGGGCGCGCAACTCAACGAGGACGACCTAAAGACGGGCGCCAGGGCCGGCGATACGTTCGATTTGGCGCTTTTTGCCCGACTGCTCGACGAAGAATACGAGAAGCTGCTCGCCGCCCGCGACCGCGACGTCCACGACGATTCGAAGACGACCACGCTGCCCATCGCACGCGAGATCGTCGCTACCTACGTGACCAATCGCGCTAAGCTGCCCTGGTACATCGATCTCCTGAAC
>WNGF01006870.1_pt1 | contig 17725 bp, 16 predicted proteins | sample 5400641 | NCBI WGS metagenome assembly WNGF01 (sample SAMN13153371, study PRJNA577476) | soil metagenome | isolation source: 80 cm soil or saprolite under grassland replicate 2 | place: USA:California | collected 2016-06-15
ACCAAATCCCGGCAGCAGCGCAAAAAGTGTCGGCGTCATGCCCAACGAACCCGAAACCCGCTTTTTCTGGTGCACGAACTTCCCGTTGGTCTGCTCGGTGCGCGCCCAAAACCCGTGACCGTCGACGTTCTGAAAACTGATGCTCGGCGAAAGATTCAGCGTCCCCTGCAGGAGACTGGGCAACGCGAAATTCGTCTGCCAATCGACCTGGGTGTTGAAGGTCCGGGCGAACACCCGACTCGTCTTCTTCGTCGTGTCTTTCGGGTCGACAATTATTATCGTCTGGGGCTCGCGCAAATCCTGGTCGTGGAAGGCGAACGTGTTGTTCCAGGTAAACCCGGCGATCTTGAAGGGGCTTCCGAGACCTGCCGTAGTGACCCGCAGGCTACCCTTGAGCTTGACGCTGTCTTTTACGCCGTTCCCATTGTCAACGAACCTGTACGGGAACTCGCTTACCTGGTCTATGTTCAGCGTCTCGTCGTTGTGGAAGTCGAGGGAGGGAGTCCAGTCAAGCCATTTCACCGGGGAGAATGTGAGCTGCGAAATGCTGATGTTCGGAAAGCTCTGCTCCACCTGGTCGCGGCCCGTGTGCTGCGTTCGGGACCCCCCGATGCTGATCGGGATTTTACCGAGCGCGGTCTGGAAATTCGCGCGCGAGCCAATACTGGCGAACACGAGCAGCGGATCGAAAGTCGTCCGCCGCTGCACCAACGTGTTCGTCACGTAATTCACGTTCGTCGTCAGCCGTGTCGCCTGCGAGAAGGATTGGTCGTGGTCCCATGAGACGGCGGTGTTCCTCGAGCCGTCGCGCTGAGCGAGGTGATTTGCGGCCAACCGGCCGGTCATGAATCGATCGAGCCAGCGGTAGCGCCACTCGGCGTTCAAGCGCACATAGCCCCACATGGAGGCGTCCATGTAGTCGTTCATCGCGAAGTAGTAGCCGAGGTTTTCCGCGTGGCGGCGGTAGCTGGGACTGTTCCGGAAGAGCTCGCTGACGCCGAAGCGGGGCGTAAGCAGTCCGCTCCGCCTGCCCGACCTCATGTCCTGGAAGATGAATGGCATCCAGAGCACGGGAACGTCGGCGATGTAGAGAACCGCCGGCCGCGCGACCATGATGTTCTTCGAGACCATCTTGATCTCGCTCGACTTGAAGTAATAGTCGGGAATCGAGTCGTCGCAGCTCGTGATGATGCCGTTCTTCGCGTAGAACGCGGTGCGCTTCGCAGCGGTGGTGTCGCCGACGAACGCTGCCTGAGCGCCTTTGACGTACCACGTTTCGCCGCTCTCGACGGAAGTGCTGATGTTCGTCACCGAACCACGGCGCGATTCAACGTTGTAGACGATTCTCCCCCTCGAAAGAACATCCGCTCCCTGATTCGGATCCCGCAGCACGACAGAGTCTCCGAGCGCGACAACGATGCGAGTCGAGTCATTGTAGGTGATCGTGTCGCCGACGATGAGCGCTCCCTCGCGCGAGACTCCCGCCCTGTTCCCGACGATGGTGATCGACCGGCCGGCTGCATCGAAGATGACCGTGTTGCCCTGGTAACGGGTGGCGACGTAGTCGGGGCGGGTCATCAGCGCTTTCATCACCGAGTCTTCTTCCGCCCACTTGATCACGATCTTCTGCTTGGAGGTGTCGCGCGCTGCGGAATCCGCTCTGAGGGTGTCGGCGCGTGATACCGTCGGGGCGACAGGCATCGGAACCGCCTGGGCGGCCGCGATTCCGGGAACCACGAGCGCGAGCAAAGTAGCGGAATTCACGGCGAGACAACGCAGCGAACGGTGGCTGGTCAATGCATCAACAATTCTGCTCAAGCAGTCGCTCCCGCGCCGCCCATCTCCCGCTCGGCCGCCTGTTGCCTGCGCACTCTCTTCCGGAATGCGACGTGGGACACGACCACGCTCACCTCATACAAGAGATACAGAGGTATTGCGAGCGCCATCAGGGAATATGGGTCTCCGCCGGGAGTGATGAAAGCGGCGGCGATGAGGCAGACGACGATCGCGTGGCGACGATACTTGGAGAGGAACGCGGGCGTGACGAGGCCCAATGCGGTGAGCAGCAGCACGGCGATCGGCACCTCGAATATCAGTCCCGCCGCAAGACACATCGCGATCGCGAAATCGAAGTACTCCGTTGCCGATATCATCGGCGTCAGCGCCGACGATTCGATGCCCATGAGGAAGCCGAGCGTGAGCGGCAGCACGACGAAGTACGAGAGAGCGATCCCGGCAAGAAAGAGCAGCACCATTCCGATCAGCACCGGCACGACGACGCGCTTCTCGTTGGGATAGAGTGCCGGCGACATGAACTTCCAGAGCTGACCGACGATCACCGGCGATGCGAGGATGATTCCGAGGACGAGACTGGAATTGAGGAGAATCGAGAAGGACGTGCCTGGATGCGTGTAGATCAGATTCCGGCCGTGCAGATACGGCAGGATCGGCCTCTCGAGTACGCGGATAATGTCGAGCTTTGACAGAAGGAAGAACGCCGCCATGACGCCGACGATGATCGAGCCGGCGACCCAGAACAGCCGCTGGCGCAGCTCCTCGAGATGATCGAGGAACGGCATCTCGACGTTCTGCGGCTGCTTCACGCCGGGGCTCCGCTCGGGGCTCTCTCGACGAACCATTCGTAAGTTCGCGTCAGGCCCGCGGCCAGTTCGGTTTCAGCGCGCCATCCGAGAACTTGTACCGCCTTTGTCGGATCTATTGAGGAATCCTGCTGTTCACCGGGGCGCTTCGCTCCGAAAACGTGTCTGGCTTTCTTGCCGGTCACGCTCTCCAGCGCGGCGAGGAGATCGAGCACGCTCGTGCCGCGCCCCGTGCCGATGTTGAATGCCCGCGAATCAACTTCACGCTGCGGTGGAATCTTGAAGCCGCTCGCCGCGGAGATCGCTTCGCACACGTCGCCAACATAGACGTAGTCCCGGGTCTGGCGTCCGTCGCCGAAAATTGTCACGGGTGCGTCGGCCAACAGCCCACGGCAGAAGATCGCAACCACTCCCGCTTCTCCGTGCGGATCCTGCCGCGGGCCGTAGACGTTGGCAAAGCGGAGAGCGATCGCCTCCATTCCGTGAACCCGCCCGTAATAGGCGAGGTAAAATTCCGCCGCAAGTTTCGAGACAGCGTACGGTGATTCGGGATCCTTCGATGCTGTCTCGATATTGGGCAGCGCCGCAAAAGGTCCATAGACGGCCCCTCCCGTCGAGCTGAAGACCACCCGCGTTCTGTAGGCGCCCGCGCGGATTCCCTCAATCAGATTCAGAGTTCCAAGAATGTTGATGCGCGCATCCGCCGCGGGGTCCGCGACGCTCTTGCGAACGTCCATCTGCGCGGCGAGATGTATCACCAGATCGAAGCGCGATGCCCGCACAAGCTCGCGGAAGTCATCGGACTCGATCCGCATCTCGTGAAGCGTCGCGCCCGACGGAACGTTTTCAGGCCTGCCCGTCGAGAAATCGTCCACGATGGAGACTTCGTCGCCTCTCGAAATAAATAAATCGGCGACGTGCGAGCCGATGAACCCCGCTCCGCCCGTGACCAGCACGCGTTTCGGCACCTAGCGCCCGCTCAGACGGTCTTTCGCGAGCGCGGCTTCGGGCGACCGCGGAAATTTGCGGCGCACCTCCTCGAACAAGCGGCGCGCCTGCGTCGGCTTGCCGAGCGTCTGAAGGATCAGAGCGCGCTTGTACAGCGCGGTTGCGGTGTGGCTGGATGTCGGAAAGCGCGTCACGAATGCCGCGTATGCCGAGTCCGCTGCTTCCAGATCATTTTCCGCACGATAGCTCTGCGCCGACTCGAACATGGCGTCGGGCGCCAGATCCGAAGTGGGGAACCGTTTCACGAGATCATCGAACGCCGCGCGGGCGCTCGAGTAGCCGTGCTTGAGCATCTGGTCGCGCCCGATCTGCAGTAGTTGCGCGGGTCCCGGCCCGAGTGCCGATTCCGCGTTCGTGTCGCTGCTGGTCGGCTCCGCGGCGCGCTCCTCCAGCGCAACGCGCAGGTCGCGGAGACGCTGCTCGCTCTGACCGCTCAGGTCCTGAAGCTGGGCGACGTCCTGGCGGAGGCCGGTCAATGTCGAATCGGTGAGCGTCGACAGCGAAGTGAGGCGACTGTAGAGAAAATTCAGCGAATCGGACAGCGCGCCCATCGAGCGCGAGAGCGCGACCAGCCGCCGCATCTCCGCGCGCTGGAGGGAATCGCGAACCTGCTCGCGGCGGTTAATCTCCTCGACGCTCGAGCTCAGCTTTTCGAAATCGCTGCTCGACGCGAAGCACGCCGGCAGCGCTGCGATAACGACAATGAATAGTCCGCGTCTCAGAATCATGGCTTCCCCATCGCCGGCGGATGCCGGCCTAGAATCGGCGACCACGCGGCGAGGCGTGCACCCGAACTGTGCGTCACCTGACGGAACCGCCCGGTCTCGGTGTCGAGGACCCAGATCTGCTTGTCGCCACCGCGGTTGGAAGTCAGAACCATGTGTCTCGCGTCCGGGGCCCACGACGGATCCTCGTTCTCGCCTTCTGCCGTCAGCTGTTTCGGGACGTGATCGCGCACGGTGATCATCCACACCTGAAAATCGCCCTGCCGCTGCTGGTAGGCGATCGTTTGACCGTCGGAAGACCAGTCCGGACTCGAGCGATAACCGCCCATGACCATGTCGTATCCCGCCAGCAGCTGCATGTTCGTTCCGTCTGCATCCATAATATACACCTGCGGTGTACCCGTCCTCGCGGAGACAAACGCGATCTGCCCTCCGTCGGGACTGAAGCTCGGCGAGTTGTTGTCGGTGCCGTTGCTCACCGTCAGCCGGTGAGTCGCGCCGCTGCGGTCGGACACGAGAAGATCGGAGCCTTCCGACTCGCCGTGCGAGTACACGATGGCCTTTCCGTCCGGCGTGAACACGGGTGTGATGTTTAGTCCCGGCTGAACGGAGGATATCCGTTTGGGAACACCGTTGGGAATCTCCGCCTCGAAGATCTGCGTCCCAACGTCGCCGAGCACGGAGTAGACGATTCGCTTGCCCTCGTAATCCCACGCCGGCGAAAGGCTGCCGTTCCCGCCGCGCAGCGTCCGCGTCTCGGCGCCATCGCTGTCGACGACCTTGATCGCGCCCTCCTGCACGAACGCGATTCGGGATTGGGCGATTCCCCGAATTCCCAGGATCCACCGCTCGATTTCGTCGGAGACGCCGTGCACGGCGAATCTCCAATCGGCGTCGCGGCCGTTGGGAAGCGTGAAATCCGCCGCGCCGAGCTTCTTTTTCGAGGCGACCTCATACGCCGCGATCTGCACGCCGGCGAGCGTAACGTGACCGGTTATGACGATGGAGGCGCCGAATTTTTCGGCCAGAGAATAATTCAACCGCCGCGTTATCGGCGACACGATGCTCGTCCGCATCGCGCTGTCGAGCTGGATAACGTCCATTCGGTCGCTGTAGTCGAGATCGCGCCGAATAATCGTTCCAATCGAGTCGCCGCCCGTCTGCTCGATCGGCAGCACGACCACGCCCGGCCGCGCACCGGGCCCGTAGTTGAGACCGATTCTTACGCCCGGCCGCGGGGTCTGTGTCGTATCCTGGCTGCACGCGACCGCGGGCACGGCGATCAATGCAGCAAATCCGAGAATTGCTCCGCGGGTGATCATCATCGGATGAAATCCGGATCGAATCTGAAGAATACCGGGAGAACGTCGTCGGGAAATCCGCCCGGGAGAGGGCCGAATGCGCGCGTCCGCGCGGCGGCCTCGATTGCCCCCTGCGACTCTAGATCGAAGGCATAATCACCGGACCGGGTGAGGAACGTCACGTTGGTGACCGAGCCGTCGCGATGAATCAGAAAGTGCACCTCGGCGCGCAAACGCGCTTTCGGGTTTCGCGGCTTGAAGTTGAGAGCGATCTGCCGGACGATGTTTCTCAGATACCCCGGGAAGGGGAACTCGATCCCGTCGCTGCGGATGTTTCCGACGTCGGTGCCCTGCCCGCCCTCAGGCCCGCCGCCTGCAGTCGGCGCATTGCTCGGTATCAGCTTTTTCGGAATCGCCAGATCGGGCGTCGCGCGGCGCACGATATCCGGCTTTGCGCTCTTCTTCGGCGTCGGCATCGTTTTCACCGAAGCGTCTGACGGGCGCGGAGCGGTAACAGGCTTCGTCGGCGCTGGCGCAGTGGGCTTCACCTCACCGATCGCCCGCGGACCCTTCGGGGCGGCGACGAGCTCGACGTGATAAATCGGCGGCAGCGCAACGAGCGGCGCGGTCTTTCGCAGCGTCATGAGCGCGAGTGCGAAAACCGCGGCGTGAAGAAGCGCTGATGCTACGTACGCGCCCGGCGGCGGCGCGCCGTAATCCGTTCGGGCGCTCACCGCACCAGCGACGGCTCGGCGACGAGTCCGACGTCGCCGACACCGGCAGCCCGCATCACGGCGAGTACGCGCACGACGGTGCCGTATCCGACTCCGTCATCCGCGCGCAGATAAAGTCCGGACTTCCCCTTGCGCTCGGCGAGTGCCTTGAAGCTCGCCTCGAACTCCGAGAAGGTGAGCGGTGAGTCGTCGACGAAAATCTGTCCATTCTTGTCGACGGTCACCATCAGGCCGCCGTGCGCTTCGAGTGGACGCGCTTCGGCCTTTGGCAGCGTGATGTCGACTCCGCCCTGCATCATCGGCGCGGTGATCATGAAGATGACCATCAGCAGCATCATCACGTCGAGGAGACTGACGACGTTGATCTCCCCGTTCAGCGGCAGACGGTCTCCGCCCCGGCGCCGCGCCATTAGATGCGCTCCTCACGAACCATCAGCGCGATCAGCTCGGAGCCGAAGCTCTCGAGCTCTCCCTCGATCTTGTTGAGCCGGCTCGCATAGAGGTTGTATCCGAACACCGCGGGAATCGCGACCGTGAGCGCGGCCGCGGTCGCGATCAGCGCTTCGGCCACTCCGGGGGCGACGGCGCCGAGATTTCCGGACCCTTTCTGCGCGATGCCGACAAACGCCTCGATCACACCGAGCACTGTTCCGAGCAATCCGATAAGCGGACTGACGGAGCCGATCGTCGCGAGCCACGGAACTCCGCGGCTCAGGCGATCGCGTTCGGTCGTGGTCTCAGAATCGAGAACCAGACGCAACGATTCGACCTGCGCAGAGCTGAACCGCGCAACCCGCTCGGCTGAAGCGGAGAGAGCTGGTGTGCTCTCCTCGAGGAACCGCAGCGCACGATCCATGATAGTCGCGTGCGGTCCACCGGTGCGGCGCACCACCGACGCAGCCTGGTCCATCGTCCTGACTCGCACGAACTCATTCGCGAACTTGCGGCTCACCGCCGTCACGCGTCTGAACTGCCACCACTTCGCGAGGATGATTCCCCAACTGACGAGTGAAAGGGTGATCAGAATGCCGAGCACGAACTTCGTCGAGCCGGTTGACCCGATGAGTAGCTCGGCGGGGGTGGACGGAATCGCCTGAATCAGTGGCAACATTTATCGATTTGCGGGATTGAAGGAGTGCGCTACGCGTCCGTCGTTCGATGCGCCGTCACTGCGGATCAGTTTGACAGCGCGCGCGCGGGAAACGGTTCCGATTGCACGACGCGGGCCTACGCGCGTTTCTCGGCATCTTCCTCGACGACGCCTTCCTGCGATGGCTCGCCGGCCGGCTGCTCCAGGGCAAACAGATACCGGGCGGCGTCAACGACCCCGAGCCCGCGCCCGTTGGCGGCGGCGGCGCGAAGACGCACGCTCGGCTCGTGGAGAAATTTGTTCATCAGCGCGCGCGAGAGATGCTCGACGCTTTCCATCTGTTCCGGCGTAAGTGTACCGAGCTTCCGGAGCGCGGCCGCAACTTCCTGCCGCCGGATGCGCTCCATTTCGCCACGCACGAGCTTGACCACGGGAACGGCGGCGAGGCCCGCCAGCCAGTCCCAGTATTTTTGCGCTTCGGCTTCGACAATCTTCTCGGCCGCCGGAATATCTTCGGCGCGTTTATCCAGGTTTGCCGCCGCCGCCGCGCGGAGATCATCCAGGTCGTAGAGGAAAACGTTGTCGAGATCGCCGACGGCGGGATCGACGTCGCGCGGCAGGGCGATGTCGAGAATGCAAAGCGGACGGCCGCTTCGTACGTCCGTCGCGGCGGCGATGTGCTCGACTTTCACGACCTGGACAGGGGCGGCCGTCGAACAAAGGAGCACGTCGACGTCGGTAATCGAGCTCCAGAACTCGTCATAGTGCACCGCCACCGCCCCGTGACGCTCGGCAAGATCGCGCGCCCTTTCGAACGAGCGATTTGCGACGATCGAAACACGCACTCCCTCTGTGCGGAAGCACTCGAGCGCGAGCTCGGCGACGTCGCCGGCGCCGAGGATCATTGCGCGGCGTCCGTGCAGCGACCCAAAAATTTTCTTCGCGAGCTGAACGGCCGCAGAGCTGACCGAAGCAGCGCCGCGCCCGATTCCGGTTTCAGTTCGCGTGCGCGATCCAGTGAGCAGCGCGGTCTGGAAAAGCCGGTTCAAGACTGGTCCTGCGTGCGCGCGGCAATGCTCGAGCGACTCCTTCACCTGGCCGTGGATCTGCGCTTCGCCGATGATCATCGAGTCCAATCCCGACGCGACGCGGAAGAGATGCGCGACAGCCTCGCGCCCGCGCCTCACGTATCCGTGCTCCATTGCATCGGTGCCGAGCCGTACGGAGAGCATCTCCCAAATCGCGGGCACGCAGCCGGCGGTGGATTCGACGGCGTAGAGCTCGGTGCGATTGCAGGTCGACAGGATCACGCCCTCCTGGATTGCACCCCTTCCTGTCAGCGCGGAAAGCGCGGTCGCGGCTTCGGCGGAACGGAACACCAGCTTCTCGCGCACTTCGATCGGCGCGGTGCGGTGGCTTACCCCCGCGACGATGACGCCCGGTGATGTCTCGCCGGTCACAGGAATTGCCCGCGGTTGAGAGACGCCATTCTGAACACGATGTAAAGTGCGAGCACGCTCGCGAATGTCAGCGCCGACATGACAGCCGCGCGCTTCGCCTGCCAGCCGCGCAGCACTCTTCCCAGTGCCAGCGCGCTGATGCCGACCCACGCGCCGATGCCCCAGATAAGCTGCTGAAGAACCATCGCGTGATAGGCGACGGAATACGCGCCGGCAAGCGCCAGACCGAGCGTGAGACTCAGGAATCCGACGATGGACGAAACGTGATTGACCTTGTCGAGCGTCGCCAGCGGCGGGAAGAAACGAAATACGGGGCCGAACTTCGCCGACTTGAGCTCCCGGGTAGCAACGAGATACATCGCTCCCGCAGCAGCGGCCGTCGCGTAGGCGGCGATGCCGATGAAGCTCAGAACGATGTGCATCGTCAGCCATACCGCCCGCGCGCCCTGCGGCTCGAGGAACGGGTGGAGGCCGGTGAGATTGCCGGCGATTGTGACGAGCGCGGCGAGGGGCGCCGCGATCAACGCAAGACTGACTTCGCGGGCGAAGATCTCGACGATCACCAGCGAAGCCGCCAGCACGAGTCCGGAAAAGGAAAGTGCGGGACCGAGGCCGGTGAGAGACGCAGCTCCGCTACGCTGGACGAGGAGTGTCAAGCCCGTACCGTGGGCGGCGACGCCGAGGAGCAGCGCGACCACCACGCCCGTTACGGGAGCGCGCACGCGACGCGCGAACGGGAGTGCCGCTATTGCCGCGGCTCCCAGATAACAGGTTGCCGCTATGAAGTGGGCGATCGGGATCATTGACCACCCAAATCTAACTTCGGTGAAGCTACGTCAGGGCATCTTCGCCGTCAGACGGATGGGCATTCCCTCTCGAATGGAGGGCTGCGACTGGCGGAGTATGACGGCAGTGGACGCGAAAAGCGTGACCTTCACGACCTGCACGACGCCGATCGGAACGGGCGGTGCCGGCGCGCGATCGGCGCGGCCCATCGTATCATCGATGAGAGTGAATTCGTCCCCCACTGAGACTCCATCCCTCAATGCCGGCGATAGCACGACGTAGTGCTGGAGTGAAGCCAGCACCGGATCGCCGTAAAGATGAATGACACGCCCCTTCATTCCCAAAGCGACGGGACGCGCGACGGTCGGAATCGCGGCCGGAGCGGAAAACGCCAGCAGCCCCTGACCGAGACGGATCTCCGCGAACTGCTTCACGACTCTGGCCTGAACGGGCTGGCCGGGGGTGATTCCTTCTATTTGGAGCACCGCGGTCGGAATGACGAGCTGGCCGACATTTTCGAGATCGTCGCCGAGCGTGTACGAGAGGTAGCGATCGCCGAGACGCGGAGTACGTCCCGCGGGGAGCGACACATAAAGCCCGTCATTGAGCTGGTAGCGCGCCTCCTCGGCGGAAGTCTCGATGCCGGGGCGGTCGACGGCGGCGAGAAGCTCACCCCCACCGAGCGGTCCGCCGTGACGGTCTACGTATGGCGAAGACTCGATCTCTCCTGCGCGGACTCCGGGCGCGCGATACTTGCCGCCGATGACATTCTGCGCCGTCGCGTTGTTCGCGAAAGGCCCGTTCGAAAAAACCGTCCGCGGCGACGCGACCGTGCTGACGCGCGCGACGACGTTGGCTGGACTCCGCAGCCGGGCGACAACCTCGGGACGCACCTCGCGGAGCGGAATCCGAATCACTTCACCGGGATATATCCAGTGAGGATTCTCCACGACGTCGGTGTTCCGGCGAAATATTTCCGGCCACCGGAAAGGATCCTTCAGATATGTGCGGGCGATGTCCCAGAGCGTGTCGCCCTTGCGAACCGTGTGCGTCACCTCCTGAGTCGAATCGACAATCGCAACGGAATCGCGGACGCGCACGCTGTCGGCGGTCCCCGGTGCCTGACCGAGCGCGCGCTGCGACAAGACTGCCGCCGATAAAAGCGTCGCCGAGATGTGAATGCCTGCCCTGAATGATCGAAGACTGCCGCCAATTGAATGCATGATTTTGAGTCGCTCGAGAAGGACGGAACCGCTCCTTCCTGACGTTCCCAACGCGGGAAAAGTCACTCCCGGACAGCCGCCACGAAGGCCTTAAGCTTCCCCCCGTCGAGCCGGCCGTTCGTACGTACGCCGCTGCAGACATCTACCGCAAACGGGCGCACCGTGGAGATGGCTTCACTGACGTTTTCCGCATGCAGGCCGCCAGCGAGGAATAGTGGAATGCCAACTTTCTCGCGAATCGCGGCGCTGACGCTCCAATCGTGCGTTCTTCCAGTCCCGCCAAGCTCCTTCACCGGCAGCGATTGATTCCCGGAATCAAGGAGAATGGCATCGCTCGTCTCCTCGACGGCGAGCGCTTCGTCGATGGTCTCCAGCCCGGTGACATGAATGACCTGAACGATGCGCACCCCCGGAAGTCTCTGCCGAAGCTCTCTGCGCACATCCGCCTGAACGCTGGCACAGAGCTGGAACGTGTTCGCCCTGCATCGCGCCTGCTGCGCGATGAGCGTCTCGGCATTGGTCGCACAGCTGAGCAAAAACGTGGCGATTGGCGGCGGCACGAGCGGAGCAAGACGGGCGATGAGCTCCTCGTCGATTATGCCTGCACCGCTTGGCATCGCCGAGACGAATCCGAGTGCGTCCGCGCCGGCGGCCACCGCCATGCGCACTTCCTCGGCGCTCGACATGCAGCAGATCTTGATGCGCGTCCGCGCGTCTCCCGATGTGTTCATGGCGATAAGGTAAAAGAGGCGGGTAAGCTGAGCTTACCCGCCTCCATTCTTTCCCGCTTAACGGCGGATCGCCGAAGGCTCAGAACGGAAGGTCGTCGTCGCTCTCTTCGAGCGCGCCGGGAAAATCCTCGAATTCCGTAGCGCCCGCCTTCGCGCTCGCTGTCGCGGGCGCCTTGCTCCGGCTGGAGCCTTCGCTCTCGGAATCTCCGCCGCGGCCGCCTCCGCCGCCACCGCCGAGCATGAGCATCTCGCGCACATTGATCTCGGTGCTGTAGCGGGTCTGGTTGTCCTTGTCCTGCCACTGGCGATACTCGATCCGTCCTTCGACGTAGATTTTGTCGCCCTTCTTGCAATACTTTTCCACCACGTCGGCGAGACCGGTTCCTTTCGCGTTCCAGACGACGCAGCGGTGCCATTCCGTCTTTTCCTGGCGCTCACCGCTCTGGTTGTTCCACGAGCGGCTGGTTGCGAGCGAGAAGGTCGCGACCTTGCTCCCTCCCGTCGTCGAGCGCACTTCCGGATCGCTTCCCAGATTTCCGATCAACATCACCTTGTTCAAACTTCTGCTCACGATTTCCTCCCGGCGAGAGTTATTCTCGCATGAAGTAGTATAGACGGGCACGCACTCGGTCGCAAACCAAGTATTTCGCCACTTACCGAAACTATGTGCGAAGATCCGGCTAATTCCGAGCCGCCAGATCGAGACACAGTATCAGCGCACTCTCGACAGGACGCCGGTAATACCCGCGGCGGATGCTCAGCGGGGAAAATCCGCGCGAGCGATAAAGCGTTTGCGCCGCCTCGTTCGACTCCCTGACCTCGAGATAGACTTTCCCCACCTCATTCGCTCGCAGTGCGTCCAGCGCGGAGTCGAGCAGAAGAGCGCCGACGCCGCGTCGCCGCGCCTTGCTGCCGACGGCGACATTCAGAATTTCTCCCTCGTCGAGCACGCGAATGGCCGCGGCGTACCCGACCACTCGGTCGTCCTCGTCAATAGCGACGAGAAATACGCCGTGCTCACTGTCCAGCAGAGTTCTGAACGCCTGCGCCGACCACGGATCGGAGAAGCATTCCCGCTCGATGGCGCTGATCGCCGCGAGATGCTCAGCGGCCGCCGGCACGATGCGCGCTGTCACGCGCGCAGTGGTCGTCCGTGTGCCGCTTCCCATTTGACTTGCGCCTCGGCGGGTCTGCCGTAGTCAGGCTCCCATGAGGCAACGTCGACAGGCCCGCTCGCGAGAACCGATTCCATCAGCCGCGCGACTCCGCGAGCGTGTGGTGAGGCATCGAATTCACGTGCGGGACCCATGATGCGTGCCCTTTCGGAAGCGGCGAGTGAACCAAGCCCCGTGTCCGGCACGATGCGGAACGTGCCGACGGCGGAAATACTCTGTCCCGCAACCACGACTGTCATCGCGAAGCTCTCGCCGCGCATCGCCGGCAGAACCGACAGATATCGCCCGCTCGCAGGCGGCTGGCGCAGTCCGGCGACGGTAAGCATCAGTGAAGAAACGCCGTAAAGCTCGGCGCGCGCGGCGACGGCGATTCCCTTCGCGATCGAAGCTGCGACGCGCAAGCTGGTGAAGCTGCCGGGTCCCGAGCCGCAAATCACGCGTTTGATGTCAGCCGCGGTCCGTCCGGTTTCCTCGAGACATTCATTTATCAGAGGCGCGAGTCCCTCGCCGCGGCCCCCGTCCTTTCCTTCACCACTGTGTGAAAGCTCTCGCTGCGCGATGACGTTGCCGCCGTCGAGCAAGGCAACGCTCGCGGCATACGTTGACCCGTCGAGGGCCAGCGTCAGGTGGCTCATCCGGCGAGCAGTATCCGATGTTCACCATCGCCCGGAGCATACTCGAGATCGATGGGCACGTGTTCGGCGGGGAGCCGGTCACCGGCGCGATCCGGCCATTCAACGATGACGAGCGCGTCCGACGACATGATCTCGTCCCATCCGAGATTGGTCAGCTGCGCCGGCGATTCGAGGCGGTATAGATCCAAATGGTATACCGGGGATCTGTCAGCGGAGTACTCATGCACCAGTGCGTACGTGGGGCTCGTCACCTCGCCTTGCACGCCGTACCCGCGACAGATCGCCTGCGCGAGCGTGGTTTTGCCGGTGCCGAGCTCCCCAGCGAGCGTGATGATCAACGGCGGCTGCGAGGACTCGCCCAGCCGCTCACCCCACTCGCGAAGCTCTTTCTCCGAGACAAGCAGACGACCGCGCTTGGCCCGCGGCGGGACGATGTGACGTCCTGTCGGCAACGCTATCGGCCGCGAACGGCGGCGAATGATCCGCGGCGCGGACCGCCGCTGCCGGATTTCGCCTTCAGCTCGAAGAGCTCGTCGCGCAGCCGCGCAGCGGTCTCGAAGTCGAGCGCGGTCGCCGCTTCCTTCATCTCCGCCTCGATCTCGGCGATGAGTTTTGCGAGCTCCTTTGGATCGCGGTAGCCCGGCCGCGCCTCGGCGACACGTTTCGCGCGCTCCGACTCGCGCTCTTCGCGGTCGAGTCGCGAGTCCGCGACGCGCGTCGTGAACCGAACCTGGTCCACGCTCTTGAGAACGCTCTTCGGCGTAATTCCGTGGTCGACATTATGGGCTTTCTGGATCTCGCGCCGGCGGGCGGTTTCACCGATGCAGCGCTCCATCGACCCGGTCATGCGATCGGCGTAGAAGATCGCTCTTCCTCCGACGTTTCGCGCCGCTCTCCCGACCGTCTGAATCAGCGAGCGGTCGCTGCGGAGAAATCCTTCCTGATCGGCGTCGAGGATCGCGACGAGAGACACCTCGGGAAGATCGAGTCCTTCACGGAGAAGATTGATCCCAACGAGCACGTCGAACTCGCCGAGTCGCAATCCGCGGACGATCTCCATTCGCTCGATGGCGTCGATGTCGGCGTGCATGTAGCGAACGCGGGCGCCCATCTGCTGCAGGTAATCCGTGAGATCCTCGGCCATGCGCTTCGTGAGCGTCGTGACAAGCACGCGCTCGCCGCGGCGTTCCCTGATGCGGATCTCGTTGAGCAGATCGTCCACCTGTCCGCGAACGGGGCGTACTTCGATCTCCGGGTCGACGAGACCCGTAGGCCGGATGATCTGCTCGACGATCACTCCCTCGGAGAAACGCATCTCCATCTCGGACGGCGTCGCCGACACGAACAGAGCGCGCGGTGACGTGCGACTCGTCGATGACGACGAGAAAATCCTCGGGGAAATAATCGAAGAGGCACGCCGGACGCTCACCGGGAGCGCGGCCGGAGAGATGCCGCGAGTAGTTCTCGATCCCGGCGCAGGTCCCGATCTCCAACATCATCTCGATGTCGAAGTTCGTGCGCGACTCCAGGCGTTGCGCCTCGAGCAGCTTTCCCGTCGAGCGGAGCTCGTCGAGGCGCTCCATCAGCTCGAGACGAATTTGTCCGACCGCGCGCTCGATCGTCGGCCGCGAAGTGACGAAATGCTTCGCCGGATAGATGCACGACTTTTCCAGATTTGAGATCGCCTCGCCGGTGAGCGGATTGATCTTGCTGATTCGCTCGATCTCGTCGCCCCACATCTCGACGCGAACCGCCTGTTCCTCATACGCGGGAAGGATCTCGACCGTGTCGCCGCGCACGCGAAACGTCCCGCGTTCGAGCGCGATGTCATTGCGGGAATACTGAATCTTCACGAGCGATCTAAGAATTTCGTCGCGCGGAATGCTCTGCCCGCGCGTCAGCGTCACCATCTGGTCGCGGTAGCTCACCGGGTCACCGAGTCCATAGATGGCCGAAACCGTCGCGACGATGATGACATCATCGCGCTCCATGAGACTGGACGTCGCGCGCAGCCTTAGTCGATCGATGTCCTCATTGATCGATGCGTCCTTCTCGATGTACGTGTCCGTCGTCGGCACGTACGCTTCCGGCTGATAGTAGTCGTAGTAGGAGATGAAGTACTCGACCGCATTTGTCGGGAAGAAGCTCTTCAGCTCGCCGTAAAGCTGCGCGGCGAGGGTCTTGTTGTGCGACAGCACGAGTGTTGGCCGGCCGAAATTCCTGGCGACGTTCGCGACGGTCATCGTCTTGCCGGAGCCCGTGACACCCAGCAGGGTCTGGAAGCGGTCCCCCCGCTCGAGGCCTCGTGTCAGCTCGGCGATCGCTTTCGGTTGATCCCCCGCCGGCTGGAAAGGGGCCTGCAGATCGAATTCGGCCCTAGGCACTGTTCATGTCACTCGAGAGACGCTCCCGCCGAGTGACTTCGGTCACTCCCTTCACGCGCCTGGCCGCTTTGAGAATTTTCTGCAGGTGGACGAGATTGCCGACCTCCACTGCCAGCGCTCCGGTGACGTGACCGTCGGTCGTGTGCAGCTCGAAGCTGCGGATGTCGGTCCCCGTCCCCGATACAGCGGCAGCCAAATCCGCGTACAGACCGCGGCGGTCGGTCGCCTGGAGAGCGAGGCGCACCATGAATTTTTCTCCCTCGAGCTCCTTCCAGTCTATCTCGAGGCGGCGCTCCGGCTCCTGCACGAGCATGAGGAGATTCGGACAATCCGAGCGGTGGATGCTCACACCGCGCCCGCGCGTGACGTAGCCTACGACCTTGTCGCCGGGGACCGGCTGGCAGCACTGCGCGTAACGGATCATCAGGCCGTCGACGCCCTGAATGCGGATTCCCTTCGGCTCTCCGCGCACACGATCGACGATCCAGTCGAGCGGCCCCTGCTTGGCCGCGTCGGAGAGCTCGTCCTCGGGATAGAGGTGCTTCAAGACCTGCACGATGTTGACGTCGCCCTGACCGATCGACGCAATCAGATGCGTGATGTCGCTCAGATGGAGCGCCCGCGCCGCGCGTATGAGATCCTCGTCGCTCGGCTTGCCGAGACGGCGCCGCTTGATCTCACGTTCGAGAATCTCGGTTCCCAATCGAGCGGACGTCTGCTGCTCCTCGAGACGCAAACTCTGGCGGATCTTGTGGCGGGCGCGTCCCGTGCGAACGTGATTCAGCCAGTCGCGCGTCGGCTTGGCCGAAGGCGATGTTATGATCTCTACAGTTTCTGAGTTCTTCAGCTCACGCGCGAGCGTTGCGATGCGCGCGTTGATGCGCGCGCCGGCGCAGTGCAGACCGACCTCGGTGTGAACCGCGAAGGCGAAGTCGATCGGCGTCGCGCCCTTGGGAAGCTGAATGACGTCGCCTGTTGGCGTGAAGACGAAAATCTCGTCCTGGTACAAGTCGAGCTTCAGGAACTCGAGAAATTCGTCCGGCGTCTTCGCGTCGAGCTGGAGCTCGAGCACCTGTCGGAACCATTGCAGCGCGCGGTCGAGCTCGTCGGCGCTCTTCGCGTTCTCCTTGAACCGCCAGTGCGCAGCGATGCCGTACTCCGCCGTGCGGTGCATCTCGCGCGTCCGGATCTGGATCTCGAACATCTGGCTGCCGGGCCCGAATACGGTCGTGTGCAGCGACTGGTAGCCGTTCGACTTCGGCTGCGCGATGTAATCCTTGATGCGCTCCTGAAACGGAGTGAACTGATCGTGAATAATTCCGAGCGCGTGGTAGCAGTCGGGCACCGAGTTCACCGTCACGCGCACGGCGAGCAAGTCGTAAATCTCCTCGTATGGCTTGCCCCACTTCTTCATCTTCTTGTAGATGGACCAGAGGTGCTTCGGCCGGCCGGTCACTTCGACGTTGGCGATTCCCGCCGCTTTGAGGTGTTTCTCCAGCGGCTCCTTGAGACTGGCGACCGCGGCTTCGCGTTCCGCTCTCCGCTGCGCGACTTTTTTCGCGAGCGCCTTGTACTCGGACGGCTCCAGATGCTTGAAGGCGAGGTCCTCGAGCTCCCACCTGACGCGCGCCATTCCGAAGCGGTGCGCGAGCGGCGCGTAGAGGTCCCTCGTTTCCTGTGCAATGCGCTTCTGGCGGTCGGCCGGCAGATAATCCAGCGTGCGCATGTTGTGCAGCCGGTCGGCGAGCTTGATGAGAATTACGCGCGCGTCCTTGGCGATCGAGAGGAGAAGCTTCCGATAGTTCTCGACCTGGCGTTCCTGCGACGAGTTGAGCGGCAGGTGGCCGATCTTCGTCAGCCCATCGACGATCTC
>WNGF01004716.1_pt1 | contig 17723 bp, 18 predicted proteins | sample 5400641 | NCBI WGS metagenome assembly WNGF01 (sample SAMN13153371, study PRJNA577476) | soil metagenome | isolation source: 80 cm soil or saprolite under grassland replicate 2 | place: USA:California | collected 2016-06-15
CGGCGAACAAGATCGCGCCGGCTGGTCCGCTGATCCCGGTTCGCGTCTGCCATTACAGGTCAGTCCTCGTGCTCCAGGCGATCATTAGCAGAAAGATCGACCCGAGTGAGGATGGAACAGGGCGGCCTGCTGGCCGCCCCGGTCCCGACTGGGTCGATGGCCTCAGGCGATGACGTCGTACGGCCGCATCATGTCGTTGTCCTCGTGCTCGACGATGTGGCAGTGGTGGACGTAGCGCTGCGGTGCGCGGACGTGCGAGGGCAGATCGAACTTCGCGCGGATGATCGTGAACGTGCCCGGATTTGCTTTGACGGTGTCCTTGAATCCTCGCTCGGTGGGGTCGGCGGCGAGCATCCGACCGGTGGCGAAGGGCGTCGGATCGACGCCACCGCGCACGCCGTTGGGGCCGATGCCCGCGGCCGCGATGTACGCCGCGACGTCGAAGGGCACCCGTCCGACCACCTGGTGCGTGACGAGGTGCGGGTGCATCGGGTGCGTGTCCTCGGTGAGGTTGATGTAGTACCAGTCTTCGATCGTTCCGGCCGTCGGCGTCTCGGTCGGCGCGTCCTCGAACGGCGCGCCGTTGAGGGTCAGCCGCCACTGCGCGGTCTCGGGGGCGACCTCGTTGAGCGTGATGAAGCGCTTCGTTGCCGGCGCCGGCAGGTTCGCGTCGCGACCACCGATCAGCGTCGATGGGATCGTGGGCGCGACCGGCGTCGTGTTCGCGACCCGCAGCTGCATCACCTGATTCAGGATCGGGGAAGGATTCGAGACTCCGGGCGGCAATGAGCTGTTCTTGAGCTGCGTGGTCTGCCCGGCGAGCTGGCTGAAGTCGACCAGCACGTCGGCCCGCTCGGCGGGAGCGAGGATCAGCCCCTTCACGGGCACGGCCTGCGTCCACATGCCGCCTTCGCTGCCGATCTGCCACATGCGGCCTCCGCCCATGTCGAGGTTCATGATCCGGGCGTTGCAGCCGTTGAGGATGCGGAACCGGTAGAGCCGCGGCTCGACGTTGAGGAACGGCCAGACCTTGCCATTGACGAGCATGACGTCGCCGAAGTACTCGCCGATCCAGGTCACGCCCGGGATGTCGCTCCGCGGGTAGAGGAACGTGCCGTCGCGGCCGAACTGACGATCCTGGATGACGAGCGGGATCTCGTACGCCCCAGAGGGGAGACCGTTCGCGTTGTCGGGGCCGCCGGTGTCGTACTCGTCGCGGACGAGGTACGCGGCGGCGAGGCCGGCGAACACGTTCAGCCGTGTCGTCCCGAGCCCGTGGTCGTGGAACCAGAGCAGGGTGGCCGGCGTCTGCGGGCTCTCGTTCGGATAGGAGACCGTCTGCGTCTGGCCGAAGCCGAATCCGTTCGGCGTGATCGCGGGGTTGCCGTCGCTGTCGGCCGCGACGAATCCACCGTGCAGGTGGGTCATCACCCGAACCTGGTCGCCGAGTGGCGTGAGGCGCGTGTCGACCGGGATCCACGAGGGGTACCGCTGGGGGAGCCTGTTCGTGTAGTCGATCTGGAGCGGCGCGCCGGACTGCGCGATGACGGCCATTCCGAACGACCCGGCCTGTCCCGCGAGGCCGGAGCCGTCGTCGTACGCCCAGAGCGGCGTCGGCGGAAGGTCTGGATGGAGCTGCCTGCTGATCGGCACCTGGGTGAACGCGTACTTCGTAAGGCCGGATCTGACGCTCCTCGGGGTCGCGACCACGATGCCGGCGCCCGGGAGCGGGAGCGGCTCGACGTACTTGGTGAGGCTCCCGCCCATCGAGGCGTCCGCCACGGGAACGCGGGACAGATACGGCGACAACAGTGCGGCGCCGCCGGCGGCCGCTCCGTACTTGAAGAGTGTTCTGCGTCTCAGCGTGCGCATGTCATGTCCTCCAACATCGATTCCGTGCCGAACCGCGGGGGGACTGAGGAGCCGCTCTCCCGGTCTCGACGCTCGCCGCCCGATCGGCGGCCACCTCTCCTTCGTGCTGCTCCAGCGACGGTCCTCGTCTGTGGCGGTTTGACAAGCGTTTGTTAGATGCCTTGCCTCAGCTGGGATAGGGCTGTCAAGGGGGTTGAAGTTCGCTATCCGGCCCTACGCGTGTGGGGCACTGCCTGTCACGCACTCGACCGACGCCGGATCACTCGAGCCGGCCGGAGGTGCCACCCCATTCCTCGGGTGCGACGTCGGCGATCGTCTCGGAGAACGTCCATCGATGGCCGGGGTCCTGGACCGTGTACTGCTGCTCCCCGTAGGGCTGATCGGTCGGAGGCGCGAGGATGGAGCCCGTGGAGTCACACCTTCAGTGCGGTCGATCGCGATCGGTACTCCTCCACGTCGATCTCGCCTCGGGCGAGCCGATCATCGAGGATCGCTTTGGCGCTGCTCTGCTGATCGGTGGGTCGAGCCAGTCGCGCCACGAGGTAGATCCCAAGCGCGATGACGAGCGCCCAGAACACGAACGAGGCGAACATCCACCAGCCCATGTAGCCAGCCATGTAGCCGTAGCCGGGAACCATCACTTTCGTCACCTCCAGCCTGAAAGCGTGGCGAAGGCCGGCCTGGATGACTACCCGCTAAGACCCGAAGAGCGCGGCGAATGGCCCATCCTGTGGTCGAAGGGGCCAAAGGACCCGCCACGCCGGGCCGTGCGGACCTTGTGGCGGGCGACCCTGACGACCACGCTGGTCGCCGTGAGAGCGCCGCGGGTGCTCGTCGCCTACGACGGCACCGATAAGGCCGAGATCGCCCTCGAAGCGGTCGCCTCCCTCGGATGGCCTGCCGGCACGTGCATCCGGGTGGTCGCCGTCCGCGACGACCACCTCCGGCTGCTCCGACCGCTCGTCGATGAGCAGCCATTCGTCGAGCTCGAAGAAGCGCTGCTGTGGGCGGCCAACCATCTCGCGGCTGATCTTCCCAGCAACGTCGCGATCGAGCGACGGCTCCTCCGCGGAGCGGCACTGCCGGCCATCGTCGCTGAGGCGGAAGAGCTCGGCGCCGATCTGGTCGTGCTCGGAAGCCGCAACCGAGGTCCGATGCGATCCGCGATCTTCGGCTCCGTCGGCCGCGACCTCGTCGCGCGTGCCGACCGACCGGTCCTCATCGCCCGCGGCGACCGGCTGGACCGCGTGCTGCTCGCGCACGACGGATCGGACGCGGCGCGTACCGCCGTCCGGATGCTCGGGTCGTGGCCCGTCTTCTCGCGCGCGACCGTGAAGCTCTTCTCTGTCGCCCACACGCAGCCGGGCTCCGCGACCGGCCAGATCCTCACCGCCGCGGCGCTCGACGAGACGAATCTCATCGTCCTGGGCTCCGCGGTCGCGCATGGTCTCGACTGGCGGCTGCACGGCGATCTCGCCGACGGCCTCGTGCCGCGGACGCATTGCTCGCTGCTCGTCGTGCCCGCGAGCGCGCGGGTCGAGCTCACCCTCGCGGAGGCCGCCCGCTCGGGCTAGTGCCGCGCGCCTAGCGGTGCGCCCAGCGCGGTGACCGCTTCTCGAGGAACGCGCGCAGGCCTTCCTGAGTGTCGTGCGTGGTGGGGATGGTGCGCCTCTGCTCCCGGTCCGCCGCCTCGAGCGCGGCCTCGAGCCCAACACCGACCCCGATCCGGATCGTGCGTTTCGCGAGCCGCAGGCTCGCGGCGCTCTTGGCCCGGAACCGTTCGGAGATCGCGCGGACCTCGTCATCGAGCCGCTCCGCAGGGACGCTGCGCCACACCAGACCCCAGCTCGCCGCTTCGGCGCCGGTGATCGCATCACCGGTGAGGATCAGCGCGTTGGCCCGTTGCGATCCGACCAGGCGCGGGAAGAGCACCGCGCCGACGGGCGGCACGACGCCGAGCACGATCTCCGGCGTGCCGATGCGGGCGTCCTCGGTCGCGATCGCGAGATCGCAGAGCGCCACGAGCTCCGCGGCCCCGCCGAGCGTCGACCCGTGCACGACCGCGAGCGTCGGGACGTCGCACGACACCAGTCGCGCCGCGACCCGCGCGAACGCGTCGAGCATCGGGCCGAGTGACGGCCCGAGGTGTTCACCGACGTCGACGCCCGCGGAGAACGCGCGGCCCGCGCCGCGAAGGACGATGAGCCGCAGCTTCGGCTCACTCGAGAGCGTCGCCAGCGCCTCGTCGAGCTCGCCGAGCATCGCGATCGTCAGGACGTTGAGCGGCGGCCGGTCGAGGATGCACGTTGCGACGCCGTCGTCGCGCTCGACGCGGATGTTCATGGGGAGCTGGGTGCGATGACGGCGATGTGACGCACGCCTTCCCCGCGGCGCAGTGCGTCGAACCCCTCGTTGATCGCGTCGAGCGGATGGCGGTGGGTCACGAGCGTCGAGATCGCGAGCTTCCCGCGCCGGACGAGATCGAGCACGACGGGGAAGTCCACCGGCCGGCAGCCGAGCGTCCCGATGACCGTGAGCTCGCGATACGTCACCCGACCGCCGGGCAACGACATCGGGTCGGCGGCGAAGCCGAGCAGCACGAGACGGCCTCCGGTACGGACGGCGGAGAGCGCTTGCTCCTGGGTCTTCGGCTTGCCGATCGCCTCCACGGCGACGTCCGCGCCGCCGTCGGTCTCGCGCCGCACGGCCTTGGCGACGTCGCCCTCGCTCGCGTCGATGGTGAGCGCGGCTCCAAGCTGCGCCGCCACCCGGAGCTTGCTCCGATCGAGGTCCACCGCGATCACCCGCGCGCCCATGAGCGCTGCCACCTGGACGACGTTCAGGCCGAGTCCGCCGCAGCCGAATACGACGACGCTCTCGCCCGGCTGGACGCGCGCCCGACGGGCGACCGCGTGGAACGCGGTCGTGAGCGCGTCGGAGATGACGCAAGCATCCTCGGCCGGGATCTCCGGCGGGATGCGGTACGCATCGCGTGCGGGCGCCACGACGTATTCGGCGAAGCCGCCGTCGATCGTGTTCCCGAGCATCCGCTGCCGGCCGCACACGTTCTCGCGCCCCGTGCGGCACGCGACGCACTCGCCGCAGGTCGTCACCGGCGCGAGGAGCACGGTCTGGCCGACCAGCGACGGGTCGACCGCCGAGCCTACCCCGGCGACGACGCCCGAGACCTCATGCCCGAGGATGAGGGGCGGGGTCTTGAAGGTCGGCACGTTGTGATCGAGGTAATGCAGATCGCTGTGGCACAGCCCGCATGCGATGACCCGCACGAGGATCTCGCCCGGACCCGGCTCGGGCCGGGTCACGGTCTGGACGCTGAGCGGCTGGTTCGGGCCGACGAAGACGGCGGCGCGCATCGTTGTCGCGATCCGCTCGGCCGCCGGATCGCGGACCGCGACGATGCCGGGCACGGCTAGGCCAGCGCCGGCGCGACGGGGCGAACGTCGCGGTCGAGGAGCTCGAGCTGCGCGTCATCCAGGATGTCCGCGGCGGCGGGGAAGAACGCCTGCTCCTCCTTCTGGATATGCCCGCGCAGGACGCGCAGGAACGCCTCGAGAGCCATCTCGAGCTCCCACCGCGTCGGCTCGGCGACGAGGCGCTCGAGATAGGCGTGCAGTGTCGCGTGCTCGTCGACGAGGACCGAGACCGCATCGCGCATCGCTTCCCCGAGGAACGGAAAGAGCACGCGCTCCTCGTTCTCAGCGTGGGCGAGGAGCGGGGCCTCGAGCGTGCGGATCGCCGCGGCGATCGCCGCGATGTCCGCGCCGCGCGCGCTCAGGTCCTCGATGACCTCGAGCTGGGACAGGAACACGTCGTGCTCGATCGAGAAGCGATCGATGATCCGCATCGGCCCTTACCTCCGCCGCCGTCCTGGAGCCGACCGTAGGGCGGGATCGTGTCCAAGCCGTGTCAGAGCCGTCCTAGAGTGCCGCGGTGCCCGCCTACGCGCTGGTGCTGCTCGGCCACGTTCTCTTCGCGGCGATCGTGATCGGCGCGACGGTGTCGTACGCGCTCTGGATCGCCCTGGCCGAACGCGCGCCAGAGCACCTCGCGTTCACGATCCGCGCGGTCCGGCGCAGCGATCGCCTCGTCGCGATCCCCGCCTACCTGCTGCTCCTCGTCAGCGGCCTCGTGCTCGCCGGCGCCGGGCGGTTCCCGCTCGACCGGCCCTGGCTGCTGTGGGGCACCGTGCTGTATGTCGTCACGCTCGTCGTCGGCTTCGCCCTCTTCGGCCCGACCGTGCGGCGCGAGCTCGCGGCCCTCGAGCGGGGCGGCCCGGCCGACCCCGAGTATCGCCGGCGGCGGCGCGACGCGTGGCTCTACACCGCATTCACGATCGCGATGCTCGTCGCGATCCTCGCGCTCATGGTCGCGAAGCCGTTCTGAGCCGCTAGAGGCGCTGCCCTCCGTCGACCTGCAACACCGCGCCGGTGATGTGACGGGCGCCGGCCGACGCGAGGAAAGCGACGGCGGCGGCGACGTCCTCAGGGGTACCGAGGCGGCCGAGGACGGTCTCCGCGAGCGACCTCGCCCTCGCCTCCGCGGGCATGCTGGTGAGCATCTCGGTCTCGATGAGGCCCGGGGCGACGACGTTGGCCGTCACCCCGAACGTGCCGACCTCCCGCGCGACGGACTTCGTGAACCCGATGAGCCCCGCCTTCGCCGCGGCGTAGTTGGACTGCCCGAACTTCCCGCGGAGCGCGTTGATGGACGATACGTTGACGATGCGGCCGTACCCGTGGGCGCGCATCGGCGGGATCGCCGCGCGGGTGAACCGGAACGATGCGGCGAGGTCGCACTCGATGACCTCGTCCCATGCCGCGTCGGTGAGCTTCCACACGACGCCGTCGCGATTGACGCCGGCATTGTTCACGAGGATGTCGAGCCGTCCGAAGCGATCCAGGACCGCCGCGACCGCGCGCGCCGGCGCATCGCGCTCGGTGCCGTCGGCCTTGATCGCGAGCGCGCAGCGTCCGGTCGCCTCGATCGCGGCGACGGCCTTCGCCGCGGCCTCAACGTCGTCGCGGAACGTGAACGCGACCTGCGCGCCGTGCGTCGCCAGGGCGACGCAGATCGCGCGTCCGATCCCGCGCGACCCGCCGGTGACGAGCGCGACCACGCCCGCGAGATCCTCGGCGATCATCCGATCCATGCGGTCAGCGCGCGAGCGCTCCCGCTTCCTCGGGCGTGACCGCGGCAGCGAGCGACGCCCCGCACTTGCCGCAGAACGCGAATGTCTCGGGGAGCCCCTTCGCGCCGCAGGACGGGCACACCTTGGCATACGGGCCCCAGAGCGTCTCGCTCGATCCGCCGGACCGCGCTCGCTCGCGTATGCCGACGCGGTCCGCGCGCCGTTTCTCGGCGAACGCGGTCATGCCCTCGTACGGCTCGAGCGAGTTGAAGTGGAGCGCGAGCCAATCCCGGGCGTGCCCGATGGTCATGCTCCAGGAGAGGTCCTTCCAGAAGTTCGCCTGCTGTTTGGTGTAGCGCATGCATTCGGGGAACGTGTCGGTGAGCTTCGCCGCGAGCTTCGCGACGGCCGCGTCGAGCTCGGCCGCGGGGACGACCTCGTTCACGAGTCCCCAGTCGAGGGCGGTCTTCGCGTCGACCCACTCGCAGGTCATGAGCATCTGGCGGGCGCGCCGGTCGCCGATCACGAGCGGGAGCCATTGCGTCGCGCCGCCGGCGGCGACGCTGCCCACCTGCACGCCGACCTGGCGGAACCGCGCATGGTCCGCCGCGACGGCGAGGTCACAGGCGCAGTTGAACTCATTTCCCCCGCCGACCGCCATCCCGTTGACCCGGGCGATGGTCGGCTTGCCGACGTTCTTCAGCGCCTCGATCGCGCCCGCGAAGTACCCCATGTATTTCCAGTAGTCGCGCGGCCGCTGCGTGTAGTCGCGCGCGTACTCCTTCACGTCGCCGCCCGTGCAGAACGCCTCGTTCCCCGCCCCGGTGAGGACGACGACCGCCACGCCGTCGTCGCGCGAGGCGTCCTCGAACGCCTCCTTCAGCTCGCGAAGGGTCCGCGTCGTATACGCGTTGTAGGAGTCGGGCCGCGCGATCGTGACCGTCGCGACCCAGCCGGCCTTCTCGTAGCGGATGTCCTCGAACGACAGATCGTCCCGCGGTGAAACCTCGCTCATGCCACGAGCCTCCCTTGCTGCTGGCGCCCGAGGCGCTGCCGCGCCAGGAGCGCGGCGCCGAGCGCGGCGACGAGATCGGGATGCTCGGCCACGTTGACCGTGTGGCCGAGCGCGCTCTCGAGCGAGGCGACCATGCCCCTCTGCAGGGCCATCCCGCCGACGAAGGTGATCTCCGGTTCGATGCCGACCCGCTTCAGGAGCTGCTGCCCGCGTTGGGCGAGCGAATCGTGGATCCCGCGCACGATGTTCTCGACGCTCTGCCCCTGACTGACGAGGTTGATGATCTCGGACTCGGCGAAGACCGCGCAGACCGACGAGATGACCTGTGGAGCGTCGGCCCGCAACGACAGCTCGCCGAGGTCGGCGAGCGTCACCTCGAGGTAGCGGGCGGCCCGCTCGGCGAAGCCGCCCGCACCGGCCGCGCACTTGTCGTTCGTGCGGAACTCTTTCACGCGGCCGCCTTCGAGGATGTGCAGCGCGCGCGTGCTCTGCGCGCCGATGTCGATCACGCACCGCGTGCCCGGGAAGAGCTGGGCCGCACCGCGCGCGACGGCGGTGATGTCGGTGATCTGCACGTCGCGGCTCGCGACGTTGTACCGGCCCAGCCCCGTCGTCGCCACGTACGCGATGTCGTCCGGGGCCGCACCGGCCTCTTCGATCGCCCTGCTGAGCACGTCGCGCGCGAGGCCGTTGAAGTCCGGGCGCATGCGGGCGATGCCCGACCCGCGGACGGCTCCGGCGTCGTCGAGGATCACCGCCTTCGCGGTCCGCGCTCCCATGTCGATGCCGGCGACGAGCGTTCCGCTCACGCCATCACCTCCGCGCGCGCGTTCATCCGCTCGAGCGCGAAGATGGCCGCGCCGATGGCGCCGGTGTAGTGCGAGTCGGAGCTGACGTTGACGGGAAGAGCGACCTTGTCCTGGACCGAGCGGATCATGCCGATGTTCCGCGCCACGCCGCCGGTGAAGGTGATCTCCGGTTCCGCCCCGACGCGGCGAAGGAGCGCCACCGTGCGCGAACCGATCGCGCCATGCACGCCCGCGAGGATGTCCTCGACCTTCTTGCCGGACGCGAGGTAGGAGAGGATGTCCGACTCGACGAAGATCGTGCACACGGTCGAAAGACGCACCGGATTCCGGGCCTCGAGCGACTTCGCGCCGATCTCGCCCACGTCCATCCCGAGCGCTTCGGCCGAGTTCGTGAGGAACCGGCCGCTCCCGGCGGCGCACTTGTCGTTCATCGCGAAGTCGAGCACCTCACCACGGTCGCTGACCTTGATCGCCTTCGTGTCCTGCCCGCCGATGTCGATGACCGTTCGCGTCTTCGGGAAGAGGAACCACGCGCCCTTGGCATGGCAGCTGATCTCGGTCACCTGGTCGTCGCCGAACTCGACCTTGAACCGCCCGTAGCCCGTCCCGATCGCGTAGCCGACGTCATCGCGCGCCGCCCCCGCCTCCGCGAGGACCTTGTCGAAAGCGCGTTCAGCGGCCCGGACGAGATACGCGCCGGTGTCGATGAGGGATCGCGCCGCGATCGCGCCACGCTCGTCCACGAGGACGGCCTTCGTCTGGGTGGACCCGACGTCGACGCCCACCGCGTACCTCATGCCGCGCTCCCCGCCGCCGCGGCCGTCACCCGTCGCTGCGTCAGCGCCTCGAAGAACGCATCGATCCGGTTGCGCAGCTGCGCCTGCGAGAAGTAGCGCGGATCCTCGAGGTCCGACTCGATGAGGAGGGTGGGGACCTCGCGCTCGCGGACGAAGTACTCGCGCATGTCGCCCTGGCCGGCCGAGAAGAGCCGGCAGCTCTTCACCGAGTGGATCACGACGGCATCCGCGTCCCACTCACGGACGTAACGGTCCATCTGGTCGTACCGCTGCAGGAAGGTCCGGTTGCAGAGGTTGTACTGGAGCATGTGCCGCGCGATCGACTCGAGCGGCCGCTGCGGATCGTGGCGGAACCCGAATTCCCAGATCCCGCCCACCGTCGAGTACGTCGAGGCCACCGCGACCGCGCCCCAGCGCGAGAACATGTCGCGGAAGATGCGCAGGAACGGCCACGGCGGCGGGCCTTCGATGACGATCCGGAAGCGCTCGTCCGGAAGCGGACTTTCGCCCTTGGCGGCCTTCTCGGCGAGCTCGGCGCGAGCGACCTCGAAGAACCTGACCGCCTCGTCGGTGCCGCGGAGGCAGTAGAGGACGGCCATCATCGTCACCGAATCGAAGTACGCGTCGTACGGTGCGGGGCGCCGCTTCGTGAGGTCCTTGATCTCGGCCCACATCTCGCCGACGAGCGCGGAGTTCTCCACGGTGCGCTGAAGCTTCCGGTAATCGAGGCTCGTGCCGGTGATCCGCTCGAGCTGGACGATGAGCTCCTCGAGCTGCTTCACCACGTACTCCACGTCCCCCGGAGACGGCTCGCCGTCGGCGGAGCGCACGAACGGGATGTCGATATTCACGGCCGGGGCGCCGGTGAGCTCCGCCAGATGCTCGAACCAGTTGAGGTAGACGTTGCACCCGACGTAGTTGCAGAGGAGCAGGTCGGCCTTGGGGATCGTGCCGTACGGCGCCTCGTAGCCCGACAGGTAGAGGCCGACGTCGGCCTTCACGTACGCGCAGTTGTCGACCGCGTACCCGAGCTCTTCGGCCTTCTGGATGAGCGGCAGCGAGTGCTTGCGCACCGCCAGCTGGAGAACGTTGACCTCGGGGAACACAGGGATCATGTCGAACGCGCGGACGAGCTCGACCGGGTTGCCGGCGATGAGCAGGTGGGCGTTCTTCGTGGACGACTCGCCTTTCGCGATCGCCGTCAGCTTGGCGTAGTAGTCGTTCATCAGCTGCTTCTGCAGCTCGTGCACGTGACCCTGGTACCGGATCGCCTTCGTTTCGGTGGTCATGTGAACAACATCGATTCCACGAAGGTCTCGACCTCCGTTCGGATCTTGTCGTACATCCACATCTTCTCTTCGAACTCGAGGAAGAGATGTGGGATGCCTTCCTGCTCGAGCGCTCTCCGATAGAGCGCGTAGTCGAAGAGCCCGGGCTCGCAGAACTTCGCGCCGAGGAAGATGACCGCCGTGGCGCGGTGCTCGCGGGCGCTCGCGATGAGCGAGGCGGCCCGCGGCCGCCGCAGGTCGTGCTTCGTGCTCGCGTGCACGCTGCCGTCGAGATAGGCGCGCGCGAGCTCGCGGAACGGGTCGCCGTCGATGGGGACGTCGCGGTTAAAGAGGCGCCAGCCCAGCAGGAAGTCGTCATCCAACACGTAGCAGCCGGACTCCTCGATCGCGGCGATGAGCTCGAGCGGCGGCTGCTCGCAGAACGAGCCCACGACGACCACCCGAATGCGGTCCTTCGGCCGCGCATCGCGGTCGCGAGCCGCCCGAAGGCTCTCGGCGAGGAGCGGCTCCGCGTCCGCGGGATCCATGAGTGTCGCGAGGCGCGCGAGGGTGTACAGCTCGGCGGTCGCGATCTTGGCCGGCGCGGCCGCTCGAAGCTGGTAGAGCTCGCGCAGGCGGGCGCGCAGGGCGTTGTACGCGGAGAGCGCGAGGCGGAGCGCGTCGTCGTCCACGGCGCGTCCGCTCACCGCGCCGAGCTCCGCCGCGACCCGGCGGTACTCGGTCGTGAGGTAATCCAGCGCCGCGGCCGAGGTCATGTTCTGAGGCAGGTGGAGGTACGTGACGTGCCGCCCGGGGAAGTTCCGCGCCATCACGCTCGCGAGGTTCCGTGCCGGATCGCAGATCGACTCGAACATGAGCGCGTCGAAGGGCTCCAGCTTGTCGGTGAACGCGAGCTCCAGCGTGCTCTTCACCACCGAGCAGATGAAGGACTGGAAGCGCGAGTCCGCGTGCGCCATCTCGATCTGGTTGCCGCCGCCGAAGAGACCGACGGGGAGCATGCCCGCCGCGTATGGGAGCTCCACCGGCGCGTACACGGGGAAGCACCCGGTGACCTTGCCTCCGGTCCTCGCGCGCCACTCGCGCACGGTCGGGAAGGTCCGGTCCTCGACGATCTCGCGATACGCGTCGACCGCATCGATCGGCGCGATCTCCAGGAGCGTCACAAGATCCTCCCCAGGCATGCGAGCGGCTCGTCGCGGAACCCGAGCTCGCGGAAGAACGGCTCCATCGCGCGGTCGTGCACGGGCACGACGGTGTAGACGTGGGTCGCCCCGACCTCGCGAAGCCTTGCGAGCAGGCTCGCCGCGAGCGTCCGGCCGAAGCCGTGCCCCCGGTACGCGAGATCCACTCCGAACGCGTCGACCCAACCGGCCGTCCCGTCGAGGCCGAACGAGCGGCGTACGTCGCCGGCCGCGTAGCCGACGAGCGCGTCGTCCAGGAAGGCGCCGACGACGACCGATCCCTCGCGGCGCAGTCGGAGGGCCCAGTCGGCGGCGGTCTCGGCCCCGAGCGCGCTCGACAGCGCCGCGAGACGCGACGCGTCCGCTTCGCTGAGCGTCCTCACGACCGGCGCCGCCGCTGCGCGCTTGGCCACCTGCATGGTGGCGACGCTAGGGGGAGATCGTGTCTAGGTGATGTCCGCGCGGGTCAGCGCGGACGGATCTGGATCGCGAGCAGCCCATCGCCGCCGACTCCCGCGATCGTGTAGCTGACGTCGAGCCGGTCCTCGCCGACGCGGACGCGGATCGGGACGTCGTGCAGCGTGGTCTCGCCGCTGCCCACCGCGCGCGCGAGGCAGCGGGGCCCCGCCAGCGTCGCGCCGCAGCCGTCGCGGCAGTCCAGGACGTCGCCGCATCGTCGCCCGACGAGCTCGCCGCGCCCGATCGCGAGGAAGCGCGCTGCGGCGTCGTTCGCGAAGCGGATGCGCAGCTCCTGGTCGATCACGAGCAGCGGGCCGGGGAGCGCCGTGAGGACGTCCTCGGCCAGGTCGCCGAGCGTCTGCGGCACGGTCGTCTCCGTCGCGAGCCGGTAGCCGACGCCGTACACGGCCTGGATGAACCGCGGCTCCTTCGCGTCGTCGCCGAGCCGCTTGCGCAGGCGGGTCACGTGCAGGTCGATGGCGCGTTCGGACGGCGGCTCGTCGTCGAGCGCTTCGATGAGCGCGAGCAGCCGGGTGCGCGCAAGCGTGGCGCCGTTCGCCTCGAGGAGCGCGCGGAGGATCGCGAACTGCTGCGGCGTCAGGGCGATCGGACTCCCGTGGAGCCGTGTGGCGTGCGCGGCGACGTCGAGCACCAGGCCGCGGTGACGGTACACGGGGGCCGGTGCCGCGGACCGGCGGGAGCGGCCGGCGAGGGCGATGACGCGCGTCGCGAGCTCGCCCGGGTCCGTGGGAAGCGGAACGACCTCATCCGCGCCGGCCGCGAACGCCGCGGGCCGGGTCGCCGGATCGGCGGCAGGGTCCAGCACGATGAGCGGGAGATGACCGGCGCGCGCGGCGGCGTGGACGACCTCCCAGCCTTTCCCGTCCTCCATGCCGACATCGACGACGAGGACCGTGGGCAGATGGAAGGTCACCGCCTCCAGCGCGACCCGCACCGTCTTGCAGGACGCGACCTGCGCGCCGGCGAGACGGAGGGCGGTGCGGAACGCGTCGAGTCGCGCGGCGTCGTCATGCGCGACGAGAACGAACGGCGGCTCGTGCGGCCCGTTCATTTGTGTCCGAACGATGTCCGAGGGACCGCCGGTCGGCTAGGGCCGTTCGGCCCGGGTCGGGGTGCCGTTCCGCCCTCGTCCATCAAGGCGTCCGCGTCGGGCGCCGTCCCCTATCGAGGCCCGGACGTGACGGCGCGCCGCCCATCTTGCCGTGCGTGAGCGGCGCGCCATCGCAAAAGGAGGTTGTCAGTTTCCGGTGACGAGGAATGCCCAGTGGAAGATCGGCATCGGCTCGCCGGGGTGGTCCGCCGCTGCGGTGAGCTGCGGCATCTTGTAGTTCGCCGGCCGCGCCTCCGTGCCCTGGTAGATGCCGGGGTACATGTCGATGTAGTGCCATCCCGGCTCACCGGAGACGGTGAGGAAGATCTCGAGGTCGCCGGCGCTCTGGAACGCGCAGGCGTAGCCGGCGAAAGCGTTGTCGTAGACGAGGTGGTAGATCTGCTCGGTCTCCGTCCAGCCCACACCCTTGAGGTGGACCGACGTCTTCGTGCCCGACGGCCCCTGGGTGATCGACAGCGGGAACGCGTTCGCCTGGATGTAGACGGTCGTCTTCGCGACGACCTCGTCTCCGATCTTGGCGCTGATCGCGTGCCTGCCGCCGAGGTCGTCCGGTACGCTGAACGCCCACGTGAACGCCCCGCTCCCATCCGTCTTCGTCCTGCCGAGCGTCTTCGTGCGCTCCTCGAATCCGGTTACCGAGCGGTTGCCGACCATCGTCGTCCACAGGATCTCGACGTCGCCGTTGGGGACGAGGCCGCGCGCGTTGAGGGTGGCGGGCGTCCCGACCACCGCGCCCCCGGGCGAGGTCCAGATCCCCGCGTCGACCGGCTTCGCCGCGATCGTGGTGAAGCCCTGCTGCGTCGCCTGGGGCGCCGTCGCGGGCGGCAACACCGCCTCGCCGTCGGTCACGGTGAAGGCGAGGTGCGGGAACGGCCGCGACGCGACCACCGGCTGCTGCTGTGGATTGAGGTAGGGCGCGCCGAACTCGCTGTGGCCGAGCGTGATGTAGTGCGTCCCGGGCTTGCCCGTCGCTGGGATCACGACCTTCGCGTAGCCCTCGGTCGTGATGGACGAGACCCATCCGGTGTAGGCGTTGTCGTAGGCGAGCTGGAAGCTGTTCTGATAGGACTGCCAGCCGATGCCGCGCACCTCGATGGTGATCGGCGTCCCGACCGGGCCGCTGGTCGGCGTGATCCGCGTCTCCATGTCGACGTCGAAGAGCGACTTGTTGCGGATGGTCTTCGACGGATCGATCACCATGACGTCGTGGGCGTAGCCGAAGCCCTGCGGCACGGCGAACGTCGCACTGAACGCGCCGCTGCCGTCGGTCGTCGGCGACTGCAGGACCTTCTGGACCGGCCTGTACTCGCGGCCGACGTACTTGCTGCGGTCGTCCGAGAGCTTCCAGGAGCCGGTCGCGGTGGTCCACACGAGGTCGTACTTCGTGTTTGGCGCCAGCCCGCTCGCGGTTGCCGTGACCTTGGTGTCCCACGGGCCGTGAGCCGGCTCGACCGCGAACTTCCCCACGATCTGCAGGGGCTGCGGGCTGGCCGCGGCTGCGGTGGCCGATGGCTTCGCGGTTCCCGCCGCCAGCGGTTGCGTGCCGTTCGTCGGCGCGGTGGTCGTCGGAGTGGTGCATGCCGCCACGAGCGCCGCGGCGACGAGCATGATCGCCATTCGCGCCAGGCGCTCGTGGCGTGACATATCGGTCCTTCCTTCCTGGGTGCGCCTAGTAGCGCGGGTAGTCCTTGTCTTTCGGAGTGATCGTCAGCTGTGCCGGGGAGACCTTGAACTGCTCGAAGGAGCCGGTCGCGCCATCGACGCTCTTGGCCTCGATCTTCACGTTGAAGGCGCCGGTCGGGTAGTCGAGCGGTACCGTGTAGCCGACGGCCCACAGGAAGTCCTGCGGAGCCTCCTTCGTGCCGCCGTGGCCGCCGTAGGCGAGCTTGTCGGTCTTGCCGTCCGGATACGTGATCGTGAACGACTGGACCGCCTTGTCATCGAGGTACTTGCCCGTGGTCGGGTCCATGACTTTCATGCGCCACACGATGCGGCCGCCCTGCGGGAAGCGGCTCTGCTGGGTGCAGTGGAGGCCCGGCGCGGTGAGCAGCTTCTCGGTGTCGTTGAGGTTGAGTTGGCCGCGGATCGTGTCGCCGCTGATGACGAGGAACTTGGGTGCGGCCGGCGCCGCTTGGGCCTGCGTCGCCTTCGCGGTGGCCGTCGCGGCCCCTGTCCCTTCTCCGGTGCCTCCGCCGCAGGAGGCGGCGAGCAGCAGCAGGGCAACGCCGGAAGCGAGGACGCGAGCGCGTGGGTTCATGCGGTGTCCCCCTTTCGGATCTTGCTGCGCGCGCCGCCGATGACGCCGCGCGCCGTACCGATGAGCGCGAAGGCGATGAGCGCCCAGACCGCCAAGACTAGTACGCCGACCCCGTACGGGACCTTCGAGCTGAACGCGCTGAGCGGAGCGGGCTGGACGACGTAGGTCTCGGCCGCGATCTCCGCCTGGAAGGTCGTTCGCCCTTCGGCCGCGACGTAGTGGTCCTTGCCCGCGAAGCGCACCACGATCTCGTGCGACCCGGTCGCCGCCGGGAGGTAGCTGAGCGAGCCGCGGCCCTGGCCGTCGGTGATGGCCGATCCGAGCAGCATCGGGCGCTTCCCGAAGAGGTCGATGACCTCGTAGAACCGCACCGTCGCGTCGTTGACCGGCCGGTTGTCGGTGGTCACGAGGTGGACGTCGAGGACGTAGCCCTGCGCGAGCGTCGCGCTCGGCTTCGCTTCAACGAAGCACACCGGATGCAGGTGGTCGGCGAGCGCGACGCCTCCGGTGGCGAGCATGAGCGCGAGCGTCGCGATGGTGATGCATGCGAGCCGGCGGAGCTCAGTCATCGCCGCCTCCCGCGAAGGCCGGGACGAGCGCCGGCGCCGGCGCGGCCGCCGCGCCTTCGACCTCCTCCAACTCGTGGACCGACATCACCGGGAAGAAGCGGAAGAAGATGATCAGGAGCAGCGGGATCGCCGCGGCCGATCCCAGCGTGATCGTGACCTCGACCCATGTCGGGGCGTACCGTCCCCAGTCCCACGGCATGATCGGCTCGGCCATGCCCGGCACGACGATGAGGAAGCGCTTGAGCCACATGCCGCCGATGATCAGTCCCGCTGCGGTGCAGGCCCGCGCGATGGTCCAGCGTCCCGGGAGCGCCGCCAGGACCAGCGGGAGCACGAGCCCGATCACGGTGAAGGCCCAGAACGCCGGCGCGTAGATCCCGGTGAAGATCGCCTCTAGGACCGGCGTCGTGCTCTGCTCGAGGACGTAGGCCTCGGTCAGGTACTCGCTGACCATGAAGTAGAGGTAGCCGACGCCGAGCGCGATGAGCAGGTAGGAGAGGTACCGGAAGTGCCTGGCGGTGATGAACTCGCCGAGGCCGTAGACCTTCCGGAGCGCGGCGACCACGAGGATCACCGCCGCGACGCCCGACAGCATCGCCGCGAGCACGAAGAGCGGAGCGAAGATCGTGCTGTGCCAGCCGCCCCGGGCGGTCACGGCGAAGAGCCACGCGAGGACCGAATGGACCGAGACCGCGAGCGGAATGATGAGGATGGCCATGATGCCGATCCCCCGCGCGAGCGAGCGCTCCTGGCGGCGCTCGCCGCGCCAGCCGAGGGCGAGGACGCGGTACAGCGTGCGGCGGAACCGGCCGGCCGTCGGGCCGAGCATGTCGCGGCAGAGCGCGACATCGGGAATGAGCGGGAGGTAGAGGAAGACGAAGCTGGCGGCGATGTAGGTGCTGATGGCGACGAGGTCCCACACGATCGGCGAGCCGACCTGCGGATAGAGGAACAGGTACAGGAAGCGGTCCGGCCGGCCGAGGTCGATGAGCGGATACACGGCGCCGACGAGGAGCGCGGCGACGGCGAGCGCCTCCGCCAGCCGCGTTAGGGGTGCGCGCCACTTCGCGTTGGTCAGGCGGAGGATCGCGCTGGTCATCGCGCCGCCGTAGCTGATGCCGATGAAGAAGACGCAGTTGATGATGTAGAAGCCCCAGGACACCTTCTGGTTCAGCCCGGTCACCCAAAGCCCAC
>WNGF01005754.1_pt1 | contig 17722 bp, 18 predicted proteins | sample 5400641 | NCBI WGS metagenome assembly WNGF01 (sample SAMN13153371, study PRJNA577476) | soil metagenome | isolation source: 80 cm soil or saprolite under grassland replicate 2 | place: USA:California | collected 2016-06-15
GTGACAGGCGAGGGCCTCGACGCCCTGCGGCGCCGCCTCGCGGAGGTGGCGTTCGGCCGCCTGCTCGAGCTGGGCGACATCGAGCCGGTCGTGACGAGGGCGCGACACCGCGTGGCGCTCGAGCGGGCGCTCGCCGAGGTGGAGGCGTTTCACGCGGCGCGCGCGGAGCGGGTGGACGCGGCCGCGACCGCGACGCACCTGCGCGCCGCCGTGGACGCGCTCGACGACCTGATCGGCGCCGTGACCCCCGACGACGTGCTGGACCGCGTGTTCGCGAGCTTCTGCGTGGGGAAGTGAGGGGTTGCACGATGCATGGATGGTCCCAGGCACGCATCCTGACTGTCGCCCTGCCGTTCCTCTGCGCCGGTGTTTCGTCTCGATCTGGAGGGGAGTCCTCCGGCGCCCGTGCGGCTCGCTCCTCTCCCGCACCCGACGTCCACCAAGACACGGTGCGACCTGGTCGCACTGTGAGCTGGCCGAGTTCACCCCAGGACCGGAGCTTCCTCACCGTTATGGTCGGTAACGCGCGGCTGCTGATCGTGGACCCAAACGGCGCGCAAACTGGACTGCATGCGGCGAGCGGCGCGGAAATCACGGAGATCCCCGGGTCGTCCGTCTTCGTGGATGCGATCGACGACGACGTGACCGGAGCAGCCGACACGTCGTTCACCGTCAACGTAGGCATCCCCAATCCCGAGGGCACGTATCGCGTCCTGGTGGTAGGCATGGGCCGGCCTTCCGAATTGCGGGTGGATGTCTATTCAGTCGATGGCAGCGCGCAGCCGCTGATCCTCGTGCCGCTGAGCCTGGAGAAGGGCTCACGCCGTGAGTTCCGGCTCGATGTGAACACCGCACCGGGCAGTAGCTCACGGCTCAAGGAAGTCAAACCTGGAGGTGGTCCATGATTACGGACAGGTCGTCGTCTGCTGCGAGACGGTGAACTGCGCCTGCGGGACGTCGGCCAGGGGCGTTCGCACTACGTCCACGGGCCGGGTCATAGTCGATTGCACGGGGCAAGTTGGACCAGGGGAGACCTCGGTCAGGGCCACAGTGAGCACGCTGCCTGTCACGCGTATTTCGTCCACGTTGATCGCATACCCGGTGGTTGGCCGCCTCCCCATAGCTACGACAACCACGACGTCGCGGGTGAAGTCCACTTGCCGGCGCTCGGGCCGCGGCACGATGACGCCGTTGAGCTCCGTCCAGAACGTTCGCCACTCGGCTTCGGTGCGGAGTACCTCGCGAACCTGCGTATCGATGCCGCTCACGGTGCCACTGGTGATCCTCATAAAGTCGACCGGCCCGGAACGCGAGAACCTCACGTTGAACGTCGCGACCTGTCCTGCGCCTAGGTTGAGCGGAATCCTCTGTACGGGCTGCGGCCTCCCGTCCGAGGAAAACGCGTGGATGCTCAGCTCCTGAGCGCCTGCCGGTAGCCCGCGGAGCTGGATCCGATACGTCCCCTCCGGGGGCTGAGAGATGCCGACACTCGACGTTTTCGAGGTTGCCACCTCTCCCGTGACGTCATCGTCAATAGCGTCCACGAAGTGCCGGGACTGGGGGATTTGCACGATCTTCTCACCTGTCGAAAGCCGCTTGCCGGTTTCTCGGGAGGCCGGGTCTACCACCAAAAGCTCAGCGTCGTCCACGCCGATCTCGAGGCTGCTGCGATCCCGCTCCGCACTCGGCGGCGTCCGCGCTGGGATCCCCGCCCGCGCCGTGTCGAGCTGAACTCCCTGGCCTGATGCGGACACGGTAGGGTCCGTACGGTGCTGCTCCGCGGCGGGCCGGCACGCGAGCGCTGCCGAAGCAGCGAGGAGCATCAACGGGTGACTCATGGCGCCCCGCTGGCGCCTGGGACGAGGGACGGACAGGTCGGCCTCTCGGCGAATGTAGAGGCGTCCTCAGTCTATGATCTGTCCGTGGGAATCGCAATGTCGTCTTGCGCGACATCGCGCTTGCAGCAACATGCGATGTGCAGCACCCGTCGCGCTCGTGCAAACGAAGATCGATGCGCGCGGAGCGGTTGGATGCGGCGGCCAGAACGTGGTTGCCGAGCCACCGGGGGGAGTGCATCTTTGTGACCCCCCTCTCGTGCGGAGCGTCCCATGTCACCCTTCAGACCGGCCACCCCCCTCGCCGTCGTCATCCTGCTCGCCGCCGCGTGTGTCCCGGACGGGCAGCAGACGACGGGCCCGGGCGGCCCCAGTTTCGGCAGGCGCTCCGGCTCGCGTCAGGCTCTACCTCGTCGGGCTCTCCGTGGACGGACGCCGCTCATTTCGTGGTCGAGTACGCGGGCACGGCCAAACAGCTCTCCGCCGCCGTGGCCGCAGTCGGCGGCACGGTGGACCGGATCCACCCGGAGATCAACGTCGCCAAGGTGAGCGGGATCGACGATCAGCGAGCGGCGAGGCTCGGCAGCGCCCCCGGAGTCATCAGTGTGACGCGCGATGTCGTGGCCCGGTTCGTACCCTCGGCCGCGGCGGCGCGCACCCAGGGGGCGCTCGACCGCACAGGCGCCCGGCCCCAGACGCACAGAGACCCTTCTCAGGCGATCCGCTTCCAGGCGTGGCAGTGGAACATGCGGGCGATCCACGCGGACCAGGCCTGGCCCACCGGCATCCAGGGTCAGGGCGCGCGCGTGGCGATCCTCGACACGGGCATCGACGACACGCATCCCGAGCTGACCGGGTGCGTGGACCGGGCGTCGAGCACCGCGTTCACTCCGAACCAGAACACGACCGGCGGCTTTCCGGCGTGGGGCGATGACTACTTTCACGGCACCTGGGTCGCCTCGCAGATCTGCACCAACGCGCGTGTGCTCGCGAGCGTCGCGCCGCACGCGACCCTGATCGCTGTGAAGGTGTTGGACAAGGACGGCAGCGGCAGCTTCGCCGACATCATCGCGGGCGTGCTGTATGCGGCGAACCTCCGGGTCAACGTGATCAATATGAGTCTCGGCGGCTACTTCCCGCGCGGCCACACGGGGCTCGGCCGGTTGAACGCGCTGCTCGCGAAAGTGGACAACTACGCGGCGTCGCAGGGCGTCCTCGTGGTGGCGGCGGCGGGCAACGACGGCGCGAACCTCGACAATGATCGCGACTCGATCTTCGTTCCGGCGCAGAGCGGCTCCACCACGCCGGTGAGCGCCACCGGGCCGATCGGCCAGCAGAACTTCGACCGGCTGGCCGGGTACTCGAACTACGGCCGCTCTGGCGCGGCCGTCGCGGCGCCCGGTGGCGACTTCGTGCCTCCCGGCGGCGTGCTGCTCGATCTCCTGGTGGGCGCGTGCAGCAAGCAGACGCTGCAGCCGGGGCTCGCCGTGTGCCGCAGCACGGCTGAGGACTTCTACATTTTCGCCTTGGGGACGAGCGGTGCGGCGCCGCACGCCTCGGGTGTCGCGGCGTTAGTCTCGAGCCGGTTCGGGAACGGGCTGAACGGCGGCCAGCTGCGGACCCGGCTGGAGCAGTCGAGCGACGACCTCGGCGCCCCGGGCACGGACCTCTTCTACAGCCACGGCCGGATCAACGCGTTCCGCGCCGTGACCCGGTGAGCCACGCGTGAGGAGGGCGGCGGGACTCTCGGTTCCGGCTCCCGCCGCCGAGCGGGCGCCGGGAGGTGACGATCCGATGGATGGCTACACCGGTCCCCCCCTCCGCGCGCCCGAGCGCTGGCTCGCGGTCCTGCGGATCGCGGTGGGCCTGTGGTTCGCGAAGGCGCTGTTCACAAAGCTGTCGGTGACCCTGCTGTGGAGTTTCCTCCCCGTCCCCACCGCCTCGGACCGCTGGATTCACGTGATGCCGATCCTGGTCGGGAAGTACGCGGAGGGGAATCCGGTGGGGTTCTTTCGCGATTTTATGCAGCACGCCGTGATTCCCCACGCCCCCCTGTTCGCGCAGCTCACGGCGTTGGGTGAGGCCGCCGTTGGCGTGGCGCTGGTGTTCGGCTGTTGCACGGCCCTCGCCTCGGGGGTCGGCCTGTTCCTGGTCGTGAATTACGGTCTGGCCGTGCAGTGGCAGGGCTCCGCCCAGCAGGGATTCCACTACATGCTGATCGTGAGCCTCGTCGTCATCTTCGCGACGCGGGCGGGCCGCGTGTGGGGCGTGGACGGCTGGATGCGCGCGCGCCGCCCGCGCTCCTGGCTGGCGCGCGTGCCGCTCGGTTAGGGGATGTAGAGCAGGTCGTTCGGCCGGTCGCCCACCGGGATCGTCGCCACGACCTTGCGCCCCCCCGTGTCGATCACCGAGACCTGGTTGGAGCGCCCGTCCGCCGTGTAGAGCCGGCGGCCGTCGGGCGACAGGGCGATGCCCCAGGGCCGCCGCCCCACCGGGATCGTGTCGATCACCTTGCGCGCCGCCAGGTCGATCACGCTCACGGTCGCGGCGGCGCCCTCCGTCAGGTAGGCGAGGCGGCCGTCCGGCGAGAACGCGATCCGCACCGGCTTGGTCTTGCCGTCGCGGATCGGGAACCGGCCGACGATCGTGTCCGCGGCGGCGTCGATGATGGTCACGTTCCCGCCGGCCTCCGCCGTGACGTACGCCCGGCGGCCGTCGGGCGTGAACGCTACGGTGCGGGGGTTCTCGCCCACCGGGATCGTGCGAAGCACTCGGCCCGTCTTCGCGTCCAGCACGCTCACGCTGTTGGTCGTCTCCGCCGTCACGTACAGCTTGGCCCCGTCCGGGCTCACCGCGATGCCCTCCGGCTCCACCCCCACCGGCGTCGAGAACCGGATCCGGCCGGTGGCGACGTCGATCGCCGATGCATGGGCGATCTCCTCGTTCGACACGTACAGCGTCCTCCCATCCGGGCTCACCGCAACGAGCTCCGGGTCCCGGTTGGCGGGGATCGAGCGGGTCAGCGCGGCCCGCTTGACGTCGATCACCCCGACCGCGTCGTCCAGGCCCAGGGCGACGTAGACGGTGCGCCCGTCGGGCGAGAGCGCCATGCCCCGCGGTCGCTTGCCCACGGGGATCGTCGCGATCACGGTGTTCGTCGTCGGGGAGATGACGCTGATCGCGTTCGTCGTCTCGCTGCTGCAGTAGAGGAGCGGGTCGCTCGCGCGCGCCGCGCCGCCGAGGACGAGAGAGAGCAGCAGGGCGGCGGAGCGCCCCCGCAGTTGTGCGAGTGTCATCGGGCGCTTCCGGTCAATTGTCGAAGACCGCCTGGTCGACGTGGAGAGCCTGGTCGAGCCCCCGGATGCGGTCGCGGCCGCGAATGTCCCGGAGGATCGCGCCGGACAGGTCCGCGCCCGTCACGTCGGCGTCGGTCAGGTCGGCTCCGGTGAGGTTGGCGCGCACGAGCAGGACCTTGCGCAGGTTCGCGCGGCTGAAGTCCGCGCCGCTGAAGTCCACCCCGCTGGCGTCGACGCGCATGATCCCCATGGACTGGTTTGCGGGATCCACGCCGAGGTTCGCGTCGACGAGCTTCGCGCCGTGCGCCTTGGCGTTGCTCATCGGGGCGATCAGCCGGGCGCGCGTCAAGTCCGCGCCGGAGAGGTCGGCGTCGTACAGGATGACGGCAAAGATGCTCGCGTCGCGCAGGATCGCGTGTCGCAGGTCGACGCGGTACGCCACCGCGACGTCGAGGTTCGCGCCGCTGAAGTCGGCTTCCGTAGCGACCGCATCCGTGAGGGTCACGGCAAAGAGCTGCGCCTTCGCCAGATTGGTCCGCACTAGCCGGCACTTGGTGAGATTGGCGCGCTTGAAGTCCACGCCGGAGAGGTCGAGGCCCGACAGGTCTTTTCCGGTGAAGTCGGCGGGCGTCTGCGGCGTGGCCCGGGCGAGCGCGGCGAGAACCTGCTCGCGCGTGGCCCGCTCTTGCGCCGCCGTCGCCATGCGGCTCGTGGTCGCCAGGCCCGCGAGCGCCGCCCACAGGACGATGCGACTGGCGCCCGCCGTCACTGGCTCGTCTTGAGATCCGACTCGCGGTGCGGGCGCCCCGGCTTGAGCCAGCCGTCGGTCCGCGCCTTCACGTACTGGTACAGCTGCTTCACGGCCGCCGTGTCGAGCAGGACTTTCCACGACGGCATGCCCTTGGCGAGGCGCCCGTTCAACACCGTGTACTCGAACGAGTCGCGCGACATGGCGCGGCCGGTCGAGCCGAGCGACCACCGCAGGTCGGGGGCGGAGGGGTTGACACCGCCGATCGCGTCCTCGCCGTGGCAGCGGAAGCAGTACACGTGGAACCACTTCCACCCCTGGTAGATGGAATCCGACACGAGGAGGCTGTCGCGCACGGTGTCCCGTGCCGGCAGGAGGGCGGCGGTCGTGGCGGCCGGGGGGCGGGCGCCGCACGGCGCCCACGCGGTAGCGGCCAGACTCGCGAGCCAAGCGCCCACTAGGCTGCCCCTCACCACGTACGTGCTCATGACGTCACGGTCCTCCCAGTGTGGCGGTGGAGTCGCTGCCGCGGAAGGCTCCGTCCTAGGGGTGGAGCTCCAGCATGGGCACGCTGTAGGTCTGCAGGATGCCCGCGATCTCGCCGCGCCGGCGCTCGATCACGGAGTCGAGCTGCGCCTTGAGGGCTTTGTCGCGGTGCCGGACGCCCATCGCCATGCTGAACGCGAACGGCATGCTCGAGACGGGGTCCGAGTCGGGGAGCGCGACCATCGTGAGCGGGACCGACGCCCGCTTCACCCAGTAGCCGGCCTTGGGGCCCCACACGACGGCGACGTCGATCGAATCCTTCGCCACGGCGTCGATGATGTCCTGGGGGTGGTCGGCCTGCGGATCCGCGTTCAGGAAGTTCCCGAAACCGATCAGACCCACGATGCCCCGCGCGCCCAGCGCATGCGCGGGCGGCGTGTTGGTGTAATCGTAGCCGATCATGTTCACGCCGATCTTCACGTGTTTTAGAAGAGTGTCGTCGAGAGAGCGGATCTGCCACCCGCGGTCGGCGCGGTAGACGAAGTAGTAGGTGGAACGGTAGTACGGAGCGGTGGTGGCGACCGGGTCGAAGCCGACGGGGACGCCGATGATCACGTCGCAGTATCCCGCCGCCAGCGAGTTCCTGACGAACCCGCGCCGGTGCGGCCACCAGTAGTTGGTCACCGAAGCGTTGAGATCGCGCGCCACCACCAGCGCGATCTTGTTCTCGAAGCCCTCCTCGCGCTCGTTCGAGAACGGCAGGTTGTACGGGTCGGCGCAGACCCGCAACGGGTCCGCCCGCCGCTGCGGCGCGCCGCCCATGAGGGCCACGGACGCTGCGGCGAGGAGCGCGGCCCCCGCGAGAGTGACCCGAGTCGGGCTCATCGTTTCTCCCGGAGTTCTCCTGGCTGGCGCGGCGGCCAGACACGAGTGTCACGGATACTACACCCGGTGCCGGAACGGGTTGGCTCCGGCACCGGGTGACTGCGGTTCTGCCTGCTGCGATGCGACTTCCCGTGTGCTCCGCTGCGAATTACAGCGAGAACACGAGGAGCGTGCCACCGGGGTTGGAGATGTTGATGAAGTCCCCGAATGCCCCCAGCGCGCCCAGCCCCGCGGTCGGATCTTCCGCGCCGATGCCGAGCGCCACGCCGATGCCGGCCCAACCGCCGATGCCCGACAGGACCGCGACGTACTGCTTGCCGTCCGGCCCGAGGTAGGTCATGGGGTTGCCGATAATGCCCGACGGGGCCTTGAACTTCCACAGCTCGGTCCCGGTGGTGGCATCAACCGCCTTGAGCCAGCCTTCCATCGTGCCGTAGAACACGAGGCCGCCGGCCGTCGCCAGCGCGCCGCCGTACGCCGCGAGGTTCTCCTTGATCTCCCACTTCACCTTGCCGACCGTCGGATCCCACGCGATGAACCGGCCGCGGTTGCCGCCCGGGCCGGGGAACATGCGCACGATCGCGCCGACGTAGGGCTGGCCGGCCGAGTACTTCACCTCTACGCCCTCGTAATCCATGCAGATGTTGTTCGTGGGAACGTAGAAGAGCTTCGTTTGCGGCGAGAATGCGGCAGGCTGCTGGTCCTTGAATCCGATGGCGGCCGGGCAGATCCCCTCGGTGTTCTTCTTCGAGGTGGTCCCGTACTGCGCGTTGCGCACCGGGACGCCGGTCGTCAGGTCGATCTTCGAAGCCCAGTTGACCGGTCCGAAGGGCTCGGCGACCAGCACCTTGCCGTTGGTCCGGTCGATCGTGTACCCGAAGCCGTTGCGGTCGAAGTGCACCAGCGCCTTCACCGGCCTCGCGCCGATCGTGATGTCGGCCAGGATGTTCTCGTTGACGCCGTCATAGTCCCACTCGTCGTGCGGCGTCATCTGGTACGCCCACTTCGCTTCGCCGTTGTCGGGATTGCGGGCGAAGATGGTCATCGACCACTTGTTGTCGCCGGGCCGCTGATCGGGGTTCCAAGTGCCCGGGTTACCGGTGCTGTAGTAGAGGAGGTTCAGCTGCGGATCGTACGAGTACCAGCCCCAGGTCGTCCCGCCGCCGTGCTGCCACTCGTCGCCCTGCCAGGTGCTGACGCCGAGGTCCTTGCCGCGGTGCGACTGATAATTGGGGTTGGCGTCGCCGACGATCTTTACGTCGGTATCGGGCCCGGTCGACCAGGCCCGCCACACCTCGCGCCCGGTGTTGACGTCGTACGAGGTCACGCGGCCGCGCACGCCGAACTCACCGCCCGAGATGCCCGCGATCACCATGTCCTTGATCACGATCGGGGCGTTCGTCATCGTCGAGCCGGTCCTGTAGTCGGCGTTGGCCACGCGCCAGATCTGCTTCCCCGTCTTCGCGTCGAGCGCCAGCAGGTCGCCCGCCAGCAGCTCGATGAACAGCTTGCCGCTCGGATGGTAGGCGAGACCGCGATTCACCAGGTCGCAACACGCGATCGGCTTCGCCTCGGGCGGCTGGTTCGGGACGTGCTTCCAGATCATCGGCGCGCCCGGCTTCGTCAGATCGAGGGCGTACACGATGTTCGGGAACGCGCTGTGCACGTACATCACGTTGCCGAACACGAGCGGGTTCCCCTCATGACCGTTCAGGACGCCGGTCGAGAACGTCCACGCGGCCTTGAGGCCCTTCACATTCGCCCGGTTGATCGCAGTGAGCGGACTGTAGCGCTGCAGGTCGGCCGTCCGACCCGTCATCGTCCACTCGCCCGGAGTCTGGGCGACGGCGGTCGCCGCGAGCACCATCAGGCTCGTTGCGATGCCGCCGGACAGCAGTTTCATGCGGTTCATAGCTGACCTCATGTTGAGGATGAGGGTGGTGAGAAAACCGGTTCACGGAAACTAGCCTGCCAGCGCTCGAGACCCTCAAAGGGGCGCCGTCCGGGGGGGCCGCGTTCCCGGCAGGCCACAGCCATCGTCCGTTTCCCTCCACGCGGGCATTGCTGCCAGGGATAGGGGTTATATCCCCTCGTCCCGGGGCTGTCAATTGGGGTCCGGAAAGCCTAGGCATTTTCAAGCAGAAACAGTGTCCGCCCCGCGCCACACGCGCGCCCCCGTCGCGCTGAACCCGCCCTCGTACACCGCCCCCCCGGGCTCGAGCACCGCCCGCACGCGCTCGGCGAGCGCCCGCGCAGCGTCCGCCTCCCCCACGATGCCGTAGACGGCGGGCCCCCACGAGCTCTGGCCGACCCCGACGGCCCCCCACTCGCGCAGCCGCTCGACCAGCTCGCCGGTCGCCCCCGGGGCGAACACGCCCCCCTGCGCCGGCGCGAACCACCCGCCGGTGATCCGCTGCACCTCGGTGAGCGCCCCGCCGAACGACGCGAGGTCACCCTCCGCCACCGCGGGCAAGAGTTGCAGGAGGACGAGGTGCGCCACGCGCGCCACGTCGCGCGCCGGGGGCGCCGGGAGTCGAGCGAAAGCCGCCGCCTCCTCGTCCGCCGCGAGTCCCGGCTTGCCGCGCGGCACCGCCACCACGCAGCGCCAGGACGCTGGTGTCGGCAGCCGGGCCAGGAGCGGAGCGATCGCGGCCTCGTCGCTCTTACGGCCGCCTTCGAGCACGAAGCCGCCGTAGGCGAAGGTCCAGGTGCCGACGCCCGAGCGCCGGCCCCGGTCCACGGCGCGCGCCAGCGTCGCGACGTCGGTCGGCAGGCCGTACAGCTCGGCGGTGGCGCGCGCCACGGCGAGGGCGAGCTGCGTCCCCGAGCCGAGCCCCGCGTGCGCGGGGATGGCGCGGCGGAGGCAGAAATGCACGCGGGCGTCGAGGCCGTGGTACGCGGCGAAGCGACGCGCGAACTCGAGCGCGCGCTCCGCATCGGGGCCTTCCGCGCCGAGTGCGACCGCGCGCCGCGCCTCGAGGAGGAGCGACGGCGCGGGCACCGCGGCGCCGATCCCGCCGAACCGGCGCCCCAGATCGCCCCGCAGGTCCAGGACCCCGAAATGGAGGCGGGCCGGCGCCTCGACGAAGACCGGCGCGGCCCCGCTCATCGCGCGGCGGGCTCGGCGGCCGGGGGCGCCGGGGGAGCCGTGCGCACGTACTCGGTGAGGAGCGCCATCGCTTCCCGCTCGCGCGGGCCGGCGGTCTTGTCCACGAGCACCTGCAGCCGCGCGAACTCCTGCTGGATGTGCTCGGGCGGGAGGAGGTGCGTGCGCGTCGCGAGGATCGCCGCCTCGAGCACCGCGTGGCGTGCGCGGTTGAAGCCCAGGAACTCCCGCGTGAAGCCGCGGTGCACGACGCGGGTCACGATGTGTGCGCGGGGCGGCGTGGCGTCGAGCGTGCGCACCGCCAGCTCTCGCCAGGAGCACGCCGCTTCGAGCACCACGCCGCGCACCGCGACCGCCGGGACCGCCGGGAAACGGACGTTCGAGATCGCGCCCTGCGCGAACAGCATCACGTCGTCCGTCAGGTTCACGACGGCCGCGCCGGTCTCACGCACGTTCCTGAACGTCGTGGTCTCGAGGAACGGCTTGATGACGATCTCCGCTTCGCCCCACTCGACGCCCATCGGGGCGAAGTTGACCGTCCCGGCCGCGTCCAGCGTGGTGAGGATGGACTCGATGATCACCGGACCACCGTCACGGGCGGGAGCGCGGATTCCGGCGCCGCAGCCGGGGCCCGCGCGCCGTCCGCGCGGTCCGGAAGGGCGTCGCCACGCGACGCGGCGCCGTGGAGGAAGCGGTCGAGCAGGAGGTAGCCGTACTCGGTGAGCACGGACTCGGGGTGGAACTGGAGTCCGATGACGGGGTGACCGACGTGCTCCAGCGCCATGATCTCGCCGTCCTCGGCGGTGGCGGTGACCACGAGCTCGGCCGGGAGGCCGGCCCGGGAGACGACGAGCGAGTGGTAGCGCCCCCCCCGGAAGGGGCTCGGCAGCCCGGCGAACAGGCCGCGGCCGTCGTGACGGATGCACGACGCCTTGCCGTGCATCGGGCGCCCCGCGCGCACGATCCCCGCGCCGTAGGCGGCGCCGATGCACTGGTGGCCGAGGCAGACCCCGAGGATGGGCGTCGCGGCGCCGAACCGGCGCACCACCTCCATCGAGATCCCGGCCTCGCCGGGAGAGCAGGGCCCCGGAGAGATGATGATGTGGGAGGGCCGGAGCAGCTCGATCTCCTCGGGCGTCGTGGCGTCGTGGCGTCGGACGAGGGTTTCCTCGCCGAGCTCGCGCACGTAGCGGGCGAGGTTGTAGACGAACGAGTCGTAGTTGTCGATCAGCAGGATCATGGCGTCAGCGCGGCGGTGAGGCCGCGGGCCTTGTCGAGCGTCTCGGCGTACTCGTCGTCCGGGTCCGAATCGGCCACGATGCCGCCGCCGGCCTGGAAGTACACGTCGCGGCCGAGCGCGAGACAGGTGCGGATCACGATGCTGGTATCGAGAGCGCCGGTGACGCTGAGGTAGCCGATCGAGCCGCAGTAGACGCCGCGCTGCGTGGGCTCGACCTCGGCGATGATCTGCATCGCCCGTACTTTGGGCGCGCCCGTGATCGAGCCTCCGGGGAAGGCCGCGCGCACCAGGTCCACGGCGTCGTGCTCCGGGGCGAGCTCGCCTTCGACCGTGGAGACGAGGTGATGCACGGTCTGGTAGTGCTCGAGCGCGAACAGCTCGGGGACGCGGACCGTGCCCGGCCGGCACACCCGCGACAGGTCGTTCCGCAGGAGGTCCACGATCATCACGTTCTCGGCCCGGTCCTTGTCGCTCTCGGCGAGCGCCAGCGCGAGCGCCGCGTCGTGCTCGGGCCCGATGCCGCGCGGCCGCGTCCCCTTGATCGGACGCGTTTCGACCCGGCGTCCGTCGCGGATCCGGAGAAACCGCTCGGGCGACGAGCTCGCCACGACCAGGTCACCGAAGTCGAGGTATGCGGCGAACGGCGCCGGGTTGCGCTGCCGCAGGCGCCCGTACAGCTCGAACGGCGTCCCCGCGAGCGGCGCCTGGAGCCGCTGCGACAGGTTCGCCTGGAAGATGTCCCCCGCGTAGACGTACTCGATCACGCGGGCGACTGCCTGGAGATAGCCGGCGCGCGTGAAGTTCGAGCGCAGGCCGGGTGGGCCAGGCACGGGATAGGACGGGGCCGACTGGCGGACGGCCGGACGGGCGGACAGGCGGACGGAAGGCGCGGCCTGGACCGCCGGTCCGCCAGTCCGCCCGTCCGCCAGTCCGCCCGTCGTACCGTCCGCCAGTCCGCCGGTCCGCCTGACCGCCAACCTCTCCCGCACGAAGGCCAGTCGGCGGACCGCGCGAGCCTCTCGAGCCGTTCTCCGCTCGGGCAGCCCCGTCGAGATCACCCAAGCGTGCCGCGCCGGGTGGTCCCACGCGATCACCCAGTCGTACAGGCCGAGCATCACGTCCGGGATCGCGAGGTCGTCGTAGCGGGTGCGGGGAATGCGCTCGAGGGTCACGCCCCAATCGTAGCCGATGTATCCGGCGGCGCCGCCCTGGAACGGCGGCAGGCCTCGGACCGGCTCGGCCGCGAACGGGGCGACGAGCTCGCGCGCGCGGGCGAGGGGGTCGGCCGCCACCCGGTTCCAGCGCCCTGCCGGATCGAGCTCCTGGGTCAGCGCGCCCTTGGAGCGCACTACGGTCGCGGGATCCGCGGCGAGGAAGGAATACCGCCCCAGGTGCTCGGGGTCGGCCGCGCTGTCGAGGAAGAGCACGAACGGCAGGTCGGCGAACCGCGCGCAGGTCTCGAGCGGATCGGGAGCCGGCAGGAGCTCCTCCACGAGCGCGGCCTCGCGGCTCACGCGTCGCCCCTCCGCGCGCGCGCCCGGGCCGAGCGCTGGGTGAGCATCACGTGCTCCGGACCCCGGTCGTCGGGAGGCGTGAGGTAGCCCCACTCGAGCGCCCCCTCCTGGCGGTAGTTCTTGCCGAGCGTGATGGCGAGCTTCGCCTTCATGAGCTCGCGTCCGAGATAGAACGCGTGGCTTGCCTCGTCGACGTCGAGCCGCGCGAACAGCTCGTGGATGTCGGTGCCCCGGACGAAGATCTCGCTGTTGAAGACCGTGATCGTCTCGCGATCGGCGAAGATGCGGAAATTGGGATCGGTGACCGCGGCCTGAAGCTCGCGCAGCTCCGGCTCGGTAACCCCTAGCACCGTCGGATCCTTGAGCGTGACGAGCCGGTCGTCCACGCCCTTGGGCAGGGTCTTCTGCGTGACGGCGTGGTGCATCAGACGGCGCGCGATGTCCGCCTCGCGCACCGCCCCGCGGGCCCAGGGGATCACTTCGGTCGTGAGCACCGCCCGCACCCCCACTTCCTGGCAGATCGCGATGAGCAGGGCGTTCACCCCGGTCGTGTCCGCGGCCGTCAGCTCGGTGATGTTCCCGATGCCCATGAAGAGCGGGGCGCCGGGGTATCGCCGATGCAGCTCCGCGAAGCGCTCGAGCGAGGCGAAAAAGCCGAAGCCGATCGGCTCGACCACGGGATCGATCAGGTAGGACACGCCCCAACGTTCGAGCGCGGCGATGCTGGGCTCCAGGGTCTCCATCCCCTGGCCGAAGTCGGGGATCACGACCACGCGGGTCTTCGTACCGGCGAGCTCCCGCGCGACGTCCAGGTTGGAGCGGTTGACGGAGAGCACCAGCTCCGCGCCGGCCGCGACCGCGCTGCGGACCTCGCCGGGATCGAAGGAGTCGATGCTCACCCGCATCCCCGCGGCCGTGAGCTCGCGCACCACGTCCGCGAGCTCCGGGAACGCGCGCCCGGGAGTGCAGCCTACGTCGATCAGGTCGGCCCCGCTCGCCCGGTAGTGCGCGGCCTCGCGCCGCAGCGCCTCGCGCGGGAGGCGGGGGGCGTTGTTCACCTCGGCGACGATCTCGATGTCGTACGCTCCGTAGTCCCGGGCGACCGCGGCGCGGCCGAAGTACTCGGGGATCTGCCGCAGGTCCTTCGGCCCCTTCTCGACCGGGACCCCGGCCTGCTGCGCGATCACCGCGGGGTCGCCTTCGCAGAGACCCGGGATCAGCACCAGGTCGATGCCGGGCGGCACCTGGAGAAACCGGGCGATCCATGGCGTCGTCATCAGCGCGGCCACGGTGATCTTCATGACCACCACCTCGTACCCGAACGCCGGGGCCATCTCGGCGAGCGTGCGGCGCAGCGCCGGCTCGGCGAGCCTCCCCGTGACGAAGAGGACCCGCTGGGGCCCGACGGTCACCGCGGGTCGCCCGAGCGCACGAACTTGTTCGGCGTCCCTTCGAGTGCGCCGCCCTGCGGCCGCCACAGCACCGTCTCTTCGATCTTCCGCGCCAGCTCGAAGTCCTTGTCGGTGACGCCGCCGGCGGCGTGGTTTTTGAGCTTCACGATCACCCGGCCCCACGTCACGGCCAGGTCGGGATGGTGGTAGGCCGCCTCGGCGACGTACCCGATCGCGTTCACCAGCATGAGCGTGGTCGGCCAGCCGTCCGTCTTGTAATTCCGGCGGATCCAGCCGTCCTCGTACCACCAGCCGGGAAAGTCCTTGAGCTTGTCCGCTATCTGGGTTTCGGGATAGGTGGCCTCTTTCTCGGCCATGGGCGACTCTCCTTGGGTATTGGGGACCGGAGGCTAGACCACAGCCCCGCCGTTGACCATCAGCATGTGACCGGTCACGTAGGACGCGGCGTCGGACACGAGGTACACCGCCGCCCGGGCGACGTCCTCCGCGCTGCCCCAGCGGCCGAGCGGGATGGAGCCCGTGATGCGATCCTTCACCGCCGGGTCGAGCTTGGCGCCGTAAGCGGTCTCGATCCAGCCCGGCCCGAGCACGTTGACCCGGACCTGGGGCGCGACGCTGCGGGCGAGCGCTCGACTGAAGCTGTACACGCCCCCCTTCGCGGCGCAGAACACCTGGCTATAATCGCCCTTCACGCCGCCTGTCAGCACGTGGTCCCACGCCATGTTGAGGATCGCGCCCCCCGCCGGCTGGTCGCGCATCACCTCGGCGGCGGCCCAGGAGGCGAGGATCGTTCCCCGGAGGTCCACGGCGAGCAGCAAGTCGAGCTTCTCCAGGCGGGAGCGGCCCGCCGTCTTGCCCGTCAGGATATCGGCGCCCGCGTTGTTGATCCATGCGTCGACGCGACCGAAGGCCGCCCGGACGTCCGCGGCCAGGCGCTCCACGTCCTTCGGGTCGGAGGTATCGGCCTGCACGAGGTGCGCGCGGCGGCCGAGCTGCTGGATCGCGCCCGCGACGCTCGTGGCGCTTTGCTGGCTCGTGCGGAACGTGACGGCGACGTCCGCGCCCGCCTCCGCGCACGCGACCGCGATCGCGCGCCCGATGCCGCGTGAGGCGCCCGTGACGAGCACTACCTTCCCGGCGAGCGTCGGACTTCCGGCGATGCGGGGCTCGACCTGCACGGCCGCCTCCGGCTGTCGTTTTGACATCGGGTCTCCGGAAGCCTAACCTATCGGCGGTTTTGGGACACCCACAAGGGAGTCGTCGCACATGCACCTTCTCGTGAGCGTCGCCGACTCGGCCGAAGCGGACGCCGCGCTGGCAGGCGGCGCCGACGTGATCGACGCCAAGGATCCGCGCCGCGGCGCGCTGGGCGCGGTGCGGCCCGGCGTTCTTGCCGCGATTCGCGACGTCGTGGGATCGCGCCGCGCGGTCAGTGCGGCGCTGGGCGACGCGCGCCCCGCGGCGGCCGTGGAGCGCGCCGCCCGCTCCGCGGCCCGCCTGGGCGTGGCGTTCGTCAAGGTGGGGTTCCGCGGCGTCGACAGCGTGACGGCCGTGCGTCGGCTCGCGGCGGCAGCGCGCCGGGGCGCGGGACCCGAGACGCGCGTAGTGCTCGTCGCCTACGCCGACTGGCGCCGGGCCGGGAGCCTCGCCCCCGAGCGGCTCTTGGCGGTGGCCGCGGCCTGCGGTGCGTCCGGCCTGCTCCTGGACACGGCGTTCAAGGATGCCGGCCTGTTCGAGCTCCTCGCCCCCCGAGCGGTGGGGGACTGGATCGCCGCGGCGCACGCCGCCGGCCTGTTCGCCGCGCTGGCGGGGAGCCTCGGAGGAGCGGACTTCGCGACGGCTCGCGCCCTCGGCGCCGATCTCGTGGGGGTCCGGGCTGCCGCGTGCGTCGGGAGTCGGACGGGCCGCGTGGCGCGCGCGCGTGTCGCGGCGTTACGAGCCCAAGTTGGTGCGGCGTTCCGGGGCGCGCCCGTGGCTCTCGTCTAGCGCCATGTCGAGCTGCCCGAGCTGATCGGGTGTGAGGATCAGATGGTCCACCGTCGGCGGCAAGGTGCGCATGAAGTGGGGGTCGAGGAGCTGTTTCGTGTCGCCGGCCGCCGGCTTGATGAGCACGACGCGCCGGGCTCCCAGGGCGCCCGCGAACCACGCCGCGATGCTGTCGCTCGTGACGTCCCAGGAGTGGGGCAGTGGGTCTGCCGCCTTGAGCCACCGATACGGCGCGAGCACCGGGAGCCGACCGGCGGCGAGCGCCGCTTCCATCTCCGGCTGCTGGTCTACGAGCACCGCGTCCGGGATGCGGTCCGCCAGGGCGTGCGCGTACTGGTCCATGCCGAGGACCGCCATCCAGTGCGCCGCGTCGTCGCCGATCTTGATGCGGCGGAACATGGTGCGGACGGCCTCGGCGAACGGGCCGCCGCCGGGAATCACGAGTACCCGGCGCCCGCGGCTGAAGGCGATCAACGCTTCGGTGACGCGGTCGAGGGCGCGACCCTTGCCGAGCAGCCCGCCGCCGACCTTCACGATCGCATGGACCGCGGAGACCGCGTGGCTCACGGCGCGCACAGGAGCAGGGCGACGGCCGCCGCCGGCGCATGCCGTGCCGCGGGGCCGAGTGTGTCCGACAGCCGCGTGACGTGCAGCCCGGCGCGGCGGGCCGCTTCGGCGGCGAGGAATTCTCCCAGGCCCGTCACGACGGCCCGCGCCAGCGCGGGGTGGCGCCCCCGCACGCGGCCCACCGCCTCCCGGATCCGCGTGACCTGGGCCTCCCACAGCGCGTCGGCGATCGCGCTGATGGCCCCCGGGTCGAGCATTTCGCAGTCGGCGCAGACGATGCGCGCCAGGCGCTCGCCCGCGAAGCCCCGCGTCGGCGGGCGCCCGTCGGGCGTCGGGACCGAGTAATCGGCGGGCGCGAGCTCGCCCCTCCACACGTGGGCGTCGCCGGCGAGCGCGAAGCCCTCGGCCGACACGCCGGTCGGCCGCCCGTGGACCGGTACGGTCGAGGCGATGGCCTCCGCCGGAGTGCGCAGCGCCCCCGTATAGACGAGCTCGCCCTGTTGCAGGCGCTCGGGGTCGGTCCGGCCGATGGCGGCGGGCTGAGCGTGCACCACCGGGATGATGTCGGTCGTGGTCGAGCCGACGTCGATCAGCAAGCAGTCGGGGAAGGTGCGTCCCACGAGGCGCGCCGTCGCCGCCCAGTTCGC
>WNGF01004718.1_pt1 | contig 17717 bp, 11 predicted proteins | sample 5400641 | NCBI WGS metagenome assembly WNGF01 (sample SAMN13153371, study PRJNA577476) | soil metagenome | isolation source: 80 cm soil or saprolite under grassland replicate 2 | place: USA:California | collected 2016-06-15
CGGAGTACGTGGTCATGATCAGCGACAGCGCGGCGGGTGTCATGAGGGCCGCCGCCAGGCCCTGGCCGGCGCGGGCCGCGATCAGCTCGGTCGCGTTGCCGCCGAAGCCGCTGAGTACCGACGTCCCGGTGAACACGGTAAGGCCGGTCAGGAAGACCCGCCGGCGGGACAGCAGGTCGGCGATGCGGCCGCCGAGCAGCAGGCATCCGCCGGACATCATCAGGTAGGCGGTGACCAGCCACTGCAGGTCGCCGCTGCGCAAGTTCAGGGCTCTGCCGATCGAGGGCAGCGCGGTGTTGACCACGGAAATGTCCAGGACAACGAGGATCTGCGCGATCAGGGCGACGGCCAGTACCGCCCACGACTTGCGAGGCCCGCCGGGTTCGACGTGGTGCTCGGGACGGTCGGCGTGGCGGTGCGGGTGGTCGGCGACGGCGCCGGTGTGCACTGCTCGTTCGGTGGTGGTCATCGCCGGTCTCGCTTCCGGGAGGTGGTGACGTTGACGGTTGGGTAGGCGGTGGTGCGGTCAGTGCGTGGGCAGCGGGCTGCGGGTACGTACTGCGCGTACGACATCGGTGATGGCCAGCACCGCGGCGCCGGAAGCGCGCTCGTCCTCGACCAGTCCGGCGTGGGTGCTGGAGATGATGCGGTGACTGCTGTTGCCCGACAGCGCGGCCAGCCGGCTCTGGGCTGCTGACCAGCCGGTGGTCTTGCCCAGCGTCTCGGTCGCCGTGAGCACGGCCAGCGGCTTGCGACCGAAGGTGTGCAGGGCGCCGGCCTGGGCGAACGCGGCCCGCAGGACCGACACCTCATCGCGCATGTTGCGCAGCCCGCGTGGGCTGGCGGCGAACGCGCGGACCTGCGCGGCGGCGGGCGCGGGGAGTCCCGACGTCGACAGATGGCTGCCGAGCCGGCCGATGCCCAGGCGCGCCAGGCTCGGCGCCACGCCGAGTCCGCTGCGCATCATGGCGTAGACGGAGGGGTACTGCGGCAGGCTGAACTGGTCCGGCGTGGAGGAGTCGAGCAGGACCATTCCGGCGACCTGCGCCGGGTACTGCGCGGCGTAGGTCATGGCGTAGGCGCCGCCGGTGGAGTGTCCGACGAGCACGAAGGGTGCCCGCTCTCCGGCGGCCGCGAGCAGGGCGTGTAGATCGCGGGCGATCGCGAGGCCGTCCTGCGGGCGGGCCGCGTCGTCGCTCCAGCCCTGCCCGGCGCGGTCGTACGCGCAGACCCGGGTGGTGGGCGTGACGGCAGGGGCGATACGGGCCCAGCTCGACGACATCTCACCGAGGCCGCTTTCCAAGACAACCGTGGGGCTGCCGGTGCCGGTGCAGTGCAGGTGGAGGCGGCGCCCACCGACGTCGTAGGACGCGCCGGGCATGGCCATGCTCGCCGCGTCGTGGTGCAGGGCCACCGCTTCGGTGAACCCGCCGACGCTGGCGAGAGCCAGCGCGGCGATCACGGGGTACAGCGGCCAGCGGACCCGGCCGGTCAGCGCGCGGCGCAGCCGGACACACATCCATCCGGCGAGCGCGAACATCAGCGGTGGCCAGATCCAGCCGGCGCCGGTCAGCACACCGTCGCCGGGTGCGAGGGTGAGCAGCCCGAGTCCGGTGACCGCCATGACCACGGCGGGTACCCACGCCCACCGCTGCGGCTGGCTGGTCAGCCGCGAGGACAGCATCGCGAGCATCGCCCAGCCCGCCGCGAACGCCAGCAGGGCCGAGCCGGTGATGACGTGCTCCGCGGCGCCGGGCAACGCCACCAACGTCAACGCGGCCGCGCCGGCGGGGCCGGCCAGCAGCGAGGCGAGGACGACCCGGACGATCGGACCCCGCGCCGTTCGGGGGGCGGTCATGCCGGCGACGGTCTGGCTGGGTGCCGTTGGGGCGGTGGTGGTCATGGCGGGCCTCGCTTCCAGGAGGTGGTGACCTCGACTGTTGCCGGGTAGCGGTGGGCTCACCCCGGTCAAATGACCGGGATCCGTGGCCGCCGCGGCCGCGGCGGCTGTTCGATGACGGCGGCGGGCACCCGCGCCGGCAGCTCCCAGGACCGCATCCCGACGAGGTCCACCGCGGCGCTGCGACCAGGTCTTGGCGCTGGGTGGGTTTGGACGGGAGGTACGTTCGACGGGTGCTGCACGGCCGGGACGCCGAGCGGGCGCGGGTGGCCGCGCTACTTGCCGACGCCCGTGCCGGCACCGCCGGGGCGCTGCTCATCCGGGGCGAGCCCGGCGTCGGCAAGTCAACCCTGCTACAGCACGCGCGTGCGGCCGCCACGGGCATGCGGGTGCTGACCGCGCAGGGCTTGGAGTCCGAGGCGCCGCTGGCGTTCGCCGGGCTGCACCAGCTCCTGCGGCCGGTACTGTCGCTGCTCGAGCGGCTACCGGCTCCGCAGGCCAGAGCGTTGCGGGTCGCGTTCGGTCAGCAGGACGGCCCCACCGAAGATCCGTTCCTCGTCGCCCTCGCGACGCTGACCATGCTGAGCGAGGCCGCCGACAGCACGCCTGTGCTCTGCGTGGTCGATGACGCGCACTGGCTCGACGCCGCATCGGCCGACGCTCTGCTCTTCGCTGCCCACCGCCTGCGGGCTGATCCGATCGCTCTGATCTTCACCGCCCGCGACGGCGATGCCGCGACCTTCACCGCTGAGGGTGTTCCGGTGCTGGTGTTGACCGGCCTGGCCGCACCTGCCGCGCGCCTACTGCTCGCCGAGCACACCGCAGCGCCGTTGCCGGAGCAGGTGGTCCAGGCCCTGCTCACGCAGGCGGGCGGCAACCCGCTCGCGCTGGTAGAGCTGCCGACCGCGTTGACCGGCGCACAGCTCACGGGGACAGCACCGATGCCGGCTCAGCTGCGGCTGACCGACCGGCTTCAGCGGGTCTTCCTCGGCCGCTGCCGCCGCCTTCCCCTCCAGGTGCAGACGCTGCTGCTCGTGGCCGCGGCTGACGACTCCGGCAACCTCTCGGTCGTGGCGCACGCCGCCGCCCTGCTCGGCGTCTCCACGGCCGCTCTGCCCGGCGCCGAGCAGGCCGGGCTCATCGTCACCGACCGCGACAACCTACGGGTGCGCCACCCGCTCGTACGCTCCGCGGTCTACCAGGCAGCGACCGGACACGAGCGCCGGGCAGCACACCGGGCGCTCGCCGACGCGCTCACCGACGACCCGGACCGGCAGGCGTGGCACCGTGCCGCCGCGGCGGACGGGCCCGACGCCGACGTGGTCGCAGCGCTTGCGCGGGCTGCCGGCCGCGCTGAACGCCGAGGTGGCTATGCCGCCGCGGCCGCGGCCTACGAGCGTGCCGCCGACCTGTGCGCCGACGAGCGGTCGCGCGCCGAGATGCTGTTCGCCGCGGCCCGCAACGCCTGGTCGAGCGGCCGGGCCGACCGGGCACGCGAGCTGGCGAACGCGGCCCGCGGCGGTGCCGATGACCGGATACTGCGCGCCGACATCGCCCGGCTGCTGGGACGCATCGAGGTCAACGTCGGCTCGGCAGCGAAGGCGTACCGCACTTTCAGCAGCGCCGCGCAAGCGGTCGCCGCCGACGACCCGGCCCGGGCCGTGGAGATGTGGGTCGCTGCCACGCTGACCCGCATGTTCGACGCCGACACGAGCGCCGCCCCCGACGCCGGACCGATACCCGAGCAGGCAATCCAGGAACGATCCGGCGACCCGGCGCGGACCCGTTGTCTGAGGCTGCTGCTCGCCGCGACGATCGCCGACACCACCGGCGCCTGGGCACCGGCGCTGCGCTCACTGCACGCAGCAGTCGCCGCCAGCGCCGAGGTCGAGGACTCCGACGTGCTCGCCAACCTCGGCAACACCGCGCTGCACCTCGGCGATGACCGGACACACCGCTCCTGTCTCACGCGCATGCTGGCCGGCGCCCGGGACCGCGGCGCCGGCATGCTCGTGCTCTACGCCCTGCCTCGGCTGGCGTTCGCTGATCTGACATCCGGTGACTGGTCGCGGGTCCGGTCGGCGGCCGACGAGGCGTTCGCGCTCAGCGCCGATACCGGCCAGCCGGCACTCGGCGCCGCTCCGCTCGGCTGGCTGACGCTGCTAGCCGCACTACAGGGCCGCCCGGACTACGAAACCCTGCGCGCCCGGCTCGACGACACCCGCTCGCGGCAGCCTCTGGGCGTGCTCGCCGACGCGGTGCACGACCTGTCCCGGTGGTCCGCGGGCGTCCGAGCCGCCAACGACGGTGCCAGCTTCGACGCGCTCCACCAGCTCAGCCGGTTGCGGCTACCGGCGCTATCGCGGATGGCCGCCCTGGACCGCCTCGACGCCGCTGTCCGAGCCGGCGACCCCGGCCAGGCGCGAGCCTGGCTCACCGAGCTCGGCGAGTACGCCGAGGCGACCCGCTGGCCGTGGGCGCTCGCCGCTGCCGCGCACGGACAGGCGCTGCTCGCCGACCCCGCCGACGCACCAGCCTTGTTCGACAGCGCTCTGACCCACCATGAGCTCAGCGGACGCAACTACGACCGGGCCCGTACCCACCTGGCCTACGGCGAACTGCTGCGCCGCACCCAACGCCGCAGCGCCGCCCGCCCTCACCTGCGCGCCGCACTCGCGATCTTCGAGGAACTGGCCGCCGAGCCGCTCCTTTCCCGCGCCGAGGAGGAGCTGCGGGCCTCGGGCGAGACCGCGCGCAAGCGCGACCCGTCCACGCTCACCCTCCTCACCCCGATGGAACTGCAGGTCGCGCAGCTCGTCGCACGCGGCATGTCGAACAAAGACACCGCCGCCCGCTGCTGGATCTCCCCGCGGACCGTCGCATTCCACCTGCGCAACGTGTTCAGCAAGACCGGCGTCAGCTCGCGCGGCGAGCTCGCCCAGCTTGGCCTGGCGACACCCCGGTCAGATCACGCTGCGACAGCGGCGGTCAGGTAGCGTTGGACGCCGTCCGCCTCGCGAAGGCCGAACGGCCGAGCGTGGACGGCGCCCTCACCCCGCCGAACCCCACCTCCATCGCGGCCAACCGCAACCGGGGCTTCGGCCGCCTCACACGGACCCTAGCGGTCCACGTCGGAGCTGGGCCTGCAGTTCGTCAGGCCCGGTCTCCCAGGGCAGCCAGTCGCGGACGATCCAGGTCACCCCGACCTGCTCGTACCTTCGGACCTCCTCGGCGGCCACAGCAGGGTCATCGAGCGGTAACGCGTGGCTGATCACCAGGTCGAACGGGTCCTGGCTGGACCGGTGGCGTTCGATATAACTGCGGACGCGGGCAACCTCCTCCGGAGGGAACGGCATCGCAGCGAAACCATCGGGTGTCGGGACGACTTGCGGTGCTGGAAAGGCTCCGTGCCACCGGGCGGCCCGGCGCATCGGCCTCTTGTGCGGCCAGTAGCCACCGATCCAGACCGGAACGGGGTGCTGGACCGGGGAAGGCCGGAACAGCGTCTTTCTGATCGTGTGGTAACGGCCCTGGTGTTCGAACGGCTCGCCGGAGCACAGCCCGGCGATGATATGCAGATTCTCGTCCAACAGGTCCGCTCGGGCTCGTGCATCCGCTGGCAGGCCGAAATGCCCGAAGTCCGCCTCACCCGCATAGCCCAGCCCGGCCCCGAGGATGAAGCGGCCGTGCGACAGGTGGTCGAGCGTGATGACCTGACGAGCGACCTCCCATGGCCGGCGGCGCGCCACTTGGGCGATCATGGGCCCGATCTTCACTCGGGTCGTCGAGGTGGCTATCGCGGCGAGCACGGCCCACGGATCTACGACTGGCGGCATGGTCTCGACGTCGAACAGCAACGTGTCCCACACGAATACCCCATCCCAACCCGCATGCTCCGCCTGCACGGCGAGCTCGGCCAGCAATGTCGGGTTGGCGAACTCCCCGATGATGGGAAGGTTTGCGCCGTGATACATGGTCCCTCCGAACCATCTGGCACTCAGGCCGCGATCGGATTTGCCGGGTTGGACCGGGGCCGGTGGGTCAACCGATCACCCGTGATGCGACGGTGGCGCGGGCGTCCCGGGAGCGGCACAGGTCCCGGCTGATGCTGATGCGCTTCAGCCAGCGGTCGGTGCCATCGTACCGGGCGGTGAACGGCCTACGCCCGTGCACTGCCCGGTAGTTGTCGATAAACAGCACGTCGCCGGGTGCCAGCAGCGCATCCTGCTCGGCCTTCGCCAGCGTCTCGGACAGCGCCCGCATCGCGGCGGCGCTCCCGGTCCCCCGGCAGCGGCTCGGCGAAGAAGTGGTCGAACAGCAGGTACGGCAGGTCCGGGCCGCCGAACAGCAGCGGGACGGGCTGGTCGATGAGCCAGGCCGGCTGGCCTTCGCCGCCGACCAGGTGCGTCTGGTCCGGCCTGACCAGGAACCGCGGCTGGGCGAGTACCCGGCGGTGATCCTCCTCGATCGCGTCGGAGCGCAGTTCGGCGTACGAGGTCGGCACTTCGTCGTCGTTGCGCAGGCAGAGCAAACCCAGGTAGTCGCACCGGTAGGGGTGGAAGGCGTCTTCGGTGTGCAGGTCGAGCACGCTGCGGCTGCTGTTGCCGCTCTTGGTCTCCTCCTGGCCCGGGGTGGGCAGCAGGTCCTGCACCAATCGACCCTCCTGCAGGGTGCCGAACGCGAAGAGGTCGCCCAGGACCGCGCCGAGCAGCGCGAGGTACGCCTCCTCGCGGTGGGCGGTGCCGGCGGCGGCCGCGTCCTGCCAGCGCAGCGGGGTCGGACCGACGCGGTCGGCGGGCACCCGGTAGCCGCGCAGGATGCACCCGCCGGCCGGCTCCGCGCGGCGGTAGCCGACCAGGAACTCCTGCAGCCGCTCGGGCAGCCGGCGCGCCAGCAACTCGACCCGGTCGGCGTCGTCTGGCCAGCGGATGCCGTCGAGCAGGTGCTCGACCTCGGCTCGGTCGGCGTCGGTGAGGGAGAAGGAGGGCAGGTCACCGCTGGAGATCATCGGGGCGCTCCACGAGGTAGTCGCCGAGGGCGACAGCGTCGATTCGGGTGGACCGGAACGTTCGCAGCGCGTCTACCGACCGCAGTGCCGGCGTCGTGCGGGGCCGGCGGAATGTAGGTGTTGACGAAGTGGCTGCGGTCCTTGATCCAGGAGTTGGCCGTGCAGTTGAGCGCGACGCCGCCGGCCAGGCAGAGGTTGCCGCTCGGATGCAGGTCGTACAGGTGTGCGGCCAGCCCGAGCATCGCCCGGTTGGTCGCGTCCTGCAGCGCCGCCGCGATGTCCGCGTGCGGGGACTCGATCGGCCCACTGCGGCGCGCCGGGCCGAGCAGCGCCTCGAGCGGCTGGACGTCCGGCAGCCGGAACCGCAGGATGTCGGGGTCGGCGTGGAACAGCAGGCCGTCCACGCTGAGGAACTTGGCGTAGGCAGCCGCGAACGTGGCCGGGTCCCCGTAGCCGGCCAGGCCCATCACCTTGCACGCCTCGTACTCGGAGAAGCCGAGGAAGACCGATAACTTCTCCCACACGAAACCGATGGAATCCGGGTAGCGCAGTTCCTCGAGCCTGGTCAGCCGACAGCCGGCACCGGCGAACAGCACCGTGCTCGCCGGCTCACCGATACCGTCAACGACCAGCACGTCTGCCGAGTCGAAGCCGGGAGGGTAGTACGCGGACGCCGCGTGCGCCACGTGATGCGGCACCCAGCGGATGCGGCCGGTAAGGTCCACGCCGAGCGCCGCCGACAATTGGTCCGGGATCCGGTCGAGCGCGGCGAGGAAGGCGTTTTCCCCGTCCTCGCTGCCCCAGCTTCCGGGTAGGCTCAGCCGGCCCGTTCGGAACAACTGCCGGCGTAGCAGCGGGTCGAAGGAGTACGCGACCGCGTCGATGTCCGCGCTGGTGATCCCGGCCTGGCGAATGCAGAACCGGATCGCGTCGCCGGGCAAATCGTCGGCGTTGTCCACGAGGGAGGGCTTGGCATGCTTGCGGCGATTGAACCGCTCTTCCTCCGCGGCGGCGAGCACCACCCCGTCTCGGACGACAGCCGCCGAAGACTCATGATAGACGGAATTGACACCTAAAACGATCATTAACTGGAGTGTTCTCGCTTTTTCTGGACACCGGTTTAGGCTGCCAGTTGGCTGAAAATTTTCATAGCTTAGCTCATATTCTCTGGGTGTCAAGTATCCGAGTGTGGAATGGCGCCTGTTGGTGGGGCGCAGGTCGGCCCGCTGGCCGGCATCCAGGTCCTGCCCGAGCTGCGTACGCTGCGGCCCCGGCTGACGGCCATCGCCGAGGGCTGCGACCCGCTGGGACTGCAGCGGGCCTTCGCCGCGGCGATGCACGCCGCGGCGCACCTCAGCCTTGGACTCTTGCCTGGACGCGTCGGGTTACTGCGAGATAGCCCTCCTCCCCCCAACGGGAGCGTCCTGGGCGCCAGCTACGAGGGTGTGGGCGGTTGTTCGGCGAACTCCGCCAGCGCGGGAGCGTCGTACCAGGCGTCGAGGCCGTGGGCCAGGTCGGCCGGGGTGCGGTACTCCCCGATCACCACACCTGCGCGCTTCAGCCGCAGCCAGCGCCCGTTGCGGCCGCGGGAGGCCATCGTGTACTGCACCGCCTCCACGGTCCACCGGCCGCAGCACGTGCACCGCATCACGGCGGTCACCGGCTTATCCGGGCTGATACGGCAGGAACGCGGCCCCGACATTGGCCGAGAACTGATCATCCGGGCGACGGTGCCGCTGCCAGCGCCCGCCCAGCGGGTGGCCAGAAAACCTCGGCCGGGCGACGTTGCCAGTCGGCGACGCGCCCGCAGCAACCGCGGCGGGTCCCGCCTTCTGGTTGGCCTTCCGCCCAATTCGGAAGCTCCGCGCTGCCCCCGATGACGGCCGTAATGGCGCCGCCTCAGCTTGCGTTCGTCACCCTCCGTTACTCAGGGCCAACGCGAACTGGGTTGGCCGTTCCGAGCCGCGACGTCCGACCTGCGGCTTCTTTGGGAGGCGCAAGGCAGCTCTCAAAGCCCAAGTATCTGGCGTATGGCGGCCTCCACGTTGCGCATTTCGACCAGTACAAGCCGCCCGAGTCGTCGACGCAGTCGGGGTTTGTCCACGGTGTGGAGGTCTGAACAGTTGACGTAGGATTCCGGGTTTTTCTTGACGCCAGCGTCAGGTCCGACACGGACATGGGTGACCTCGGGACCAGCCGTTCCGGTGACCAGCACGACAGTGATCGCAGATAGTGGGGCCGCGATGCGGTTGACGGTAAGGATGACCACGGGATGCGGTCCGACCAGCGGAACCGCGCATGCCCACACTTCGCCGCGCATGGGCGTCGAATCGGCGATGTTCGCTACCACCGCGCCGCATCCGCGGCGGCCAGGTCCTCCTCGGTCGCCCGGACAACGCCCTCCGGTACAGGTACTGGATCATCCCCGTAGAAATGCCTGATCTTCTCAGCGGCGGCGAGTTCGCTGGCCTCACGGATGAGCAGGCGGATTCCTTCGCGGAGCGCTTCGGACGTCGAGGGGAGCCGCAGCTGCCGCATGACGTGTTGCAGTGCAGCCATCTCATCGGCCTGGAGGCGGACCTGCGCAACCTGTGAGGCGCTGCCCGTGCGCGTGCCCGCCCTCCTCCTTGCTGGTGCAGTCTTCGCCGCTTGACCCTCCCGCCGACCAGCGGTCTTGGAGGCCTTCGTCGTTGCCAGGCCACCGCCCTTCCGGCCGCTGGGAGAGTTCGCCCGGACGGCAGCACTCTGTCGTACAGATGTCATACAACGAGTATGCCTCATCCACCCACCCTTCACAAACGCAAGGACGGCGCAGCTCGGTGGCGGTCAGCGGTGGTATCGCCGCCTCGGGCGGCCGGCCAGGCAGGGGTGCCGGGCGCCGGCCTTCGTCGCCGTGCTCGTGACGGCCCAGCCCTCACAGTGGCAGAGTCGCGCGGTGCCGCTTCCCGCCTTGAGCGGATGGGGCGGCGTGTCGGCTGCCGTCTTGGCTAATTCGAAAATGACTGGTGACCGGGTGTGCGACAGCGTCCCGGCTGAGCGCAGCGGAGCCGGGACGGGTTGTGGTCGGGTCAGGCGGCGGGGTGGAGGGTGACGGTGTAGCCGAGGGCTTGCAGGTGTCGGATGTGGTTGCGGATGGCGCGTTGGGTGCTGGCGCGGGTGTCGTGGTAGCCGACGCCGAGGTCGGATGAAGTCGGTGTCGGGGTTGGCGAGCAGGTGCCAGATGATGACAAGGAGGGAGCGGCCGACGGCGACGATGGCCTTCTTCTTGCCGCGTCGGCGGGCCAGGCGTCGGTAGCGTTCGCCGAGGAAGGTGTTGGTGCGAGCGGCTCCGGCGACGGCTTCGCCGAGGACGCGGGCCAGGTAGGGGTTGTTCTGGTACGCGGTCCTCATCCGGTTGACGGCATCGCCCAGCAGGACGAACAGTTGGTCGGTCACGGTGTTGAACGCGGTCACCAGCGGGGGGAGAGTCGCGCCCGCCGGGCCGCTCCACATGCCCTCGACGCTGGTGAAGGCGGCCGCAAGCTCCGCGCGGCATTCTCGATCACCTGTTGCTCGACCGCGACGCGGCCGGCCGCGGCGGCGGCGGCAGGTCGACCGCCCAGGTGATCTCCGTGCCGTCCGGGGTCCAGGTCTTGAGCGGGTGACCGTTGGGGTCGTACTCGACCGTCGTGCCGTCGGCGAAGTGTTGGTACGTGTCGCCCTTCGCGTCGTAGGTGGTGGTGAAGTGCGTGCCTCCGGTATCCGGCCATTCCGCGGAGCCAGTGAACTGTGCGGAACGCGGGTCGCGTAGGGCGTGACAGGGACCCGGCGAGAGGAGGGCGGCTGGTGTCGATGCGCGCCGCTGTACATGGAACGGCTACCAGGTCGATCCTGACGGTCTCCCCGACCGAGGCCGGCTGTTACCGCACGATCGGCGACGCGATCGCGGCCGCCGGCAACGGGGACGTCATCTCCATCGAGCCCGGTACCTACCTGGAGTCGGTCGTCCTCGACCGGGAGGTCACCCTTTCGGCGGCCAAGGCGTCCGGCGGCGTGCGGATCGAATCGCGTACCGGGCCGACGCTCCTGGTGGTCGCGGACGTCTCCGCCATCTCCGGCGTCACCCTCCGGCACGCCGACACCGAGACGCCGGCGATCGACGTGCGGACCGGGCGGCTGCGGCTGGACGAGTGCCTGGTGGAGGCCGCGTCAGCGGCGGCTCTGTGCGTGCGCGGGGGCGCCGCCGCGCACGCCCGCAACTGCGTGTTCAGCAACCCCCAGGGCGCCGGCGTGGTCGCCGTCGATGGCGCCGAGGGCACCTTCGAGACCTGCACGTTCAAGCAGATCCGGACCGCCGCGATCGTGGTGCGCAACGGCGCCAACCCGCAGTTCGTCGACTGCACCATCGTCGACGCCCAGGGCAACGGCGTGCTCGCCGCCGAGCAGGCGCGGGGCGCAGTCCAGAACTGCCGGATCGAGCGCGCCGGCAACCCGGCCGTGGTCATCGAGACGGGCAGCACGACGCGCGTCAGCGGTACCACCATCGTCAGCGCGGCCGGTGTCGGCATCCTGGTCGCCTCCGAATCCACCCCGCTGCTGGAGGACTGCACGGTCGAGGACTCCGTCGCCCAGGGCATCGCGTTGGTGGAGCAGGCCGCTCCGGTCGTCCGCCGGCTGCGGGTACGCCGCTCCGGCGGGTACGGGCTGCACGTGCTGGACGGCTCGGCCGGGACGTTCGCCGAGTGCACGGTGACCGATGCCGCCGATGCCGGCGCATGGGTGGCCGGCTCTGCGACCACGTCGTTCGAGGCACTCACCGTCTCCGGCGGGCCGGGCGCCGGAGTCGTGATCACCGACTCGGCCACACCCACGTTCGACCACCTGCGGGTGGAGCGGACCGGCGGCAACGGCGTCGAGATCAGGAACGGCGCGGCCCCGAACCTGCGCAGCGCGGCGATCTCCGCCGTCGCCGGGGACGGCGTGCTGGTCACCGACCGCGGTGCCGGCCTGATCGACACCGCAACCGTCACCGGAGCCGAGGGTGCCGGGCTGCGGGTCACCGGCGGCGGCCGGCCCGAGCTGCGCGGCACCGTGCTGGCCGACTCCGCCGCCGCGGCAGCCGTGGTGACCGACGGCGAGGCGAGCCTGGCCGGCTGCGAGCTCACCGGCGCCGGCGCGGAGGGGCTGCTGGTCGGCGCCGGCGGCTCGGTGAGCCTGACCCGGGTACGGGTCCGGGGCTGCCGCGGGCACGGGATCTCCTGGGCCGAGGGCGCCACCGGTACCGCGACAGAGTGCGAGATCAGCGGCAACAGCGGGGACGGCGTCCAGGTCGGGTCCGCCGACCGGATCGTGCTGCAGGCGTGCAAGGTACACGGCAATGCCGGCGCCGGCGTGCGGGAGACGGTGTCCACCGACCGGCTGGTGACGACCGACCTCGACAGCCACGACAACGGCGCCGCCGACGGCACCGGCCCGGGCCGCACCCCCACGGGCGGCCGGCGGGGCGGGACCGCGCCCGGCGGTACCGGTCCCGGGACGCGGCCGGGCGGCAAGCGGCGGCCCGGTGGGACCGGCGGGTCCGGCGGGTCCGGCGGGACCGGCCGGTCCGGCGCGGCCGGCGGTGCCGGCCCGGGCCCGGGCGCCGTGGGCCGGCTGGCCGACCTGCTGGCCGAGCTGGACGGCCTGGTGGGCCTGGCCGCGGTGAAGCGGGAGGTCGCCACGCTGGTGCGGCTGCACCAGATGGCCGACCGGCGGACCGCGGCCGGCCTGCCGGCGCCCCCGCTGAGCCGGCACCTGATCTTCGCCGGGTCCCCCGGCACCGGCAAGACCTCCGTGGCCCGGTTGTACGGCGCCATCCTGGCCGAGCTCGGCGTGCTGCACACCGGGCAACTGGTCGAGGTCGGGCGGCCGGACCTGGTCGCGAACATCATCGGTGGGACGGCACTGAAGACCGCGGAACGGTTCGAGCAGGCGCTCGGCGGCGTGCTGTTCGTCGACGAGGCGTACACCCTGGCCAGCACCGCTACCGGCGGGCCGGACTTCGGCCGGGAGGCGGTGGACACCCTGGTCAAGCTGATGGAGGACCACCGCGACGAGGTCGTGGTCATCGCCGCCGGCTACACCCAGGAGATGCGGGCGTTCCTGTCCACCAACCCGGGGCTGGCGTCCCGGTTCTCGCGCACGATCGAGTTCGCCGACTACTCCCCGGCCGAGCTGGTCACCATCGTCGAGGGGTCCTGCCGGGCGTTCCACTACCGGTTGGAGCTGGAGACACGGGACGCCCTCAAGACGTACTTCGCGAAGATGCCGCGGGACGCCGGGTTCGGCAACGGCCGGGCCGCCCGCCAGGTGTTCGAGGAGATGGCAGGGCGGCAGGCGTACCGGCTGGGCAACGACCCGGACGCCGACGCGCTGGCGATGACCCGGCTGCTGCCGGAGGACCTGGGCCCGCTGCCCGGGGCCGGTGTCGGGGCCGGCGCCGCGGTGGCCGACACCGGCCGCGTCGAGGCGCTGCTCGAGGAGCTGCACCAGATGGTCGGCCTGACCGACGTCAAGCGGGAGGTCGGCAGCATGGTCGACCTGCTCGCCTCGGCCCAGCAGCGGCAGGCGGCAGGGCTCCCGGTCCCCGGGCTGAGCCGGCACCTGATCTTCGCCGGGCCGCCCGGTACCGGAAAGACGACGGTGGCCCGGCTGTACGGCGGGATCCTCGCCGCCCTCGGCGTGCTCGCCCGCGGGCAGGTGGTCGAGGTCTCCCGGGCCGACCTGGTGGGCGAGTACGTGGGCCACACCGCGCAGCGCACCAGGAGCGCGTTCGAGCGGGCCCGCGGCGGCGTGCTGTTCATCGACGAGGCGTACGCCCTGTCCAGCCAGCAGGGCAGCGGTGCCGACTTCGGCCAGGAGGCGGTGGACACCCTGGTCAAGCTGATGGAGGACCACCGCGACGAGGTGGTGGTGATCGCCGCCGGGTACCAGGGCGAGATGGCGGGCTTCCTGGCCACCAACCCGGGCCTGTCGTCGCGGTTCTCGCACCACGTGCGGTTCGCCGACTACAGCTGCGACGAGCTGGTGACGATCGTCAGCCAGCACGCCGCCGCGGCCGGGTACGAGTTCACCAGTGCGGCTATCGCCGCGCTGCGCCGGCACTTCGAGTCGGCCCCGCGCGGGCCGTCGTTCGGCAACGGGCGTTACGCCCGGCAGGTGCTGGACCTGGCGATCACCCGGCATGCCGGCCGGCTGCGCCGCACCGCATCGCCGACTCCGCAGGACCTCAGCCTGCTGCTCCCGGGCGACGTCGCCCCCGCCGGGCTGGACACCCCGGCCGCCGAGTAGCGGCTCTCCTGCGGCCCCCTGCAGCCGAAACGCCGCCCCGCGATTCGCGGGGCGGCGATTCGTTCGGTTCGGCGTCCGGCAGCGGCGCTATTTTCCCATGCCGCTCGCGGCGTCGGTGGCCGCCGCGTCGACGGACTGCAGCATCCGGGACAGGCTGGTGGTCTGTGCACTGTGGACGCTCAGCAGCTTGGCCAGGTCCCCGATGAACTGCACGCTGCCGGTCGCCGCCGGCGTGTAGTTGGCGCGAATCGACTTGGCGATCGGACCGTTACCGTCGGCTTGGATCGAGACGACCTGCAGCTTCTTGGCGATGTCGGCAACGATGTCGGAGATCTTGTCGAGGTGCCTCGCACCCCGGTCGATCTGGTCGGTGTCGGCGGCCAGGATGTTGCCCAGCGCCTCCAATGGGCTGTTCGCCATCGTGGGGATGGCGCCCGACGCGGGACTCCTCGGCGTGGTTGCGGTCCTCGGCGTGGTTGCGGTCCGCGGCGTGCGAAGGGTCATCGGCTGCGTCGTGGTGCCCGCCGCCGGCCGCAGGCTGACGCCAGTTGGCGTCGGGGCCGCCTGGACGGCCAGCCGGTCGGCCGGCCGCGTCCCGGCCTCCGGGGTCGCCACCAGGTTCGCCGGGCCCGTCGGGGCCGGTTGAGCCGCGAACCGGCCGGCCGGCTGCATCGTGCCCGGTGGGGGCGGCGCCGGACGGTTGGTCGCGGTCGGCGCCGGAGGCGGGGTGATCGGCGCTCTGGCCGGCCCCGTCCTGACCGGCGAGCCGATCGGAGCGGGCTGCGGGTGGCCGGCAGCCGCCGCGGCGGGCTGCCCGCCGCCCGCCGGCTGCTGGCTGGTACGCGGCGACGGCGGAGGCGGCAGCCCGCGGTCCGACGGCTTCGCCTGCACCGTGGATGTGGGCCGATCCGCCAGCGGCCCGCCACCGGGTGGCGTCCCCGGCGGGCGGGCCGAGCGGTTCGGGTCCAGGTTGGTCTGGTTCGACAACGGCTGGCGCGGCAGGCCCCCCGACCCCTGGCCGGACGGCCTCGCGTCCGGCGTGGCCGCCGGCGGGCTGGCCGGTGGGCCGCTGCCCGGGCTTGGGCGGCTGGCGGGTGGGCCGCCGTTCGGGCCTGGACGGGAGGCGGGTGGGCCGCCGTTCGGGCCTGGACGGGACGCGGGTGGGCCGCCGTTCGGGCCTGGACGGGACGCGGGTGGGCCGCTCGGATTTGACCGCCCTCCGCGCGGCGCGCCGGTTGCCTTCGGCGGCGCGCCACCGGCCGGCGGTCCGGCGGTCCTGCGCGGCCCACCCGACCCGCGACCGGGGCCCGGCGGCTCCCCGCCCCCCTTCGAGGGCGGCGGGCCGGTCGCCCTCGACGGCCGACCACCCGAGCCCTTACCGCGGGCCGGTGGCGCCACGTTCTCCTCCGGCGGGCCCTCGCCCGGCTCGGCCCCCGGAGCGGAGGCCCGCGGCTTCCGGCCCGCCTTCGGAGTCCAGCCATCCGGCTCCGGACCATGCGTCGCCGGCAGGGATTCCGGCGGCTCGGACTCGGCCGATCTGGGCTCAGACGGCGTGGACTCCGACGGCTTCGGATCCGACGACTTCGGCTCCGCCGGCTTGGAATCAGCCGACCTTGGCTCAGCCGATTTGGGCTCAGCCGATTTGGGCTCAGACGACTTCGGCTCCGCCAGCATGGATTCAGGCGACTTTGGCTTGGGCGGACCTGGCTCCGACTTGGGCTCGGAGGACCTGGGTTCCGCCAGCTTGGAGTCGGGCGACGTTGGCCCAGACGGTGTGGGCCCAGACGGTGTGGGCTCAGGCGGCTTGGACTCAGGCGAGTCGGAATCAGGCGAGTTGAGATCCGACGCCCTGGGATCCGACGACCTGGGATCGGGCGGCGGCTTCCGGTGGCCGCGCTTGGGCGGCTCCGCGGCCGGCTCGTGTGCCGGGCGGGCGAGTGTGAGGCTGTCGTCCCGGCCGTCAGCCATGGCCGGCGCCGTTGCGCTGGGGCGACGCGCTCTCGCCCAGGAGCGGTTCCCGGACGGTGCGCGCCGCCGCTTCGAACATCGCGTCGATGTCCCAACTGCCGTCGGCGGACACGGTGGGTCCGATGTTGAGCCCGAGACCGGCGGGCATCAGGCCGGTCAGCGCCTCGGCGGCCCGGCTGGCGACGGCGTCCTGGGCCGACCGGACCGTCTCGACGATGCGGGCGGCGAACTCGGCCGGCGCCAGCTTCCGGTAGCCGGTGCCCTTCAGGGACAGTCCCGTCAGCTTCCCCCGGCTGTCGACGGTGGCCCCGATGGTCCGGTCCTTCGATGTCGCGGTACCGGTCGCCTTCGACAACTGCTCGCTCGCGGCCCGGATCCGGGTCTGCTGGACGCGCAGGTCCGCGAGCGCGGTCTCCAGTTGCTGGCTCAACGGTGTGGACATTGGCTCTCCTCCTCGGTACGCGATCAGGCTCAGTACGCGATCAGGTCGTGGCCGGGGCGGCGCTCTCCGCGGGCCGCTCTTGCGGACCGGGCCGTTCCTGGGCGTGCGCTCCGGGCCACTGCCCGGTCTGCGGCGGCTCCTGGGCCTCTGCCCCGGGTAGCTCCCCGGCGTGCGCCGCGGACCGCTTCTCGGATTCCTCGGTGCGGCGCCGGCGGCGGTGGATGGCCGGGTGGAGCCGTTCCTGGCCGGGCAGCGAGGCGATCAGGATCTCCTCGGAGCCCTCCTCGTCCTCCAGGCGGCCGATCACGCCGAACCCGGCGGCGACGTCCGTACCCCAGACCGACTCGTCCTCCGCCAGCCAGGTCTGACGCTCGCGCTCCTGGGGTTTCTCGCCGGCGCCGCCCATGCCGCCCATCCCGCCCATCATCGGCGGGAAGAACGGGACGCCACCGTTGTTCTGCCCGTCTCCTGGCGTCCCCCCCGGCGTGCCGGTCAGCGCGGAGCCGGGCAGCCCACCCGTTCCGTCGAGCCCACTGGTGTTGGCCCCGAGACCGCTGGTGTTGGCCCGGAGACCGCCGGTGTTGGCCCCGAGACCGCCGGTGTTGGCCCCGAGACCGCCGGTGTTAGCCCCGGCAGCGCTGGGGTCGGCCCCGGGGACGCCGGCGAACGGGGACCCGGGCGGGACCTTCAGCGCCGGTATGTGCAGCCCGGACGAAGAACGGGCCTGGTCGACGGGCCCGCCGCCCGCCGCCCCTGGGAGGCCGCCATCCAGACCCTTCGGTACCGGCTGGTTGGCGAAGTTCGGCCCCTTCGACAGCGGCTGGTTGGTGAAGCTAGGCCCCTTCGGCAGCGGCTGGTTCGTGGAGTTCGGCCCCTTCGGCAGTGGCGGGGAGATGAAGGGAGACACACCCGGGAACCGCGAGTTCCCCATGTTCGCGGGGTCGCCGGGGGGTGGGGTGTTGGTGAGGTTCGGGAGGCCGCCGGGCGGTGGGGTGTTCGCCAGGTCCGGGCCGCCGGGGGGTGGGGCGTTGGTGAGGTTCGGGAGGCCGCCGGGCGGTGGGGTGTTCGCCAGGTCCGGGCCGCCGGGGGGT
>WNGF01004720.1_pt1 | contig 17714 bp, 33 predicted proteins | sample 5400641 | NCBI WGS metagenome assembly WNGF01 (sample SAMN13153371, study PRJNA577476) | soil metagenome | isolation source: 80 cm soil or saprolite under grassland replicate 2 | place: USA:California | collected 2016-06-15
GCTCGTCCATTCTGGACGGCAGCTCAGTCGATCGAGCGCGGTGCGTCGGTATGTGTCCCGGCTAGGAGATCACTCCTTCGTCACGGCCGCCTGCGGGCATCTCTGCTCGGGCGGCGTCTTGCCGGGTCAAAGTGTCACGGCTCACGGAAGCACCATGTCCAACAGCGCAGACACAGCCAGCGGCGCCCAACGCGATGCCTGCTGAGTCGCCAGCGCCAGATCACAGCGTCACCCACTCAACCCTCCGCGCCAGAAACCACGCATGTTCGCGGCAACGGCCAGGGGGTCACGAGCGTCGTCGTCAGCCCAGTCACCGTCAACCTCTCCTTCGCCATTACACATCTCGCAGACGGTCGTAAGGTCGCGTCCGCCGAGCTGACCCGTGCCGTAGCAGTCTGGACAGGTCACCCGCTCAACCCCCTGCGCCCGCCAGCATTGCTATTCCAATCAACACGTCGCGGAACTCTACGGGCGTGGCGCTCCGTTCGCGCTTTGTCAACTCAGGCCCGCCCTTCGACCGACCGTGCCACGACACTTTCCACTCGTGTAGTTGATCGGGCGTGTGGCCCCATCGCAGGATCGGCGGATCGACTCCGTAGGCGTAAAGCCACGTGGCTTTCTTGGCCTTGTGGCCGTAGCGCCCCTGCTCGACGTAGGCCGACCAGCCACCGCAGATTCCGCCTGTCCACCCTTCGTAGACAGTCGGTTCAGGCAGACCGTAGGCGTCCCACGCCTCGGAATACGCGGGGTGTTCGATAACTCCGCCCCAGGTACGCACCGCTTCTAGCGCAGAGGCGAAGCAGCCGCCATCCTCGCCCTTCGTGAGTCTGAACACCGCCTCCGTAAAGCCCGCCCACCGCGACCACCTGGCGCACGGCGGATGAGCCACCACGGGCCACGGCCCCGCGTAGGTGCGCGCGTCCCTCGCCTCATCCCACACTTCGACGCCAGGCAGGTTGGCGTAAACGCCGTGGGGATCGACGTAGAGTGCAGCGACAGTCGTATGCACCGCGTCAAGCTCCACCCCGTCCGCTTCAAAGCCTGGGATGACGATCTCGGCTGCGACGTGCTCCACCTGATCGGCTACCGGGCCGAGTGCTCCTGCGGCGTCAGGTCGAAGGTCAGGGGATCGCGGCGTGAGTTGAGGACGTGGCAGCGCGCTCACCTTCACCGCTTGCGTAACTGACGCTTCGGCTTGACGGCTTCGTACTCTGCGACCGTCAGCTCAGGGCAGCCGTTGTCAATCCAGGCGATCCACTCCTCGCCGCGCTCACGCGCACGACGACATGAAGCGATGAATTGCGGCACCACGTTTGGATCAGGCGCACGCACCATCGAGGAGTTGCGCCGGTCGTCAAACTGCGCCTGGCCGCTGAGAACGTGCAAGGCGCTACGTCCACTTTAGCGTCAGGATCACCATGCAGACCGCGATAGCGACCAGCGCCAACTCGCCAACGCCCACGGCGCGCACTTAGTCAGCCAGCGCAACCATGATCGCGATGAGGACAATGCCTGCGACTATGAGAGTAAACGCGAGCACTTACGTACCTGTCGCAGGCTGCGCGAGCTTGATAACCGCGTAGCCCTTCGCCTTCAGGTCGGCGACCTCGGGCGGGTCAGGCGGCGCGACCTCGGTTGTCGGTGGGCCGTTCGCACCGAGCGGCGTCGGCGGCACATACGCGGGCGGCTGCCCGGCGGGGACACGCTCGCCAGTCCAGCCCTTGCCGCCACAGTCCACGCACGGTAGCTCACTCTGCCCTTGCACGCGCGAACCTGTATCGACGAAGCCCCAACCGTCGCAGGTTTCGCAGCGCGTCGCCTTTGAGTCGGCGCGTAGGTCGCGCGGCTCAGCGTCGCCGATGAAGGCGCGCACAGCCGGGAAGCGCTCAGGCACGTCCGGCGTCGTCATCACGTAGCCGGGAGTAATCGGCGTGCAGAGTGGACAAGCGACCAGCATCGATACGTCACTTTCCAGGATCTCCTGCAGCCGCTTCTCGTGCCGCTCACGCTCGCGGCTTAGCTTCTCGATTCGCTTCTCCACGTCCTTTTCAGAGAGCGCCTGCGCCTGCGGCTCCTGCTGCTCAGCCGCTTCGGTTTCCTGCTCGCCTTCCTCCTCGGCTTCCGCCTCCCCCTCTGGCGTCACGGGCGGCGTCTCTTGCGGCTCCTCGTCTGGCGCGACTGGCTCCACCGCCACGGGCGCGTCTTTGGATGCATCTCGCCATTCGGTCATCGCGTTCGCCTCACTTCGGTAATCGACGACGCCCCCCGCCGTATTCCGTCCCTGCGGCCCCACGCACGGAAGTACGCAGGGGGGAGAGGACGAGACACTGCACGGGGGGCGTCGCCCAGGTCATGACCGCTCGACTGTAACACGGCTACTCGTCGAGCAACGTGGCCGCATCGTCAGCCGTCAGGCCGAGCTGCTGCAGCTCCGAAACCGCCCGGTCACGCGGCCACAGCGCGGGAAGGTTTCGGTACGCCTTGCGAATCTGGCTCGCGGTCAAGCCCTTCTGCGGAACCTCACGCATCACGTTCCAGATCGGGATCATGCCGTCAACCTCGGCGGGCTCGACGCCGATGCGTCCGAGCCAGTCGCGCGCCTGCGCCTCGTCGGTCTGTCCGAGTTGGTAGGCGCTCCGTATCTCGGTGATCGCGGAGGTCTGCGCCGACTTGACGCGCGGGCCTACCTCGACTACGCCCGCCGCTGCGCCCGTCCATGAAGTGACAACGGCGTCCACGAGGAACGTAGGCCAACCACTCCACATGAGCAGTTCGCGCGTCTGCTCTGGCGTTATGTCACCGTCCTGCGCTAACCGGCGAAGCACGAACGCGGAAGGCAACGAGTGACGCTGAGCCCAGGCAAGGTTGTACCACTCCGGGCGAATGTTCGACTCCTCCAGCGACTTCAGGAAGGGCGGGTCAATCGCACCGGTCGCCCCGTTGTAAACGCCGCCGCGCCGCCCGCCTATGAACACCTGCCGATTCGTAATCGGTCGGCCGGAGCCCTCAAAGAGATCGTTAGCCTGCTCGGCGGTAAAGCCGTGCTCGGCTAGCCGCTCGTCCATCCAGGCCGTTGAGCGCCAGCCGCGCAAGCGTTGGTTGACGATGGTCGCGGGAGTCAGGAGCGGATGGAATAGCGCCGCTTCCTCGTCCTGGTATTTCAGCTTCTCGTTGCCCTCGACAATCGTCTGCTTGAACTCGGCCTCGGAAAGAATCCCGCGTCGCCACATCGACAGCGCGCGCTCGGTTGGCGGCGGCAAGCCAGCGGACTTAAACTGAATCTCGGCGCGGTCGTTCGTCACGCCCTGTAGCTCCGCCTCGTCGTACTGCCGCGCCTGCTCGATGAAGCCGCGCTGACGCGCTTGCGCCAACTCGGCAGGCGTCAGGAGGACGTTGTGGAGCCGCTGCAGCGCCGCGAAATAGTCCGGCTCGATCCGTAGATGCTGCAACCCCTCCTCGAACTTCGCGTCGCCGATCAGGCCGCGCCGCCAGAGTTGGTACAGCGTGGCCACGTCCGGCGGGTTGTCGATCAGATCGTGGAGCGCGTCCATGCGCCCGTCGCTAACGCCCGTGTAGCTCGCCTCCGTCTTGGCGCGGGCCTCAGGCCAGACGCCCTCAACCCACAGTTGTGCGGCCACGTCGGCACTCAGCGGCATAACGCGGTGCGTGCTCCATGCGAAGTTCTCTAGGTCTTTGACGCCCGGAACGAGCACCGGGCCGATAGCACGCCCGAACGCGAGAGCAACCAGCGCGACCGCCGGATTAAGTCCTGCCGTTGGTACAGCCACAGAGGAGCTACTCGATAGTGAAGCGGCCTCGCGGCCGGTCACCTATCGCTGCCGCGTCCCACACGACGCCGGTCACGAAGTCGAGTGCGTCCTCGGCGATCCGCGCCGTCCTCCGAAGGTCGCTCAGCGCCCACGCGCCGAGCAACAGGGAGAGAAGATTCGCTAGCGAGTCCGGGCGCATCCCGCAGACAGCGCGGCCGAGCACCTTCCAGTTACGACAGAACAGCCACGGCGCAATGCGCGCAAGAACGCGGTAGACGATCAGTCCACCGAGCACACCCGCCAGCGCCTTTTCGAGGCGGCGCAACCGCGAACGGTGCCGCGCAAGTTCCTTGCCGTGCCGTGGAAGTGTGCGCGTGTGGTCGGCGTGATGCCGCGCCGCGTGCTGCCGCCTGACGAGAACGTCGATGCCGAGCACGATTGCGGCGAGTGGCCCGACGAGCTTTCGGAGGCGGTCGATGGAGCGCCGCCGCTCACTCGCCTCCCGTCGCGTCAGACTGATGGAGCGTCGTGCCGTCCGATCCGCGACTCGTGCGCGGTCAAGTGCGGGTGCCGCTGCCGCTTTCGCCACACGCGGTAACGTGCGATGGCGCAGGATACCGAGCGCTTCCAGCGTGTCGGTGGCGAGTGCGCCATGCTCGCGGTACGTCACCTGCGCTACATGCGCCAGCCCCACGAGCCAGCCGGACATAACGCCTAGCGAGGCGTAAGCGAAGCCGGAAAGAACAGACGCGACTTGGCGCTCAACCCATAGCAGCGCCTTCGCAATCCCCGTTACTGGCGCAGCGGTGAGCGTGAGGAGAGGATTCCCGCGCGGATGCGCAAGTGATTTCAGGATCGGACGCACGAACATCTCCAAGATCAGGAACGCTGCCATCACCGCCCACGACCTGAGCAGAACGCGGAACGAGACGAGGATTCGTAGCGCTATCGCCATCGGCTAGAGGGCGTAGATCGCTTCGACTTCATCGACGGCACTCGTTAAGTCGATGCCAGACTCGAAGATGCGAAAGGTTGTCAGAGGGATCGTAACCGTAAACACGCCGGGCCTGCCGATGATGGCAAACGAGATTTCCGCCGCGTCCACTAGCACGCCGGTCGGTGACAGCTCTTGCGTTTGCGCAACCGCCACGACCTGATAGCGCGGCGAGGCGATAACGAGCCCTTCCAACTCGGCGGGAGTCCACACGTCATATGCGGTCGTGCTCACAGACCGTAGATGGCGCTGACTTCGCCCGTTACTTCGTCAATCGCCGCGCGCGCCGCGCCTACAGCGTCGCCGCCTTTCGGCACGACTACCGTGAACGAGCCGGGACGCCCCGCCACCGTAAAGGTGATCTCGTAGTGGTCGGTCAACTGCCCCGCGAGATCCACGGTCTCCGACTCGGTCACGGAAAGGACGGGCATCGCGTTATCGTACTACCCTTCGCATCCGCTTTCGCGCCGCCCGCCCTTTGTTGAGCGCGATAGGAGCATCGACGGCGAACACATGCATCAGCTTGTGCCAGGCGCGGCCAACCTGTTTCAAGTCCAACGTCCCGCCACCGCCTCCGCCAGTAGCAGCCCCGAGGTTGTAGAACTCGTTGCGGTCGTTGAAGCCGTAGGCGACGCCCTTACAGACGATCACCGTTCCGAGTACCGGCTTCGTTGCGTAGTCGCCTGACCGCTGGCCGTCGCAGGGCCCTCCGACGAGCGGATACCTCATCCCTCAGCTCACACCCGTTAGCCCGGCCGCAGAAGCAGGACGGGCGCTCCTACGTCCTCCGCCGTCCCTGCAAGTAGCTGCGCCTCGATGCTCACGTTGGCGATGGTCGTCCCGGCCACAAATCCGCCATCCGTGGGCTTAAGCCCTTTGATGATGAGCTGGCAGCCCTCCCATAGGATCAGGTTGGGCGGAAGCGGGATAGCGAGGAGGCGACCCATGCAGTTGATCCTACGGCGTCGCCTTCCTGCGCCGTCCCACGAACAGGACGATGCCGGTGAGCACGGTCGTCAGCGCCGCCCCAACCTCGGCGGGTATGTCAATGCCGAAGTGGCCCAGGAGCCACACGATTACGACCGTCGCGGCACCAGCGTAAACCGCCACTTCGGCGTTTGGGTTACTCGTGACGGGCAGCATCTTCCTCCTCTCCTCTCGCGTGCGGTTAGATCCGGTAGCGGAGAATCCACCAGTGGACGGCATCGAAGGCGAGGGATGCGTCACCGTTCGCTATCGCGGGCTCGATAGTGAACTGCGCCGTGCCGCTCGGTAGGTTCGTGAACGCCTGCGCGAAGCCGTCAAAGAGATCGGCCGTTTTCAGCGACGAGTCGGCGGACATATTGATCGGCCCTGCGCCAAAGATGTTGGCCGTCACTTGCAACTGCGAGCTTGCTACCGGGTCGCCCCACTCGAAGTGACAGATGGACTGGTAGCGGCCGGGCACAGTCGTATCCACTTCCTTTACGTCACCCGCGCCGTCCAGAATGTACGTCCAGCTCGCATCGTCATTCGTCTGTCGCGTGGCAAGAGTGAACTTCGCATGGTCACTGTCGCCGACCGGCGGCCGTACCACCGTTTGTCCCGTGCCGGACAGAATGAGGTAGTCAGGTAGTCCGCTTGCCGCTGCCCCGCCGCCACTCCTCAGGCTGGGAAACCAACTGACATCGGCGTCATCACCTGCCGTCACGAGCGCGCTGGGATCTACCGCAATCGCTATCGACTTCCCCGAATCGGCAAGAATCTCGATCACTGGCGTCCAGTTGGCTGTCGCGCCGTTGTCGCTGAACTCGGCGTAGACCGCCTTAACCCGCATCTCGACTCCACCCGGCACCGTGTACGTTTTGAAGCCTGACGACTTGGACGTGCGAAGGATCTGAACGTCAGCCACAGGCCGTCATACGCCGCTCACGGCGTCCCGCCCTACTCGCTAGACGATTCGGACGCGGCCTGCTGCTCTTTGCCGACTTCGATGATGCGGAAAATCTTGGCTGCCTTCTCGGAGAAGATCGGCACGAACACACCCTCGATCTCAACGCCGATCTGAAAGTCACCCGTGGTCGGCTCGTCTACGTCATAGCCCTGCGCCCGAGCGTCGGTCACGTCCTCAGGTACGTGGCGCGCGTGCAAGGTGAGAGACGATTGGCTGTAAGGCTCGTCGGCCATCAGGGGAGCGGATTCGCGGTTAGCTGCATCATCAGGATATCGACCTTCGGCGACGTGGACGCTACATCGTCGGCGACGTTCAGGAGCACGTTGCCAGCGTCGTAGCCGTTGATGATCGGGATCAGCGGCTTGTTGAGTGCCTGCGACAGCTCGACGAAGCCCATGTCCGTTCGCAGGTCAAGCGCTCCCTGCGGCAGGCCGATGCGGTTGTTCCCCCAGTTGGTCGCCTTCAGGGAGATCGTGCACACGGGCGTCTGCACCGTCCAGCCGAGGATCGCGTAGTACTTCCCGCCGGTCAGGCGTGTGTCGTCGGCGTTCAAGGCGCGATCCGCGCCGTAGGCCCCGACCGTGCCAGAGGCGACCGGAGCACAGCGAATCCCGATCCGCGTCTCGGCGAGCGCCTGCACCTGCGCCCAGGAGGCGAACGATCCTTGTGTGCCGGGAAGGTCGTCGTACTCGGTCAGCCAGGAGACGAGGACGCCGTCCGCTGCCGTTGTCGAGACGGTAAATACACCCGTATCACCGGAGAAGACCGGCACAACGAACGGCTCCTTGATGAGCGTGTGCGCGGCAGGCTTGGCCGCGCCGCCGGGGAACAGCGACGGAATGTTGAAGCGGATGCCGAACTGGGGATCGTGGACGGAATCGACGCGCGAGAAGGTCAGCGCCAGCTCGGCTACGGATACCGAGTCGATGCCCCACATCTTCAGGATGCGACCGCCGCCCGTGACGAAGTTCGGGATGGCAAGCGAGTCGCCCGAGTTGGCGGTCAGCGTGTCGGCGAACGTCCCGCCTGTAGTGGACGCCTTCGACGCGGTGTTGAGGATGATCGCGTGCGGCACGAGGCCGCCTTAACCCGTGTAGGTACTCTTGAAGGCGATCATGCCGTCGAACCAAGCGGTCATGCGCTGCAAGGAAGCGGCGCGCGTGCCGGACGGCATCGCGTCAATCTGCTGCTGAAGCTGTGACTCGTAGGCGTAGAGCTGCTGTGCGGCCTGCAGGTAGTTGGGCTTGCCCGCTGTCGCGCCAGTGATGTAGTTTGCGGCCTTGGCAACGGTCTGCGCCTTCCAGTAGGCCGTCCCGCGTGCCATGACCTTCGCGGCCCAACGGCCGGACGCTACCGCGTCGGTGAAGTTTGCGAGAAGCGCACCCTGGTTCGCTACCGCGAGCCCGGCCTGATCCTTGGTCGTGTTCTGAACGGCGTCGGTGTATTTCTGCGACGCGCCAGAGACACCGGCTGCCCAGGCATCCGCGCCCTGCTGCGGAGTCGGGATGAAGCGAAGCGTTCCGGTGTAGACGCCGAGCACTGGCAGGAACCTAGGTGCGGCGAGGGGTCGCGTGCAAGGTTTTGGAGGGGGTAGGTATATCTCCCCCCCTCCGAAGGTCGAAGCAATCAGATTAGGCTTTTCGACTGAGCGATGCCGCGCCCGGACTACAAGACCTGCAAGGGATGCGGAGGGCACACGAGCGCCGTAGGCCCGATCTCGCATAACCGCCTCTGCCCGATGTGCGGCAGGCAGCGTCTCACGGAGAACATGACTGGTATCGCCGACCACAGCGGCCCCGCGTTCGCCCGCTGGCGACAAGCTATGGCCGCGTCAGTCGGCGGCGTATTGCTTGACGACCGTAAGGCGGGCACTTAGGCTCGCGCCGTGGGCATGAGGCGAACCGAGGACGCGCATCACTCGCCCGAGCAAGTGCGCGGCTACATCGAGACGGCCCTCGCCATCTGTGATGAGCAAGGCTTCTCGGAGGAGTGGCGACTCGCGCTGTTGCCGACGTTGGTGACGCTGTTGTCGGCGAAGCAAATCTTCTACGAGCAGGTTGCGCCGATGGGCTTGGCCCTGCCAGGGGGCGCGAGGCACTAATGCCGCTCGATCCGATTCAAGAGAGCATCCGTTTCTTTGATCTCGGCGACCGCTTCGCACACTCGGAAACAGTCGTTGCCTCGCCCGCCGCTGCAGCCGAGACGATCATTGCTTCGGTCACGCTCGCGGGCGGAATCACGATCACGTCCGGCGTCGTCCTGATCGGATGGGCAACGCTCACGGTCGGCACGTCCGGCGTCTCGACACAGCTTCGTATCCGGCAAACGTCCGTTGCGGGAACGCTGAAGGTGGACTCAGGCGCTCTCACCGCCGTCGCCGCGCAGTTGGTAGACCGCAACGCAATCGGCTTCGACGCCGCACCTGCAGACGGCCAGATTTACAAGCTCACCCTGCAGGTCACTTCCGGCGCGGCGGCGTCCACGGTGAGCGCAGTCTCGCTCATCGCCATCCCGATCTAACGCGAGTGGAGTTGCAGGCGTGGGCACCTATGAGATAGAAGCCGCCGCGCGACTCGGCACTGGCGACCTCCTCGACGCACTCGTGCGTGAGTTTCACGTCGCGGGCCTACCGCTCAACTCGCGCTCAAACGTGTATGAGAACTCTCGGCGCGTCAAAGGTGGGCCGGGCGTCCTCTTCGGCATCACCGGGTACAACTCCAAGGCGGCAGCGCAATTCATCCAGATACACGACTCGGCGACGCTGCCGGACGAGGGCGCGGTGCCCGAGCTGATCCTTACCGCCGCGACGGCGGCCAACTTCGGGCTTTTGTGGGCTCTGCCGGGGCGCGTGTTTCAGCGAGGCATCTACCTCGTCAACAGCTCGACCGGGCCGACCAAAACCATCGGATCGGCGGATTGCTGGTTCGACGCGCAGTACATTTGAGATGGCGCTTGTAAGCGGAGGCGGCATAGCCTTGAGCGTGCGCGCCGTAGCGCCAGCGGCGTTTATCGCCGTGCAAAGCACGGCAGCGAATACGGGTGCGTACTTCGAGGGGGACGACGCCGCTGGCGGCAGCGCCATTCTTGATTCTCGCGGCGGGCTCTATGTTTTCGCATCCGACGCAACGGCCAACCGCGCGGCGTTCGCCGACACCGGCCAAGTCACCGTGGCGCGGGTCAGTCCGAACGGTTACATTGTCATCGCCACACATGCCGCGCCTGCTGACGCTGAGCTTGCAGCGGGGGATTGTGCGCTGTGGTTCGATCAGACGAATGGAGCGGCAAAGCTGATGGTAAAGGCGAAACAGGCAGACGGCACTGTCAAGACCGCTAGTGTCGCGCTCGCGTAAGTGGCCGTTCATCCGCATCATCCCGGCGTCCTAACACCCCCCGCCGTTCCTGCTTCTACGACGCCGCTTGCTAACCCGTTCGGCTTCGCTTGCCTGGTTACGTTGCGCGGTGGCACCGTCTCAGCGGTCGCGGTCGCGGGCGTAACGCTCTCCGTGTTCTCGGCGCTCGTGCTCGTGCCAGCGGGTGCGACGATCACGCTCACCTACGCGGTAGCGCCAACGTGGACGTGGTACGGCCTTGGCTAAGCGCGTCCCGGCGCGTATCCGTGCGCTCAACGTCGCCCGGCGTGAAGTCGGCACGCACGAGGTAGGCTTCCACAACCGAGGGAAACGAGTCGATGAATACCAGCGTGCGGATGCTCTCCCCGGCGTGGGTTATGCGTGGTGTATGGCCTTCGTGCAATGGTGTTACCGTAACGCTGGTCACCCGTTGCCTGACCTGACAGCATCAGTCGGCAACTTCCTCAGCTACGCGCGCAAGGTCGGCTGGGTCACGTCGCAACCTCAGCGCGGCGATCTCGTCTGTTTCAACTTCGACGCCGACAACTGGCCCGATCATGTTGGTCTCGTTCTCTACCGACTGCCAGGCGGGATGATCCGCACCGTGGAAGGAAACACGAGCCCCGGCACCGGGGGCTCTCAGGCGGACGGCGGCGGGGTGTATCGGCGCTTCCGCTCCCGTCGTCGCTGCGCGTTCGTCCGCGTCCCTGGCTACTGAGTGCTACCCTCGGCGCGGTACTCCCCTCTGCGGCGGGGAGTCCTTAGCGGAGTAGGCCGGACGGTGAGAGCCAGGGGCTCAGAAACCCAGGCATACGGCGTCCGGCCTGCTTGACATAACGCCACCGTATGCTATGATTGGGGCGCTAAGGACTCTACAGATGGGAGAACGCATGGTTGATCTAGCCGCAGTAGCAGAGCGAGCCCGGCTCGTGCGCCAGGACACTGCCACGGATGCCGCCGCTATTGACAGGACGCCCTTTACGCCCCAGGGCATCGGGCCGTTGTTTGAGAACCTCTTGGCGATGATTGCCGCTCTTGCGAAGTGCATCGAGGAGCTCGCCGAAGTTCCGGCTCCCCGCGACAAAGGACGCTATGCGCTGGATGAGCATGGCCGTCTCGCTGTACCACTGAGGGAAGAGTGACCGTCACTGCCCTCGACACCCGCCGCCGCCTTACCATCGGCGGAAGCCGCGCCGCGTCGGCCTGCGGCGTCGATCCCTACCGCTCCCGCGTGATGCTGTGGTGGGAGATGCTGAACGGGGTTGAGCGCGAGGACACGGAGGCGATGCAGCTCGGACGGTTGCTGCAGCCGGTGATTGCCGAGGCGATGGGCGCGCAAGGATTCGACCTCATGCCCGCGCCCGCCGATGGTTTCGTGCATCCGTCCGAAAAGTGGATGGTTGTTCACCCGGACGCATTGACGGCGGTTGACGGAGCCCAGGGAATCGGGGAGATAAAGACGCGCGGCACTGGCTGGCGCTCCGAGGACGAGCACGAGCTGTTTCCTTACGTGATGCAGCTACAGCACGGCTTAGCGGTGACGGGCCTGGACGTTGCGGTGCTCGGTGTTCTGCACGGCGGTTACGGCGGGCTGCGACTCGTCACCCGCGTCTACGAACGTGACGAGTCGCTGATCGCCCGCATGGTCGATCTGGAGGCGGATTTATTGCAGCACGTCCGCACGGCAAGGCAGCCGAGCGCGGATGGCTCAAAATCGACAGCCGACGCAATTCACGCGATGCATTCCGAGTCGGACGGCAGCGCGAAGCACGCGAGCGGCGAAGTGTGGGAGTGGGTGCAAGACGCCCGTCACCGCAAGATGCAGCGTGACGAGTGCGACCGTCAGTACAAAGAACTCGTCCAAAACATTCAGTTGTTCATGGGCTCAGCCGAGACGCTGATCTCGCCGCACGATACGAAGGTGGCGCGCTGGCCCACGGTGCAGAAGAATCGATTTGCGACCAAGCGGTTCAGCGAAGCGCACCGCTCGCTGTACATGGAGTTTCTTGAGCAGGGGTCAGAGAGAAGGTTCACGCTCACATGAAAACTGTGGAGAGAGGCGCCGCACTACTCGACAAGCGCCTACCAGGATGGAGACAGGTAGTAGACCCCTCGTCACTCAGTCTCAAGAGCCGCTGTAACTGCGTGCTCGGTCAGGTGTTCGGGGATTACCACAGAGGCGTACGCGCGCTTGGCGTTGACAGACCAGTGGACTACGGCTTCATCAGGCCGCCGGGCGGCAAGTGGGAACGCTTGACGGCGGCGTGGCGCAAGGTACTGACATGACCAGGGCGACTGACACGACCGGCCTGCGGAACGCGCTCGAAATCCAGGCGCAGCCTCAGGAGGCAAAGACGATCCGCGACCTGATCGAGCGCATGAAACCCGAGCTGGTGAAGTCGCTCGGCAGACCGGAGCTTGTCGAGGCGTTCGTTCGCCACTACAACACGGCGATCCGACTCAACCCGCAACTGATCGACTGTACGCCCGAGTCGATGCTGGCGGCGCTCCTATTGTCAGCGCAGGTGCGGCTTGAGCCAGGCCCGCTCGGTCACGTCTACCTCGTCCCCTACAAGCGCGAGTGCGTCTGGATGCTCGGTTACACCGGCATCCTCGAACTCGCCCGCCGCTCGGAGCGTGTCGGCGCGCTCAAGGCCCGCGTCGTTTGGAACAACGACGACTACCGCTATTGGGAGAAGGACGGGGACGAGCACTACGAACTCCGACCTGGTGACGAGTCAGAGCGCAAGTCGCGAGAACTCGTAATCGTGTCGTGGAAGGAACGCGCGGCGGGCTCGTGGCTGCGACGCGCAGTTGAGTGTCCTCGCTCGCGTGTCGAAAGGGCGAAGGCCGCGAGCCCTGCCGCGCGGAAACAGTCCGGGCCGTGGCTGACGGACGAGACGGCGATGTGGGCCAAGACCGGCGTCCGCTTCGCGCGCCCCTGGCTGCCTCTGACGACCGAGGCGGGTTACGCCGTCTCGATGGACGATTCGCGCCTGATCGACGTGCAGCCGGACGAGTCAGGGGCGGCGCAACCGATCACTACGGAGAGCGTCGCACTCGGCGTGGCGACGGTAGAGGGGGGCGAGGGCGAATGAGTATCGGCTACCAGCTAGAACAACTCGCGACGCAAGGCGACCGCGACCGCGCGCTGTACCTTGCCGAGACGACGCTCGATGACGTGCTCGCCTTTTACATAGAGGACGGATACGACGATGCCGACTTGCTTGAACTACTCAACGAGCACATCGCGGCGATAAGGCGAGAGCTATGACTGACCTCGCCACCTTCCTCATCCCGGCCCTGGTCGTGTTCGGCGTCGGCGTGTTCCTGCTCGTGCTCCTCGCGCCGCTGGTTGAGCATCGGCGCTGGTCGCGGCGGGAGCGACGACGCGGCGGCTGGTACCTGTGATGTGGCGACCGCGTAAACGCGCGCCTCTGTACGTAGCTATGAGCGAGATGGGTCAAGCTATGGCTGCTATGACTGTGGCGATCTACGATGGCTCAGACGACTCGCGCAAGGCTTCGCTGAGCGCGATGCTTGATGCGTGGGACAACCTCCGTATGGCGACGGGTTACGCGAAGCAATGAGTAGGGCGTCCCGCGACAAAGGCCTAGCTGGTGAGCGCGAAGTCGCGGCGATCTTCGCCGGGGCCGGCTACAGCGTCCGCAACCTAGAAGGGCAGGGCGACGCGCTCGCCATCGGGACAGACGGACGGCTGCTGCACGTCGAGACGAAGCGGCAGGAACGAATGCGTCTACCGGAGTGGCTGCGACAGGCGGCGAGCGAGGCTCCCAGGGGCGCTACGCCGGTCGTGTGTTTCCGTCAGTCGCGGGGCGAGTGGTACGCCTGCGTGCGGCTGGCCGATCTTGTCGAGCTAGCGCGATGAGCGAACCTCGCTTCTATGTGACCGAGTTGGTCGGCTATCCCATCGAGGCGACTCCGCGCGTCGGAGGCCAACAGTCGCAGGCGAGCTACTACGTGTACGACCGCCTCTACAACTGCGCCCTAGTTGCCATCTATGAGAACGGCCCAGGACTAGCGAACTTCTCGCGCGCGCGCCTGCGGCGACGAGCCGAACGTGAGGCCGAACGGTTGAACGAGTGGTGGAAGTGGGAGTTGCGGCGTGGCTAGCTGGTCGCATCACAAGCGAAGCGGGCTTATGTCGGCACGCTGCCCCACGCATGGGAACCTTGTTGTGCGCCGCGTCGATACCTCGTGGGCCTGGAAGTGCGGTAAGTGCCTTGACGACGCGGCGTCTGCGATCAAACGACTGACCAGGCGTCCGTTTTGAGCCACTTCGCTTTCGTCAATCCCGGCGGGCCACAGGTGCCCGATCTTGCCAAGGCGAAGCGCTACGGCATCACGCGGCTGTACTGGCAGGCGAACGACCCGCAGATTTCAGCGGGCCTTTTCCTAGCGATCCGCGAGCGGGCGATAGAAGTCGGGATCATGTGTGACCCGTCGTGGGAGAACTGGTCGGCTATCGACCTTGCGCGCGTGCTCGACGCTGACCTTGTGCGACTCGGTTCCGATAGCTCGCAGTGCGCCGTCCTAGCCGACATCGAGTATCACGATCCGGTCTACATCACCGCGTTTGTGAACGAGTGGCGAGCGTTGCGACCAAGGCGTGTCACGGGCTGGACGTTGGAGCCGATGCAGGGCGGCTGGATCACGCCCACCCTCGCAGGACGACTCTCGTCCTCGGCTGTCACTGTGTACCCACAGGCGTACTTTGGTGATATGACACCGCTCGATGTTGACCGCGTGCGTTGCGACGTGATCGAGCGCGGCATCCCGCGAGGCGCGGTCGCGGCCTGCTACAACGCGGCACGGATACCGGATCACTGGGACGGGATCGCGTTTCGCTTCGATCAATTGCCCTAGGTGCTTGCTCAGCGAACCACAAGCCCGACGATGAGCGCGCCGAGGCCGACGCCGGTTGAGACCAGGAGCGCGTAAGTCCGCAAGTTGGCGAACACATCACGGTGTCGTGCGCTCTGTGCCTCTGCAACCGCTTCCTTCGCCGCACGCCGCGCTAGGTTCGGCATGGACTCTTGCAACTCGTCAACCACCTTCGTCAAAGCCCTGACCCCATGAGCCATGGACTCTATGTGATGGATCTTGTCCCGTTGCCTCTCTTGCTCTCGCCGCAGGTCGGCGATGTTGGCTGTGTTGACGGCGATCTGTTCGCGGAAGGGGTCGCGGCCCATGTAGCCGAAGTAGACCACGAGGGCCAAGGGGTCTTGCGGCCTATCGCGCCAGGTCTTAGTGTCCCGCTGTGACCTTCGCGCCCCCGTCCTCGATTCCCTCCGGTTCGGTAACGGTTGTGGGCACGGTCGCCGTCAGTGGGCCGATGACGGATGCCGAGTTTGCCGCGCACCTGCCGCTTGCCGTCACCGGGCCACTCACGAACGCGCAGCTACTGGCCGCCGAACCGCTCGCGGTCACTGCCTCGCTAGACACTACAGGCCTAGCGACGGAAGAGACGCTGAGCGACATTGCGCTGACCGCGATCCTGCAACGCGACAAGCTGGCGACCAAGTGATGCCGCAGCCTCAGCTCACGAAAGGGGAGCGCGTCGCGCTCGGCGAACCGCACAACCAACAGGGCGAGGTCGCAGGCGTGACCACAGGGCCGCTCGATGACACATTCGTCTACTTCGCCACGGTCAATGGCCAGACCGAGATAAGCGGCCCGTACCTTGAAGTGGTGCCGGAATGACCGAGGTTACGATCAAGGGGCAGGTTGGGCCCCAGGTGCTCGGGGACGGCACCGAAGCGCCACCACGCCTAGAGAGGTCGGCAGGTCAAGTTGTCCAAGAGTTGCACGGGCGTCTCTACGAAACGAACTATCGCGGCGCGTTGTTCTCAGGCGGTATGGGTCTGACTGCGATCAACAACATCACCTACACAACGGGGACGCTCGGCGCGACCTGCACGCCTATTGCCGGGGTCTGGAATCCGTCTACGTCAATCGTCAATCTCGTGATCGTGCAAGCGTCGCTCGGCGTCACCATCACCGCATTGCAAGCGACAGGCTGCGCGCCGTTCGTGTGGGCGTCCTCGACAGGTAACGGGGCGATCTCGACCGGAGCGCAGCCGCTCAACCGCAAGACGCTTGCGCTCGTCGGCTCAGGGGCGCGTGACATGACAAACGTCGCGCTGACCGGCCTGACGAACAACCTCGCCGTGCGCTTCGCCTCGACGCTCGGCGGCGGCTCGGCGGCCCAGGTTGCCTTCCTCGCCACTCAGGTTGCGCTACAGACCACCCAGGTTTCGACCATCGAGTACATCGAGGGCGCGATAATCGTCCCGCCCGGCGGGGTGCTCGCGCTGCTCGCGACAGGCACGCCGGTTGCACACTCGGCCACAAGCTCGCTCCTGTGGGAGGAAGTACCAATCTAGCCGTGGCGACCGTCCCGCGCCAAGACCTGCTCACACCCGAGCCGCCGAGCGCCGGGCAGGACTTCACCTTCACCGTGGGCGGGGATGAGCGCGTCGTACTCGTGTCGGCGATGTGTGAGCTGGCGACAGCGGCAGGCGGATCAGACCGGGGCGTCAGTTTGCAGTTCAAGAACTGGAACGGTAAGAGGTTCCTTGTCGCGGGCACGGCAGCAGCGGTCGTGCCCGCGACAACTCAGGCGTTCGCCTGGCAGAGCGCAGCCGGGCCGGGAGTGTGGGCCGTCGATGACGCCGCGCTTGCCGGGATGCCTGAGGCGATGCTGATGCCGATGTGCACGGTCACGATCCACGTCTCAAACGTGGCCGCAGGCGACCAACTCTCGAACATCGCGCTCCTGATCGAGCGCTACCCGTTGAACGTCGAGGGCGAAGGCCCGGCGGCTTTTCCGATCCTTGACGCTCTCGCCGAGCTTGACGTTGCGGAGATCGCGGCAGACCTGCACGGGCTCCGCGCTGACCTGCAGGAAGTCGGCCAGCGGCTCGTAGATGAATCGGAGGAGATGCGTCGCGCGAGAATCCAGCGCGCGTATCTGGCGGGCACGTCTCGTTGAGCGGGTGACGCCCAACGCCACCGAACGAGAGTTAGCGTTGAAGTACGCGCTCCGAGAGTTGCCTAACCAAGGACATTATGGTCGGTCACATGGAGACGGGCCATTTCGCTACGACCCCGTAGGTTGCCCTGGTTGTCGCTACGCGATTCTCGCGTTGATGCAGTTTGAGTTAGAACGCCGGCAAGACGCCGCCCGAGCAGAGATGCCCGCAGGCGGCCGTGACGAAGGAGTGATCTCCTAGCCGGGACACATACCGACGCACCGCGCTCGATCGACTGAGCTGCCGTCCAGAATGGACGAGCTGGCGCGCCCTCCTCACCATTTGAGCACGCGCCCGCTCTGAGTCCGCGACCACGGAGTGTACGGATCGAGGCCCAAGCGGACGCCGGGTCTATTCCAGTTTGTAATGGATCGCGGGAACGATCTTGACGAGGCTTGCCCGCTCGCGCGCTCTATCGCGCAGCGGCAACTGAGCGGGAGTCCTCGAATAGCCACAGGAGCGCCGCTAGAGCCACGCACCCGAGCCGCGACTACTCCCCTTGGTCAAGCCCTCCGCGCCCCACACAGGCCGAGAGAGAGCCGCACACCTAGCGCCACGCACCCGAGGAGTGAGTATTCGCTCTTGACGCCTCTGCTATACTAGGCAAGTAAA
>WNGF01004722.1_pt1 | contig 17714 bp, 9 predicted proteins | sample 5400641 | NCBI WGS metagenome assembly WNGF01 (sample SAMN13153371, study PRJNA577476) | soil metagenome | isolation source: 80 cm soil or saprolite under grassland replicate 2 | place: USA:California | collected 2016-06-15
TATGTTGCGGGGGCAATCGGACCACTCGGCTTGCGCATCGAGCCCTATGGGCCCACCTCGTTCGATGAAGCGAAGGACATGTTCAAGGCCCAGGCGTCGGCTTTGCTCGAAGGCGGCGTCGATCTCTTCGTACTCGAAACATTCTCCGACATCTCAGCGATCCGGCAGGCAATGCGCGCCATCCGTGAGCTTTGCGATCTCCCAATCATTGCGCAGATGACGATCCTTACCGATGGCAATACTTCTTACGGCACCACGCCCGAACTCTTCACTACCAGGCTTGATGAGTGGGGTGCGGACGTCATTGGTCTTAACTGCGGCGTCGGCCCGGCGATCATTTTGAGCGCGCTGGAGAAGATGCGTGGCGTCACAAAAAAGAAATTGGCAGCGCAACCAAATGCAGGCCTGCCTCGCGATGTCCAGGGTCGGCAGTTTTACATGTGCTCGCCTGAGTACATGTCGAAGTTTGCGAAGCGGTTTATCCAGGCAGGCGCGAAATTCATCGGTGGTTGTTGCGGTACGACTCCTGCTCATATCAAGTTGATTTCCGATGCAGTTCGCGCTGCTTCGCCGCGCGCCCAAAAAGTTGTCCTCTCGTCGAGACCATTGGCACACGTCGACGAAGTAACGCCGGCGGACATTAAGGTCGTCCCGCCTGAAGAGCGTTCGAAGTGGTCTAGAAAGATCGCGCTCGGGGAGTTTGTTACTTCCGTCGAGGTGCTGCCGCCAAAAGGCGTTGACGCGCAGAAGACGCTGGACTCAATTAGACTTTTAAAAGACGCGGGCGTTGATGGCGTAAACATTCCTGATGGTGCGCGCGCGCAGTCGCGCATGAGCGCAATGGCCACGGCTGTACTGGTCGAACAACAGATCGGAATCGAGTCTGTGCTTCATTATTGTTGTCGCGATCGGAATTTGTTGGGAATGATGTCTGACTTGTTGGGCGCTGCGGCCTTGGGCCTGCGCAACCTGCTGCTGATTACAGGCGATCCGCCGAAGATGGGTCCTTATCCGGACGCGACCGCGGTTTTCGACATCGACGCCATCGGGCTCACAAACATGGTAAACAAACTCAATCATGGACTCGACATCGGTAACAATCCGATCGGGTCGCCAACCGCTTTTTGTATCGGCGTTGGTGTGAACCCTGGCGCGATCAATCCCGACGAAGAGATTCGGCGCTTTGAATACAAGGTCGAGGCGGGTGCGCAGTATGCGATTACACAACCCGTATTTGATACCGACCAGCTCCGAGATTTCATCAAAGCCATCGAGCACGTGAAGATTCCGATTATCGCCGGTATCTGGCCGCTGGTCTCGTATCGCAATGCGGAGTTTCTGCACAACGAGGTTCCCGGCGTCCGCGTTACGCCATCGATCATGGAACGTATGCGCGCCGCATCAGCAAAAAGCAAAGAGGCAGGACGCGAGGAAGGATTGAAGATCGCGCGGGAGTCGTTGTTAGAAGTACGCGATGTGATCCACGGCGTGCAAGTGTCCGCACCGTTTGGCAATGTGAAGTACGCGCTGGAGGTGTTTGATGCCTTGGAAGATTTTGGCACAGCCAGCGCGGACAGCAAGATGGCTAGCTGACGCGCCTTGTGATTGATTCGGCAATGTCCGGTTTGCACATCCGTTTGCAGTCCCGTAGGGACAAAACTGTTTATAGCTTCCGACTCGCCCCACAGCCTTAGCCCATTTATAGGCGGCAGGACATTTCGCTCCTCTGGAGCGATAAGAATTCAAACCGAGTGGACGGTTGCTATAAACATTCCGCCGCTACGCGGCTTTGGTCGGTGGACCAGGGGGCTGTCTTCCAAGGACAAGGACAACTTCACAGGTGATTTTCACCCGCTAGCCGAGAACACCCTGAAATGCTTCTCTTAAATCCGGATACTGAAACTCGTAGCTTGCAGCCGTTAACTGCTTCGGTGCCACACGTTGGCTCGACAGCAACAACGCATCGGCCATCTCACCGAAAACGAGACGAACACCGTATGCGGGTATGGGGAATATCGTCGGGCGCGAAAGCACCTTGCCCAGTGTCTTTGTAAACTCCGCATTCCTTACCGGGTTCGGCGCGACGAAATTCACCGGACCTCGCAGCGTTTCATTGAGCAAAGCAAACTTCAGTGCCGCGATCACGTCGTCGAGCGCAATCCAACTCATCCACTGTTTCCCGTCGCCAATTCTCCCGCCAATGCCCATGCGAAACGGCGGCAACATCTTCGCGAGCGCGCCGCCCTTCGCGTCGAGAATTACTCCGAAGCGCGTGTTCACAACGCGAATCCCCTTCTCCGCTGCCAACGCCGTTGCCTTTTCCCATTCAACGCAAACCTGCGCCAGAAAATCATCCCCCGGTGCGCTCGTCTCCGTCAGAATTTCATCACCACGATTCCCGTAGTAACCGACTGCCGAAGCACAAATGAAAGTCTTCGGCGGATTCGTCAAATTTGCGAGCGCATCGCCCAGCAGCTTCGTTCCCTTCACACGGCTGTCACGTATGCGCAGTTTCTTCTCCTCGGTCCAACGCCCTTCAGCTATTGGTTCGCCTGCCAGATTAACCACCGCATCAAACGCTTCAAGGCGCGCGAGCGCGATGCTGTAGCGATCCGGGCTCCACTCAATCTCCGAACGCGATTCCGGGTAATGCCGGACCAGGCGAGAAATCTCGTGGCCTTCCGGCTCCAGTGATTTGATCAAGGCCGTTCCCACGAGGCCATGCGATCCACCAATCAAAATCTTCATCGATTGTTCCTACTCTTCGTTGAAAGCTCTTGCAAATACTCTGGTAAGAACCATTAGTTGAGGTTCAGAGCCTTAAGCTTGTCTTCCCCAAAGAAAACGTTAGGATCCGCCCGTTTCCGATCATTCAACAATGCGATTCATTTCCGTCTTTTCATCTTAGCAGAACCTTCACGGATTATTCCTTAGCGTTGCTTGATTGGCTAGTGTCCGAATTTCAGTTTTCTCTGTGCAACCTTTGTGTTCTCTGCGTCTCTGTGGTGAGCGATCGCTATAAACATTCACCACCGAGGCACAGAAAACACAGAGAACGCACAGAGATCAGTTCATACCAGAACACTATCGTTTGACGATGACCTCACTTAAAGAGATGGACTAACCTGGTGCCCCACCAAAGACGATTTCTTTTCGTTCTCCTCACTGCCGCTTCACTCTGCGTAATCGTTTGGCAGAGTGCACGAACGCAATCCACGCTTCGCCACATCACGAACACAACTCCGGAAGGCATCAACCTTAACCCGTCACTCAGCGGCGATGGCCGCACCGTTGCCTTTGAGTCGACAGAAGACGTCGCCGGCGCCGGCGGCAACAGCGAGAGTTTTCGGGCAATTCGCGCCAACGTCTCGGCAGATCCTACTACCTTTCTGCAAATGGGAGCTTTGCGCGCACCAGCTTCCGGAATTTCGCAGGACGGATCGCGCATCGTTTTCGCTGCGAGAGAGAACCCGCTCGGAACCAACACCGATGGCAATTCCGAAATATTTCTTTACGATGGGATCAGGCTAGTTCAAATTACAAACACCTCGCCGGGCGAGCCTGCCAACCGCGTCGTTAATGGAAACTTCCAACCCTCAATTTCTGACGACGGCCGATTTATCGCTTTTTCATCAAACCGCGACCTTGCTAACAAAAATGCCGATGGCAACCTGGAAGTTTTTGTTTACGACTCCATAGATCTTACCTTCACTCAGCTTACAAACTCATCAGGAATGGTGGGCTGCGGCGATGCGAAGATCAGCGGCAACGGCGGAAGCGTCGCTTTCATTCGCGATACCGCAGCAACGCTCAGCGCTAACCGCGATCTCCTGGTTCAGGATCGAGACGACCCGCAATTAATCCATGTGCTCGCTGCGAACGTGCCCTTGCTGGCGATGACATACGGTCGAGCGATTAGCGACGACGGCGCGCGCGTTGTCTGGTCAGTGCAGACCGCAACTAACTCGACTCAGGTTTTTCTCTACGATGGACGAAACAACCTTACGCGTCAGATAACCACGCTTGGCACCCGCGCAGCAGACGTTGCCCTTCAACCCACGATCAGCGGCGACGGTTCACGCATGGCCTTTGCCACGCGCCGCAGTTTCCTGGGCAATACTAACGGTGGTGTCAACCTTTACACTTTCGATATTCCCACCGGAACCTTTGCGCGCATTACCAGTGGGCCGTCAAACGCAACCGCCGATGTGGTGTCTTCTCTGAACGATGATGGCTCCGTAGTCGCCTTCAACTTTCCGCGTGTGCTTTCCGGGCCGGTGTCTCAGGAGATTTTTGCGAACGACTCAGAGATTTACCTCGCCGCGACTCCTAGTCGTCCGGCCTTCGGAAATCTGACAATTCTTAACCGGGCCTCGTTGGGCCATGAGCCGTCTACGGTGAAAGCAGTAGCACCGGACAGTATCGCAATTGCTCTCGGGAGCACCCTGGCATTCACAACTCAACAATCCGGACGACAGGCCGATGGCACGTTTCCTACTAAGATTGGTGGAACAACTGTCACGGTGAACGGCCAGCCGGCGCAGGTTCTTTTTGTTTCTCCAACTGAGGTCCACTTCCACGTGCCGGCCGCGACTATCCTCGGCAGCGCCGAAGTGGTTGTAACCAACTCCGAAGGTTTCCAAAGTCGGGCCGCTGTAACGACACTGCGCTCCGCACCAGGTGTGTTCACCAAGAGTTGTGATGGCCTCGGTGAAGGAATGATTCTCAACGCCGACACGTTAGAAGTCGCACCTTTCGATCCAGGCAGTAGCAATCTCCGACTGATAATTTTCTCGACCGGCGTGCGCAATGGCGCAACGGTTTCCGCCTCCGCAGGCGGACGGGCGTTTACTCTCGAATCGATCGTCAGCTCTAAAAACCTGCCCGGCCTTGATGAGGTTCACGTCCTGGTGCCTGCAGACTTGCGCGGCGCCGCAACAATCGATTTGGTCTTGCGCTCAGAGGGGCGTGATAGTAATCCGGTAACGGTCGATTTTATCGGGGACGCGCACAGAGATATTTTGATCAATGAGTTCCTGGCCGATCCACCCGATTCCGCAACGTACCCAACCATCGGCGATGCCAATCACGATGGCGTGCGCAGTTCCACCCAGGATGAGTTTATCGAATTGGTAAACACGACGGCGCGCGACATCGACGTCAGTGGTTATCAAATTCTTACGCGAGCCTCCGGTAGTACGACCGATGTTGTGCGATTCACCTTCGCTCCGGACACGATCATGCCGGCTTGTACCGCGATTGTCGTATTCGGTGGCGGCACCTTCGATCCGCATAATCCCGTTTTCGGCGGCGCGCAAGTATTTAAACCTGTTTCCGGAAGTCTTTCTTTAGGTAACACCGGCGGCGTAATAACGTTGCGGGATCAGCCCGGCGCGATTGTTAACCTGGTCAGCTACGGAGGTGCGAGCGGCCTGAATGGCAACGCCGGCCAATCGCTAACCAGGTCGCCCGATCTCAGCAGCGCGTTCGCGTTGCACCAGTCGGCCAGCGGAAGTGGCGGACGTTTCTTCAGCCCGGGCAGTCAACTAAGTGGGGCAGCATTTAATTCTTGCACGCAAGTGATCGCTCGCGTTGAAGTCTCGCCATCCTCGGCAACAATCGCAATCGGCGCGCAACAACAGTTCAGCGCTCGCGCGTTTGATGCCGGCAACAATGAAGTACCAGGGGTGATCTTCGCCTGGCAATCGAGCGAGACCAATGTTGCGACAATTGATCAGAGCGGACTGGCGGCGTCCATTTCCGCGGGTTTGACAGAAATTCGCGCCACTGGACGTGGAGTTCAGTCACCGCCTGCTAACTTGATGGTGAAGCATCCGCCGCCGGTATTGACGAGCGTTACGATTTCACCTCCCAAGGCGATTATCGGCGCCGGTGAAGCACAGCAGTTCACTGCGCAGGCAAAGGATCAGTTCGGCGACGACATTGGCGGTGTCACGATCACCTTCGGCTCCGACGACACGACGGTGGCCACAATTGATTCCGTAAGCCCTAAGTCGAGCGTAGGCTCAGCGACTGCGACGGTGACCGGTCACGCAAATGGATCGGCGCGAATTCAGGCGTCTTCAACTAACGGCACTATCACCGTGATCAGCTCACCGGCGACTCTCACTGCAGAGCCTGGCGCCGGCCAGTTGCTGGTCAGCGAATTTCGCACTCGCGGACCCAGCGGCGCCGCCGATGAATTTGTAGAAGTCTACAATCCAACGACGTCCACTTTGAACATCGGCGGGCTAAAGATTCGTGCCTCTAACGGGAGCGGCACAATCAGCGATCGAATAACTATAACAGCCGGAAAAACACTTGGGCCGGGTTGCCATTATCTCCTGGCGAATAGTTCCTCTGGAGGCTTTAGCGGCTCAGTTCCGGCGAATCAGACCTACGGAACAGGAATCACAGACGATGGCGGCATCGCGATTACAGGTTCCAACGGCACCAGGATTATTGACGCTGTCGGCATGAGCAGCGGCTCTGCTTATAAGGAAGGCGGAATGCTTGCTCCTATGGCGGGAAATTTGGACCGGAGTTATGAAAGAAGACCCGGCGGCGCTTTCGGCAACGGAGTCGACACGAACAACAACGCCATCGATTTTGTGCTGACTGCCCCCGTCAATCCCCAGAACTCATCTTCGGGATGTCTCGATACGAGTTCAGCTGACCTGTCGATCACGGAGGCAGATTCACCTGACCCCGTGACCACCGGTGCGAATCTCACCTACACGTTGACCTTAACTAATAATGGGGTGGCTGAGGCTCAGAACGTAACGGTGACTGATAACTTGCCGTCCGCAGTCACCTTCGTCTCCTGCGGTTCTACGGGCGACGGCGTGTGCGCGGGCTCCGGCAACGATCCCACGGTGACGTTCGCATCGCTTGCCAGTGGTTTATCAGCTACGATCACCCTGGTAATCACAGCTAACGGACCCGCTGGAACGACCATCACCAACACGGCACGAGTCAGTTCAGCAACACCGGATGCCAATACGGGAAACAACTCTGCGACTGCGACCACTTTCGTACGAGCGCCTCTGCCGGCACTTTCGATAAATGCCGTTGCCGCGAACGAGGGCGACAGTGGGACCACTACTTTTAGTTTCACAGTCAACCTGTCTGCCCCGGCGTCTGCTGCAGGGGTGACGTTTGATATTGCCACAGACGACAACACAGCCACGGCCGCCACCGGTGATTACGTCTCGAAGAGTCTAGCCAGCCAAACAATTCCTCCTGGAGAGCGGACCTACACATTTGATGTTGCGGTCAATGGCGATACGCTCGTCGAATCGAGCGAAACCTTCCTGGTGAATGTAACAAATCTCTCGGGCGCGGCAGCGGATGGTCGGGGCCAGGCAACGATTCAGAACGATGACATGGCAAATCTGGTTATCAGCCAACTGTACGCTGGAGGTGGCAACAGTGGTGCGCAATACACGAACGACTTCGTGGAGATTTTTAATCGCGGCATGAGCACGATCAACTTCGCCACGACGCCCTATTCCATTCAGTATGCCGGCGCCGTAGCGAGCTTCGCGTCAAGCAAGGTGGATCTGATTTCAGGCACGATGCCGCCGGGCCAGTATTTCCTCATTCAGCTCTCGAGCGGTGGCGCAAACGGCGCACCGCTGCCGACTCCCGATTCAACCGGCAGCATCTCGCTGGCGGCCACCGCGGGCAAGGTCGCGTTAGTTGCCGGTACCACTGCGCTGACCGGCAGTGGGTGTCCCTTAGCAACTAGTATCGCTGACTTCGTCGGCTACGGAACGACAGCCAATTGCTTCGAAGGCTCAGGTCGCGCGCCTGCACCCAGCAACACAACCGCTGATCTCCGCAAGGCGGGCGGCTGCACGGATACGAACGAAAACATCGCGGATTTCCTTGTCTCAGTTCCCCTCCCCCGCAACAACAGTTCGCCAGCCAACAACTGTCTTGCAGGCGCGCTGACCAATCTGACGATCAGCGACGTCACGCTCGCCGAGGGCAACAGTGGCACAACCGCCGCGACGTTTACGGTGAGCTTGACAGCCCCGGCGCCTTCGACTGACATCACTTTCGACATTGCAACGCAGGACAAGACCGCAACAGCCGCCAATAGCGATTATGCTCCGAAGCTGCTGGCGAATCGGTTAATTCCAGCGGGGCAACAAACATATACGTTCACTGTTAATGTCAACGGCGATACAGCGGTCGAGAATGATGAGACGTTCTTCGTTAACGTCACGAATGTTACAGGCGCTACGGTTACAGATGGCCAGGGTCTTGGGACTATTGAAAACGACGACCTTCCCTCTCTTTCAATCAACAATCTTTCCCAGAACGAAGGCCACAGCGGGACTACGACTTTTAATTTCACGGTGAATCTCTCAACAGCAGCGCTCACCGGCGGCGTGAGCTTCGACATTGCAACTCAGGACAACACAGCCACCGTCGCTGGCAACGACTATTTGGCACGAGCCCTCACGTCTGAGACCATTCCAGCTGGAAGTTCGACCTACACGTTTGACGTTACGGTCATCGGCGACCTGTCTATCGAAGCGAACGAAACATTCTTTGTTGACGTCACTAATGTGTCCGGGGCAACCGTCGTTGATAGCCAGGGAGTTGGGACAATACAAAACGACGACAGTCCGAGCCTTACCGTCAACGACATCTCACAAATCGAAGGTAACAGCGGCACAACGACGTTCACCTTCACTGTTACTTCATCACTTCCGGCTCCAGCCGGCGGTATCATCTTCGATATAGCCACGGCTGACGACACTGCCCAGGACGATATGCCACCGAGCGAGGGTAACGACTTCGTGGGTAAGTCGCTGACTGGGCAAATGATTACCGCCGGCGACACGGTTTACACGTTCGATGTTACAGTGAATGGCGACATCCTTGTCGAACCCTTCGAGACGTTTTTCGTCAACCTCACGAATGTTTCCAATGCCAGCGTGTTGGATGCCCAGGCACAGGGAATTATTCAGAACGACGACACGCCGCTGCTTGTAATCAGCCAGGTTTACGGCGGCGGCGGCAATAGCAGCGCGACCTACACCAACGACTTCATTGAAATCTTCAATCGTGGCACAACTACCGTTGATTTCTCGGTCACGCCTTATTCGCTGCAGTACGCAGCTGCAACCAGCAACTTCTCAACTAACAAGACTGATGTCACCTCGGGAGTGCTTCTGCCCGGACAGTATTTCCTGATTCAGGAAGGTTTCGCAGGTGCGGCCGGTGCAGCCCTGCCAACACCCGACGCCAGCGGCACGATCAATCTGGCCGCTACGGCCGGTAAGGTTGCGCTCGTAACAGGCACCAACGCGCTGACCGGCAGTTGTCCGGTAAGCGTAACCATCGCCGACCTTCTCGGCTATGGCAGCACGGCTAATTGTTTCGAAACGACTCCGATTGCGGTTTCAGGTACTAACTCAAATGCTCGCTCCGTGATTCGAACAGTAAGTTGCACCGATACCAACAACAATTCTGCCGACTTTACTAATCCGACGACTGCGCCGGTTGCTCGTAACACTTCAACCGTTCCAGCCCTGTGTCCTTAACGGCCTACAAAGGATGTTCAATGTCGAACGTCCAATGTCCCACGTCCGATCTAACTGAACCGTTGAAGCAGCGGCGAGTCGGCAACAGCGAGGGCGCGGCAGGACCCTTCCTCTTGGCAGTGGCCCAAACCTGAGACCATCAAAGTAACGGTAGTTCTGGCAATTTGAATTTTGAGAGTCCGTCTCATTTGCACCGTGGCTTCAGCCTGGTGATCAGTAGTTGGGCTGGAAATGGGAAACCGTTCAAACGGTTTCCGGTTTAGGGGGCGGTCCCTATTCCGCCGCGCTGAAGCTACGGTGCTAATGAGAGGGAATGGGAAATTGCTATACCGTCAACGCCATCTGGGCTTCCTACGTTTTGTTCGAGTCGTGCGATACTTGTGACGTGCGTTCTTGAGCCCTTATTAAAGCGAGATCGAAGTGGAACTGAATCGCGTTCGTCTTTCCAAACTGGCAACGCTCCTAATCTTTCAGCTCATTATTCCCGCCGCGTTCAATGTGTCAGCTCAGCAGTCCCCTCCCACGCGCCAACAAAACAGCCAACAACTCGCGACGCAAGTGCGGGCGGAATTTCTGCACGCCTGGCGCGGCTACAAGAAATACGCCTGGGGGCACGACGACCTCAAGCCTCTCAGCAAGAGCCATCACGATTGGTATGCGCAGCCGCTCCTGATGACGCCGGTCGATGCGCTCGACACGATGATTCTGATGGGGTTGAAAGACGAAGCCGAGACCACCCGAAAATACATCACCCAAAATCTTTCCTTCGATAAGGACATCGAGGTTCAGAATTTCGAGAGCACCATTCGTCTCTTAGGTGGACTGCTCTCGAGTTGCCAACTCACCGGCGACAAGCAACTGCTGACTCTGGCTGAGGATTTGGGCAACAGGCTGCTGCCTGTTTTCGATTCGCCCACCGGCCTGCCCTACAGGTTCGTGAACCTGAAAACGGGCAAGGTGCGCGGCGCCGAAACGAATCCGGCCGAAGCCGGTACCTTGTTGATTGAGTTTGGGACCTTGAGCAAACTTACGCGCCGGCCTGTCTTTTATGAGAAGGCCAAGCGCGCGCTGGTTGAAATCTATAAACGCCGTTCACCCATCGGCCTGGTTGGCACCTGGATCAACGTCGAGACAGGTAAATGGACAAATACCGATAGCCACATCAGCGGCGCCATCGATAGTTATTATGAGTATCTGCTGAAGTGCTGGCTGCTGTTTGACGATCAGGATTGTAAGCGGATGTGGCTCGACAGCATTGCCGCGATAAATAAGTATCTGGCTGACGAGTTTGATCGGCAGGCGCGGCGCTATGAGCCGGAGCTTTGGTATGGTCATGCGGACATGAATACCGGAGTGCGGACCACAAGCACCTACGGCGCACTGGATGCTTTCTTTCCTGCGGTGCTCGCTCTTTCCGGAGACCTCGAGCGCGCAGCGCGTTTGCAAGTGTCTTCCCAGAAGATGTGGCGGCACTACGGCATTGAGCCGGAAGAAATTAATTACCGGACATGGGAAGTGGTCTCACCCGGATATCCACTGCGGCCGGAGATCGTCGAGTCGACTTATTATCTTCATCATTACGCGACCCCGAGGTCACGGTTATCTCGCCCGCAATCTTCGTCTTCGATTAGCCGCGGCGTGAACCCTCGCGGCGCCCGAGCGGGGCGAGGTCTTCTCGCACCCAGTCGATTGGCAAGTGCCGCAGCCTATCGCCAACAGGGCCGGCTGATTTTTGAGGATTTCGTGAAGTATTGCCGCACCGACGAAGGTTACGCGGCGCTAAAGAATGTCTTAACCAAAGAACAATCCGATTCCATGCAAAGCTTCCTCTTTGCCGAGACCTTCAAATATTTTTACCTGCTGTTCGCACCGCCTGCGACCCTCGACTTCGACAAAGTAGTTTTCAACACCGAAGCGCATCCCATCAGAAGAACATGGTAGTTAGGGCAGATTCTCCCGGCTGTCTCTTGTCCAAATCGAATTCCTGGCGCAAACTTTCGCGGCGAACTTTGTACTCGGACTTACATTGAATACTAAAACACTTGCAAGTGCCGCTGCCTACTACAACAGTGCTACAACTTGCTAGCCGGGATTCGAACCGCTTAGACTCCGCGCATGCATTCCATTGCCGATGCGCTCACATCACTCCGCGAGCACTTCGGATTCTCTGACTTCCGCGAAGGACAGCGTGAAGTGATCGCGGCAATTCTCGCAGGCAAAGACTCCGTCGTAGTAATGCCCACCGGCAGCGGCAAGTCTCTCTGCTACCAACTCCCCGCCATGATGTTTAGTGGCGCGACCCTTGTTGTCTCCCCGTTAATTGCGCTCATGAAAGACCAGGTGGACGCCCTGAGAGCACGCGACCTCCCGGCAACGTTCATAAATAGCTCTCTCGGCGAGCGGGAACAGTGGGCACGCATCGATGCTCTGCGCCAGGGGCGCTTCAAGCTCGTCTACGTAGCTCCGGAGCGGTTTCGCAGCAGCCGCTTTCTCGAAGCACTAAAGTCCATTAACGTCTCGCTCTTCGCCGTTGATGAAGCCCATTGCATTTCAACCTGGGGCCACGACTTCCGTCCGGATTATCTGCGTTTGAAAGGAGTGGTCGGGGCCCTTAATGCTGCCGGACATGGCCCGCAAACCGTTGCCCTCACGGCAACGGCTACGCCTTACGTTCGGTCGGACATAATTCAGCAACTCGGCCTGACCAGGCCCGAAACGTTCGTCAGCGGCTTCGACCGTCCGAATCTAACCATTGACGTCGTGCACACAGAAAAAGAGCGCGAAAAAATAGCGCGCATCAAGCGTCTCGCAAAGACGCATGAAGGGTCGGGAATCATCTATGCGGCGACACGTAAGGCGGTGGAACAGGTTGCCCTGGAATTACAGGGACAGGGATTAAGCGTGTCAGCCTACCATGCCGGCATGGGCGACTCGGCGCGCGTGAAAGCGCAGGAAGACTTCATGACGGGTCGCACACAAATGATTGTCGCGACGAACGCCTTTGGCATGGGCATCGATAAGCCTGATATACGTTTTGTTGCCCACTACCAGATGCCCGGATCGATCGAGGCCTACTATCAGGAGATTGGCCGCGCCGGACGCGACGGCCTGGTATCGTCCTGTGTGCTGCTATTCAATTATGCCGACAAGAACACGCACGACTTTTTCATTGAGGGATCATATCCCAGCGTCGAACTTGTTCGAGACGTATACAACGCACTGGTATCAACCGGGCTCAAATGCATAGAGCTGTCGGCTGGCGAAATTGGGAAGCGTGCCGGCCTGCGAAACGAGATGGCAGTCCAGTCAGCTCTTTATCTACTCGAACGCGCAGGCCACCTGCAACGCATTGCTAACACCGGCAGCGGCGGAAGGGCCGCCAATCCTCCCTGGAATGTGAACCCTGGGAACATGCGCGTTGGTGGTACCCGGCCGGGCGGCGCGAGTGGAGCACTCGTCTCGCAGGCATTAGCTCGCCAGGACTCAACCACCATCAACGCACGGCGTCGCACTCGGGGTATCGTCATGCTTGACAGCGTTCCGGTCACCAAGCTGCGCGTCACGCCAGGCGATGTCGAACGTCGCGCTGCGCTGGAACGGCGTAAACTGCGTGAGATAATCGAGTTCTGCTACAGCGAATATTGCTATCGCGCGCACATACTCGATTACTTTGGCGATCGACATCACGCGCGGCAGTGCGGCACCTGCGGAAACTGCGTGCCGCATAGCGCCGCGCGAACGCCGCTTGCCGGCGCGGACATTTTAAGTGAGGTGCGGACTCCGAGACGGAATCGGAAAAATCAAACGGCAATTTCTGAACCGGCGGCTCCTCGCGCTCTAACCGACGAGGAAAACCTGCGCGTGCGAAAGATTTTGGCTTGCGCTTCGCGCATGAAAGGACGTTTCGGAAAGAACATGCTCGCCGCAACATTACGCGGCTCGGCAGCGAAAAATGTTATGCAGGCCCATCTCAACGGACTATCAACTTATGGTTTGCTGAAAGACATGAAGCAAGACGATATCCTGCTTTACATAGATGCGTTGTGTGCCGGGCGTTGTTTGCACGTCAGCTCAGGAGAGTATCCAACGATTTCAATCACCGATCTGGGTAACCGGGTTATGCGCGAGCAAGAGCGAATTGAACTGGCGCTATGATCTTGCGGGACGGCTTAGAGTTTCCCTGGTGGCAATGCCCGAGTTACCAAAGGTCTTCAAATTGAACCCGACCAGCAGGCGCTGAGACCGAAAACGAGAACACGGAGGGTATGATTGTCGTATCCTGAAGCAAAGTCCTGACAGGAGGATTCTATGTTTTGCCCGAAATGTGGCACTACCCAAAGCGACGAGCTGAGATTCTGTAAACTGTGCGGCGCAAATTTATTTGCTGTACGGCAGGTAGTCGACACTCGAGAGACAGTCGAGAAGTCCGATTGTGGCAAGAACTGGGTCGCAGATGTGGTTCAGTCTCAGGAGGAGAGCAAAAGACGCAAAGAAGAGATTGAACGGCAGCGCGGCATCACGCCGGAGATAAAGCTACGTTACGACGAAATCAAAGGCGGCGTAATCACCGGCACTGTCGGCATTGGTATAGCGATTTTTCTCTATGTCTTTATGCAGGGGATTATTCTAAGCGGCAACGTCACGCCAAACTCCGCGCAGATTCTCAGTCGTCTATGGATTGCCGGAGTGATACCACTGTTCGTCGGAATATCACTCATAATAAACGGCCTGTTCGTGAGCAAGAAACTCGTAGAAATTGCCAGAAAGACTTCGGAGAGCGCGCCGAACAGCCTGGAGCGAGATCTGAACCCTCAATCCCTGCGTCCGGCGGACACAACCGAGTTCATCCCGTCCGGCTTCAGCGTCACAGAACAGACAACCAGGCACCTCAGAGGTTCTGGAGAGAAGCAATAAGCTCACGTAGACATATGGCCAAGGCCTTCGACTGTCTCTACAGAGTACCGATAACGTTTTCGGTCAATCGAGAGGTTTGTGCGGGAATTATTGACAATCGACCTTGTCCTAAAACAACGTTGCCTTTCCCGGAAATAATCTTAGAATGCAACGGTCGCAAGTTTGGCATCCTCCAGACGCTTTCGAGTCTCACTTGATCATTTGGGAGATCATGCCAGATCCTCTTTTACTTTATTCGACTAACACGCTGCTGGCTTACCACCTGAATCAGACCTATTATGGCGAGCTACATTATGTCTGGTGCTCAGCCATATTTGGTGCTAGCAATATTCTGGCGCCATATCGTCCCAACCCACCCTCGTCCAGCCCTCAGGAGATTTATGATAGCCTTTTGAAAGACATCGCGAACGGCGATAAACACAGCGCGAAAATCAAGCAGAATAGAGCGGGTTTGAGACGGGGTGCTAACTTCAAGCACACCAAAGGAGAGATCAGCGACGAGCAGCGCTTAGAAATCTTCGACAAAGTGCGCTTGGCCCAAATTGCCGATCTTAAGCCCTTGCTTTACCTCATTCCTTATTCACTTGTACGCGGCATCTTAAGTACAGTTCCGGTAAAACACCGCGCAAACCCTCTGGCAGAAGAGTTCATAATTCAGAAGCTTGCCCGCTCAAAATTTGATATTATTGACCCCTGACTGAAGTGAGGTAAAAAGATGGCACAAGTGAACGAGATTAATGCTGCGTTTTATGCAATGCGATTGCTATCGCATCATCTGGATTTTTCACAAATCGAGGTCACTTACGGCGAGGAATATCCAGCGACCGAGTTTACTGCGGAGGAGCAAGCGCATGCTTTGAAGATTCTTCGCGAACTTGACATTGCGGCATCCCAACAAAATACCGAAGCTACTTTGGTATCTCTCGCCGACAGAATTGAAGAACTCTGTGACAAAGAGCTTGCTGAGGCTGGTTACGCCATAGGCAGACAGGAGAATGTCTTTAACCGTTCTGACAAAGCCTCATCCGTAGCACGAAGTGCAGGACCTATAAGACGTAAGCGATTCGATTCGCGGGAAAGTGAAATGCTTAAACTTTTCGTTGAAGGACGCTCGACTGAGGATATCGCCAAGGTACTTCATATTAGTCTTCCCAGAGTGAGAGCGGCGCGCCTAAGACTCAAGATGAAAATGAACAAGCTTATTGAGACACGACAGATCGGGCTTGATTAAGGCCGACGCTTGATTTTATTTTTCACTGTTTTTAAAGCGCTATCGCATTTTCAGCGAACAATCCCTAAGGTTGGACTCGACGCGCTGGCGTACAGGCGTTTCGGCATGCGCCCAGCGACGTAGGCGAGGCGTCCTGCCTCTATGGCGAGCTTCATCGCTTCGGCCATCTTTGCTGAGTCTTTAGCTTCGGCGATCGCCGTATTCATCAGCACCGCATCCGCGCCTAACTCCATCGCTATAGCTGCGTCGCTCGCTGTTCCGACACCCGCATCGACAATTATTGTTGCATTCGGAAGTTGTTCGCGCATGATGCGTAGGTTCGCCGGGTTTTGAACGCCGAGCCCTGATCCTATCGGCGCCGCCAGCGGCATAATGGCCGGACAACCGGCATCCAACAACTTCTTTGCCATGATCAAGTCATCAGTGAAATAGGGCAGAACAACAAAACCTTCCCTCACTAAGACACGAGCAGCCTCGAGCGTTTGTTCGTTGTCGGGGAAAAGGGTTGTTTGGTCGCCAATCACCTCAAGCTTGAGCAGATCAGTTCCAAGAGCTTCGCGCGCGAGGCGTGCAGTGCGGATTGCTTCTTCGGCGGTGTAGCAGCCGGCAGTGTTTGGGAGTATTGTCAGTGCCGGGTCAAGATGATCGAGGAATGATTCGCTGCTGCGATCGAGCGGCACACGTCTAACCGCGACCGTAACCATCTCCGCGCCCGACGCTCGATGCGCGGTTTTCATCTCGTCAAAAGTCCGATATTTTCCCGTGCCGATGATTAGTCGCGAAGTAAAACTGCGACCGCCAATTTCGAAGCGATCTGTTTGCACTGCTGCTGCTGTTGACATGAATTAATTATAGGCTGCCTACTGCCGTCTGCCTACTGCCTGCTGTTTTAGCCGCCGCCGACAAAATGCACGATCTCAACTTTGTCAGCTTCCTCGAGAGTCGTCGATTCCCACTGTGCGCGGCGAACCACCTCCTCGTTTAGTTCGATGGCCACCTGCTCAGGCTTTAGCTTCAAACTCGCAATAAGTTCCGGAAGGGATATGTTTTCCTTCACTTCCAGAGCTTCGCCGTTAATCTGAATAAGCAAGCGTTGGCTCACCTCGCCTGGGCAGGATGAATGACGCGACGCACTTCCGCTGTCTGATCCTTCGCGACTACCCGAATTAAAACCGCGGCGCGGCCTGAAGTAAAAGTGGGCATCGTGGTTGAAATGGCGGCCATGCCATCACGTTCAGTTTTCACGGAATATATCTGCGGCCGGAAAGTCGTGCCGAGTATCTTCACTGAAACCGTCACACCCATCAACGGCTTTTCCTTCTTTCCGGATCGATCTTCCACGAGGATACGAATGATGAAAGACTCACCGGCGCGAAACTCGTCGTCATCCAGAACCGTAACGACGAGACCTGTCTCCGTTTTGACAACTTCTTCCAGAGGCGACTGACTCCGCGAGTCATAAGCCGTGTGGGCCAAATCCTTCGCGCGATCGTCCGAGCGCCGTCGGCTGCGAGGTCCTACTCGTCGTTCTGACGGAGCTTCCGTAACATCAAGGGTCTCGTCGGTAACAACAGGCGTATCGGCAGCTGGCGAAACTATCTCCACCGTGTCTTCGTTGAGAGTTTCCGCTTCGGCAACTGCCTGTGGCGCGATCTCCTCGTTAATTTCTTTAAGTTCCGGTGTTTCAGTGGCAAGGGGGGCTGTCTCTATCGCATCGTGGTGCGTTGCCTCAGCTTCCACCCGCGTACCCATGCGTTTCAATTCTTCCAGCCGGCCGGCGTTGATAGCGGCGCAAATCAATCGATGCTGCCGCTTCAGACGTTGCGCGAGCACGGCCTCATCAAAGCCCGCGGCTATCAAATCTTCGTAGCGCGAACGCTTGCTCGCCAGAATCGCGCCGCCCGAGTAAACGAGCGAGAGGATCAAAGGGGAATCGAGACCCTTATCTTCCGTTTGCACATGATAGACAACGCCGCCGTACTCGATGTCAGTATTGAAGCCAGTTATCA
>WNGF01004723.1_pt1 | contig 17707 bp, 20 predicted proteins | sample 5400641 | NCBI WGS metagenome assembly WNGF01 (sample SAMN13153371, study PRJNA577476) | soil metagenome | isolation source: 80 cm soil or saprolite under grassland replicate 2 | place: USA:California | collected 2016-06-15
GATCACCAGAAACCGTTCGTGCTGAGCGTAGCGCCCGCGTAGCGGGCGCGAAGTCGAAGCACGCGCCTTGGGACGCATGGCGCCCTTCGACTTCGGGGCGCTCCGCGCCCCTACGCTCAGGGCGAACGGAATCTTTCCGATGTTTCCGAATCGCAACCGGTCGTTTAGAGGACCTTCACCTGCTTCCACGCCTTCTGCACCGCCATCTGCTCCTTGCTACCTCCGCCGAACGCCGCCATCGCCGCCTCGATCGTCGCCTGGGCGGCTTCCTTGAACGTCGCGTCCGCCTGGAGCATGTGCAGCGCGCGATACCAGATCTTGCCGGCGCGCTCCCATGCGAAACCACCGAGCTCCGTCGCCGCGACGAAGAAGGCGTGGTTCGGGATGCCCGAGTTGGTGTGGACGTCACCGTCCTCCACGTAGCCGCTCATGTCACCGGGCTGGTCGTCTTCCTTCCACGCGGAGCCCGGCTCCTTCATGGACCGCAGCGCCTTTCCATATTCCGCGCCCAGGATCCCCTCGCCGATGAGCCAGCTCGACGCCTTCACGTCCTGCTTGAGCTTCCATTGCTTCACGAGGATGCCGAAGACGTCGGAGATCGACTCGTTGAGCGCGCCGCTCTGGCCCTCGTAGGCGAGCCCGCCCCCGGGGACCACGTACTGCGTCACGCCATGTGTCAGCTCGTGCGCGACCACGTCGAGCGCGTTCGCGAAGCCGGTGAAGAGCTTTCCGTCCCCGTCGCCGTACACCATCTGCCGTCCGTTCCAGAACGCGTTGTTGAACCGCTCGCCGTAGTGGACGGTGGAGTCGAGCCGCATGCCGCGGCCATCGATGGAGTTGCGCTTCAGGATCTGCGAGTAGAACTCGTACGTGTCGCCGGAGCTGTCGTACGCGGCGTTGCCGGAGGCATCGCCGAGCGGCGCATCCCCTTCCCCCCGGAGGAGCTTGCCGGGCAACCGCCGGCCGTGACCGGCGTCGTAGATCGTCCGACGCTTCTCGCCGGTCGGGACGCCCAGCAGGGCAAATCCCATCTGCGCGAAGGCACTCCGCTGGCCGCGGAGCCGTTCGGATGCGAGGGCGCCGTCCACGTCGCCGAGCTTGCGCAGGACCTTCGAGGGCACGATCAAGCACGTGGACCGGGGCGCACCGCAGGGACGGCCGGACATGGGAACCTCCTTCGATCGGGAACAGCCGGGCAGGTTGCACTCGCCGTGCGACCCGCGACAGCTATCACTCTGCGTACGTGACGCCAAGGCCCCGATCGAGCGCGCGCCCAGCCGCCCGCACCGGGTCCGGCTTGCCCGCACCCTTCGGCGGCACCCCGGGAAAAGCTTGCCGGTCGTCGGCGCCGCGGGTGAGACTTCGAGTCGCGAGCTCAAATGTGCCGGCGATCCCGAGCAAACGCGCGAGCTGCGCTGGGCGGCCGACGCCGGCGGCGGCACGCGGGCTGGTCGCCGCTGCTCTGGTGGCATCCTGGGGCGCCGCAGCTGGCGGTGCTCCATCGGGCGCAGCGATGACGGCAGCTCACCTCAACTCGGCGCTCGTGCTCAGGGACGGCCAGCACGGCTTCGCGGGTGAGACAGGGACGGTCACCACCATCGAGCCGGATGGCAGCTTCCGGGTGGCGAGGTTCCTGAATCGCCGCGTGGAGGCGCCGGAGCGGGCCGGGCGCCTCTCGCCCGAGGCGATGCGCCAGCTCGCGCAGACCCTCGCAACGGACCTCGCCCCGGAGCTACCCGCCACGCTCGGCGCACCACCGGCCGCGAACCCGCGGCGGCTCAGCCTCACGTACGGAAGGACCACGGTGACCCTGATCCTCCCACCGGACTTCGACCTGGAGAAGGACGGGGGAGCGACCATCGCGAGCGACCCCCGGAGCCCGACCGCCCGTTTCCTCCGCATCTGGACGACGGCACGCGGCCTGCTGCCGGGCGACGCGGCGATCGGGCGGTAGCGAGCGTCATCTGTCGCAGTATTCCGCCCGGACATGGGAGCGCTGTGCCGGCCACCGAACTTGCGGGAGCCCGCGTGCCGGCCCGCGATCGTGGCGCGAGGCACCCTGACCGGCAGCTCAGCGAGTGGACCAGCACACGCGATGCGCAGGGCGAGCTCTGCCCCCACGTTACGGGCGCGAAGGAGATCATCCGATGCCGCTCGATCCGACTGATGCCGAGCCGCAGTCCATCGACCTCGGCCTCGGCGGGACTCGGCTCGCAGGCGACCTGACCGTACCCCACGGCGCGGAGGGCATCGTGCTGTTCGCGCACGGAAGCGGCTCGTCTCGCCTGAGTCCGAGGAATCGCTACGTCGCAGGAGAGATCGCCGCCGGCGGTCTCGCCACGCTGCTCTTCGACCTGCTCACGCCTGCCGAAGAGGAGAGAGATCTCCGGACAGGCGAGCTGCGGTTCGACATCCGGTTGCTCGCAGAGCGGCTCGGCCGCGCGACCGAGTATGTTCGCCGCCTCCCGGAAACGCGGCAGCTCGCGGTGGGGTACTTCGGATCGAGCACCGGAGCGGCAGCCGCCCTCGTTGCCGCAGCGGAAAGCTCGGACTCGATCGACGCCGTCGTGTCCCGCGGCGGCCGGCCGGATCTCGCGGGGAACGCGCTCGAGAGGGTCTCCGCGCCCACGCTGCTCATCGTGGGGGGTGAGGATCATCAGGTCATCGAGCTGAACACGCGTGCGTACGAGAGGCTCCGCTGCGACAAGCGGCTCGAGATCGTCGAGCGTGCGACACACCTCTTCGAGGAACCCGGCACGCTCGAACAGGTCGCCCGGCTGGCGCGCGACTGGTTCGTCTCGTTTCTCGCGCACCGGGTCGGCGCGGCGCCGCTCGAGCCGCCACAGTCCCCCGCCCCCTGATGCGCGGGCGGTCGCGTGCGCTCGACGCGCGCCCGCTCCGTTGCGACGAATGGAGAGCCCATGTTCACGGAAGGCGCGATTCGCATCGGCAGCGTGAGAGGCATCCCGATCCGGATCCACGTGACGTTCCTGATCGTGCTCCCGCTGCTCGCGGTCGCCTTCGCACGGGTGTTCACGGAGGCCGCGCGCGTTGCCGACATTCCAGCGGCAGAGCTCCATGGTTCGCCATTCCTGTGGGGACTGGTCGTCGCTGTCGCGCTCTTCTTGTCGGTGCTCGTGCACGAGCTCGCGCACTCGCTCTATGCACTCCGCAAGGGCGGGCGGGTTCGCGACATCACCCTCATCATGATCGGCGGCGTCTCGCAGATATCGGAGCTGCCGCGGGCTGGCCGCCACGAGGCCATCATGGCGCTCGTGGGGCCGCTCACGAGCCTCGTGCTCGGCGGCGCCTTCTACCTGCTCTTCCGTGCACTCACCGCGACCGGCCAGTTCGAGCTGACCTTCGCCGCCTTTCACCTGTTCTACCTGAACCTCGTCCTCGGCCTCTTCAACCTGCTCCCCGCGTTCCCGATGGACGGAGGGCGCATCCTCCGCGGAGTCCTCGAGGAGCGCTGGGGACCGCTGCGTGCGACGCGGGTCTCGGCCGGTGCGGGCAAGATATTCGCCGTTCTGTTCGCGATCATCGGCTTCCTGTCGATCAACATCGTCCTCATGGTGATCGCGTACTTCGTGTACATGGGCGCGGAGGCGGAGAACCGTAACGTCCTCGTGAAGGCCCTTCTCGGGAAGCTCCGCGTTCGCGACCTCGTCGTGCAGCGGCCCCAGCCGGCGGAATCCTTCATCTCGGTGTACGAGCTCGGCGAACGGATGATCCGTGAGCGCCGCCTCGCGTATCCCGTCGTCGAGGACGGCGCCGTGGCGGGCATCGTGACGCTCGAGGACGTGAAGAAGATTCCCAGGGAGGAGCGGCATCGCTTCCAGGTCCGTGACGTGGTCAGGCGTGTCGAACCGGTGGATGCTGCGGACGAGGCGGGGAAGGCACTCCGCGCGCTCATGGAGATGAACGTCGCGGCCGTGCCCGTCGTAGAGCAGGGACACCTCGTCGGAGTCCTGAGCCAGCTCGACCTCGCGCGCGGGCTGCAGCTGAAGGAGCTCGAGGCGACGCAGCACCCGTCCCGCTCACCGCTCGCGCCGTCGACGCCAGCGCAGCAGCGCACCTGAACGCATCGTTCACGCACAATCTGCTCACGGCAGCTGAAGCACGAGTTACTGACGAATCACTCTGCCTCGAGCGCGCGCGCCAACGCGCGCGCATGCGCGGGGCATGGGCGGTGGTCCTTCCTGTCCGTCTCGGCGAGAGTGTTCGAGAACCACATCACGCACCCTGGTCGGGAGCAGTGCGTGAGCCCGAACGTGTGGCCAAGCTCGTGGATGGCCTCGGTACCGGCGCGCCGATGGAACTGGCGTGTGCCTTCAGAGCCCACGTGCAAACGTGCCGTCGAGAAGACCGCCACTACTCGAGCTGGATCGGCTTCGCCAAAGACGAAATTCAGCCGTGGCGCGTAGAGGTCCACGTCGACGATGCCCAGCAGGCGCAGCCACTCCGGGCGCATCGCGTCGGAGAGCGCATCCAGAATGGTCGTCGCGTGCCACTGGTCCCGCTGCCGCGAGAAGCCATGCGCCGGCAACGGGAGGCGCTTCGCGATGACGACATCTCGGCCGAGCGCGGCGCGAATATCCTCTGCCAGCCAGGTCATGAGCTCGGAGTCCAAGTCTCCGATGGGGGTGAGCGCGATCGGACGCCTGCGCTGCGCCTCGGAGCTCATGGCGCCTGCAGCGGGTTTGCGAGAAAACGGTCCGCCGGGTCGTCGTGCCGCAGGAGGTAGACCGCTTCGTCATCCCCCAGGACCTTGAAGTATCGGTGGTCCGGTCCGAACCAGCGGTCGATCACCTCGACGACCTCCACGCGCCGCCCGTCGATCTCGAGGCGCCGCGGAGTTTCCTCGCCGCGATATCCGGCATAGCAATCGACCCTCACGTCCATGGCCCGCGATCCTCAACGCCGAGCGTGCGATCGTCGCCCGCAGCGGAGCCCTCCGCCGATGCGGGACGCGCTCGCTCCTCCGCAGGAACCCGCACGCCGGGCGGCCTTGGTGATTCGGGGGGACCGGTCGGGCGCTCCATCGCATGACTCCTGTTCCTCGCGGAAACTCGATCGCCAACCTCATTTCTAACCAGCGCCGTCATGGCGGCGCCTCGAGCCCGATGAACCCGACCACCGCTGAAGCGCCGTCGGATCTCGAGGCCACGTCGCGCCTCGTGGCGCGCGTGCTCGAGCGGCTCGCCGCCGGACGGATGGTCATCGTTCATTGCCACGGCGGGATCGGCCGGAGCGGGATGATCACCGCGTGCGCTCTCGTCGGGGCCGGAGTCGAGCCGGGAAGGGCCGTCGAGATCGTGCGCGAGGCGCGCCCAGGGGCGGCGACCGCGCCGGGGCAGGAGGAGTTCGTGCACGAGTTCGGGAGGGCGTGGAGGCGCGGGACGGCGCGCGTGGGGCCGAGCAGGTAAATGCGGCGACGAAGTCGCTCGTGTCTTCGACTCAACATCTGCGCCGTGGTGTGACGGACGCGCCGGCGCTCTCCCGTCGCACCGGCACGCCGGTGGAAGGTAGACTGTCGCGCGATGGCATTGATGACGACACCTCCGCCTCACGCGAACACGATCCTGGACCTCATCGGCCGGACGCCGGTCGTCCGGATCAACCGCCTCAACCCGAACCCCCGCGTCCGGATGTTCGCGAAGCTGGAGGGGTTCAACCCGACCGGCAGCATCAAGGACCGGATCGCGCTCAAGATGATCGAGCAGGCGGAGCGCGAAGGGGCGCTGCGGCCGGGCAAGACCATCATCGAGCCCACGAGCGGAAACACCGGCATCGGGCTCGCGATGATCGGCGCGGCAAAGGGGTACCCCGTCGAGATCGTGATGAGCGAGGCGGTCTCGATCGAGCGGCGCCACATGATCCAGGCGTTCGGCGCGACCGTCACGCTCACAGACGCGGCGAAGGGCACCGACGGCGCCATCGTGAAGGCGAGGGCGCTCGCGAGGGAGTTCCCGGACCGGTACTTCATGCCGGACCAGTTCTCGAACGAGTACAACCAGCTCGCCCACTACGAGGGAACGGCGCAGGAGATCCTCGAGCAGATGGGCGGCGAGATCGACTACTTCGTGTCAGCGCTCGGCACGAGCGGCACGCTCATGGGCGTGGGGCTGGCGCTCAAGGAGCGGCTCCCCGACGTCAAGATCATCAGCGCCCACCCCGTGCTCGGCCACTACATCCAGGGCCTGAAGAACCTCGACGAGGCGATCGTCCCCGCCATCTACGATCCGAAGAAGATCGACCGGCACATCATGATCGAGAGCGAGGACGCCTTCGACCTCGCACGCCGAATCGCGAAGGAGGAGGGGATCTTCGTCGGGATGAGCAGCGGCGCGGCTTTGTGGGCGGCGCGCCAGCTCGCGGGCGAGATCGGGTCGGGGACGATCGTCACGATCTTCCCGGACCGCGGCGAGAAGTACCTCTCGACCTCGCTGTTCCAGGTCTGACGTCGGCCGCGGTCGCGCGCGCCGAGCGGCGCTACGACGGCTGTGCGAGAACCGGCGCCGTCTCAGTGTCGTTCGAACCTCGATCCCGAGTGACTCCTCCGACCGTTCGCACGGCGATGCAAAGTTTGATATGCAACGAGCCGAGCGCGCCGTTGTGGGCGGGCGCCCGGATCAGCTACCCTGGCCCTCGCCGAGCACACCTGATGGGGCCCCCAGTCGACCGCGCATCTCGTCGCAGGCGCAGCTTCTTCGGCCGCGCATCGACGGCTGCCGGAGCGAGGTCCGCGGGACTGCGTGCCCTCACGCTCTTCGCGGAGGAGTCGCCGCTCGAGCTGCGCCTCCTCGGAAGGTCGCTCCTTCAAGCGGGTGCGGTCGGCGCGATCGCGGGGCTCGCCGGAGCCGCTTTCTTCGCGAGCCTCGAGGTCGGGCAGCGGCTCCTCCTCGGCCGCTTGGCGGGGTTCGAGCCGCTCCGCGCCAAGGGGGAGACCTTCCTCGGCACCGAGCCCGCGGGCACGCTTCGCCCTCTCCTCCTCGTCCTCCTCCCCGCGCTCGGAGGTCTCGCGAGCGGGCTCCTCACCCACTGGCTCGCCCCGGAGGCGGCCGGGGGCGGCGGCGACGCGACGATCGAGGCGTATCACCACGGCGGCGTGATCAGGCGGCGCGTCATCCCGGTGAAGTGGCTGGCCTCGATCCTGGCGCTCTCGGCGGGCGGCTCCGGAGGCCGCGAAGGCCCCACGATGCAGATCGGCGCCGCGATCGGCGCGGCGGTCGGGCGGGTGCTCCCGACGCGGCGTGCGGAGCGCCGCGTCCTGCTCGTCGCGGGAATCGCGGCCGGGATCTCGGCGGTGTTCCGGACACCCCTCGGCGCCGCGCTCCTCGCGACGGAGATGCTCTACCGCGACGACTTCGAGGCTGACGCGCTCATCCCCTCGATCTTCGCGAGCGTGGTGTCCTATTCGATCGTGATCGCATTGTTCGGCGAGACGACGCTGTTCGGATCGCTGCCGCGGTTTCCGTTCGTGCCCGCGCACCTCCCCCTCTACGCCGTCCTCGCGCTCGGCGTGGCGCTGGCGGCGGTGGCATTCGTTCGGTCACTCCGGCTCGTTCAGCGTTCCTTCTCTCGGATTCCCGTGCCGCCGTGGGCGCGACCGGCGCTGGGCGGGCTCGCGATGGGGTTGGTGGGGACGGCCGTCGTTCTGTGGATGCGCACGACGCACGGCGGCGTCGCCGGTTTCGGCATCTTCGGCGGTGGGTATGGCGCCCTGCAGATCTCGATGACCGGCGCCGACTGGATGCCGGTCGGCGGATCGGCGGTCGTGCTCCTGGGAACCGTCGCGGCGGCCAAGATCGTGGCTTCCGCGTTCACCATCGGAAGCGGCGCGGCCGCCGGCGACTTCGCCCCATCGCTCGCCATCGGCGGCCTCGTTGGCGCCGCCTTCGGGCACGCTGCTCGCGCGATCCTCGGGGACCCCACAATCCAGCCGGCTGCATTCGCGCTCGTTGGGATGGGCACGTTCTACGGCGGCCTTGCCCACGCACCGCTGTCGGCGCTGGTGCTCGTCGCCGAGCTCGCCGGGAGCTACGATCTGCTCGTCCCGATGATGCTGGCAATCGGGATCGCCTACGTCGCGCTCCGCCGCGAGACGCTGTACCCCGCGCAGGTCCCGTCGCGTTCCGCTTCCGCTGCTCACCGGAGCAGCGGAGGAAACGGAACATTCCTCGCAGACGTCGCCACCCGATCGGTGCGGGAGCTCCTCGTCCCGCCCGAGATCGAGCCGCTCGACGAGCGCGCGCCGCTCTCGACGGTCGTCGCGTCGGGCGCGCCCGCTCGCGCGCAGCGCGTCCTCGCGATCCTCGGCCCCTCCGGGTTCACCGGGCTCGTCGAGCTCGCGACGGTGGCCGAGACGCCCGAGGGAGAGCGGCACTGGATGAAGGCCCACGACGCGCGCGTCCCGTTCGTGTCGGTGGGCGAGGATGCGGCCTGGGCCGACGTGGCGGACGTGCTCGACCGGTGCGGCGTATCGCAGGTGCCGGTCGTTCGCGACGGCACGGTTGTCGGCTGGGTGGGCGACCGGGAGCTGCGCAGGGCCGTTCTCGAAGAGAAGCGCGCGCGCGGCGCGTCTTCCTAGAACATCGAACGCGTCGCTGAAGGCGGTCCCGAACCGCCCGGGGACTGCGTCGGCGCATCAACTGCTCCGGCTCGGGCCTTCGAAGCTCGCGCTCCGCCGATCAGCTCGCCCGCTGCTTCGACTGCCTCGACAGCTCGCGGGCGACGTCCACGAACGCCCTGAGCGCCGGCGACACCTGGGCGCGGCTCGGGAAGTACAGGAAGAACCCGGGCACGGCCGCCGCGTACTCCTCGAGGACGATGCGCAGGCTCCCGCGGCGCAGCTCGTCCGCGATCTGCGGCTCGAAAGCGTAGAGGAGGCCCACTCCCGCCACAGCGAGGCGTCGCATGAGCTCGGTGTCGTTCGTCGTGACCGTTCCTTCGACGGGAACGCGCCACGCCTTCCTCCCGCGCTCGAGCTCCCACGCGTAACGCGCTCCGCTGGTGGACGTGCGGATGCAGATGCAGTCGTGCTGAAGGAGGTCTTGGGGCTTTTGCGGGGTGCCGCGTCGCGCGAGATAGGAGGGAGCCGCCGCCACGACGAACCGGCCCGGCTCGGTGAGCCGTACCTGGACCATGTCGCGCTCGATCGCTTCGCTGAGGCGGATCCCGGCGTCGAGGCCCTCGGCGACGATGTTCACGAACCGATTCTCGACCTGAACCTCGACCTCCACCTTCGGATACCGCTCGATGAACCGCGGCAGCAGTCGAGCCAGGACGAGCGCGACCGCCGACCCCGGCACCGACAGCCGGACGCGGCCAGTGACTTCGCCCGGCCGGACCGACACCGTCTTCAGGGACTCCAGCGCCTGGTCCACCGCCGCGCCTGCGTTCTCGAGGAGGCGCTGACCCGCGTCCGTGAGCGCCACGCTCCGCGATGTTCGCGTGAGCAGCGTGACGCCGAGCCGCGCCTCGAGCTGACGGACGGACTGGCTCAGCGCCGAGGTGGAGACCCCGAGATGTCTGGCGGCCGCGGCGAAGCTGCGGTGGCGCGCGACGGCGATGAACGAGTTCAGGGCATTGAGCGGAGTGAAAGCCATCGTGAAGGTTTCCTACAGGAGCTCGGTGCCGGGCGCCAGTGCGGCACGCCTTGCCCCGACGCGCGCCCGCCCGCAGGACCGTCAGCCCCCGCTCACGCCGAGGCTGTGGCGGCTCTCCATCCCGGCGTGAGCGCCAGCTTGACGATCAGATCGGAGAGGCTGTTCAGCGACACGTCGTGGCCTTTGAACGGCTGGCCCTTCAGCGTGATCTGGTACGAGACCTCATCGTCCCGGGTGAACCAGCCCGGCCGCAGGATCGTGTAGTCGAGGTCCGACGCCTCGATGACTGCCGCGTCGCGGGACATGGAAACCACGGCAGTTTTTGGGGAGAGGAACGCCGCAGGCGTGGTCCGCGTCGAGACCGTCAGCTTTGGGGCACGCCGAGACAGCACCGCTTGAACTTCTTCCCCGAGCCGCATGGGCACGGTTCGTTTCGACCGGTGCGCTCCGCGCGGCAGCGCGCGCCGTCCTCCGACGCGGTCGCGCGGACTCCATCCCGCACGCGGACGAAGCGCTCACGCATCGTATCGAGCAGCTCACCGTCGAGCTCGGCCCGAAGCCACTCGATCGCATCCCGCTCCTGCGGCCCGTTCTCGCTGCGTGCCTGGATGTCGCCGCAGTCCACGCCGACGAAGACCAGGAACGCGCTGCGGAGCTCCGCACCAGCGTCCGATCGATGAAGCGTGACGATCTCGCCGCGATCGATCCAGGCGGAGTGCAGCTCTTCGCCGACCCGGAGCCCTTCTACGAGCACGTGGCGCGTGGTGCAGAACCGTCGGTCGCATACGTTCACGGCGAGCAGCAGCCCCTCCCGACTGCCGCCCTGAGCGTCGCGCCAGAGGAGCAGCGGTCCGTCCGACGCGAGCTGTCGGCGCGCACACGGGCGGGCCACCTGGACATTCGGATGGGCGAGGCCGTGTTCACTCGGTCGCGAATTCATGCACCCTCCCGTCGCCCAGACGTCGATCCGTCCCGGGGCGGACGGACCCTTGCTGCGAGATCCGGGCCGAGGGGCCGCGCGCGAGCTCGCGCGCGGAGCACGCCCCGTCGTTGAACGTGCACGCGGCACGCGGCCGGCGCGGACCCGTCGCCCGGACCTTGGTCTGTTGCGCGGACCACCTCCCGCGGTCGAGGCGGAGATCGCCGAGCTCGCCCCCGGCGGCACGGCCCTCGTAGCCGAGCCGGCTGGGCACGTGAAGCCATCGACTCCATGCCCTGGGTCGGTTTCGGCTGTGCCGCGCCTCGGCTCAGGCGGACAGCGAGAACGGTGGGTAGCGATCGGTCGTGAGCAGGATCGCGTACGCCGCGACCCGCAGCGACCATCGGAACGTGCCGACGACGAACGCGAACAGCGTGCGCGGATACCGGCCAGTGAAGAGGATCGCGAACCAGGCCGCGACGACGCAGACGATCGCCGCGATCCCGACGAACGCCAGCGCGACGAAGTGCGGGATCGCAAGCAGCCATTTCACGAGCGGCAGCCAGCGGTTCAGGTCGCGCGCCGCGTCGGGATACCGGATCTCGAGGTGGACGGCCTGCTCCTCGTCGGTCGAGGGGTACTCGTCGCGCAGGAGCGCGAGGTACGCCCCGACGCGCGCGGCGAACCTCGCGAGCGCGAGGTTCCAGTCGAACCACCAGCGCGGGTACTTCTGGCGGAACACGAGCATGAGCGCCGTGGCCGCAGAGACGTAGCCCCCCGCCGCGAGCACGGGGTGGTGCGAGCCGGACCCCGAGCTCGCGCCCGGCGACGGGCCCATCACCAGACCGAGGACGATGGCGATGGGGATGGCGGCGATCGGCCGGAAGAGCGTCGTGAGCCGGTCCAGCTCGCGCTCCGGGTAGTCGATCTCGAGCGTCGCCGGGTACGCGGCGGTCGCGTCTGCCATGATCTCCTCCCTGGCGCGCGTCGATCGATGGCGCGCCCCGTCCACGCGAAGCCGCGTGGCCGGCGACGGCCCGAACGGACGTGCCATCGTGTCGCGGCCGAGCGGAATTGTCGGCGCAATCGAAGGGGCGGGCAAGGCGTCGGTCTCCGCAGCCCTCGACGGGTGGTCACAGGTATTGACGCCGCGGGGCGCGGCATTTCGACGCGGCGCCGGGGTGGAAGACACGCCTCGCCGAGCGTTGGCGCGAGGCTACCGCCCGAGCACGACGTCGATCCCGGTGAGCAGCAGCGCCATGTGCTTGCGCGAAACGCGGCCGACGCGCTCCGTGAGCACCGAACGATCGAGCGTGAGGATCTGCGAGACGTTCGCGACCGAATCCTTCGAGAGACCGGTGCTCCGCGCTGGCAGAAGGACGTTGCCGGGAGCGTCCGCCCACTTCAAGTTGCTCGTCAGCGGCACGCACACGGCGGTCGCGATGCGACTCCGGTTGAACGCGTCTCCCTGAACGATCGCGACCGGACGGCGGAAGCCTGGACCGGAGCCCACTGCGTCGGGAATGTCGGCCCAGCAGACGTCGCCCTGCGCGATCACCATTCGGTCCGCTCGAGGATCTGGCGAGCGGCAGCGGAGGAGAACGCGTCCGGTCTGCTGTCGAGCTGCTCGGCGACCCGGTCCACCGCCTCGGTGATGGCTTCGGGATCGTGCCGGGCGACGTACTCCGCCACAGCCTCGCGGTACAGCTCGCTGCGCGACTTCTTGAGACGCCGCGCGAGGCGCTCCGCCTGCTGGAAGACCTCGTCGGGCAGCGAGATCGCCGTCTTCATACCAGAAGTATAACCACCCGCGCCGGCTGCCCGCAACGGGCTCGAAGCCGTGACAGGTCACGCCGCCGTCCGCGCCGTCCACTCCCACACCGTCTGCGCGACGTCCACCTCGACGAGCTCGCCGCGGATCGGCAGGTGAATGAACGCGGGCACGGCGCTCCTGCGGTACGCACGCCACAGCCATTCATCGCCCTGTCGCCGACTGGAGACGGCCGTCACTGGCGACCGTGCAGCTCGTGATCGGCATCGCGTCGGACCGGGGCGAGCCCCCGCCCGGCCCACTCCGAATACACGATGAACCTGAAGGGATTCGTCTGGGAATGGATCTCGCGCAAGGTCCTGAGCGTGCGCTCGCGCTGGCCGCGCAACGCGGTGCTCGAGGGGTGACGGACGAGCCCCAGGTCGGCGATCTGGAGCGCGAGGGCCGCGTCGCCGCGGGCTTCGAGCCCCGCAGCCGCGCGCGCGAAGGCCTCGTCGCTACCGCCGCCCAGCGCGTCGAGCGCCGCCGCCCATTCGGCGCGCGTGAAGGCGTCGAGCCCTTCGCCATTCGATTGCCAGTACCCGGCGTGCTCGGCGTAGAGGCGCTGCACGAACGTGTCGCGGGCGATCAGGTACGGCTGGACCGCAGCCGGCGCCTCGCGCAACGAATCGGGCAGGAAGTCGTCGTGCAGCACGTCGGCGAGGGGACGCGCCGCGCGGGCGGCGGTCAGGGTGCGCTGGTAGAGCGCGCCAAACGCGTCGCGGAGGCCCGGCATGGCCTCCATCGTCAAGAGCGCCGTGAGCGGCACGTGGCCGTGGATGAGGCGGCGCGGGTGCAGATCGAGCACCATGGCGATCGCGCCGAGATACCCCTCCGGCGAGCCCTCGGCCACGAATGGCGCCCCCACGTACGGCATGAAGGCGTCGCCGACGAACAGGAGGTCGTGCTTCCGATCGTGTATGAACAGCGCGTCGGGCGTCTCGCCGCTCTTCGCGGGGATGAGGGCGAGGTCGAGACCGCCCTCGGAGAGCGTCTCCGGGGCCGTGATCAGGCGACCCGGCTTCACATCCAGCCGCATCGTGCCGGTTCCGAAGAACCAGTGAAACGGTCCTGGATAGTCCTTCGACCGCTGGAGCTCCTCCGGGAAACCGGCGCGGGCGATCACGGTACCGCCCGGCTCGAGCACGGCGTTGAGGCCCCCCACGTGGTCCCAGTGACCGTGGGTCAAGATGACGTACTTGATGGGAGCTTGGGTGACTCGTCGCAACGCCGCCACGGCGTCTCGCGCCGATTCCTCCGTGGTGCCGGCGTCGATGGCCACCACGAACCCGTCCGCGACGATGAACGCGAGGTTCGCGAAATCGTACCCTTCGGCGACGTACACGCCTTCGGCCTCGCGGACGAGGCGCTTCCCGCCGAAGCGAAATCCGCTCGCCGCATCGACCGACACATCCCCGAGCACGCGGGGGTCGAGGGGGTCATCGAGCGAGGTGAGGCCGGCGCGACCGAGCCACTCCTGAGAGCGGCGCACGTCTCCCAGCGTCCGATACGCCGCGGCCAGGCCACGGTAGAGCCCCCGATCCAGGCCGAGCGGAAGGTCTATCCGATGCTCCAGGCACCAATCGAGGTCCTCGATGGCCTGCGATGCCTTGTGGAAGCGCGAGGGCAGGTCGGCGAACACGAGGCCCCGGGCGAGGCGCCCGAGCCCCGGCTCGGCGGCGACCCCTTCGTCGAGCTTGCGGATCGCATCGTCGACCCATGCCACGCGCCGGAGCAGCGGCACGTCGTTCGCGACGCGCGCCTGCATCGTCGCTTGCAGCGCCCTGAAGAGCGCGCGTCGGTTCGGTTGCTCCTCGGAGAGGCGCCCGAAGTACTGGTATCCGTCCCATTCGCGGTGGGTCGCCACGAGCTGCTGCATCGTGACCAGCACCAGGAGGGTGTCGGAGTTCGGATAGGCGCTCGCCGTCAGCAGCGCGGAGAGCGGACGTTGCTGGGTGACAGGCGGCTTCTGGGCGGGCGGGGTCACGCGGCACGATGCGAGCAGGAGCGAGCACGATGCCGCCAGCGCTGTGCGGCGGGTGCTCGAGTGATTCAGCTTCGCCATGTCATCCTCGTTCGTGGGGTTCGTGACGCGGCGGCTGACGCCCGCTTTCGACGGAACACTCACTGTGCTACCACCGCGGCGTATGCGCCTGCCCTCGATGCCAGCAGGGATGCAGGTTAAGGCGTGGCCCCCCGTGCTCGCCACGCGCGGTCCGGGATGGCGAGGCGACGTGCACTCGCACCACTCGCTCCATTTCGTGCTCGCCATCGAAGGCGAGCTCCAGGTCCGCACCTCGGCCGCGGGCCCCTGGCGGAGCGCGGCCGGCGTGCTCACCGCTTCCGATGCGCCACACGCCATCGACGCCCACGGCGTGGAGATGCTGGTGGTCTTCCTCGATTCCGAGAGCGACGCCGCCGCCATGTTGCGCCCGGCGCTGGCTCGCCCGGTTCGTCCCATCTCGGCCGGCGAGCGGAGCGCGCTCGTTCGCGATGTCGTTCCACGGACGATCATGCGCTGGGGCGCCGAGGAGTGGGTCCGCGACGCCGCTCGCACGCTCGGCGTGACGGCTCCGGCATCGCAGCGCACGACCCACCCCCAGGTCAGAAGGCTGCTGGCGCTGCTCCGCGAAGGCGGCGTCGACGATGCCACCTCGCTCGATGCGCTCGCCAGTTCGGTTCAGCTCTCGCCCAGTCGCTTGATGCACGTGTTCACCGCCTCGATCGGCATTCCTCTTCGGCCCTATCTCGCCTGGCTGAGGCTGCAGCGCGCGGCGACCGCCATCGTCAACCGGAGCTCGCTCGGCGACGCGGCCCACGCCGCCGGCTTCGCCGACGCCGCCCACATGAGTCGCACCTTCAGGCGCATGCTTGGCGTCGCACCGTCCTCGCTGCGGCCGTTGCGCTGCCTTCAGTAGCTCGCGAGCCGCTTTCATCGTCTCGTCTCCGTTGCTGCGACGTACGGGAGCGATCAACACCAGCGCGGTGATGGCGGGAATGTTCCACGCGCGTTTCCATCTCGCTTGAACGAACTGGCTGCAATCGACATGGGCGAGATCACTGTCTCGCCCTGCGGCGGAGAGCGTCCCGGCGACGCTACGTCGGACCGGCGGTGTAGATCGTCTCCATGCCGCGCCGTCGCCGAGGACTTCTTCCACTCCCCGAGGTAGGAGACCGTCAGCTCGATCCGTACCCACTGGAAGAGGTCGGCGACCCGACCGAGTGGGACATCGCGTACGTCCTCGCCTGCCTGTTCAATCTGGCCGTGTTCCGCCGCATCGGCGTAACGTCGTGAGTGGCGGGCGCTGTTCCCGTCTTTCCGTCGCCGCACGCGCTTAGCGCCCAACACGTTGCGCCAACAAGGACGAGCGATGCCGCCCGATGCGGCACGAGACTATTCGACGATATATACAGAGTCATGTCTGACCTCAGTGTCGAGCATCGCTTCGATGACGCGGCTATGGCTGCTGCGACTTCGACCACACGACGACGACGCGGTCCGCCGAATCGCTGCCAACTGATACTCCTGAAGCCACGATCGTTCCGTGACTGCTGACGATCGAGTTCCCGCCTGCACCTCCTTCGGGGACCGTCAGTACGCCATTATCGTGAAAGGCAGAATCCACAGTTCCATTCGAGTTGTATCTCGCTAGGAACAGGTGGCGACCTGCGGCGCTTTCCAGGCTGCCAACTAATACAAGTCCGCCGAAATTGTCTCGTATGGCATCCATGACATCGGCGCCTCTCGGAAGTGCGAAGCTCGTAACGACGGTCCCGCGCGCCACGGGTGCAGTCCTGTACCGAACCACTTGCGCCGCGTTTCCGCTGCATTCGAACAATTCGACTTCCCCTCCACCGAGGATGAGCGGCCTTGGCGCGCAGTCGCCATGTTTTGAAAACGTCTGAATGGAGGGCCCACTCGGCGTCGATCGAATAATGGTTAGCTCAGCCTCGTTCTGCAGCGCGACCACTATCGTTCCGTCAACAAGCAGCCGTATGGTCCCATTGCTTTGTGCGCTTGCTTCGGTGCTCATCGCGACGCCATGTGCGCCACGTTGTTCCGATGAGCCGTCGCGCGGAACGCGCAAGACCTCCATGCGCGAAGGTGATGAACAGACGATGTAGATGGAATCGTCCGGCGCGAGGGTAGCGGCCAGTGGTCGGCCAGCGGCCCCTTGCCGAGAACCGCAGGCGGATGTGAACCGCCCGTTTGTTCCGAACCCCTCCTCGGTGCTTCCGTCTGGACGAAGCGCCGCCACGGTGACGACCCAGACGAACTCAAGTGACTCGACCGTGCGATGGCGAATCACCTCTGACGCGACGATGATCAGTCGCCCATTGGACTGCTCCAGGAGAGCCGCGACGTTGGCACGCCCAGCGGGAAGTGACAATCGGCCCGCGACGCCAAATGAGTCGTCCAGTTGACCAGGCCGAGAGTAACGACGCACCAGCAGGGAATCACCCTCCGGAACCGCTACGACTACACGTTCCGCATGATCAAGGAGGATCGCTGGCGCGCGGGCGCGTGCCACGTCAAACGTGGTTGCTACATAGTTGCGCAACGCGAGTGATTCACCCGCTGCGGGCGACAGGTGAATCGCATCATAGAGACGCTGCGAGACCTCGCGAGTGGCGCTGAACGCCAGCGCTGCTAGCGCCAACATTGCCACGAGCGGCACGATCACCCAGCAGAACCGCATCCGTCCCTCGCGGGGGCGTACCATACAGTGTTCTGCCCGTGCGTGGTTGGCAATTTGTAGGTTCACACGTGTGGGCGGGTTGGTCCGAGGCCCAGGAGATCGAGGGATTCGCGCGAAGGCGCTGCGCCGGCAATGCCGCAGCGCGCCGCGGCGCTGCGTTGCGTGTCCTTCGACCGTGATGCAATACGAGTCACGGCTGCAAGGACTTGAAGTGCTATGGCGCGGTGGCGAGCATGGCTCCCCCCTCGCAAGCCTGATGAAGGCTTGCGGCGTATCACGAGGAGTCACACGGACTATGCGTGAGCGCACACCGTGGCGAGTGGGCGTGCGCTCGTCTAGAGGCCGAACGGGTAGCGCGGCGATTCAGAGTGTAACTCCGCTCAACGCCTCGCTCGTTTGATGATGCGCCGCACCCATCGTGGCCGAAGATCCGGCGCAACCCTCCCTCCACGCTCGGGGCTCCAGAAGGTCTTCGCGATCGACGTGCTCGCCTGTCCGGACTGCAACGGCCGGATTCAGCTCATCGCCGAGGCGATGGTCGCGAAGCGGATCCTCGACCACCTCGGCCTCGACTCGACCGGGCCGCCGGTAGCCCGAGCTGCGCCGCCGCCGGAGCAGGTCGATCTCGGCCCAAGCTACGGGGCCGCGGACCCCATCTACCCCGAGT